>Ga0247735_1000024_pt1 | contig 148466 bp, 110 predicted proteins | sample UWRJL178409R2_FD_180934 | JGI IMG/M metagenome (GOLD analysis project Ga0247735, IMG submission 180934) | Plant litter microbial communities from Arlington Agricultural Research Station in Wisconsin, United States - UWRJ-L178-409R-2 | ecosystem: Environmental > Terrestrial > Plant litter >... | reverse complement strand
TGGAACGAAGTGGGCGAAGAAGCCGTACGTCGTTTCAAGAAGGGCGACGAGCTGGACACCGTAATCCTGTCTGTTGATCCAGAGCGTGAGCGTATCTCGCTGGGTATCAAGCAACTGGAAAGCGATCCGTTCTCCGAGTACGTCACTGTCAATGACAAAGGCGCTATCGTTCGCGGTATCGTTAAAGAAGTTGACGCCAAAGGCGCCATCATCACTTTGGCCGATGACATCGAAGCTACCCTCAAAGCCTCTGAAATCAGCCGTGACCGCGTTGAAGACGCGCGTAACGTTCTGAAAGAAGGCGAAGAGATCGAAGCCAAGATCATCAGCGTTGATCGCAAGAGCCGCGTAATCAGCTTGTCCATCAAGTCGAAAGACGTTGAAGACGAGAAAGAAGCGATCCAGAGCCTGCGTAGCAAGCCTGAAACCGCTGAAAACACTGGTCCTACCACTCTTGGTGACCTGTTGCGCGCACAAATGGAAAAGCAGAACTAAGTTCTGACTGACCATTAGAAAAAGGGCGACTTCGGTCGCCCTTTTTTGTGGGCGCGATTCCTACCGGGTGTGCAGCGGGTACAGGGTGGCGTTTCTGTAGAGGCTCACGAGTACCCTCAGGCAGCGATAACAATATTGCCGGCCAACACCGCCATCGCTGCCTGACAGCGCTCGTAAGCTCCTGCAGGGCTGTTGGGCTACATCGCAGATATTCCGGGGCCTGGCGCTGATACCCCAATATCGACCTACAGTGACCGTCTCACATAAGTCAATACTCGGGCTGTTCAAATTCATCCGGTCATGCTAAAACCTTCGGAGCGCTTATCTAGCTGCTTGAAAAAGAAGGGAAAAATATGACGAAGTCGGAGTTGATCGAACGAATTGTCACCCATCAAGGGCTGCTTTCATCCAAGGATGTGGAGCTGGCCATCAAGACGATGCTTGAGCAAATGTCTCAGTGCCTGGCGACAGGTGATCGCATCGAAATCCGCGGTTTCGGCAGCTTCTCGTTGCACTATCGTGCACCGCGTGTAGGCCGCAATCCAAAAACTGGTCAATCCGTCAGCCTCGACGGTAAATTCGTTCCGCACTTCAAGCCAGGCAAAGAGCTGCGTGATCGAGTAAACGAAGACGAAGAAGAGGGGCTCTAGGCCTCCCGAAAGGAGCAATAGATGCGGATTTTCACTCGGGCGATTGCGATTATGGTCGCGTTGCTGCTCGTCGTATCGACGATAGTGTTCATTCTCGAGAACCAGCAAATGGTATCTCTGGTTTTCTTTGGCTGGTCATCCCCTCAGTTTTATCTGGCTATCCCTATCATAGTCGCGCTGCTGGCAGGCATGATCATTGGCCCATTCCTGGGCTGGGCAGTCGGGATGCGCAAAAAGCGTAAGCTGGACCGCCGCTCTATCTGAGTCCTCGTGGGTCTGCTGTTTCAACCCCCACCGTTGGTCGATAAGTTACCTCAATAATTGAGGTGACGTTGAGTTACGTTGAATTCGGCGCTTCTCTTATTCTGTTTATTGTTTTGTCGATTTAGCTGACAGGTGCTGCGGGGTTGGTCACCAGGTTTGGTAGGAAAATTCTTGGATGTTTGTCAGGCGTTTATATATATCACGTCAGTAACTATTCATTTGGGCATCGTGCTCAATGTTTGCTGGTCATTTATCTATCTCCCTTCCGTAGTTAGTATCTTCTTTCAGCTAAATCGTCACTCACGTCAAGAGTTGAAAAACATCAGTTTGCAGGCAAGATATGCGGATGCATGATTTTTGAGATTGTCGAATGAGCTATCCAGCAGTTATCCATCATGGTGGGGTTGAAAGCGTTACCGGTTCATGTCACCAACTGGATGTTGATGAATATCACAGCGTACTTATTGATTGCGGACTTCGACTTGGTAGCGCGGCCCTTCACGAGTCTGAATCGGGCTCTGACATCGATTTTCACCATGAGGCGATAAAAGCGCTGGTGCTCACCCATGTGCATATCGACCACGTAGGCAGAATTCCGCAGCTTTTGGCCGCCGGTTATAGAGGGCCTATAATCTGCAGCGAACCTTCGGCAGAAATGCTGATGCTGGCTCTGGACGACGCGGGCAAACACCAGTTCAGCCAAGACAAGAAGCAGGTCGAGCGCTACCTCGCTCTGGTGCGACAGCTTACGATCAGTCTGCCGTTCAACGCCTGGCAGGAGGTCATCAAAACTCCTGACGTGACTGTAAAGATTCGCCTCCAGCGGGCCGGACATATCCTTGGCTCTGCCTACGTAGAGTGCGACATCCACTACACCGGGGAGCAGGCGCACAAGCGTATCGTCTTTTCCGGCGACCTGGGTTCCTCCCACAATCCCTTGCTAACCAGTCCTGCGTCACCTGAGTGCGCTGATATGCTCATTCTCGAAAGCACTTATGGCGATCGATTGCACGAGGATCGCCTCAGCAGGCAAGCGCGTCTCGAGCAAATCATCAATCGGGCGTTGGCTGATAACGGCACGATTCTGATCCCGGCGTTCAGCATCGGTCGTACCCAGGAGCTGTTGTATGAGATTGAGGATATTCTGCGTCGCAAGGCACTGATTGATGATGACGAGCAGACGTGTGAGGCAGGTTTGCCGGTTGATTGGCCTCAGTTACCCGTCATTCTTGATTCGCCACTTGCCAGTCGCTTCACCCGTGTCTATCGGCAGTTTCACGGTTACTGGAATACCGCTGCGCAAGAGCGTTTGAGTCAGGGCAGGGCGCCTCTGAGCTTCAAGCAGTTGATCACTATTGATCGTCATGACAAACATCTGCAGGTAGTTAATTACCTTGCCAGCACCGGGCGGCCAGCAATCGTCATCGCGGGAAACGGGATGTGCTCAGGTGGGCGGATCGTCAACTACCTTAAAACCATGCTTGGAGATTCTCGCCATAATGTTGTGTTTATCGGCTATCAAGCACCGGGAACACCAGGTGCTACTATCCAGAATTACGGCCCGTTGAACGGTTATGTCGAAATAAATGGGGAGCGCTTTGATATAAATGCTGACATTAGCACCGTCGGTGGATATTCAGCGCATGCCGATCAGCAGGAACTCCTGCGTTTTGTGACCGACATGAATACCTGGCCTGAAGAGATAAGACTGGTTCATGGTGAATCAGAAGCAAAGAAGACCCTTGGCGAATTATTTAAACGCGAATACTCATTGAGGAAGACTCCGTTGAAACTAATTATTCCTGGTCGCAGCTGACGGGGCGAGTGATGTTAGTCGAAATTTACGTTGAAGATTTTTCTTATCAAAGTAATATTTGCACTGATTTTATTTGAGGCACTGATTTATGAATGGGCGGCCCGCCATGATCGCTGTAACCGGCGCGACAGGTTTCGTCGGGGGCGCTTTGGTTCGATACCTTGCAGGGCAATCGGCTTACAAGGTGCGGGTCGCTACGCGTAGCGCATACGCCCCGCCGAGCGACAGGGTTGAGCACGTTCAGACAGGCAGCCTGACCCCTGAGTGCGACTGGGCTTACTTCGTCAATGGCGTGGATGTGATCGTTCATGCTGCGGCGCGGGTGCATGTATTGAATGACTCTGCCGAAAACCCGGATGACGAATATTTTCGTGTCAACGTGACTTCGACGTTGAATCTCGCCGAGCAGGCCGTTGTGGCGGGTGTGAAACGTTTCATCTTTATCAGCTCGATTAAAGTAAATGGTGAGTCCACCCCTGAAGGTGCGCCGTTTACCGCGGAGCAACCCGGCGATCCTGCTGATGCGTATGGCATTTCCAAATGCAAGGCGGAGCAGGGCTTGCGAGCGCTGGCTGAGCGCACGGGTATGGAGGTCGTGATCATTCGACCTGTTCTGGTGTATGGCCCTGGTGTGAAGGCGAACTTCCTGAACATGATGCGCTGGCTGGATAAGGGCATTCCGCTTCCCTTGGGGGCAGTGAATAATCGCCGCAGTCTCGTAGCACTGGACAATCTGGTGGATCTGATTGCGAGGTGTACCTGGCATCCAGCAGCAGCCAACCAGATATTTCTAGTCAGCGACGGTGATGATCTTTCTACAACCAGTCTCTTGCTCCACGTCGCCAAGGCTCTCGGCAAGCCGGCACGCTTGATTCCCGTACCTGTCTGGGTATTGAAAACGGGCGCTTTTGCGCTGGGTAAAAAGGCTTTTCTGCAAAGGCTTTGCGGTTCGTTGCAGGTTGATATATCCAAAACCTGTACGATGCTCGATTGGACGCCACCCGTTGGTGTCGAGGCTGCCATGAGCAAGACCGTGCGTTATTTCCTGGAACATGAAGAATGAATGAGTGGGTTTGGATCGTATTGGCAGGATGCCTTTCATTAATGCTAACGGCGGGACTTCGCAAGTACGCGGTGTCCAAAAGCTTGATGGACATTCCTAACGGCCGCAGCTCTCATTCGGTGCCTACGCCAAGAGGCGGTGGTGTTTCAATCGTTGTGACCTTCCTGCTGGGGATTGCTTTCCTGGCGGCAGAGCAACGCATGGCAATGTCGTCGGTCCTTGCTTTCGTGGGGGCGGGCGGTCTTATTGCGATTATCGGTTTCATGGACGACCACGGGCATATCGCCGCTCGCTGGCGTTTATTAGGGCATTTTGTTGCTGCTGCCTGGGCGCTGTTCTGGATCAATGGCCTGGCTCCATTAAGCATCATGGGGACCACTCTGGATCTTGGGTTGATCGGCAACATACTTGCGGCGTTCTATCTGGTGTGGATGCTCAATCTTTATAACTTCATGGATGGCATTGACGGCATCGCCAGTGTGGAGGCGCTTTGCGCCTGTTTTGGTGCATGTCTCATTTATGTGATTTGCGGCTTTAATGAACTCATCGGTTTGCCGCTATTATTGGCTGCAGCAGTGGCGGGTTTCCTATTTTGGAATTTTCCTCCCGCGAAGATTTTCATGGGGGATGCCGGGAGCGGTTTTCTGGGGCTGGTACTGGGCCTGCTATCGCTTCAAGCGGCCTGGGCATCTCCACGGTTGTTATGGGTCTGGCTGATTCTGCTTGGCGTGTTTGTTGTCGACGCAACGTACACGCTGGTCCGGCGCATGATTAGAGGCGACAAGGTCTACGAAGCACATAGAAGTCATGCTTATCAATTCGCTTCGCGACGTTTTGGTCATCTGCGTGTCACATGGGCAGTAGGCCTTATCAATCTGTTCTGGCTGCTACCGATAGCGCTGTGGATAGCCTTGACCGGCAACGAAGGCTGGCTCGGTATTTGCCTCGCTTACTTGCCTTTGGTAGTCCTGGCCGTCAAGTTCAAAGCCGGTGAGCTGGAACCGGGTTGAATTTGCAACCGGTTGATATCCAGATAAATGTGAATAACCTCATCCTCGCCTGATGCCCTGTAGGTTGCGTAGATGACCCCCAATGCGGAGCAAGAGGTGCTTGAAGGAATCATGGAAAAGTTACGAGCTTTTTTACTGGCGTTGCCACGCCGTCAAAAGCGAATAATTCAGGTTGCCGCTGACGTATTTCTGGTTTGGGCTGCGCTCTGGATGGCTTTCGTCGTGCGCCTTGGCGTGGACGATCTGATCAATCCGTTCGAAACCCATACCTGGCTGTTCATCCTCGCGCCGATTGTTGCCATCCCGCTGTTCATCCGGATGGGGCTGTATCGCGCTGTCATGCGCTATTTCGGCAACGATGCGCTGATAGCCATCATCAAGGCTGTCAGCCTCTCTGCTCTAATCCTTGGCTGTCTGGTTTATTTCTATAGCAACCACAAGCAAATTGTTCCGCGCTCCATCATGTTCAATTACTGGTGGTTGAGCATGGTGATGATCGGCGGTCTGCGTCTCGCCATGCGCCAGTACTTTCTGGGCGACTGGTTCTCGGCGGTTCAGCACATGCCGTTCACCAATCGGGACGACGGTTTGCCGAAAGTCGCGATCTACGGCGCCGGTGCCGCAGGCAATCAACTGGTGGCGGCGTTACGGATGGGGCGGTTGATGCGACCTGTCGCGTTCATTGACGATGATGAGTCCATCACCAACCGGATGATTTCCGGACTCCAGGTATACAAGCCGCGGCACATTCAGCGAATGATGGAAGTGACCGGGGCCCAGGAAATCCTGCTGGCTATCCCGTCTTCGACCCGTGGTCGTCGACGGGAAATCCTTGGCTTCCTCGAAGGCTTTCCTCTGCACGTACGAAGCGTTCCAGGGTTCATGGACCTCGCGGCGGGGCGGGTCAAGGTCGACGACCTTCAGGAAGTAGACATTGCCGACTTGCTGGGCCGGGATTCGGTACCCGCCCAGGCTGAGCTGCTGGAGCGCTGCATCAAGGGACACACCGTCATGGTGACGGGGGCGGGCGGTTCAATAGGTTCGGAGCTATGTCGGCAAATACTGCTGCTTGGCCCTACGACGCTTTTGCTGTTTGATCACAGCGAGTTCAACCTTTACACCATTGCTTCGGAGCTAGAGGAGCGCGTTGCGCGCCTGTCCCTGCCGGTGAGGCTGCTGCCGATACTGGGCTCGATTCGTAACCACGCGCGATTGCTGGACATCATGAAAACCTGGGGGGTGACGACCGTCTATCACGCGGCCGCCTACAAGCATGTGCCCATGGTTGAACACAATATTGCCGAAGGTGTGATGAACAACGTGGTGGGCACGTTGAATACTGCCCAGGCAGCGCTGCAGGCTGGCGTGGCCAATTTCGTGCTCATTTCCACCGACAAAGCGGTTCGGCCTACCAATGTGATGGGCAGCACCAAGCGCCTGGCTGAATTGACCTTGCAGGCGCTGAGTCTTGAGGCTGCGCCCGTTATGTTCGGCGACCAGAGCAATGTTTATCAGGTTAATAAAACCCGTTTCGTCATGGTGCGCTTTGGGAATGTTTTGGGCTCCTCGGGATCAGTAATCCCGTTATTTCACAAACAGATTCAATCCGGTGGACCGTTAACCGTCACTCACCCGAAAATCACTCGTTACTTCATGACCATCCCGGAGGCCGCACAACTGGTTATTCAAGCGGGCTCCATGGGGCAGGGTGGCGATGTTTTCGTCTTGGATATGGGGGAGCCCGTCAAGATCATCGAACTTGCTGAAAAGATGGTGCACTTGTCGGGCCTTAGTATTCGCTCGGAAAAAAATCCCCAAGGTGATATTTCAATCGAGTTCACCGGGTTACGCCCTGGCGAGAAGTTATACGAAGAATTACTGATTGGCGATAACGTGGTTTCAACCGAGCACCCCATGATCATGAGTGCGCATGAAGATCATATGTCCTGGGACGTGCTTAAACGCTGTCTGGCGCGCCTGCTGGATGCGGTAGATGACGATGACTATACCCGTGTCAGGCATATCTTGCGGGAGACTGTCAGTGGGTATGCGCCGGACGGTGAAATCGTTGACTGGCTGTATCAGGAGCGGCGGCAGGATCCTCGTTTGTAAGTGTCAAGGCCTTCTATATATTTGCTAATAAATAGAAGGCCATTTATATAATGATTTCAAACTTTTACATGTAATAGAAAGACACGCATGCTTTCTTTCGAAAACCCTCCGGCTGGACTATTTTTTGGACCGCAGCATAAGCAATGTTGCGATCACTTAATGAAGTCACGGAGTTCTTCATGCGTAAATCGATTGTGTACTCACTGATATTTGCTTTGTTGGGAACTGCCTCTGTTGCCGCGACGGCTGCCACGGATATGGCGCCCGCAATGGGTAGCTCAATGAACGCCACCGCACCAGCGATGAGCTCATCCATGGCTGCACCTGCCATGCAAGAGCAGGTAAAGGGCCAGGTCAATATCAATACGGCGGACGCAGAAACGCTTCAGAAGGAATTGTCAGGCATCGGCAAGGGCAAGGCGTTGGCCATCGTTGCTTATCGCGAGGCCAATGGCGAGTTCACCTCGGTGGATGAGCTGATCGAAGTCAAAGGCATCGGCAAGGCCATCCTCGACAAGAACCGCGACAAGCTTTCCATCCAGTAACGCTTTAACCCCCGCTGCACAGGCCGGTCGTTGACCGGCCACCTCTCCAGGATAGCTTTTACCGATTCATTTGCGGCCTTAGGCCGCTCCTACAGAATCCTGCATTGCAAAGATCCACTCATCTCTTCCCGGTTACGCGTGCGCTTGACACATTGGATGTTGATCGACATACAATCCATTAAATTATGGTCGTAATACTAAATCGGTTTTCATCTGGAGATTTTCAATGAGCGGTGTCTATTCAAGCGCTACTGCGCTAATCAATGGGGAGTGCCGTCAATGAGTGCTCGACGCATTGTGGTGACCGGCATGGGTCTTGTGACGCCCTTGGGCAGTGGCGTCGAAACGGTCTGGCAGCGATTGTTGTCGGGACGTTCGGGCATTGTCCGGCTGGCAGAAGAGTTCGTGGCGGATTTGCCAGGCAAGATCGGCGGCCGGGTGCCGTCGCTGGCTGAAGACACCGAAGCCGGTTTTGATGCCGACAGCGCAGTGCCTGCCAAAGAACAAAAGAAAATGGATCGTTTCATTCTGTTCGCTCTTGCCGCAGCGAAGCAGGCGATTGATCAGGCAGGCTGGGTCGCTCACAGCGAGCAGGACAAGGAGCGAACCGCCACGATCATCGGCTCCGGCATCGGTGGGTTCGGGACCATTGCCGATGCCGTGCGCACAACCGACACTCGCGGCCCGCGACGTTTGTCGCCTTTCACTATCCCGGCGTTTCTGGTCAATCTCGCGGCGGGGCATGTCTCTATTCAGCACGGCTTCAAGGGGCCATTGGGCGCACCGGTTACGGCCTGTGCGGCGGGCGTGCAGGCGATCGGTGATGCTGCGCGAATGATCAGGTGTGGCGAAGCAGATATTGCTATTTGCGGCGGTGCTGAAGCGGCCATTGATCGTGTCAGTCTTGCCGGGTTCGCTGCGGCTCGGGCCTTGTCCAGCGGCTTTAACGATACTCCCGAACGAGCTTCAAGGCCGTTCGACCGAGACCGTGATGGTTTCGTCATGGGTGAAGGTGCCGGGATTCTGGTGATCGAGTCTCTGGAGCATGCGCTTGCTCGGGGCGCCAAGCCTATTGTCGAGCTGGTCGGGTACGGCACCAGCGCCGACGCTTATCACCTGACGGCCGGGCCGGAAGATGGCAGCGGCGCCCAGCGTGCGATGCGCACAGCAATTGCGCAGGCTGGAATCGATGCGTTGCAGATCCACCACCTCAACGCTCATGCGACCTCGACCCAAGTGGGTGATAAGGGCGAGATGGCCGCGATCAAAGCGATATTCGGTGATCAGCAATCCATCGCAGTAACCTCAACCAAATCCGCGACTGGCCATCTACTGGGGGCTGCGGGGGGTATCGAGGCGATTTTCACGGCTCTGGCGATTCGCGATCAGATCGCCCCAGCGACCCTGAATTATGAGAATCCCGATGAGGCCGCTGAGGGGCTGGACATTGTCCATGGCACCGCGCGGGCCATGGATATCGAATACGCCTTGTCCAATGGCTTTGGGTTTGGCGGGGTCAATGCGAGCCTGTTACTGCGCCGCTGGCACGGTTGATCAAGCGTCGCTGCCCTGTTGTTTGAGCCAGTCACGGGCGGTTTCCAGGATCCGGGTGGAAAGCGCCGGGTCCTGAGTGCTCCGCGACAGCAGCAGCGCGCCCACCATCGTTGACAGGATCACCACGCTGTTCATGTCCGAGCCGGTGCCAGGCAGCGCATTTTCCACAGCGGCCAGTCGTGCCAGCAAAAGCTCATCGGTGATTGCGCTGGGTTGGCTGCGCTGGCCCAGCTCTGCCGCCATGGTCGGTAACGGGCAGCCTTTTTCCGGGGTGTCGCGGTGAGTTTCGCTCAGGTACAAATCGACGAAAGCCGCCAGTGCTTGCTCCTGTGAGAAAGCGTCGCGGGTGTATTCGCTGGCCTCGTCGGCGGCGCACCGCAGGGCCTCTTCGACCAGCTCGTCCTTGGATTTGAAATGCGCATAAAAACCGCCGTGGGTCAGGCCCAGTGCCTTCATTAACGGCTGCAGACCGGTTGCACCAATCCCGTCCCGGCGAAAGCGCGCCGAAGCTTCCTGAAGAATACGTTCACGGGTCTGTGCTTTGTGATCTTGCGTGTAACGCATACAGCGAGCCTCCCAGGCACTCATAGAATGTCGGTCGACATCTTCACATGGAAGGGGGAGGCCCGGGCTATTAAGTTTTCAACTTACGGCTCGGGAGCAGAAGCATCGCCAAGGCTAAATTTCACTCGTCGGTTGTCGTTTCAAGAGGTAATGACCTCAATTCGTGAGCCCAAAGCATGCCCCAGTCATTACCACTAACCGCCCGCTTTTTGCCACGTCCACCCAAGCCTGAAGGCGAAGTCTACCGCCGTTACGACGCCAGGCTAGGCGCTTGGGTTTCCCTGCGAACTCTGGACATTGAGCATGACCTGGAGCGATTTCACCGCTGGCAAAACAATCCGCGCGTGGCGCAGTTCTGGCAGGAGCAGGGCGCGCTGGAACAACATCGCGACTATTTGATCAAGCTCGCCGACGATCCCCACACACTGACCCTGATCGGTTGTTTCGATGATCAGCCGTTCGCTTACTTTGAAGCCTATTGGGCCCAGGAGGATCGCATCGGACCGTTCTGCGATGCCCAGGATTATGATCGGGGGATTCACATGCTGGTGGGCGAGGAAACCCATCGCGGGCCGCACAAGGTTGCCAGTTGGTTATCGACACTGGTGCACTTCCTGTTTACCGACGATGAGCGCACTCAGCGGCTCGTCAGCGAGCCGCGAGCGGACAATGCGAGGATGATCGCTTACTTGCAGGGCCAGGGTTTTGTGCGGGAGAAAGAGTTCGATTTTCCGCATAAACGTGCAGCGCTGATGACCCTGGATCGGCAGCGGTTCTATGAGCAGTGTGAGTGGATTTGATGCGTGGCTTCTTGTAGGCGCTGGCTCTTTTTGGGAGCCAGGAGCTGCCGCAGGCTACGAACGGGGAATTCCTGAAACACTGCTTTCGCAGCCTTCGGCAGCTCCTAAAAGTCCGTATTGGTTATGTGACGCGCGGGCAGGATGACCTGCCCGATGCTGTTCAGCGGCGTACGGCCCGGGCTTCCTGTAGCGAAACCTTGCGGCAGTGCACCAGGGCATCACGAATCATGAAGTTCACCAGCGTCGGGGAGACGCCCAGTTCCTTGGCGATGTCCTTTTGCGGCACACCGTGCAGCCTGTACATCTCGAAGGCGTAGCGTGTGCGGCTAGGCAATTCGGTCAGGGCGTCGGCGATGGTTTCAAGGGTGGTGAAGTTGATGTGCGAGGTTTCAGGGGAGGCACCGTGGATCACCACATTTAAGCCCTCTTCTTCGCTGCCCGAATACTTCTGCTCCAGTGCCTGTTTCCGGTAGTGATCGATCGCCAGGTTGCGCACGATCTGAAACAGGTAGCTGAGCTGGGCCTTGATGGAGGAGGTGATCTGTGGCGCGGATTGCAGCCTGAAGAATGCGTCCTGCACGACATCCTCTGCTCTTGATCGGCAGCCCGTGATGCGAGCGGCGATCTTGACCAGAATCAGACGGTTTTCAACGAACGCCTGGAGTAACGGTGAATCGCACGTACTTGTGGATAATTGTTCCGGCATGGAAATCACCTTGCAGCAATGGGCAGCTGAAGCTCAGTAGGGAAGCTCCCTACACACCGGGCAACAAATTAGGCTGGATGATAATTATTGTCAATTGAGAAATATATCTATCACCGGGTTTCGATCCCTGTGTCTGGCCTCATCGCTTGCTCTGCCTGAGCCTGAGCAATTTTTGCGTTACTAATTATTTTTCGACCCCATCCGTTCTCCTTGGTGACAGCCCCGACTCCCCGCGCGGGCCTCTACTGAGCAGGAGCACGACATGGTATTTGATCGCGAAGACCTCACGTTTCAGGTGGTCTGCAACCACGAAGAGCAGTACTCCATCTGGCCCGATTACAAGGCTATCCCCACGGGCTGGCGTGCAGTTGGCGTCAAGGGCTTGAAGAAGGAATGCCTGGAATACATCGAACAGCACTGGACTGACATGCGCCCACTGAGCCTGCGACAGAAGATGGATCAGGACAAAGTGGTGGCTTGAAGTGAGCGCCTTCGACCGCCTTCGTCTGTTCTGCCTGCCGTATTCCGGTGCCAGCGCAATGGTCTACAGCCGCTGGCGGCGGACCTTGCCGCAGTGGCTGGAAGTCCATCCGCTGGAGCTGCCCGGGCGCGGCATGCGCATGAACGAGCCGCTGCACACGGATATCCGGCAACTGGCAGCGCAACTGGCCCTTGAGATTCGCCACCAGTTGCTGCTTACCCCGGACCAGCCTTATGCATTGTTCGGTCACAGCCTGGGCGGGCTGCTCGCCTATGAGCTGGCTCATGCGTTGCTGGAACTGCATGTCGCGCCGCCGCTATGCCTGTTCGCCTCGGCCACTGCCGGACCTGCGCGCCGTGATGTCAGCGAATACCGTCAGGCCAAGACCGACGCCGAATTGATCGAGCGGCTGCGCAGCCTGCAAGGCACCGCCGAAGAGGCTCTGGCCGACCCGGAACTCATGGCGCTGATGTTGCCCATTCTGCGGACCGATTTTTTGCTCTGCGGCAGCTTCCACTATCAGCCTCGCGAGCCCTTGCCGATGCCTCTGCATGTGTTCGGCGGCAAGCAGGACAGTGTGCGCGTCGAGGAGCTGCTGCACTGGCAGGACGAAACCCTGGTGGGCTTCTCCCTGGACATGTTCGAAGGCCATCACTTTTTTCTCCATGAACAGCAAGCCCCGTTGTTGCGCTGTGTGCGTCGCTACGCCGAACAGCATCTGGCGCGGGCCAGCCGGCAGCGCTCACCGGCCACGGCGGTCAGCTGATTCAGCCGCGACACCTTTGACTGCGACATCGGGCGCGCCCAGTGCTGCGCCCCTCTTTTGTGAATTTCCGATTGCAAGCCGGACTCAGGCAGGAACAACCATGAACGACGCGTTCGAACTCCCCAAGACACTGGTGCAGGCCCTGCAACAACGTGCAGCTGGCCAGCCTGATCGTATTGCCCTGCGGTTTCTGGCAGAAGATGCCCGCGAAGGTGCAGTGCTCAGCTATCGCCAGCTGGACCTGCGGGCGCGGACTATCGCCGCCGCCTTGCAGGCACAGGTCGCCCCCGGTGAGCGCGCGGTGTTGTTGTTCCCCAGCGGTTCGGACTATGTGGCGGCGTTCTTTGGTTGCCTGTATGCCGGCGTGATCGCCGTGCCAGCGTATCCACCCGAGTCGGCGCGCCAGCATCATCAGGAGCGCTTGCTGTCGATCATCGCCGACGCCGAGCCGCGCCTGATCCTGACCCGCAGCAACTTGCGTGAGCCGTTGCTGCAAATGAGCGAGCAGTTGAATGCCGTGAATGCGCCGCAATTGCTGTGCGTTGATGGCCTCGACAGCGAGCAGGCCGCGAGCTGGCAAGAGCTGGAGTTGCAGCCCGACGACACCGCCTTCTTGCAATACACCTCCGGCTCCACCGCGCTGCCCAAAGGCGTGCAGGTCAGCCACGGCAATCTGGTCGCCAATGAACTGCTGATCCGGCGTGGCTTCGGCATTGATCTCAACCCGGACGATGTGATCGTCAGCTGGTTGCCGCTGTATCACGACATGGGTCTGATCGGCGGCTTGCTACAACCGATTTTCAGTGGCGTGCCCTGCGTGTTGATGTCGCCGGGGTATTTCCTCGGCCGACCGCAGCGCTGGCTCGAAGCGATCAGCGAGTATGGCGGCACCATCAGTGGTGGCCCGGACTTCGCCTATCGGCTGTGCAGCGAGCGGGTCAGCGATGCAGCGCTTGAGCGCCTGGACCTGAGCAAGTGGCGGGTGGCGTTCTCGGGTTCCGAGCCAATCCGGCAAGACAGCCTGGACCTGTTCAGCAGCAAGTTCGCCGTCAGTGGTTTCACGGCAGACAGCTTCTTTGCCTGCTACGGTCTGGCCGAAGCCACCTTATTCGTGACCGGCGGCCAGCGTGGACGCGGCATTGGCAACCTTGAAGTCAGTGACGCGGCGCTGGCACAAAACCGTGCCGAGCCTGGGGCTGGCAGCGTCTTGATGAACTGTGGAGCCAGCCAGCCGGAACACGCGGTGCGGATTGTCGACACACTCTCCGGCGAACCATTGATCGAGAATCAGATCGGTGAAATCTGGGCCGCCGGGCCGAGCATCGCTGGGGGTTACTGGCGCAATCCGGAGGCCAGCAGCAAAACCTTTGTCCAGCTTGATGGACGCACCTGGCTTCGTACCGGCGACCTGGGCTTTTTGCGCCATGGCGAATTGTTCGTCACCGGACGCCTGAAAGACATGCTGATCGTACGCGGTCACAACCTCTACCCGCAGGACATTGAACAAGCCATCGAGCGCGAAGTGGATGTGGTGCGCAAGGGTCGGGTCGCGGCGTTCGCTGTGACTGAAAACGGCGTTGACGGGATAGGCATCGCCGCAGAAATCAGCCGCAGTGTGCAGAAGATCCTCAAGCCGGACGCCTTGATCAACGCCATCCGCCAAACCGTCGCCGAAGCGTTTCAGGAAGCTCCCTCGGTGGTGGTGTTACTCAACCCCGGCGCGCTACCCAAGACCTCCAGCGGCAAACTGCAACGCACAGCCTGCCGCGCTCGCCTGGCTGATGGCAGTCTGGACAGCTACGCGCGATTCCCCGACCGACGAGGCGTTGAGCCGGTTGGGGTCAATGTCTCTGAAGGCTTGCAGGCACAGATTGCGGCCATCTGGTGCGAGCAACTGAAGGTCGAGCAGGTTGGCGCTGATGACAATTTCTTCTTGCTGGGCGGCAACTCCATCACCGCCACACAGGTCATGGCGCGCCTGCGGGAAGTGCTGGGCCTGCAATTGAACCTGCGGCTGCTGTTCGAGGCCCCATCTCTTGCGCAGTTCGCAGCTGAGATCGCTCGCCTGCATGGCGCGGGGGCATGCACTCAGGACGCCATTGCGCTGCTGCCTCGGGGCAGCGACTTGCCGCAATCCCTGGCGCAGAACCGCCTGTGGATTGTCTGGCAGCTGGACCCGGCGAGCGCCGCTTACAACATTCCCGCTGCCTTGCGCCTGCGCGGCGAGCTGGATATCCAGGCCTTGATCAGCAGCTTCGAACAGCTGATCCAGCGTCACGAATCCCTGCGCACCCGTTTTCTTGAGCGCGACGGCCTGGCATTGCAGCGTATCGACCCGACATCGGCGTTCACCTTGCATCAGTCGGACTTCAGCCATCTGCCCGCGAGCGAGCGCGAGGCGGTGGTTGCCCAGGCGCGGGAACACGATGCGCAAAGCGCTTTTGATCTGGAGCGCGGGCCATTGCTGCGGGTGAACCTGGTACGTCTTGATGATCAGGAGCATCAGCTGTGGGTCACCCTGCATCACATCATCGCGGACGGTTGGTCGCTGAATGTGCTGATCGACGAGTTCTCCCGCCTATATGCCGCTGCCAGCCAGGGCCAGATCCTTGCCCTCGCGCCGCTCGCGTTGCAGTACGCCGACTACGCTCAGTGGCAGCGCGACTGGCTTGGAGCCGGCGAAGCGCAACGCCAGCTGGCGTACTGGACGCAGCAGCTAAGTCAGCAGTCGGGTGATGAGCATCCGGCCCTGAACTTGACCACCGATCATCCGCGCGGCGCGTCGCGTACCCATCAGGCGGCACGCTACAGCCTGTTGCTTGATGAAGGATTAAGCACCGCACTGCGCTACACCGCGCAGGAACATGACGCGACGCTGTTCATGATTCTGCTGGCGGCGTTCCAGACGTTGCTGCATCGCTACACCGGACAAATCGATATCCGCATCGGTGTGCCGGGCGCCAACCGACCGCGCCTCGAAACCCAAGGGCTGGTCGGTTTCTTCATCAATACTCTGGTGCTGCGCGGCACACCTGAGTCACGTAAGACCTTTGCTCAGTTACTGGGCGAAGCGCGACTGACAGCGCTGGACGCCCAGACCCATCAAGACCTGCCGTACGAGCAACTGCTTGAAGCCTTCCCGCAGGCTCGTGAGCAGGGCCTGTTTCAGGTGATGTTCAACCACCAGCAACGGGACTTGAGTGCCTTGCGGCGTTTGCCCGGCTTGCTGGCGGATGAATTGCCGTGGCACAGCCGCGAAGCCAAGTTCGATCTGCAACTGCACAGCGAGGAAGATCATCGCGGCCGTGTGGTGTTGCACTTCGATTACGCCGCCGAGTTGTTCGACGTGCAGACCGTGCGGCGCATGGCCGAGCATTTCAACAGCCTGTTGCAGCAGGTCAGTGATCAACCGCTGCAATGCATCGGTGACATCGCCTTGCTCAGCCCGATAGAGCGGGCGCAGCAGCTGGACTGGGGGCAGGCGCCCTGTGTTGCCGCCACTCGTTGGTTGCCACAGCTGTTAGCCGAACAGGCGGCGTTGACCCCGGAGCGGATTGCGCTGGTCTGGGACGGCGGGCAACTGAGTTATTTCAGCCTGGATACCCAATCAAACCGTCTGGCCCATTACCTGCGGGATAAAGGCGTGGGGCCAGATGTCTGCGTCGGCATCTGCGCCGAACGCTCGCCGCAACTGTTGATCGGCCTGCTGGCCATCATCAAGGCCGGGGGTGCGTATGTGCCGCTGGACCCGGACTATCCCGGCGAACGCCTGAGCTATATGTTGCGGGACAGCAACGTCCAGTTGTTGCTGACCCAAAGCCACCTGTTGCCAGGCCTGCCCCTTGGTGACGATGTCATCGCGATCACCCTGGATAACCTGCATCTGGACAGTTGGCCATGCAGCGCGCCGGGTCTGCATTTGCTCGGCGACAATCTGGCTTACGTGATCTACACCTCAGGCTCCACCGGCCAGCCCAAAGCCGTCGGCAACACCCACGCCGCCCTGGCCGAGCGCCTGCAATGGATGCAGGCCACCTACCAGCTGGACGCCGATGATGTGCTGATGCAAAAGGCCCCGGTCAGCTTTGATGTGTCGGTGTGGGAGTGCTTCTGGCCGCTGATCACCGGTTGCCAACTGCTGATTGCCGCACCGGGCGAGCATCGCGATCCGCGCCGTATCGTCGAGCTGGTCCAGCAGTTTCAGGTGACAACCCTGCACTTCGTGCCGCCGCTGTTGCAGTTGTTTATCGCCGACGCGCAGGTGGCGCAGTGCAGCAGCCTCAAACGCCTGTTCTCCGGGGGCGAAGCACTGCCCGCCGAACTGCGCAACCGGGTACTGGAAACCTTGCCCAACCTGCAGCTGCACAATCGTTACGGCCCTACTGAAACGGCGATCAACGTGACCCATTGGCATTGCCAGATCAGCGATGGCGAGCGCTCGCCCATTGGTCGGCCGCTGGGCAACGTGCTGTGCCGGATTCTCGATGCCGAGCTCAATCCGCTGCCAGCCGGTGTGCCGGGAGAGCTGTGCATTGGCGGCGTCGGCCTGGCCCGTGGTTATCTGCGGCGGCCGGGGCTGACCGCCGAGCGCTTCGTGCCGGATCCGCTGGGCGAGGAGGGCGCACGCCTGTACCGCACCGGTGACCGGGCGCGCTGGTCGGCGGACGGCGTCATCGAATACCTGGGCCGTCTCGATCAGCAGATCAAGCTGCGCGGCTTCCGCCTGGAACCGCAGGAAATCGAAGCGCGCCTGCTGGCTCAAACCGGGGTTCGCCAGGCAGTGGTGCTGCTGCGGGAGACACATGGCGGCACCCAGTTGATCGGCTGGTATACCGCTGACAGCGAGGTGACGCCCGAGCAACTGCGAAATGCCTTGGCCGCCGAGCTGCCAGACTACATGGTGCCCGCGCAGTTGATGCGTCTGGACAGTCTGCCGCTTGGCCCTAGCGGCAAACTGGACCGTCGCGCGCTGCCTGAGCCCCAATGGCAGCAGCGTGAATTTGTCGAGCCGCGCAGCGAGCTGGAACAGCAGATCGCCGCCATCTGGTGTGAAGTGCTGGGTCTGGAGCGCATCGGCCTGACCGATGATTTCTTCGCGCTGGGCGGCCATTCATTACTGGCAACGCAGATTGTTTCCCGCACGCGTCAGGCTTGTAATGTGGAACTGTCGTTACGGGTGCTGTTCGATGCCAGTGAGCTGCAAGCCTTCGCCGAGCAGGTGCGGTTGATTCAGCAGGCGGGTGATAGCAATCGGCAACTGCCTATCGAGTCGGTGGATCGCAGTCAGCCGGTGCCGTTGTCCTATTCCCAGCAGCGCATGTGGTTCCTCTGGCAACTGGAGCCGGACAGCCCGGCCTATAACGTCGGCGGCATGGCGCGGCTGCGGGGTGTGCTGGACGTCAGCCGTTTCGAAGCGGCCTTGCACGCGCTGATTGCTCGCCATGAAACCCTGCGTACCACCTTCCCGAGCGTCAATGGCGTGGCGTTCCAGCAGGTGCACGCCGAATCCGCTTTGCAGATGCAGTGGCAGGATTTTTCTGCACTGAATGAAGGTGATCGCCAGCACCGCCTGCAGGCATTTGCCGATGCCCAGGCTCACCAGCCTTTCGATCTGGAGCGCGGGCCGTTGTTGCGCGCCTGCCTGGTCAAAGCGGCGGAGCAGGAGCACTTCTTGGTGCTGACCCTGCACCATATCGTCACCGAAGGCTGGGCGATGGACATCTTCGCCCGAGAACTCAGTGCGCTTTACGAAGCCTTCATCGATGACCGCGAATCGCCTCTTGCGCCGCTGCCGGTGCAATACCTGGATTACAGCGTCTGGCAGCGACAGTGGCTGGAGTCCGGAGAGCGTCAGCGGCAGCTGGATTACTGGACTGAGAAACTGGGCCACGAACACCCGCTGCTGGAACTGCCAGGTGATCGGCCGAGGCCTGCGGTGCAAAGCCATCGCGGTGGGCTTTATCGCTTCGAGTTGGGCGATGAACTGGCGGCGCACGTGCGTCGTTTCAATGCCGAGCATGGCCTGACGCTGTTCATGACCATGACCGCTGCATTGGCGGTGCTGCTGTATCGCTACAGCGGCCAGCAGGATTTGCGCATTGGTGCGCCGGTGGCCAACCGCATTCGCCCGGAAAGTGAAGGGCTGATTGGCGCCTTCCTCAATACCCAGGTGCTGCGCTGCCAGCTCAATGGGCAGATGAGCGTCGCAGACCTTATCAACCAGGTTCGGCAGACGGTGATCGAAGGCCAGTCCAATCAGGACTTGCCGTTTGATCATCTGGTCGAAGCCCTGCAACCACCTCGCAGTGCGGCCTATAACCCGTTGTTTCAGGTGATGTGCAATGTGCAGCGCTGGGAGTTCCAGCAAAGCCGCCGTCTGGCGGGCATGACCGTGGATTATCTGGTCAATGATGCCCAGGCGACCAAGTTCGACCTCAATCTGGAAGTCACCGATCTCAACCAGCGCCTGGATTGCTGCCTGACCTACAGCTGCGACTTGTTCGACGAACCACGCATCGCGCGCATGGCCGAGCATTGGCGCAATCTGCTGCGCGGCTTGCTGGCTGATCCGCAACAGCGCTTGAGTGAGCTGCCATTGTTTGCCGCTGTCGAGCGCGATCAGTTGCTCAATAGCCTGGCTGCGGAGCCGGGCGAGCATGACCTGTCCCACTGCATTCATCTGCTGTTCGCCGAGCAGGCCGGGAAAACACCGGATGCCGGGGCACTGACCTTTGCCGGGCAAACCTTGAGTTATGCCCAGCTCAACCGCCGCGCCAATCAACTTGCCCGAGCGTTGCGCGAGCAGGGCGTCGGTCCGCAGGTGCGCGTTGGTCTAGCCGTTGAGCGCTCTCATGAGATGGTCATCGGCCTGTTGGCGATCCTCAAGGCGGGCGGCGCCTACGTGCCGCTGGACCCGGAATACCCGCTGGACCGCCTGCATTACATGATCCAGGACAGCGGCATTGGTTTGTTGCTGGGTGACGAGGCGCTGTTTGAGGCGTTGGGGCAATTGCCGGCGGGGGTCGTAAGCTTAGCGCTGACCTGTAGGAGCGAGCTTGCTCGCGATGCGGCCAGTACATCCGCTGCATCTTCTGCGTCTGAAAATCCGTCATCGCGAGCAAGCTCGCTCCTACAGGGGGATGGGGGTGCATCCGCTGCATCTTCTGCGTCTGAAAGTCCGTCATCGCGGGCAAGCGCGCTCCTACAGGGGGATGTGGGTGCATCGGCTGCATCTTCTGCGTCTGAAAGTCCGTCATCGCGGGCAAGCGCGCTCCTACAGGGGGATGGGGGTGCATCCGCTGCATCTTCTGCGTCTGAAAATCCGTCATCGCGGGCAAGCGCGCTCCTACAGGAGGGTGGTGAAACGCAGGTATCAGGCCACCCTGTCAGTGGTAGGAGCGAACTTGTTCGCGAGCACGATTTTTCAGACGCAGGAGATGTGCTGGATGTGCCGGCCTCCTCGCGAACAAGTTCGCTCCTACCAGAGGATGTGTTTACCAGTTACGACGACTCCGACCTGCCCAACCTCACGCTACCGCACCATCAGGCCTATCTGATTTACACCTCGGGTTCCACCGGTCAGCCCAAGGGCGTAGCAGTCAGCCATGGGGAAATCGCCATGCATTGCCGTGCGGTGATTCAGCGCTTTGGCATGCGGGCCGACGATTGCGAGCTGCATTTCTATTCGATCAATTTCGACGCCGCCAGCGAGCGTCTGCTGGTGCCGTTGCTCTGCGGCGCGCGAGTGGTCGTGCGGGCGCAAGGCCAGTGGGATGCGCAGGAAATCTGTACGCTGATCCGCCAGCAGCAGATCAATATCCTGGGCTTTACCCCCAGCTACGGCAGCCAGTTGGCGCAATGGCTGGCCAGCCAAAATGAAACCCTGCCGGTGCGCATGTGCATCACCGGTGGCGAAGCGCTGACCGGCGAACACTTGCAGCGCATCCGCGCCACGTTCCAGCCGCAGCAGTTCTTCAATGCCTACGGCCCCACCGAAACCGTGGTCATGCCGCTGGCCTCTCTGGCGCCAGATGTTCTGGAAGAGGGGGCCGCGACCGTACCTATCGGTCGCATCGTGGGGGCTCGCAATGGCTATATCCTTGACGCCGATCTGACCCTCGTACCTCAGGGTGCAACCGGCGAACTCTACATCGGCGGCGCAGGTCTGGCGCTGGGTTATCACCAGCGGCCGGGAATGACGGCCGAGCGCTTCGTGGTTGACCCGTTCTCGGCGGATGGCGGCCGCATGTATCGCACTGGTGATCTGGTCCGCCAGCGGGCTGATGGCCAGGTTGAGTACCTGGGGCGCATCGATCATCAGGTGAAAATCCGTGGCTTCCGTATCGAATTGGGGGAAATCGAAAGCCGTCTGCTGGAGCACCCGTCAGTCCGTGAAGCCGTCGTGCTGGCGCTGGATGCAGCCAGCGGTAAACAGCTGGTGGGCTATGTGGCCGGTGAAGGTGATGCCGCGCAATTACGCGACGCCCTCAAAGCCCATCTGCTCAGCCAGCTGCCGGAATACATGGTGCCTGCGCAATTGATCGTGCTGGACAGCATGCCCCTGACCGCCAATGGCAAACTCGACCGCCGTGCTTTGCCCGCGCCAGACCCTGAGCACAATCGCCAGCAATTCGTTGCCCCGCAAAATGAGCTGCAACAGGTCCTGGCGGCGATCTGGCGCGAGGTGCTGAATGTCGAGCGGGTCGGTCTGTTGGACAACTTCTTCGAACTGGGCGGTGACTCGATCCTGTCGATTCAAGTGGTCAGCCGGGCGCGACAGGCCGGGATTCATTTCAGTCCTCGGGATATGTTCCAGCACCAGACCGTGCAGACCCTGGCCAGCGTTGCCACGCGCAGTGCACAGGTTCAATCCGAGCAAGGGCCGGTGTCGGGCGCTGCCCAGCTGACGCCGATTCAGCACTGGTTCTTCGACGCTGAAATACCTCAGCGTCAGCACTGGAACCAGGCCGTCCTGTTGCAACCGACTGAACAACTCGACCCCGTGCGACTGGAGCAGGCCTTGCGGTTGCTGCTGGTGCAGCACGACGCACTGCGCCTGCGTTTCACGCTGAGTGGCGGCGCATGGCAAGCCGAACACGCGCCGTTGGAGCAATGCGCGGTGCTATGGCGAGCAGAGGCGGCTTCGGCTGAATTGTTCGCCGATGCCCAGCGCAGCCTGACTCTCGAACGCGGTCCACTGTTGCGTGCCGTACTGGTCAGCAATGGCAGTGCGCCGCAGCAATTGTTGCTGGCGATCCATCACCTGGTGGTGGATGGCGTGTCCTGGCGGATTCTGCTGGATGATCTGCAATCGGCCTATCGCGACCAACCCCTGCCCGCCAAGACCAGCGCGTTCCGTGACTGGACCCAGCGCCTGCAGGCCTACGCCAGCAGCGAGCCGTTGCGTGAAGAACTGGACTGGTGGCAGACGCAACTGGTCGGCGCCAGCGCTTTGCCTTTCGATAATTCTCAAGGCCGACAGCAACAGGCGCAGGCCCACACGGTCAGCGTGCGCCTCCAGCCGCAACAGACCCGACAACTGCTGCAACAAGCGCCAGCGGCGTATCGCACTCAGGTCAACGACCTGCTGCTGACTGCGTTGGCACGGGTGGTGTGCCGCTGGACAGGTGCAGGGTCCGCGCTGATCCAGCTGGAAGGTCACGGCCGGGAAACCCTGTTCGATGACATTGACCTGACCCGCAGCGTGGGCTGGTTCACCAGCGCCTATCCATTGCGCCTGACGCCGTTGGACGTGGCAAATGACGCCGGTCGTGCCAATTCCATCAAAACCATCAAGGAGCAACTGCGCCAAGTGCCGCATAAAGGCCTGGGCTACGGCGTGCTGCGCTATCTGGCCGACGAATCATGTCGGCACTGCATGGCCGCGCTGCCCGAGGCGTTGATCACTTTCAACTATCTGGGGCAATTCGATCAGAGCTTTGCCGACGATGCCTTGTTCAAACCTTTGGACGCTTCGGTAGGCCCGACCCACGACGCGCTTGCGCCACTGCCCAATGCCCTGAGCATCGACGGCCAGGTATACGGCGGCGAGCTGGTGCTGCGCTGGACCTTCAGCCGTGAACGCTTCGAGCCGCAGAGCATCGAGACATTGGCCAACGCGTACCTTCAGGAGCTTGAAGGCTTGATCGACCATTGCCTGAGCGATGAAGCCGGTGGCCTCACGCCTTCGGACTTCCCATTGGCCAACCTGACTCAAGCACAGCTGGATGCGCTGCCGATTCCGGCGGCTGCCATTGAGGATGTTTACCCGCTGACGCCGATGCAGGAGGGGCTACTGCTGCACACTTTGCTGGAACCTGGCACCGGCATTTATTACATGCAGGACCGTTATCGCATCAACAGCGAGATCGACCCGCAACGTTTCGCCCAGGCCTGGCAAGCCGTGGTGGCCCGCCATGAAGCCTTGCGTGCTTCGTTCTGCTGGGACAGCAGCGAGCAGATGCTGCAGATCATCCATAAGCCGGGTGGTACGCGTATCGATTTCGTCGACTGGAGCGCCGAACCGGAAGCGGAGCACGAAGCGCGTCTGCAAACCTTGCTCAAGAACGAGCGCGAAGCCGGCTTCGATCTGCTCCGAGAGGCCCCTTTCCACCTGCGTTTGATCCGGGTCGGCGAGGGGCGCTACTGGTTCATGATGAGCAATCACCACATCCTCATCGATGCCTGGTGCCGGGGTTTGCTGATGAGCGATTTCTTCGAGATCTATACCGCGCTCGGTGAACAGCGCGAAGCGCAATTGCCCCTGCCACCGCGCTATCGCGACTACATCAACTGGCTGCAACGACAGGACATCGCACAGTCGAAACAATGGTGGCGGGCCAACCTGCAAGGCTTTGAACGTACCACCTACATCCCGACCGATCGGCCGTTGCTGCGCGAGCATGCGGGGCACAGTGGCGGCATGCTCGTCGGTGATCGCTACACCCGGCTGGATGAAAGCCACGGTCAGCGTTTGAAGGAACTGGCCCAGCGTCACCAGCTGACCGTCAATACCTTCGCCCAGGCAGCATGGGCGCTGACCTTGCGCCGTTTGAGTGGCGAGCTTGATGTGGTCTTTGGCGTCACCGTTGCCGGTCGCCCGGTGGACATGCCGCAGATGCAGCGCACCGTCGGCCTGTTCATTAACAGCATTCCGTTGCGGGTCAGCCTGCCCGCCGATCATGAGCGCTGCACGGTGCTGGACTGGCTGCACGGCTTGCTCGATTGCAACCTGCAACTGCGTGAGCACGAATACATGCCGCTGGTGCAGATTCAGGAATGCAGCGAACTGCCCAAGGGCCAGCCGCTGTTCGACAGCCTGTTCGTGTTCGAAAACGCCCCGGTGGAAGTCGCGGTGCTGGACCGCGCTCAAAGCCTGAGCGCCAGTTCTGATTCCGGCCGCACCCACACCAATTTCCCGCTGACGGCGGTGTGTTATCCGGGGGATGAACTGGGCCTGCACCTGTCGTTCGACCAACGCTATTTCGATGGCGAAACCGTGGAGCGTCTGCTGGGCGAGTTCAAGCGCTTGCTGCTGGCTCTGGCAGACGGCATCGAAGGTGACATGTCCGCGCTGCCATTGCTGGCCGCCGAAGAGCGTGAATTCCTGACCAACGGCTGCAACCAGAGCGAGCACGAATACCCCCTGGAGGAGGGCTACGTGCGGTTGTTCGAAACTCAAGTGGCTGCCCACCCACAGCGCATCGTAGCGACCTGTCTGGAAAAGCAATGGAGCTATCAGGACCTCAATGGTCACGCTAACCGTCTTGGTCATGCCTTGCTGGAGGCTGGCGTGCAGGTTGATCAGCCGGTGGCGCTGCTGGCCGAACGCGGGCTGGATCTGCTGGGCATGATCATCGGCAGCTTCAAGGCCGGGGCGGGCTATCTGCCGCTGGATCCGGGCCTGCCCGCGCAACGTCTGAGCGGCATCATCGAGCAGAGCCGCACGCCATTGCTGGTGTGTACCGCGGCTTATCAGGAACAGGCAATGAGTCTGCTGGAAGGCTTCTCCTGCGCAGGCAAGCCTCGATTGCTGGTCTGGGAAGACGTCCAGCAGGGCACTGGTCCTGTGGATAACCCCGGTGTGTATGCCGAGGCAGATAACCTGGCCTACGTGATATTCACCTCTGGCTCCACCGGGCAGCCCAAGGGCGTGATGGTCGAGCAGCGGGGCATGCTCAATAACCAGTTGAGCAAGGCACCTTATCTGAATCTGGATCAGTTTGACGTGATCGCCCAGACTGCCTCGCAAAGCTTCGACATTTCGGTCTGGCAGTTCCTGGCTGCGCCGTTATTCGGGGCGCGAGTCGATATCGTCCCCAACACCATTGCCCATGATCCCCGGGCGCTGCTCAAGCATGTGCAGGACAGCGGCATCTCGGTGCTGGAAAGCGTGCCGTCGCTGATTCAGGGCATGCTGGCCGACGATCATCCGCCACTGGAGCGCCTGCGCTGGATGTTACCCACAGGGGAAGCGATGCCGCCGGAACTGGCGCACCACTGGTTGCAGACTTATCCACAGGTCGGACTGGTGAACGCTTACGGGCCAGCGGAATGCTCCGATGACGTGGCGTTCTTCCGGGTTGATCAGGCTTCGACTCAGGGCAGCTATCTGCCCATTGGCACGCCGACCGACAACAACAGGCTGTACCTGCTGGATGAAGCGCTGGAGTTGGTGCCGTTGGGCGCGGTGGGTGAATTGTGCATCGCCGGTATCGGCGTCGGCCGTGGCTATGTGCATGATCCGCTGCGTACTGCGCAGGTCTTCGTGCCACATCCATTCGGCGCGGCAGGGGAGCGGCTGTATCGCAGCGGCGATCTGGCCCGGCGCAGGGCTGATGGGGTGCTGGAGTATGTCGGGCGTATCGACCATCAGGTGAAGATTCGCGGCTTTCGTATCGAACTGGGGGAAATCGAAGCGCGCCTGCACGAGCAGCCGCAAATCCGCGAGGCGGCGGTGGCGGTGCAGGAAGGGGCAAACGGCAAATATCTGGTGGGTTATCTGGTGCCGGCTGATGAGCAGGCTGGAGAACTGCCGGAAATCATCAAGGCCCGGCTGCGGACCTCGCTGCCGGATTACATGGTGCCGCTGCATTGGTTGGTCCTTGATCAGCTACCGCGCAACGCCAACGGCAAGCTGGACCGCAAAGCTTTGCCAGATATGGACATCGGTCAGCTGCAAAGCCAGGGCTATGTCGCACCGCGCAACGAGCTTGAACAGACACTGGCCGATATCTGGGCTCAGGTGCTGAAAGTTGAACAGGTGGGCGTGCGGGATAACTTCTTCGAACTCGGCGGCCATTCGCTGCTGGCGACGCAGATTGCTTCCCGCGTGCAGAACGCGCTGCAACGCGATGTACCGCTGCGAGCGATGTTCGAGTGCAGCACGGTGCAAGCGCTGGCCGCTTATATCGAGGGGCTGGAATCCAGTGTGATCACCGAAGAAAAAGTGGATCGCCTGAGTGACCTGATGGCACAGCTGGAGGCGTTGGATTGAGGGAGAGTGTATGAGATGGCGCGGTGTTCCTGACACGGCGCTGTCTGGCCGATAACGCCAGACCTGTGGGAGCGGTGCTTGCCCGCGATTGGGACGATGCGGTCCAGCAGGCAACCGAGGTGCTCTTATCGCGAGCAAGCTTCGCTCCCACAGGGTCTGCGGGTCATCCAACAACCCTTGATCCATCTCAAGAGCCAGCATGCGGATCGACGCCATGATGGCCACCCCGCAGGATCAAGGTCTCCTAATGAATAGCTTTTCGACCACCCCCGAACAACCGCCTGCCAAGGTCAAGGTGCCCATCGGGCTGTTGTTCGGCATTGTCGTCATGGTCGGCGTTCTGTTGCTGCCATTCCCGGCGGATCTGCCCATTGCCGGGCAACGCATGCTGGCGATTCTGGCGTTTGCCGTGGTGGTCTGGATCACCGAAGCGGTTTCCTACGAAGCCAGTGCAATCATGATTACTTCGCTGATGGCGTTCTTGATCGGCACTGCGCCGACCCTCAAGGATCCATCGGTTATCTATGGCTCTTCCGCCGCCATCACCATGGCCCTGACCGGCTTTTCCAACTCGGCACTGGCGCTGGTTGCGGGCGCGTTGTTCATCGCCGCCGCCATGACCCATACCGGGCTGGACCGGCGTATCGCGCTGGTGACCTTGTCGCGGATCGGCACCAGCACCCGGCGGATCATGCTCGGCGCCATCGTGGTCACGATTTTGCTCAGCCTGGTGGTGCCCAGCGCCACTGCGCGCAGTGCCTGTGTGGTGCCGATCATGATGGGGGTGATCGCTGCATTCGGCATGGATAAACGCTCGAATGTCGCCGCCGCGATCATGATCATCGTTGCCCAGGGCACCAGTATCTGGAACGTCGGCATCCAGACTGCCGCAGCGCAAAACCTGCTGACAGCGGGCTTCATGGAAAAAATGCTTGGCGCGCGAGTGTCCTGGCTCGACTGGCTGATCGCTGGTGCGCCGTGGGCGATCATCATGTCCGGGGTGTTGATCGTGCTGGTGCTCAAACTCCTGCCACCGGAGAGCGACAACATCCCCGGTGGCAAGGAAGCGGTGGCGCAATCGCTGGCCGAACTTGGCCCCATGAGCGGCGCGCAGAAGCGCCTGATGGCGGTGTCCATCAGCCTGCTGTTGTTGTGGGCCACCGAGGGCAAGCTGCACAGCTTCGATACCACGTCCACCACCTATGCGGGGTTGGTCCTGCTGCTGTTGCCACGCTGGGGCGTGATGACCTGGAAGGACGTGCAATCGCGAATTCCCTGGGGCACGGTGATTGTATTCGGCGTTGGCATCAGCCTGGGTACCGCCTTGCTGACCACTCAGGCTGGCCAATGGCTGGGTGTGCAGGTGGTCAGCCACACCGGGCTGGATCAGGTTGGTGCCCTGGGCGTATTCGCGATCCTCGCCGGGTTCCTGATCCTGATTCACCTGGGCTTCGCCAGTGCCACCGCATTGACCTCGGCGATGCTGCCCATCCTCATCGCCGTGCTGCAAACCCTGCCCGGCGATTTCAACCGACTGGGCATGACCATGCTGTTGGGGTTTGCCGTCAGCTACGGTTTCATTCTGCCGATCAATGCGCCGCAGAATATGGTGTGTCTGGGCACGGAAACCTTCACCGCCCGGCAGTTTGCCCGGGTCGGCATTCCCGTCACCGTGATCGGCTATCTGCTGATGCTGCTGTTTGGCGCGACCTACTGGAAATGGTTGGGCTGGATGTAGGCCAGCGCAAGACACAAACAGTAAATCCTCGATGCGCTGGTGCGTTTCCTTAACAGGAATCTACCAAGGCTGAATGGCTCGGCAGATGTCCACTTCCATGCATCTACCGCATGCCATCGAGGATTTGAAGGATGTCAGTCGCCATCAGTCGTAATGAAAGTTCGTCGGCTCGGTTCAGCAGCGAACCGCAGGAAACGCTCTATCACTTCGAAGAATCACCTCTGCTGGAGCGCCAGAAACAGCAGGAATCCAACGCCCGCAGTTATCCGCGACGGATCCCGCTGGCCCTCAAGCGTGCGCAGGGTATTTACGTTGAGGACGTCGAAGGCCGAACCTTTATCGACTGCCTGGCGGGGGCGGGCACCCTTGCTCTGGGGCACAACCATCCGGTGGTAATCGCTGCGATTCGTAAGGTGCTGGATGACGGTCTGCCGCTGCACACCCTGGACCTCACCACACCGGTCAAGGACCAGTTCGTGCAGGAGCTGTTTGGTCTGCTCCCTGAAGAGTTTGCCCGCGATGCGAAAATCCAGTTCTGCGGCCCCACCGGCACCGATGCGGTAGAGGCCGCCCTGAAACTGGTACGCACGGCCACCGGGCGCAGTACCGTGCTGTCATTTCAGGGCGGTTACCACGGCATGAGCATGGGGGCGCTGAGCCTGATGGGCAGCCTCGGGCCGAAGCAACCCATGGCGGCGTTACTCAACAGTGGCGTGCAGTTTCTCCCATACCCCTATGACTACCGATGCCCCTTCGGCCTGGGTGGCGCGGATGGCATCAAGGTCAATCTGCGTTACCTGGAAAACCTGCTCAACGACCCTGAAGCCGGGGTCCAGCTGCCAGCGGCGGTGATTGTTGAAGTGGTGCAGGGCGAAGGTGGCGTCATTCCTGCGGATCTGGACTGGCTGCGTGGCCTGCGGCGCATCACCGCAAAGGCGGGTGTAGCGCTGATAGTCGACGAAATCCAGAGCGGCTTTGCCCGCACTGGGAAGATGTTCGCCTTTGAGCATGCCGGGATCGTGCCTGATGTGGTGGTGTTGTCCAAAGCCATTGGTGGCAGCCTGCCGCTGGCCGTGGTGGTGTATAGCGAGTGGCTGGACACGTGGCTGCCCGGGGCCCATGCCGGGACGTTCCGGGGCAATCAGATGGCGATGGCAGCGGGCTCGGCGGTGATGGCGTATTTAAAGCAGCACGACATTGCCGGGCATGCCATCGCCATGGGCGCACGGCTGACCGAGCACTTGCGAGTCTTGCAGCGGGACTTCCCTCAGTTGGGGGATATTCGCGGGCGCGGGCTGATGCTGGGTGTCGAGCTGGTGGACCCTGCTGGCGCTGTCGATGGCCTCGGTCATCCTCCGGCATTCGGCAAGCTCGCTCCGCTGGTGCAGAACGAATGCCTGAAGCGTGGACTGATTCTGGAGCTGGGCGGGCGTCATGGCAGCGTCGTGCGCTTCCTGCCGCCGCTGATCATTACTGCCGAGCAGATTGATGAAGTGGCCGGCAGATTTGCCAAAGCGCTGGCTGCGGCAGTGGGGAGGGTTCAGTGATCCCCTGTGGGAGCGGTGCTTGCCCGCGATAAGGTTGAACTCGGTTTGACTTGATATTGAGTCCAGCCTTATCGCGGGCAAGCACCGCTCCCACAGTTTGATCGCATTTCAGCCCATCACCCCAACACCACGTGCCGACTCAACAACGCCCGTAGCGCCGCCGGTTTGACCGGTTTGGGCAGGAAGTCCAGACCAGCGGCGTGTACCTCGGCGATCAGCTCGGGGCGGCCGTCGGCGCTGATGACCACACCTGGCATCGGCATGCCCAGCCGAGTGCGCAGCCAAGCCATGAGTTCGGTGCCGGTTTCGCCATCGTCCAGGTGGTAATCCACCAGCGCCACTTGCGGGCGCACGCCTTCATCGAGCAGCGCCTGGCACTCCTCACGGTTTCGCGCCGTCCACACCTGGCAACCCCAACGGGTCAACAGGCTGTTCATGCCGATCAGAATGCTGTCTTCATTATCGATACACAGCACCTGGGTGCCGGTCAGCGCTGTGCGTTGGGTTTCCGGAGCGAGGCTGACCGGTGCCGTCTGATGTTGCGCCAGCGGTACGCAGACGCTGAACACACTGCCTTTACCCGGCCATGAACGCACTTGCAGGGTATGGCCCAATACGCGACACAAACCGTCAGCAATCGCCAGACCCAGGCCAAGACCTTTCTCGGCGCGTGTCTGGTGACTGTCCAGGCGCTTGAACTCCTCGAAAATCACCCGTTGCTTGTCCTCAGGAATGCCCGGGCCGCGATCCCAGACCTCCAGACTCAGATAGGTGCCGCGCCGACGAACCCCCAGCAGAATCGGGCCTTTGCCATAACGGAAGGCGTTAGTCAGGAAGTTCTGCAGAATGCGCCGCAACAATTTGGCATCGCTGTCGACCCGCAACCCGGTGCCGCGCACCCGGAAGTCCAGACCCTGCTCCTGGGCCAGCGCCTTGAACTCCGCGCCCAAGGTGTCGAACAGCGTATTGAGGGCGAACGGCTGGCGATCCGGGGTGATCTTGCCGTTTTCCAGCCGGGAAATATCCAGCAGGTCACTGATCAGGTCTTCCGCCGAGCGCAGTGAACTGTCCAGATGCTGCACCAGTTGCTGGGCTTCGGCGGACATGCCGTCGTCCTGATGGGACAGCGCCGCCGAGAACAGCCGTGCGGCATTCAGCGGCTGCATGAGGTCGTGGCTGACCGCCGCCAGAAAGCGCGTCTTGGACTGGTTGGCGGTTTCCGCGGTGCCTTTGGCCTCGGTCAGTGCCAGGTTGAGCTGCGACAGTTCGTAGGTGCGCTCGGCGACCCGCTGTTCCAGGCTCTCATTGGCGCCTTTAAGGGCATGTTCGGCGTCACGAAACGCCGTGATGTCGGTAAAACTCATCACGAAGCCGCCACCAGGCATCGGGTTGCCGATCAGCTCGATCACCCGGCCGTTGGGGAACATCCGCTCGGAGGTGTGGGCACGACCTTGACGCATCCAGTGAAGACGCCGGGCTATGTGGACTTCCGCTTCGCCGGGGCCAAGCAGTCCGCGTTCAGCGTTGTAGCGAATAATGTCGGCGATGGGCCGGCCAATGCTGATCAGGCCTTCGGGATAGTTGAACAGCTCCAGATAGCGATGATTCCAGGCCACCAGCTTGAGGGACTGATCCACCACGCTGATGCCTTGAGTGATGTTCTCGATGGCACCTTGCAGCAGGGCGCGGTTGAACTGCAGCACTTCGGAGGCTTCGTCGGCGATGCGCACCACGTCCTCGAGCTGCATGTCCCGGCCTTCGATGGCCGCCTTGACCACCGCGCGGGTCGAAGACGCCCCCAGTACACCGGCCAGCAGACGCTCGGTGTGAGCGATCCAGTCGCCGTTGGCGTTCTGGTTGGGGTTAAAACCTTTGCCCTGGCGATAAGCAAAACGGATGAAGCTCTGTCGGGCACGTTCCTCACCGACGAAACGCGCAGACAGGGTCAGCAGATCCTCGACCTGCACCGCCAATAGTGGGCGGTTGCCGGTGTTGACGCTGGCCTCCTGGCCGATAAAGCGCCCGGCTTGCCAGTGCTCGGACACCCGTGTCTTGGAGATCACCGACACCCAGCCGAACAGGATGAAATTACCCGCCAGCGACAGCACCACCCCTTGAGTCAGCGGCGTAATCGGCAGGCCCAACGGGTTGCCATGCAGCCACGCCAGCAGCGGGAAACTCTCCAGCGACCAGCCCAGGCTCTCAGCGGAAATCGGCAGCACCAGGGTATAAAACCAGAGGAAAATCCCTGCCCCCAGCCCGGCAAATACGCCTCGACGGTTAGCCTGTTTCCACCACAACGCGCCGAACATTGCCGGGGAGAGTTGGGTGATGGCAGCAAAAGCGATCTGGCCGATGGTCGCCAGGCTGGCAGTCGAACCCAGCAGCCGGTAACAGACATAAGCCAATAACAGAATCACCACGATGCTGACCCGGCGCACCGACAGCATCCAGTGGCGGAACGCTTCAAACGGCCGCTCTGCGGTTTTGCGGCTCAGCAGCCATGGCAACAGCATGTCGTTGGAAATCATGGTCGACAGCGCCACGCTGGCGACAATCACCATGCCGGTGGCCGCCGACGCACCGCCGATAAAGGCCAGCAACGCGAGGGAAGGGTGAGCCGTGGCGAGCGGCAGGCTGATCACGAACGAGTCCGGCAGTACCGAATCGGGCAGCAGCATCTGCCCGGCCAGGGCGATCGGCACCACGAACAGCGCTGCCAGCACCAGATAGGCGGGGAACACCCACTTGGCCAGACGCAAATCCTGAGGGTCGATGTTCTCCACCACAGTGACGTGGAACTGCCGGGGCAGGCAGACAATTGCCATCATCGCCACGCCGGTCTGCACCACCATGGACGGCCAGTTGATGGTTTCCTTCCAGTACTCCTCAAGACGCGGCGCAATCATGGCCTGATTGAACAGGTCGTCGAAGCCGTCATACAGGCCATAGGTCACGAACGCGCCCACGGCCATGAAGGCAAAGAGTTTGACCAGCGCTTCAAAGGCAATCGCCATGACCATGCCACGGTGGTGCTCGGTGACGTCCAGGTTGCGGGTGCCGAACACAATGGTGAACAGCGCCAGCACCAGGGACACGATCAGCGCCGTGTCCTGAGCGCGGGTGCCCGTAGCGTCGGCGACTGCACCGATCAGGATGTTCACCCCCAACACGATGCCTTTGAGCTGCAAGGCGATATACGGCAGCACGCCCACCAGACAGATCAGCGCGACCACCACCGCGAGAGATTGGGATTTGCCGTAGCGGGCGGCGATGAAGTCGGCAATGGAAGTGATGTTTTCCTGTTTGCTGATCAGCACCATCTTCTGCAAGACCCAGGGCGCCAAAAGCATCAGCACCACGGGCCCAAGGTAAATCGGCAGAAACGACCACAACTGCTCGGCAGCCTGACCCACCGCGCCAAAGAACGTCCAACTGGTGCAATAAACCGCCAGTGACAGGCTGTAAACCCAGGCTCGGATTCTCGGAGACAGCGAGGTACTGCGCCGATCACCATAAAAGGCGATGGCGAACATGATGGCCATATAAGCCAGGGCGACGGCTGCGATCAGCCCGCTGGACAGCGACATAGACATTTAAAGCCCCAGGAACAAGCTCGCTAGTCTCGCATGAAGGCCTGAGGTTGTAGGAGCGACTTTAGTCGTGAAAGGGGACGCGCTTGAGGTCGATGGTTCGGTAGGAGCGAACTTGTTCGCGAGGCGTCTTTCAGGAAAACCACTGCCGCCTGACGCAGCCCTTCGCCAACAAGTTGGCTCCTACCGGGCCGAGGAGCGCCTGGGAAAATGCAGAGTTCGAGAGGGCTGACTTTATCCGCCCTCCCGCCATCACGTGTTCAATCGATGGTGAAAAAGCTCCAGCACTGCCTCGACACAGCTCTGAATGCTGTCACGCGCCGTGTGCAGCACCAGATCGGGTTGTACGGGCGCTTCGTAAGGCGAGGAAATCCCGCTGAAATCCTTTACTTCGCCTGCTCTGGCGCGCTGATACAGGCCTTTGACATCGCGCTCTTCACAGGCCGCCACGTCAGCGTCGCAGTAAATCTCGAAAAAATGCCCCTCGGGTACCAGCGCCCGAGCCCGCCGCCGGTCTTCAATGAAGGGCGAGATGAAAGCCGTCAGCACAATGGTGCCTGCCTGAACGAACAACGAGGCGACCTCACCGACACGACGGATATTTTCATGGCGATCGTCACTGGAAAAACCCAGGTCGCTGCACAGCCCGTGGCGCAGGTTGTCGCCGTCCAGCACAAATGTGTGGCAACCCAGCTCGTGCAGACGCAGGGCTACTGCCGCAGATAGCGTTGATTTGCCAGAGCCGGACAGCCCGGTAAACCAGAACACAGCGGGTGGGTGGCCGTTGAGTTTCTGGCGAGCCTGGAGGCTGACCGACTGGCCTTGCCAGAAGATATCGGTATTGGGCGTGGCAGTGCCTGTTGGCAATCCGTTGCTGGTGGGTTTCGCTCCATGGCTCATGTTTAGCGAGCCGCCATGTAACGGTCCAACTCGGCATTGTCCAGAAAGCGATCACCAAACCGAGTGTTCGGGATCAGGCCACGAAGCTGAGCAAGATCGTAGCGAAAGCAGGCGCGCAGCAGATCGAATTGCGGGTCATTGAAGTCTGGTTTCGGCTCATTGATCTCTATATCCGCGCCTACGAATATTTGCGGGATCCCGGTTGTATCCACCGATTTTTCGAATACCCCTTCAACAAATTCACGTCGCACATCAGCGTTATCCAGTTGCTTGACAGATATCACCGAAATATCCGAAGGCAAGTATTTTTGCTGGACGTTACGAAGTGGAGAGTAATAAAAGCTATTGGCCAGGATCGACGCCAGAGGGTATTGCTTCCTCGACAGCCAAAACCCGAGTTCATACTCGATTCGGCTGGCAAAGGTACCGCTTTCGATGCGCTCCAGCTCTTGATCCAGATAACGTTCGATGATGGCGTGAGAGCGGCGCGGGAAGAATTTTTTGTGGGTTTCGTGGGTATACCGTAAAGCGCCACCACCCCCTTTGAAGTGATCCGGAACTATCCTGGCTTCGTTAGCGCCTGCGAAATAGTCTGCTGCCACTGCGTGTTGAGGGCCGAGAACTTTGCGCATTTTGTAGGCGCTCCACAGCCTGTCAAAAGGGTTTCTCAGGCATATGACGATCCGGGTGTCGTATTCCGGGAGGCGATTGACGGTAGCAGGATCCTGCGCATAGGCGATGCTTGCATCCAGCAGCGGCAGATCCGAAGTGCGTATTCGAGGAGGATGAGCTTCGTCGTTGGCGAACAAATAAGGTTCTTTCAAGTTTGGGACGCGGTCTTCGACCAGGCCGTTGCTGAGCATCCACTCCGCCAACGCGGAGGTTCCGCATTTCTCCATACCTACAATGAATACGTTCTGTACTGCCATGCTGAATTCATCCTGATTTCAAAAGTCCCATCGTATTTTTCAGACAGGATTGAAGTTTCACATCTGGACGGAGATTACCGTTTCCCTGATCAACTCTCAAACGAAGCGCATCCCGGCGCGCCTCTGAGTTCTCACTGCGAGCCGCTCAATATCGACGGTCCTATCGACATATCGCCCTCCAGCGTCTTCAATGTCGCCCACGCCATTCAGGACCACGGACGATGAGCCAGCAGTCACAATTCAATTTGCTCGGAAAACGCCGCTTTCTGCCGTTTTTCATTACCCAGGCCCTTGGGGCGTTCAATGACAATGTGCTCAAGCAGTCGTTGATTCTGGCGATTCTCTACAAGCTGAGCATCGAGGGTGATCGCTCGATCTGGGTCAATCTGTGTGCGCTGCTGTTCATCCTGCCTTTTTTCCTGTTCTCGGCACTGGCCGGGCAGTTCGGTGAGAAGTACGCCAAGGATGCGCTGATTCGTCTTATCAAGCTGGGTGAGATCGGCATCATGCTGGTCGGTGCGGCGGGGTTTATCTTCGGGCACTTGTGGCTGATGCTGCTGGCGCTGTTCGCCATGGGCACCCACTCGGCGCTGTTTGGCCCGGTGAAGTATTCGATTCTGCCCCAGCATCTGCGCGAAGACGAGCTCGTGGGCGGCAACGGGCTGGTGGAGATGGGGACTTTTCTGGCGATTCTCGCCGGCACCATCAGTGCCGGGGTGATGATGTCCTCGGCGCACTACTCGATCATCGTCGCCAGCGTCATGGTGCTGGTGGCGTGTCTGGGCTTTCTCGCCAGCTATGGCATCCCCCGTGCCGCCGCCGTTGCGCCGCAAATGAAGTTGGAATGGAATATTTTCACCCAGACCTGGGCCACCTTGCGCCTGGGCCTTGGCCAGACCCCGGCGGTGTCCCGTTCGATTGTCGGCAACTCGTGGTTCTGGTTTGTCGGGGCGATCTATCTCACGCAGATCCCGTCTTACGCCAAGGAATGGCTGTACGGCGACGAAACCGTGGTCACCCTGATTCTCACCGTGTTCTCCATTGGTATCGCCACCGGCTCCATGCTCTGCGAGCGGCTGTCCGGGCGTAAAGTGGAAATCGGTCTGGTGCCGTTTGGCTCCATGGGGCTGACTGTGTTTGGACTGCTGCTGTGGTGGCATTCCGGACAGATGCCCCAGAACGTCATGGCTAACGACTGGCTTGGGGTGCTCGGGTTTAGCCAGGCCTGGTGGGTGTTGCTGGATATTCTCGGCATCGGCATCTTCGGTGGCTTCTACATCGTGCCGCTGTACGCCTTGATTCAATCCCGCACCCTGGAAAGCGAGCGCTCCCGGGTCATCGCTTCCAACAATATTCTCAATGCGCTGTTCATGGTGGTCTCGGCGATTGTCTCGATCCTGCTGCTCAGCGTGGCGAAGTTGTCGATTCCGCAGCTGTTTCTGGTCATCTCGCTGATGAACATCGCGGTCAACGTGTACATCTTCAAAGTTGTCCCTGAATTCACCATGCGCTTCCTGATCTGGCTGCTCAGTCACACGATGTATCGCGTCGAGCACCGTAACCTCGACCTGATCCCGGATGAAGGCGCGGCGTTGCTGGTCTGCAACCATGTGTCATTTGTAGATGCGCTGTTGATCGGCGGTGCAGTCCGGCGGCCGATCCGGTTCGTGATGTATTACAAAATCTACAACCTGCCAGTGCTCAACTTCATCTTCCGCACCGCCGGGACCATCCCGATTGCCGGGCGTAGCGAGGATTTGCAGATTTACGACCAGGCCTTCAAGAAGATCGCTCAATACCTGGCCGAAGGCGAACTGGTGTGCATCTTCCCGGAAGGCAAACTGACCGGAGATGGCGAGATCGACGAGTTTAAAGGGGGCATGACCCGGATCATCGAACAGACTGCAGTGCCGGTGATTCCGCTGGCGTTGCAGGGGTTGTGGGGCAGTTTTTTCAGTCGCGATCCGGGCAAGAAATTGTTCCGCCGCTTCTGGTCACGGGTGACGGTGGTGGCCGGCCCGGCATTGGCGGCGGATGCGTCCGGCCCGACCGAGGCGCGGGAGCAAGTGGCGTTGTTGCGTGGGGTAGTTCGCTAGACACAACCAACTTCAGCGGACGCCTAACCTGTGGGAGCAAGCTTGCTTGCGAAGGCAATGTTACAGCCGGTCAAAATGCAGCGGATGTACCGGCCCCTTCGCGAGCAAGCTCGCTCCCACGGGGCCTGCGCCAACTCAAGGCTGGGTAAGTCCGGAAGTACGCCAAACCTGTGGGAGCAAGCTTGCTTGCGAAGGCAATGTTACAGCCGGTCAAAATGCAGCGGATGTACCGGCCCCTTCGCGAGCAAGCTCGCTCCCACGGGTCCTGCGCCAACTCAAGGCTCGGTAAGTCCGGAAGTACGCCAAACCTGTGGGAGCAAGCGTCTTTGCGAAGGCAATGTTACAGCCGGTCAAAATGCAGCGGATGTACCGGCCCCTTCGCGAGCAAGCTCGCTCCCACGGGGCCTGCGCCAACTCAAGGCTCGGTAAGTCCGGAAGTACGCAAACCCTGTGGGAGCAAGCTTGCTTGCGAAGGCAATGTTGCAGCCGATGAACATGCTTTGGATGTACTGGCCTCTTCGCGAATGAATTCGCTCCCACGGGTGACCGCATTTCAATAAAAATTCAGGCTTTGCTTAAGGCTTTCAACCACTCATCAATCGCCACATACACCCCCGGTATCGCCTCACTGATCCCGCTCATGCGCAAAAAGTCATGGGTTAAACCGTGCTGGATGTTCAGGGTGACGGCGGTGCCGGTAGCGCTGAGCCGTTCGGCATAGGCCAGGCCTTCATCAAACAGCGGATCGTATTCGGCCAGGCTCACATAAGCCGGGGCCAGGGCTTCCAGGTCAGGCGTCAACAGCGGCGAGATGCGCCAGTCCTTGAGCTGCCCGGCATCCGCGCTGTAGTGCCGGTAGAACCACTGCAAGGTGTCGCTTTCCAGCAGAAAACCCTCACCGTATCGCTGGTGCGAGGGGCGTTGCCGCGACGCATCGGTCACCGGATAGAACAACAGCTGAGCGATGGGCCGCAGCTGGACCAGATCCGGTTGCAGCACTGCGCTGATCGCCAACACCGTCGCCAGAGTCGCCCCGGCGCTGTCCCCGGCAACACTGACCTTGCGGTTGTCGATGTTCAATTGCCCAGCGTGCTTGGCCAGCCAGGCGGCGGCGTCCACGGCATCGTCAACGGCAGCGGGGAAGGGCGCTTGCGGGGCCAGCCGGTAAGCGGGTGCCAGCACCGCCTGCTGACCGCTGGCTGCCAGACGACGACAGATCGAGTCATGGGAATCCAGACTGCCCACCACGTATCCGCCACCATGAAAATAAAGCATCGCAGGTTGCAGCTCTGGTTGCTGTTGCGAGCTGCGATACAAGCGCGCCGGGATTAGCTGGCCGTCCCGGGTCGGGATCGACTGTTCAGTGACGTCGATGGCTCCTGGCGGGCAAGGATCGAGCACTTGCGAGGTCTGCTCGAATTCGTCACGTGCTTGCTGAACGGTCAGGCTATGCATCGGCTGGCTTTTACCGGTCAGACGGCCGAGCTCAGCCAGTTCGAGAAAACCTTCCAGATCGGGATCAAGAGGCATTGTGAGGTCCTTGTGGATTCATTGAGGCACCGCTTCAACATCGCGCAGCAAGTGCGCCAGGTGGGTCAGTAGCAGCGGATGATTGAGCATCTGGTAATGGTCTGCCGGAATGCGGATGTTGGTCGCAGCGCCCGGGACTGTTGGATAACTTGCGCTGGCAGCCCACCAGCAATGGGCGGCGCTAGAGGTGCGCGGCAGCGCGTTGATTTGCCGTGACAGACGCTTGAGATGCATGGCGACACCGAAGGTGTGCGCCAGCTCGTCGCTGCCAATGCTGACGTAGGCCGAGACCGTGGGCAGTTGGGTCTTGATCTGATCGATCAGTGCTTCCAGCTCTTCCACAGGCGGGTTCGCGCTCAAGGTCAGGGGAGCAAGCTGCTCGACCGGAATGGCAAAAATCACCGCCAGGAAGCTGCGCAAGTCGGCGCTCCAGTCTTCCTGTTCAGCGGCTGGTTCGGTGCCGGGCATGAAACTGTCCACCAGCCCGAGAAATTCCACCTGTTGCCCCTGGCTTTCCAGCTCCTGAGCGACCAGCACCGCCAGCGTGCCGCCCAGGGACCAGCCCAGCAGGTGATACGGCCCATCGGCCTGTTTCTGGCGAATGTATTGCGCATAGTCGATGGCCATGGCGACCAGGGATTCATCCTCCCAGTCGCGGTCCAGCAACATGCGGCATTGCAGGCCGTACACGCTGCGCTGGCCTTCGAGGCAGCGCGCCACTGGCTCGTAGTCGAACACCGTGCCAAACCCGGCGTGCAGGCAAAATAGCGGAGGTGCGGCAATGCTGCGGCTATTGAGCAGCAGCAATGGATCGAGATTCTGCAGGTCCTGGATGGCAAAACCCGACAGCTCGGCGATGGTCGGCTTGCTGATCATGTCGCGCAGCTTCAGCTCGATATTCAGGTTGTCGCTGGCCCGGACTTTTGACAGCACCTTGAGGATTCGCAGCGAGTCGCCACCCAGCTCGAAGAAATTATCGGTGACGCCGACCTGCTCGACTTGCAGCACCTCTTGCCAGATCGCCGCCAACGCTCGCTCCAGCCCATTGCGTGGGGCGATGAACTCACGGCCTTTGAACTCAGGCTCCGGCAGCGCTTTGCGATCCAGCTTGCCGTTGGCATTGACGGGGAATTCACTCAGCACCAGGATTTGGGCCGGGACCATGTAATCCGGCAGGTCGCGTTGCAGCTCGCTGCGCAGCGCTGAGCCGAACCCGTCGCTGCCACGGGCCACCACGTAACCGATCAACTGTTTGCCATTCAGCGTTTCTCGGGCCACCACCACGGCATCCTGCACGTCGGACATGGCTCGCAAGCGGGATTCGATCTCCCCCAACTCGATACGGAAGCCGCGAATTTTTACCTGGTTGTCGAGCCTGCCCAGGTAGTCGATGACCCCATCGGCGCGCTGGCGGACTCGGTCGCCGGTGCGATACAAGCGCCCGCCGTGGGCATCGAACGGGTCGGCCACGAAGCGCTCGGCCGTCAACGCCGCCCGTTGGTGATAACCACGTGCCACGCCTTGACCGCCGATGTACAACTCGCCAGCCACGCCGATCGGCAGAGGGTTGAGCATCTCATCCAGAACATAAAGAGTTCTCTCGCCGACCCGGGTGCCAATGGGCGCATACACCGCGCCGCAATGGGCCTGGGCGTCGACTTTCCACAGCAACGGGGTGACCACGGTTTCGGTGGGGCCGTAACCGTTGGTGAGAAATTTCGGGCGCAAGGCACGTTTGACCCGCTCGAAGTTGGCCTCGGCCACCGCATCACCGCCGAAGCAATAGATGCGCACCGGTGGCGGGGCTTGAGTCTGGCTGTCGGCGTACTCGGCCAGTTGTTGCAGGTAGGCGGGCGGGAAACAGGCGATGCTGATCCGCTCGGCGTGCAGGGCGTGCCAGGTTTCTTCCGGGGTCCACAGGCGGTTGTCACGCACCACCAGACAGCCGCCGCTGAGCAGGGTCGACAACCAGCGCTCCTGTGCACCGTCGAAGGCGAACGACATGAACAGCAGCTCGCGGGTCTCAGTGTCCATTTCATAACGCTGGGCGATGGCCAGACAATGCATGCGGATCTGTTCGTGACTGACCGCCACCCCTTTGGGTTGCCCGGTGGAGCCGGAGGTGTAGATCAGATAAGCGAGGTTGTCGGGGTGGATGGTCAGTGTGCGATGCAGACCTGTAGGAGCGGTGCTTGGTCTGGGCGGCAATCCGACGATGAGGTTGGACGCGATTGACCTGATATCTTCGGTGCCCTTATCGCGGGCAAGCACCGCTCCCACAGGGGGGACATCCAGCGCAATCACAGGAACGCCAGTGTCAGCAAACCTCTCCCGCAAACTCTCTTGCGTAAGCAGCACGTTCATCGCCGAATCGCCGACAATCCACTCAATTCGCTCTTTGGGGTAGTCGATATCCAGCGGCACATAGGCCGCCCCGGTCTTCATCACCGCGTAGAAGGCGACGATCACCTCAACCGAACGCTCCAGTGCGACGCCGACGAAGATTTCCGGGCCAATCCCCTGGCTGATCAGATACTGGGCCAGCCGGTTGGCGCGGCTTTCCAGTTCGGCGTAGCTCAATGTCACACCGGCGCAGCTTACGGCAATGGCATCGGGCCGCTGGCTGGCGTGCTGTTCGATGACTTGCGCCAGTAGCGGGGCGGATTGCGGCGGCCCGGCCATGCGGTTGCTGGCTTGCAGCTGCAGTTGTTCGTCAACGCTGAGCATATCCAGGCTGCCCAAGGTCGCCTGGGGATTGTTCAGCAGGCCCAGCAGCAGCGCTTCATAACTGCGGCGAATCTGCTCTGTCGCCTGGGCGGTGAACTGGTTGCGCAGGACCATGAACTCGATGCTCAGGGTGTCGTTGAGCATCACCGCCAGGTCCATGGCGAAGTCGGTCACCCCATGAGCCTTGACCTCGCCAAAGTGCAGGCCATGGCGCGACGCTTGTTCAAGGCGTTCATCCAGTGGATGGTTTTCGAACACGATGATGCTGTCGAACAACGCCTGACCGCTGTGGCCGGACCAACGCTGAATGTCGGCCAGGGATGCATGCTCGTGATCGCGGATGTTCAGGTTGCAGTTTTGCAGTTGCGCCAGCCAATCGCAGACCCGCTGAGTTGGATGCGGGCTTTGCACCACCGGCAAGGTGTTGATGAACAGGCCGAGCATTTCATCAGCGTTATTCAGGCTGGCCGGACGCCCGGCGACTGTCGCGCCGAAACACACGGTCTGCTGGCCGGTAAAGCGCTGCAACAGCAGCAGCCACGCCGCCTGAATCAAAGTGTTGGGCGTGACCCGAAGTCGTTGGGCCTGTTCGCGCAGGTAAGCGGTTTGTTCACGGTCCCAGCGCAGGTACAGCGGCTCATGCCCGGTCAGGCCAGAGTCCGGACGCGGCGCGATGGCGCTGGCCAGCAGCGTGGGGCCGTTTACCTCTCGCAACTGATCTTTCCAGAACCGTTCCAGACGGGTTTGCGATTGGGCCTTGAGCCAGCCGATGTAATCCCGATAGCGGCCCTGTTTCGGCGTCGCAGGCTGGCCGCTGTAATGCTCCAGCACTTCACCCAGCAGCCGTGAACTGCTCCAGCCGTCCATGAGGATGTGATGGCTGGTCCAGATCAGGTAGTGGCTGTTGTCGCCAAGGCGGATCAGAGTCAGGCGCATCAGCGGCGCGTGCAGCAGATCAAAGCCTTGGGCTGCATCCTGGCCCACCTGGTTGTGCAAGTCCTCGGCTTGTACTGAGCGGCCCTGCCAGTCCAGCTGCCGCACGGCAATGGCCGCCTTTTTGTAGACCAGTTGCAGCGGCTCGGCCAGATGGCTGGCCGACCAGAAACCGGTGCGCAGAATCTCGTGGCGCTGGATTGTCGCGTCCCACGCCGCGAGAAAGCGCTCGACGTTCAAGCCTTCCACCGACACCGCCATCTGATTCAGATAGAGCGCCGCTTCGTTGGCCTCCAGGGTGTAGAACAACATGCCCTGCTGCATGGGCGACAGCGGGTAAATATCCTCGATCAATTCCAGCGGCACCGGGAGCGCGGCCAGTTGCCGGGCGTTCAGGCCAGACAGGGCGAAGGGCTGTTGATCCTGCGCGGGTAGCTTGTCCGTCTCAGATGTTTCGACTCGGGCGACACTGGCCAGTTGCTCGATGGTCTGATGCTGGAACAGATCCTTCGGCGAAAACTCGATGCCCTGCTGCCGAGCGCGGCTGACCAGTTGAATCGAGATGATCGAATCGCCACCCAGGTCAAAAAAGTTTGCGCTGATCCCAACCTGCTCCAGCTTGAGCACGTCCTGCCAAATGTTGGCGATGCGCTGCTGCACGTCGGTTTGCGGCGCGACGTATATCCCTTGGCTTTGGCTTGCGTCCGGCAAGGGCAGGGCCTTGCGGTCCAGTTTGCCGTTGGGCGTCAGCGGCAGTTGATCAAGGAACATCAACTGCGCAGGCACCATGTAGTCCGGCAGGTCTTTGCGCAAGGCGCTGCGAATCTGTTCCCGTAGCGCGTTGTGCCCGGCGGCGTCTTCCATGGGTTCAACCAGCACGATATAGGCCACCAGTTGCTCGCCGCTGGCAGCGCGTTGCACCAGCACCGCTGCCGCACGGATCGGCGACTGAGCGTGCAGACGGCCTTCGATTTCCCCCGGTTCGATACGGAAACCGCGAATCTTCACCTGATGATCAAGCCGCCCCAGATATTCGATAACCCCGTCGCGCCGATAACGGCAGCGGTCGCCGGTGCGATACAACCTCGCACCGGGCGGACCGAACGGGTCCGGCACGAAGCGTTCGGCGCTCAGGTCCGGGCGTTGCAAGTAGCCACGGGCCAGACCGTTGCCGCCAATCAGCAGCTCACCGGCCACGCCAATGGGGGCCGGTTGCAGGTCCGCGTCGAGGATGTAAAACGTCGTGTTGTCGATGGCCCGGCCAAGCCAGGGCTCGGGGTGCTGTGCATCGAGACGATGGATCGCCGACCATATGGTGGTTTCGGTCGGCCCATAAAGATTCCACAACTGATCGCTGACGGCGAGCATCCGTGTAGCCAGTTCATCGCTCAGGGCCTCGCCGCCGCACAGCAATTTGCAGCCTTGCAGAGCGTTGCACTCGGGATGGTCCAGCAGCATGCGCCAAGTCGAAGGCGTGGCTTGCAGCGCGCTGATGCCTTGGCTTGCCACGACATTAAGCAGTGCTGCCGGGTCGAGGTTGACGCCGGTTTCCGCCAGGATCAGCCGCGCCCCGACACTCAGGGGCAAATAGATTTCCAGTCCGAAAATATCGAAGCAGAAGGTGGTCAGGGACAGCATCCGGTCGTCCGCTCCCAGCCCCGGCGCGTTGGCCATGCTGCTGATGAAGTTGACTAGCGCACCATGGGCCACCATCACGCCCTTGGGCTTACCGGTGGAGCCTGAGGTGTAGATCGTATAAGCCAGATGCTCGGCAGTTGTCGCGATGACGGGATTGGTCTCGGCGTAGCCAGCCAGCCAGTGGGTCTGCGCATCCAGGGTCAGTGCTTCAACTCCGGCCGGGATCGGTAATCGCGACTGCACTGTGATTTGGGTCAACAGCAGGCCAATGCCGCTGTCTTCGATCATGTACGCCAGGCGGTCTTCGGGATAGCCAGGGTCCAGCGGCAGATAAGCGCCGCCTGCCTTGAGGACCCCCAGCAGGGCGACGATCATGTCCACGCTGCGTTCCACTGCCACTCCCACCAGCACTTCCGGGCCGACGCCCCGTTCGATCAAGGCATGGGCCAATTGGTTGGCGCGGCGGTTGAGCTGCTGATACGTCAGTTGCTGCTCACCGACGATCAGGGCCACCGCTTGTGGATGGCTTTGCACCTGCTGTTCGAACAGGCGGATGACGGTCAGCGGATTCGGATTGTGGCTGACGGGGCTATTCCAGCCGTCGACCATCTGGCTGTACTCGCGGGCGTCCAGCAACGACAGGCGGGCAACCGGCTGCTCGGCGTCGATGACCACGGCACGCAACAAGGCGAGCCAATGGCGCGAGAGTTGCTCGATGCTGGCAGCCTCGAACAGGTCGGTGGCGTAACTGATGGACGCCGAAAAAGCCTGTTCGGACAGCGAGGTGTTGAGGGTCAGATCAAATTGCGCGCTGGGGGTATTCCACGGCAGATGATCCACCGACAGCTGGGGCAGGGAATGCGCGCTCTGGTCTTCGATGGTGCCCTGGTGGTTGAACAGGACCTGGAACAACGGGCTGTAACTCAGGCTGCGTTCCGGTTGCAGCGCGCTGACCAGTTGCTCAAACGGCAAGTCCTGATGAGCCTGGGCGTCCAGCGCTGCTTGCCGGACTTGTTGCAGCACTTCGCTGAAGCGGATGTGTTCGTTGAACTCTGCCTTGAGCACCTGGGTATTGACGAAGAAACCGATCAGCCGCTCGGTTTCCGTGCGGTTGCGGTTGGCGCTCGGCACGCCGATGCGGATGTCGTTCTGTTGGCTGTAGCGGTGCAGCAAGGTCTGGAAAGACGCCAGCAACAGCATGAATGGCGTGACGTTGTGTTGCTGGGCCATCTGCAGCAATGCCGAGCCGAGCAATTGATCGGTTTCAACGCTGAACTGCGCGCCGCGATAGCTTTGCTCGGCAGGGCGCGGCCGGTCAGCGGGCAGCGCCAGCACGGGTTGCTCGCCGCCCAGTTGCGCGGTCCAGTACGCCAGCTGCCGCTCGCGCTCGCCGGCTTCCATCCAGTGCCGTTGCCAGATCGCATAGTCGGCGTACTGGATCGGCAATTCAGGCAGCGCGGGCTGGCGATCCTGACTGAACGCCGCGTAGCACTCGACCAACTCGTTGACCATCACCTGCATGGACGCGCCATCGGAGACGATGTGGTGCTGGGTCATGACCAGCACATGTTCGGTTGCGTCGATGCGCAACAACTCCACTCGCAGCAGCGGGCCGCGTTCCAGGTCGAACAGTTTGCCGCTGGACTGGCTGATGAAGGCCTTAATGGCTGCTTCGCGGTCGGCGATATCCGCGTCCAGCGTCTGAACGGCCAAGTGAATGACTTGCTGATCGGCGATCACCTGGGCTGGCTGCCCGTCAATCAGGCGGAAGGTGGTGCGCAGGCTTTGGTGGCGATTGATTAAAAGGTTGAAGCTGTGTTGCAGCGCGGCGATATCCAGCGCGCCCTTGAGGTGCAGCATCATCGGCACGTGATAGGCGCTGCTGTCAGGGTCCATTTGCCAGAGGAACCACTGGCGCTCTTGGGCGTAAGACAGCGGCAGGCGCTGGTAGGCGGATTGCACCTCCGGGATCGGCAGGTTGGCCGGGGAGACGCCTTCTTCGAGCATCTTTTGCAGGTACAGCCTGCGTTTTTCCAGAGGCAGGGTGATGAACCGGCGAGCGATTCTGGTGGCAACCGAGCGGTCCATCAAACTTCCTCCATGTCGTCGAACAGGGCTTCGAGCCTGTCCATTTTCGAGCTGTCGAATTGTCCGGCGGATTGCTCCAGCCCGGCGGCGAAATCGCCCAGGATCGGTGCCTGAAACAGTTGTTGTGGCGTGAGTTGCAGGCCGACTTCCAGTTGCAGGCGCGACACGACTTTGATCACCAGCAACGAATGCCCGCCCAGCTCGAAGAAGTTATCGGTCAGACCCACGCGCTCCAGTTTCAGTACGTCTTGCCAGATTTGGGCGATTTGCTGCTCCAGCTCGGTTCGCGGGGCGACGTATTGGCCTTGCAGCTGGCTGGCGTCAGGTTGTGGCAGGGCCTTGCGATCCAGCTTGCCGTTGGTGGTCAAGGGCAGGCTGGGCAGGAAGACCAGATGTGCCGGCACCATGTAGTCCGGCAGGTTGTCCTTGAGGGTAGTTTTGAGGTTTTCACGGGTCGATTCGTCGGCGACCACGTACGCCACCAGTTGCTGGCCACTGGCGGTGTCTTGCGCCAATACCACCGCCTGACGAACCTGAGGTTGCGTCAGCAGCTGCGCTTCGATCTCCCCCAGCTCGATGCGGAAGCCGCGGATTTTCACCTGTTGATCGCTGCGCCCCAGGTAATCGATGCTGCCGTCGCTGCGGTAGCGAGCCAGGTCGCCGGTGCGATACAAACGGCTGCCATCCTCGGCGAACAGGTTGGGAATGAAGCGTGTGGCGGTAAGGTCCTGACGATTCAGGTAACCCCGAGCCAAGCCCGGGCCGCCGACGTAGAGTTCGCCGAGGCAGCCTTTGGGGACCGGGTTCAGCGCGCCGTCCAGCAGGTACCAGGACAGGTCCGCCAGCGGTGCGCCGATTGGGCTGCTGGTCTGGTCGAGGTCTGCCTGGGTGATCGGCCGATAGGTGACATGCACGGTGGTTTCGGTAATACCGTACATGTTGATCAGCTGGGGTGATGAGTCGCCGAAATGATCGAACCAGGGTTTGAGGCTCGGCACATCCAGGGCTTCGCCGCCGAAGATCACGTAGCGCAGGGCGAGGTTTTGCTGTGCTGCACAGGCCACGCTGATCAGGGGGTTGAAGGCCGATGGGGTCTGGTTCAGGACCGTGACTTGTTGCTCGGTCAGCAGGGCGTGGAAGTCCTCCGGGGAACGGCTCACCGCGTGCGGCACGATCACCAGCTTGCCGCCGTACAACAGCGCCCCGAAGATTTCCCAGACCGAAAAGTCGAACGCGCAGGAATGGAACAGCGTCCACACATCGTCCGGGCCGAAGCTGAAATGCTCGGCGCTGGCCTCGAACAGACGCAACACGTTGGCGTGAGTTAACAGCGCGCCTTTGGGTTGGCCGGTGGAGCCGGAGGTGTAGATCACGTAGGCGAGGTTGGTTGGGGTGGTTCGCACCTGCGGGTTGGCATCAATTTCCTGTGAGGCTGAATCCCGTGGGAGCGAGCTTGCTCGCGAAATGGCCGGTCCTGGCGATGCATTTTCAGCGTCTGACCCATTGCCTTCGCGAGCAAGCTCGCTCCCACAGGTCAGCGGTGTGCCAGCGATGGAATGCATTCCCTGTGGGAGCGGTGCTTGCCCGCGATTCAGGTGCTGCGGTGTGTCAGGTGAATCGGGTTCAGCCTCATCGCGGGCAAGCACCGCTCCCACAGGGTGATGAGGTGTGTCAGCCAGGATTGGATCGTCTGAGCTGACGCCATCGCGAGCAAGGTGGAGCGCCACCCTGGTCCTTCTACCGGTCAGCGGGGTGGCAGTGTTGGAATGCATTCCCTGTGGGAGCGGTGCTTGCCCGCGATCCAGGCGCTGCGGTGTGTCAGGTGAATCGGGTTCAGCCTCATCGCGGGCAAGCGCGCTCCTACTGGTCAGCGGGGTGGCAGTGTTGGAATGCATTCCCTGTGGGAGCGGTGCTTGCCCGCGATCCAGGCGCTGCGGTGTTTTAGGTGAAATGAGCAGAATCTCCACCTCATCCCCCAGCAGCAAATCCTCGAGAACACCGGCCTGCGCCAGCACTAAGCGAATCCCGCTGTCCTGAATCATGTAGCTCAAGCGATCCTGCGGGTACGCCGGGTCCAGCGGCACGTAGGCGCCGCCGGCTTTGAGGATGGCCAGCAGGCCGACGATCATTTCCAGGCCGCGCTCCACCGCCAGCCCCACCCGAACCTCAGGGCCAACGCCCTTTTCAATCAATTGATGGGCCACACGATTGGCCTGCTGATTAAGCTCGGCATAGCTCAGTTGCTTACCCTCGAAACTCAAGGCGATGGCATCCGGCGAACGCTCTACCTGCGCCTCGATCCGTTGGGCGAGACTGTGTTCGATGCTGAAGCTGGCACGAGGCGGATTCCAGTCCTCCAGCGCTGCAACCCGGTCGCCGATAGTCAGCTCGCCCAGCGGACGCTGCGGCTGTTCACTCAGTTCAATCAGCACCTGTAAAGTCTGCGCAGCAATGGCTTCAATCACCGGCCCGCTGAAATGCTGCCGGTTATGGTTGAAACGCAGGCCCAGGCTGTCGCTGGCGTTGATGATCAGGGTCAGCGGGTAGTTGGTCTGTTCGTGGTTGCTGATGTTATCGAACTGCAAACCCTCGGGCGCGCCTTGCTCCAGCGCCTCGGCAATCGGGTAGTTTTCGAACACCAGCAAGGTGTCGAACAACGCTTCCCCGGCATGCCCGGCCCAGCGTTGCACATCCGCCAAAGCGCTGTGTTCGTGCTCGCGCAGGTTGAGGTTGTGCGCCTGCAAGCTTTGCAGCCATTGGCTGACGGGCACTTCGGGCTGCACGGTGCAGACCACCGGCAGGGTGTTGATGAACAGGCCGACCGTTTGCTCGATGCCACGAATTTCAGCAGGCCGGCCCGCGACCGTCGCGCCGAAGCAGATGCTCTGTTGACCGGTATAGCGTTGCAGGATCAGCGACCATGCGCCTTGCAGCAGGGTATTGAGGGTGACTTTCTGCTGGCGGGCGAACTGATTGAGCGCCTGGGTCTGTGCCGGGCTCAGCGCCACGCTGTGATCGCCGTGGCCTGGCAGCGCGTGATTTTCCGACAACAGGCTGCGGGCCAGCAGAGTGGGCTCGTCCAGCGCTTTGAATTGCTCGGTCCAGAACGCTTCGCTCTCGGCGGGATCCTGGTTTTGCAGCCAGTCGATATAGTGGCGATAACGACCCTGCTGCGCGCCGATCAACTGGCCGCTGTAGCGCTGCAACACTTCGCCCAGCAACTGCGAGGTGCTCCAGCCATCCATGAGGATGTGGTGATGGGTCAGGATCAGGTGATGACGGTTGGTCTCGGTGCGGACGGCGATCAGGTTCAGCAGCGGCGCATGATTCAGATCGAAACCACGCTGCAGTTCGGCGGCTGCCAGATCGTCCAGCTGATCAGCTGCACCTTGCCAGTCGAGCAAGGTAAACGGCATCTTCAGATGGGCGTGCACCACTTGCAGTGGCTGTTGCAGTTCGCCTTGCCAGATGAAGCGGGTGCGCAGAATGTCATGGCGATCCAGCACCGCCTGCCAGGCCTGACGGAAGCGCTCCGGGTCCAGGCCGCTGACGTCCAGGCGCATCTGGTTCAGGTAGTGACCGGCCGCCTGTTCATGCAGGGTGTGGAAAAGCATGCCTTGTTGCATCGGCGCCAGAGGGTAGATGTCCTGGATCTGGCGAGGATCTAAAGGCAGAGCGTCCAGTTGTGCCTGGCTGATGCGGGCCAGAGGGAAGTCAGCTGGGGTAACGCCTTGATGATCCGCGCAATGCCCGATCAGCAAACGCAGTTCGTCGGCGTATTCATCTGCCAGACCTTGAATCAGCGCCTCATCGAACATCTCCCGACTGAAGGTCCAGCCGACCTTCAGCTCACCGCCATAGACCCGACCATTGAGCGTCAGCCAGTTGCTCAGCGGCGCATCCGGACTTTGCTCGTTACCGGCGTTTTCAGCGGCAGGGGTGAACAGCGACTCGCCATCCGTTTCGAAGCTGCTATCGAACTGGCCCAGATAGTTGAAGGTAATTCGCGGGGCCGGTAACTGACTCAGGCACTGACGATCAGCATCACGCCCCAGATAGCGCAGCACACCAAAACCAATGCCTTTGTTGGGTATAGCGCGCAGCTGTTCTTTCACAGTCTTGATCGACTGACCAATGTCCAGCTCGGGTGTCAGCCTGACCGGGTACAGCGTGGTGAACCAGCCGACGCTGCGAGTCAGGTCAATGTCATCGAATAGATCCTCGCGGCCGTGGCCTTCCAGCTGAATCGTCACGCTCTGACGTTGGTTCCAACGCACCAGCACACGGCTCAGCGCCGTCAACAACAGGTCGTTGACTTGAGTGCGATAAGCCGCTGGAGATTCTTGCAGCAGACGCCGGGTCAGCCCCTGTTCCAGACGTGTCTGCACGGTGATCGCCAAGGCGTTGCTCAGCCTGGCATCAGGTTTCGCGCCGGGCAGGTCGGCTGAATCGCCTTGCAGCTGTTTCTGCCAGTAATCCGTTTCGGCCTGCACTTCTTCGCTTAGAGCGAGCTGTTGCAAGTGCTGGCTCCAGTCCCGTAGCGAGCTGCTACGGGCTGGCAAAGACGGCGGCTGACCGGTCTGGAGTTGCGCATACACGCTTTGCAGATCGTCGAACAACACGCGCCAGGAAACGCCATCGACCACCAGGTGATGAATCACCAGCAGCAGGCGTTGGCTGCCATCGGCGAGGCTGACCAGCACGGCTCGCAGCAGCGGACCCTCTTGCAGGTTCAGGCTGCGCTGGGCTTCGTTGCCCAACTGCTCAACCTCGGCGGGGTCATTGATCTGCGCCTGCCACAGGGCAAAGTTGCTCTGTTCGATGTCCTGATAAGTCGCCTGCCAGCCTTGGTTACCAGGGACGAAGCTCAGGCGCAGCCCGTCATGGTGCGCAAGCAGGACGCGAAGAGCCTGTTCCAGCAGTCCGGCATCCAGGGGCTTGCCGGGCTTGAGCAGTACCGACTGGTTCCAGTGCTGGCGCTGCCCGATGTCCATGTCGAAGAACTGCTGTTGAATAGGTAGCAGCGTCACCAAGCCTTGAGCCGGACCGCGTTGTATTTGCGGGATCTCGACATTGATCCGCGCGACGTTGGCCAGGTGCTGAATGGTCTGGTGTTCGAACAGTTCTTTGGGGGTGAAGGCAATGCCAGTCTGCCGGGCACGGCTGACCAGTTGGATGGATATGATCGAGTCACCGCCCAGGTCGAAGAAGTTGTCGGTGATGCCGATGGCGTCGCGCTTGAGTACGTCCTGCCAGAGGGTAAGCAACTGCTGCTGGATCGGGTTTTGTGGTGCAACCAAGGCGTTGTGTAATTGGCCGCTATCGGGAGCGGGCAGGGCCTTGCGATCCAGTTTGCCGTTAGCGCTCAGGGGCATGCGCTCCAGAAACAGCCACTGGCCGGGCACCATGTAATCCGGCAGATGTTGCGCCAGACGATCCTTGATCGATGCCTGCAATGCGGCGTGTTGAATGGTTTCTGCTGGCTGCACCGGGACCACATAACCCACCAGTTGCTGGTCGAGCGCCATGACCACCGCTTCGCGCACATCTGGCAATTGCAGCAGTTGATTTTCGATTTCCCCCAGCTCGATGCGCAGGCCACGGATCTTCACTTGGTGGTCGATGCGGCCGCGATATTCGATGACGCCATCCGGGCGATAACTGGCCAGATCGCCAGTGCGATACAGCCGCTCACCCTCACCAAACGGGCTGGTCACGAATCGCTCGGCAGTCAATGCCGGTCGGCGGTGATAACCACGGGCCAGACCAGTGCCGCTCAGGTACAGCTCGCCGATCACCCCTGGCGGCACGGGCTGCAAACGGGCATCGAGGATGTAAGTCGCCAGATTGGCAATCGGCTCACCGATGGGCACGCTGTCGGCGCCTTCCGGGCGACAAGTCCAGTGGGTTACGTCGATGGCCGCTTCGGTGGGGCCGTACAGGTTGTACAGCGCCGCTTTCGGCAGTTTCTCGAAGACTTGTTGCTGGGTGTCCACCGGCAAGGCTTCGCCGCTGCAGATGATGCGTTTGAGGCCCGTGCAACTGGTTACGTCAGCGTCCAGCAGGAAGGCTTGCAGCATCGATGGCACAAAATGCAGGGTGCTTACCTGATGTTTTTCAATCAACTGGATGAGCCGTGCTGGATCGCGGTGATCTCCCTGCCCGGCCATGGCCAGCCTCGCCCCACTGAGCAACGGCCAGAAGAACTCCCAGACTGAAACGTCGAAGCTGAAGGGGGTTTTTTGCAGCACCGTGTCACGGCTATCCAGGGTGTAGGCCTGTTGCATCCAGCACAGGCGGTTGCTCAGCGCGCGATGGCGGTTGCCCGCGCCTTTGGGCTGGCCGGTGGAGCCTGAGGTGTAAATCACGTAGGCGAGGTTTTCCGGCGCGATGTCGATTTCGGGGTTGGAGGGTGAATAAGCCGACAGGTCCCGTGCATCCAGGCACAAGGTGTTAAGGGTGGCAGTACGGGGGAACAAACCGCGCAGACTGGTTTGGGTCAGCAGCCACTGAATCCCGCTGTCCTCGATCATGTAGGCCAGTCGTTCCGGAGGGTATTCAGGATCCAGCGGCACATAAGCGCCACCGGCCTTGAGGATGGCCAGCAGACCCACAACCATCTCCACGCTGCGCTCGACGGCGATGCCCACCAGCGTTTCCGGCTTCACGCCCAGCTCGATGAGCGCGTGGGCCAGTTGATTGGCCTGGCTGTTGAGTTGTTCGTAGCTCAGCTGACGGTCGTTGAAAGCGAGGGCACAGGCCTGGGGCGAGCGTTGTACCTGTTGCTCGATGAGCCGATGCACTGGCTGATCGAGGGGGTAAATCACCTGAGTGGCGTTCCATTGCTGCCGGGTTTGCAGCTCGCCGGGGCTGAGCATCGGCAGATCGCCGATCGGCTGGGAGGGATTCTCCACCAGCGCCTGCAACAGGTTCTGCCAATGCCCGGCCAGACGCGCGATGGTCTCGGGGGCGAACAGCTCGGCGCGATACTCGAACTCGGCGTGAATGGCTGTGCGTGAATAGCTTACGTCCAGACTCAAGTCGAACTTGGCCTCTGCCAAAGCGATGGGCAGTGTTGTCAGTTGCAGCTTGCCCAATCGCAACGTGGTTTGCCCCGGTGCGGCCACGCGCCAGTTAAACAATGTCTGAAACAGTGGATTGGCCTGGCTGCTGCGTTGCAGATTCAGGCGATCCAGCAGCAGTTCGATGGGGTAGTCCGCGTGTTCCAGTGCCGCCAATGAAGCCTGGCGTAAGCCCTGAAGAAATGCGCTGCCCGGCTGATCGGCGTCGATGCGGGCGCGGTAGATCTGGCTGCTGACAAAAAAACCGACCAGTTCTTGAGTGGCGCTCTGGTTGCGACTGGCATTGGGCACGCCGACGGTGAAGTCGCGCTGCCCGCTGTAACGGCTCAACAGCAATTGCCACGCGCCCAGCAGAACCACGAAAGGCGTCACGCCCAATCGCTGACACAGGGTGCTCAACGGGCTGTTCAGGCGGGTCGGCAAGGTGAACTGCAGGGTGCCGAGTCTGTTGGTCCGCACGGCGCTGGCGGGAAAATCCGTTGGCAGCGTCAGGCTCGGCAACTCATCGCCCAGATAGTTTTGCCAATAATTGGCGGCCTGATCGTGGGCCGCGCTGAGGACATACTCTTCGCGCTGCCAGCGGGCATAGTCGCGGTACTGAATGCTCGGTCGCTCCAGCGGCGTGGGGTCGCCGACCGCCAGGCGCTGGCAGGCCAGGGTCAGGTCTTTGATGAGGATCGGGTTGGACCAGGCGTCCGATACGATGTGATGCAGGTTGAGCAGCAGCACGTGGTCTTGCTCGTCGACCTTGATCAGGGTGGCGCGGATCAGTGGCGCCTGGCTGAGATCAAAGGCGTGTGCGGCTTCGGCGGCTAGCCGTGTGTCCAGCTCGTCGGCGCTGCTCGAGCTGACGTGGTTGAGCGTCAGCTGTGCCCCGTGATCGACGATCTGCTGCGGTACGCCGTCCACTTCAATAAACCGCGTGCGCAGAATGTCATGGCGGTCCACGACCTTTTGCAGGGCGCGTTCCAGCAATGCCGCATCCAGCGGACCCTTGATCGACAGCGCCCGAGGCAGGTTGTAGGCGGCGCTGTCCGGGGTGATCTGCTGCAACAACCACAAGCGCTGCTGGGCGAAAGACAACGCTCCGGGACCTGTGGCAGAACCGGCGCTGATGCTGTGGCCGGTGCCTTCTTCATCGGCCAGAAGCAACGCCAGCAAGTCGTGGTCGGGTTGTTGATTGATTTGATTCATGATCGCTCTCGTCGCCGTCGGCAGAGGAATTGGCTTTGTCAGAAAGACGAAGGGTGGCGGGGGAGATTTAGCGGGGTATGGGTTGGCGCGGGGTATCCAGGGATGGTGGGCGTCTGTGGGAGCGGTGCTTGCCCGCGATAAGTGCGACTCGGTTTGGCTGATAGATCGCGTTGTACTTATCGCGGGCAAGCACCGCTCCCACAGGTGTCCGCGGTGTGTCTGATTTCCCTCAACCCGTCGGCGCCAACGCCCGCTCACTCACCGCCTGCCCGGCGTGCATGCGCACCAGCTGATCGGCGACATCGAAATAACGGTCGTCGTGGGAGATGACGATGATGGTCTTGCCTAGGCGCTTGAGATCCGGAAGCAGTTCGGTATAGAAAATCCGCCGGAAGGTCGGGTCTTGGTCGGCAGCCCACTCGTCGAAGACCAGCACCGGCCGTTCGTCGATCCAGGCATTGACCAGCGCCAGGCGTTTGCGCTGCCCGGTAGACAGGTCCGTGGTGGTGAACGCGCCGTCTTTCACGCTGACTTTATGAGCGATTTCCAGCCGTTCCAGGTAGCGGGTGGCATCGCTGGGTAGTGCCTTGTCGTTCTGGATCAGGTCATCGAACAGGTAATAGTCGGCAAATACCGTGGTGAACATCTGCCGGTAATCATCCAGCCCCTGCGCGTCCACCGGCTTGTCGTTGAGCCGGATCTCGCCCTGTTGCGGCGTGTACAGCCCCAATAGCAGCTTGATCAGCGTGGTTTTGCCGCAGCCATTCTCGCCGACGATAAACAGAATCTCCCCCGGCTCGATGCTCAGATTGACTGGCCCGAGCTTGAACGGCTCACTGCCTTGCACCGGTGGGAATGCGTAATGCACATCACGCAGTTCCAGATGGTCAAGTTGCGGGACTGGCTGATCAGAGGGCTCGAGCAGCAGGTGGGGTTCCGGCGACGAGAAGCGTGCTGACAGATCGGCGATGCGCCGGAAGGCAATCTGCGCCCGGCCGACGATAGGCAAGTTGCCGATCAAGGTTTCCAGCGGGCCTTTCATGTACAGCAGCACCAGCACAAAGCCGCTCATGACCGCCGGATCAGGGCTTGGCCACAGGGTTTGCAGGGTCAGGGTCAGGCCGATGACCACGAAGAACAGCATCGAGCCCAGGGCTTTGGCGATCACGAAGATATTGATCGAGCGCACGTGGGTGTCACAGATATGGTCCGCGGTGCCCTGGATGTTTTTGCTCAGCATGGCGTATCGGCGCTGGCGATGGATGCGCAGTTCCTTGGCACCTTCGGCAATCGCCGAGTAATGCTTTTGCAGGTCATCCTCGGCTTCACGGGCTGCGAAAAAACCCTTGATGCCTTTGCTCTGAGCGAAGAACTGCACGGCACAGCCAATGCCGATGGCGAGCAGGGTGATCAGGAATATCGGCAGTGACAGCGTTGCCAGATAGCCCAGGCAGCCGATGATGATGGTCATGGAGATTGCCAGCGGCGCGAAGGCGAAAGCCAGGTCGCTGATGGTGTCCACATCTCGGGTCAGCACCGGGATCAGGCGATGGGTGCGGTAGCGTTCGATCTGTTCGATGGGCGCTGACAGTACCTTGGCACCCAGGTCCTTGCGCAACCGGGCAATGACTTTCTGGCCCACGTAGTTGGTGCCGATATCCGCAGCGATGGTGCTCAACAGCGCCAAAAGGCAAAGGCCGGCAAAGGCGACCACCACCCCACGGCTCATGCCGCCTTCGCTGTGCAAGCCCTGGTTAACCGTGGCCAGCAGCGCCGTCACGCTCAAGCCCCCGACAATACCCAGCAGGACCGAGGTGATCACGATGGGGCGGTAGGGCTTGAGCAGGCTCAAGAGTTCACGAAGGGCGCTGCGCGGTGCTGCGGTCATGGGCTACCTCGGTCGAGACAAAGACGGGCTGTCAGTGCAAGGAACGAGTGATGGGGGAGGGGATTTAGCGTGGATGTTGGCGAATTTAACGGTTCAATCGATCCCTGTGGGAGCGGTGCTTGCCCGCGATAAGGCTGGACTCAATCCTAAGTCAAACCGCGTCCAGCCATATCGCGGGCAAGCACCGCTCCCACAGGGAATCGCATTTCATGTGCAAAGCCCGCGCGTTTCAGACTATTCGGGCATCAAAGCTCCCGCGCCACCCGGAATCCCAGCCAGTCGCCGCGGCTGGTGGGCCACATGGTGTTGCGGTTGCCGGAGCGGGAGAAGATCGGCGCCTCGGTCCAGTCGTTGCCGCGGATGCGCTGGATATCGCAGTTGCCGGTCAGCCAGGCGCTGCCGTCGGTGGGGGCGCCGACGTAGTCGTTGTTGCGGCAATCGGCCACCCATTCGTACACGTTGCCGTGCATGTCATACACGCCGAACGCATTGGCCGGGTAGCTGCCCGCCGGTGAGGTGTAGGTGAAACCATCCTGCGGGCCGTAGGTATTGGCATGTTTGGCGATGCTGTATTCCTTGCCTTCGTCCATGGGGAATGGAAAGGGACCAGCCGAGCCCGCTCTGGCCGCGTATTCGCGCTCCGACTCACTGACCATGTGATAAGCCTTGCCGGTTTTCTTCGACAGCCAGGCCACATACGCCTGGGCCTCCTTGTAGTCCATGCACACCGCTGGCTGGCGGTCAGTAATGGCGTAACGCGGCTTGCCGGCAATGCATTCACGGCCAGGACGCTTGTCGCCATCGGGCATCACATAGCCGGTGTCTTTCAACCATACATTCCATTCGCCTTGAAGGACCTGAAAGCGGCTGATGGCGAAGGGTTTCTTGAAGGTCACTTCATGCAGTGGCCCTTCGTCGTCCTGACGACCCAGTTCGTCGTCCGGGGTGCCCATGGTGAAGGTCCCGGCGGGCAAGACCACCAGTTCCGGGCAGTCGTTGCAGTCTTTGAATACGCTGCCGGGCTCGGGCTCGGGCTCGGCGGAATCGGCATGAGCGGCAACCGGCAGCAGCAGAGCCAGCACCGCCGCGCCAGCGAAACCGATGATCTTGCGCAAAGCTGTTTTTTTCATGGGGTTCCTCATAGCTGGGGAAAGCGGTAGGGGGGGTGTTCCCTGTGGGAGCGAGCTTGCTCGCGAAGGCAATGTTCCTGTCATGAGAAATATATGCGGATGTCCAGGCCTCTTCGCGAGCAAGCTCGCTCCCACAGGATCTATTGCGCCTGGGTGTCTGCGGAGTTGCAGGCAAAAGTAAGATTTCCAATAAGGGGTCGGGCCTTTCAATGCACGGCCACCGGTCTGGCAGAGTCCTGCACCTGCTGCCAGACGCGCATGAAATTGCCGCCCCACAGTTTGGCGATGTCGGCTTCCGAGTAGCCGCGTTGCAGCAGTTCGGCGGTGACGTTGCGCGTGTCGGCGACGCTGTCCCAGCCCTTGAGGCCGCCGCCTTCGTTGAAGTCCGAGGCGATGCCGACGTGATCAATACCGATCTTGCGCACGGTGTAGTCGATGGCGTCGCCCAGGTCCTTGAGCGTGGCTTTGGGTTCGCGGTCGAGGATGCTGTAGAGGCGGCTGGCGTACTGGCCGAACTTCTGTTCCGACCATGCGGCGATCACCGGATCACCGGGCATCAAGGCCATGGCCAGATTCGGCAAGGGAGGCAGATCGAAATCGGCACGCAGAGCGTTGAGTTTGTCCTGGGTCTTGGCGGACAAGGGTTTGAGATAACCGCCGAAACCGACGACCTGCACCACGCCACCGCTGTTCTTGATCAGCAGCAACTCCTTGTCGCTGAGGTTGCGCGGGATGTCCACCATGGCCCTGGGCACTGAATGGGAGGCAACCATGGGCGTGCGGCTCAAGGAGCTGACTTGCTCCAGGGCCTTGCTGGACATGTGCGACACATCAATGATCACGCCCAGGTCATTGAGGCGTTGGACCGCTCGCTGGCCGATATCGGAAAGGCCGTCAAAGGCGTCGGCGGTGTCATTGAAGAACGGCAGTGGCCGCGATGAGTCGGCCCAGTCGTTATTGCCGATGTAACTGAAACCGAACATGCGCATGCCCCGCGCCGCCCACTTGTCCAGCAGGTTAAGGTCGTTCCCCAAGGGGTAGGCGTTAAGCATGCTGATGAAAATCGCGAACTTGCCTTCGCCCTGCAAGCGGCGCATGTCCGCAGGGGTGTAGGCGATGCCGACCTGATTGGGAAAGTCACGGGCCATGGCGGAGATCGCCTTGTAGCGCACCTCTTGCTGATTGCGCGCTTCTTCGACAAAACCTGCGGTCGGTCGATGCGGGGCGTTGGGGCCGTTCCAGATTTCCGGCCAGCCAAATACCGTCAAGGCGGCTGCCGACAAGCGCCCGCGTCCGGCCTTGACCAGGTCGAACTGGCCATTGCCGTCCTTGTCGGCTTCCTTGCCTTCAGTGCCGAAATCCAGGGGCAGCGTGACGTGGCTGTCGAATGACACGATGCGCTCCTGGATTTCCCCGGCCTGCTTCATCACCTTGAGCGAATAGTCGGGATAACCGTCGAACCACTGCTGCCACGCCAGATAACCCGCGCCGACGCTAAGCGCCAGGGCCAGAGGCAAGCCGATGTATAACGCTTTCTTATTCATTGCATTCCCAGGAATTCGCCATCGATTGCCGGCTTTTGCTATCTGGGAAGAACGAGTCATCCTGTGAGAAATTTAGCGGGGTGCATGGTCCGGCGAAATTTCTGTGGGAGCGGTGCTTGCCCGCGATAAGGTTTCGGTGATCCATCTGTAAAATCGTGGCGTCCTTATCGCGGGCAAGCACCGCTCCCACAAGTTCGAGTCCGGCTTAAATTTCAGTGCCAACCCAACGTTCTAGCTTGGATAACGCCCGCTTCAGGGCTTTTACAGGTAGGGCGATGAAGATTTCTCGACGAGGGTTCATGGCGGGGCTGGCGCTGACAGGCGCCGCTGTTCCGGCTGCTTTATACGCTCACCGTGAATTGACCCGGCCTGATGAACCGATCACGCCGGGCGAAGCCTCCTTCGACGTGCCGGATGCCGCAGGCCGGCAGTTGGCGGATACCTTGCGTGGTGTCTGGGACTTGCGTCTCGAAGGGGTCGATGCTGGACTCGACGGCCTGCCGTTGGAAGGCCTGCAACTGCTGCTTGATATAGCCCCGCGTGGTCGTGGCATTCGCGGTTATCTCGACAGCGAGAAAAACCTGCGCGCCGATACCGAGCCGGCTTATCAACTGCTGGGTGATCTGGCTCAAGCCAAAGGGGCTGAATTGAGCTGGCGCCTGACCCGCTCGGATTCTGTCACTGGCGACCCTGACTACGAATTCAGCGTGGTACTGGATGAAGTTTGGGCCGCGTTTGGCAATGCCGGTGCCGCGACCCTCAGCGGGCGTATTTTCCGGCTCGATCGGGCTGTGGCACTGCCCATGCTCGACAGCCGGTTCGTCGCCCTCAAACGTACCTTTCCCGAGGCCCGGCAGCGTATCGGGCTGGGCCCCGCGTTGCTGGCCAGTCTGATCAGCCCTGAACATCGGTTGTTCCACCAGCTCTGGCATGCCTCACGGGATAAGTGGCACAAGCTGCCCGAGAACAAGCGCGAAGCCTTGCGTGGTCTAGGCTGGCAGCCGGGCCCACGGGACAGGGAGCGCGACGCCCGAGGGCCGCGCAAGGATCGCAATGCGTCCGGCGTGGATTTCTTCTTCATGCATCGGCACATGCTCGGTTCCGCACGGGCGTTACAACCGCTGCCATCCTGGCAAAGATTTCCCCTGCCGCAGCCTGAGCTGCAGCGTGATCGACAAGGTTTCGCCCGCTATTTCGACAACCCGGACGGCTGCTCGCTGCCGCCGACCTGGAGCGCCCAGGGCGATGACGCCTACACGCAGTGGGTCAGCGACGTGAAAAGCGCCGAGACCTACCACAGCAATTTCGAAGTCTGGGAATCGCAATACCGCGATCCGCGCTACTTGTCGAAACTGACCCTCGGCCAGTTCGGTTCCGAGGTGGAGTTGGGGCTGCACGACTGGCTGCACATGCGCTGGGCCTCGGTGCCCCGTGATCCGGTCAACGGCCAGCCGGTGCCCATGGCCCGTGATCCGGCCGACTTCGCCGCACGCTGGTTCGAGGCGGAAAACGACTTTCTCGGCGACCCTTTCTCCAGCCATGTGAACCCGGTTTTCTGGGGCTTTCATGGCTGGATCGATGATCGGATCGAAGACTGGTTTCGCGCCCACGAGCGGTTTCATCCGGGGCAGGTCACCCGTCAGACCCTCAATGGCGTGTTGTGGTTTGCCAAAGGCCGCTGGGTGGAAATCGATGATCCCTGGCTCGGGCCGGTTACTCACGGCTGCAGCACGACGCCCGGCCTGGCTGTCGGCAAGAGCATGGAGCTGGATCCGGAGGTCATGAAGCTGGCGCTGAAGATCACCTTCGGTGAAGAGAACAAAATCACCGGGCTGTTTCGCAAAGTCCCGCGTCGCCCATGGTACGCCCGCCATCTTGCCCTCAAGCGCTGGTTCTGAGCCGGGCAGGGCAATCGTTAAATTTTGTTTCGCTGCTCTCGTTCCCTACTGCAACAGGCCAGCTTGCTGACCATCCCGATTGACGAGTAAGCAACACTTTTCCGAGGACAATGGAATGACACAGGCTCTTGTATCTGCCGTGGTTCACGATCTGATCGGTATCGGCTTCGGCCCTTCCAATCTGGCGTTGGCGATTGCCTTGCAGGAACGCGGCGAGCAACAGGGCGCGCTGGATGTGTTGTTCCTCGACAAACAGGCCGATTATCGCTGGCATGGCAACACGCTGGTGACTCAGAGCGAGCTGCAGATTTCCTTCCTCAAGGATCTGGTCACCCTGCGCAACCCGACCAGCCCGTTCTCCTTCGTCAATTACTTGAAGCAGCATGGCCGGCTGGTGGACTTCATCAACCTGGGCACGTTTTACCCGTGCCGCATGGAATACAACGATTACTTGCGCTGGGTGGCGGCGCAGTTCGAGGATCAAAGCCGCTACGGCGAAGAAGTCACGGCCATCGAGCCGGTTCTGCATAAACAAAAGGTCGAGGCGCTACGGGTTATTTCCCGGGATACCCAGGGCCAGAGCCATGTTCGTACCACGCGCTCGGTGGTGGTCAGCCCCGGCGGGACGCCGCGGATTCCCGAAGCCTTTGTCAGCCTCAAAGGCGAGGGCCGGGTGTTTCATCACTCTCAGTATCTGCAGTGCATGGCGCGTCAGGCCTGCGTCAACGGCAAGCCCATGCGCATCGCGATCATTGGCGGCGGGCAGAGTGCTGCCGAGGCGTTCATCGACCTTAATGACAGCTATCCGTCAGTGCAGGTGGACGTGATCCTGCGCGGCTCGGCGCTCAAGCCCGCCGACGACAGCCCGTTCGTCAATGAGGTGTTCTCGCCGGAATTCACCGACCTGATGTTCAGCCAGAACAGCGCGCAACGTGAACAGATGATCCGCGAATACCACAGCACCAATTATTCGGTAGTGGACATCGACCTCATCGAGCGCATCTACGCTGTGTTCTATCGTCAGAAAGTCTCCGGCATCGCGCGCCACACCTTCCGCAACCTGACCTCGGTGCAGAACGCCACGGCGACCGCCAACGGCATCGAGCTCACACTGGGCAATATCGCCAATGGCGCAAGCAACGTGCAGACCTATGATGCGGTGGTATTGGCGACCGGCTACGAGCGGCAATTGCACCGTCATTTGCTTGAGCCGCTGCAGGAGTATCTGGGGGATTTCGAAGTGGCCCGGGATTACCGGATCAAGACCGACGCCCGCTGCCAGGCATCGATTTACATGCAGGGGTTTTGCGAATCCAGCCATGGTTTGAGCGACACCTTGTTATCGGTGCTGCCAATCCGTGCTGATGAAATCGCTGAGTCGCTGTACGCCAGCGTTGCCCAGAGCAATCGGGATCAGGCGGTGCTGGAGCGGTTGTTGGCGGTGGGGTAAAGGCATCACCGGATGGCTGAATGAAATCCAAACTGTGGGAGCGGTGCTTGGTCTGGGCGGCATTCCGACGATAAGGCTGGACACGGTTCACCTTAGAATTGCGGTGTTCTTATCGCGGGCAAGCACCGCTCCCACAGGTTTATGCATTCCAAATCAGGATTTATTTAATCCCACTGCGGCGCGAGGCTCGCCGGGCTGGTCAGCCGATGGCCGCGGTCCAGGGCTGCGATCTGTGCCATGTCTTCGTCACTCAGCTTCAAGTCGCAAGCCTTGAGATTGCTCTCCAGGTTGCTGCGCTTGGTGGACGACGGAATCACCGCGTAACCCAGCTGCATCGCCCACGCCAGAGTGACCTGGGCGGGCGTAGCGTCATGGCGCTTGGCGATCTGCTCAATGACCGGGTCCTTGAGCACTTCACCATAGGCCAGGGTCATGTACGAGGTGATCTGGATGCCATTCTGTTGGGCGAATTCCGCCACCTTGCGGTTCTGCAGGTAGGGATGCAGTTCGATCTGATTGGTGGCGATATTCTCAGCGCCCACCGCTTCGATGGCTTCTTTCATCAAGGCGATGGTGAAGTTGGAAATGCCGATCTGCCTGGTCAAACCTTGCTTCTTGGCCTCCAGCAACGCGGTCATGAATTCCTTGACCGGCACCGCGCCCTTGGGGGATGGCCAGTGGATCAGGGTCAGGTCCACGTGATCGGTCTGCAACTTGGCCAGGCTTTCCTTCAGGCTCGGGATCAGCTTGTCGGCGGCGAAGTTATCGGTCCAGATTTTGGTGGTGATGAACAGTTCATCGCGGGGCACTTTGCTGTCGGCGATGGCTTTGCCCACTTCTGCTTCGTTGCCGTAGATCTGGGCGGTGTCGATCACGCGATAGCCGACCTCAAGGCCGTTGCTCACGGAATCAATGACGATCTGATCCTTGAGGCGAAAAGTGCCGAGGCCGAATGCTGGAACGGTCATGTGCGGTGCTCCTTTGAGGAATGAATAAACAAGATATGGGACGCAGTATCCCGGCTCGAACCCTTGGGAAAAACAGGGAAACGGGAAAGGGATATTTGCCTGCGTGTCACGAATAGGCTTGTTGATTGGGGCAGCGGCGGGGGGAGATCGTTCAGATTTCATGCGCGGACCTGTAGGAGCTGCCGCAGGCTGCGAATCGCGGTGTATCAGGAGAATTGTTTTCGCAGCCTGCGGCAGCTCCTACAGGGATTTCCCATCCACCGGGTCGCGCTTGACGAAATGCTTGTGCATGTCCGACGTCAGCATTTCGATGCGTTCGGTCAGGGATTTGGTCAATTGGGTCAGTTGGGTGTTTTGTTCCAGCAAGGTGAGCATCTGCGCTGCCAGGTCTTCGCGGTGCTGGGCGTCGGCATCGGCGTTGGCTTTGTCTCTGGCCGATTGTCGCGTCTGAGCCAGCAGGATCAGTGGCGCGGCGTAGGCTGCTTGCAGGCTGAACGCGAGGTTGAGCAGGATGAAAGGGTAAAGATCGAACTGAGTCAGACCAGTGGTGTTACACACGATCCACAGCAGAACGATGATCGTCTGTGCGCCCAGGAAGGTAGGCGTGCCGAAGAACCGCGCAAAAGCCTCTGCCTTCAGGGCAAAGCTGTCATTGCCAAAGGTATTGGTCAGATGCGCGTGGTGCTTGTGGAAGCGCAGGTGGTCGACAGTTTTCTTTTCGGCGGATTCAGATCCAGCGGTGTTCATGACGGTTTCCTGATGGCCAATACATTGGGCCACTATAGGCGCTTGTATTGGCTTAGGCGTCATGCAGATGAGGGCCCCTGTGGGAGCGAGCTTGCTCGCGAAGAGGCCAGTGTATTCCCTGAGTTTCTGAACACATGGCTCCTGACTATCTGAACACATGGCATAGCATTCGCGAGCAAGCTCGCTCCCACAGACGCTCTGTGTGCGCTGAAGGATTTATATTCAGCGATCAGGACTCAATCCGGATGCAAAGGCTTGGATAGATGCATGATGCTCGCGTAGTCATAGACATACTGGCGCCCGGCATGGCTGGTCGAACGTAGTTGGTCGATCAGCAGTCGCTCTTTCTTGTTCAGGTATCTCAGCCCAGGGTGGTCACTTGACTTGAGGCGATCACGTTCATGGGCGTCAGGGAAAGCTATGACGTTAGTCATGAAATATCTCCTACTTAGTGAGTCCTTGCTTCCGGTTATGTAGTCCCGGTCACTTTTTGTGGCGACGAAGCCACCTTACCCAGAAAAAGTTGGAGCGATCAACCCTGCAAATGAATAGCCGGTCACAGTATCTGCGTGACCTCGAAGGATTGGCGACTGCCGTTGACACTGATCTCAAGCTCATCCCCAGTCAGTTTGCCCAGTAGCGTCTGGCCCAACGGCGCGCGGGAAGTGATCACTGTAACGATGAGTTTTGCGTACTGAATCTTCAGACCGGCGGCATCGGGTCCGAGGAACAGATGCTGCTCGATCCCTTGGGGATTTTCCAGAGTGATCAGGTCCCCCGGCTGAATGCCTTTGTCTTCGTTGAAGGGCATCAGACTCAGTTTTTGGTAGAGCACCAGTGACTGGCGGATTTCCTCCACGCGCTTTGCCTGGCCCGCCGCCAGGTAAGACGCCTCCAGGCCCAAAGTGTCGTATTTGTTCTCGGCGATGTTTTCTTCGTGGGTTGCCGTCTCGTAAGCCGTTTGCGCGGCACGCTGGGCGATGTCCAGGTCGATCGTCAGCTTTTCGACAATCAGCTGTAGGACTTCTTGCTTGTTCATGGTCTATCCGCAGAACTGGCTGACATTGGCGCGGCTTTTTTCGCTCGGCGCGGTTCGGTCTTGCTGCATCCAGAAGTTGCACTTCGGTGCGTTGAAATTCTTCTGCTGTTGTTCCTGCGCCTGTTCCCAGGCCTGGCGGGCTTCGCTTTCGCGCAGACTCTGTTCGTATTTCTCGAACATGGTCTTCTCGGCCTCAGGCGTAGCCTTTGCAGCAGCTGGTGCGCTCAATTGCGCGGCGGCATTGCTGATCGCCCGGGTATCGGATTCAGGCAGGGCTTTGTAGATCAAGAGGCCGGTCAACGCGACTGCGATAACGCCCAGCCAGATGCCAATGGCGATGCAGGCGACGAGTTTCAGTGGATGGACAGAAACATTCAGCGCGCGACGACTTGAATCAGGCATGACAGATACTCGACGTTGACTGCAGGTGCTGGCGATTGTGACATGAGCGAAGGCTGGTGCATGCCGGTTGTCTGAACGACAATCGACATTTTTATCATTGGGCCTCAGGGAGCCGAGAATGAAAGCCTCTTGGGACATTTTTTGCAGCGTCGTGGATAACTACGGCGACATTGGCGTGACCTGGCGTCTGGCCCGGCAACTGGTGGCCGAACATGACCTGGCGGTGCGCCTGTGGGTCGATGATCTGGCGGCCTTCGTGCGTCTGTGTCCCACCGCGGATGCCAGCGCTCAACAGCAATGGCAGGAAGGGGTCAGCGTCCATCAGTGGCCCCGAGACTGGCCTAAGCACTGGCAGCCGACTGAGGTCGCCGATGTGATCATCGAAGCCTTCGCCTGTCGTCTGCCGCCAGCTTACGTGGAGGCCATCGCCCAATGCTCGCCCCGGCCGATATGGATCAATCTGGAATACCTCAGCGCCGAGGAGTGGGTCAGCGGCTGTCACGGATTGCCGTCGGTGCAATCCAATGGCCTGCGTAAATATTTCTTCTTTCCGGGTTTTCTGCCTTCAACCGGTGGGTTGCTGCGCGAAACAAACCTCCTTGAGGCCCGTCAGGCGTTTCAGCAGGATAAAGCGGCGCAACGAACTTTCTTGCAAGGCCTTGGGGGTTCTCCTGCCGACGGCGCGCGGCTGATCTCGGTGTTTGCCTATGAGAATCCCGGAATTGGCTCATGGCTCGATGCCCTTGCCCATGATGATCAGCCCACCCATTTGCTCGTCCCGGAGGGGCGCATTCTGGGGGATATTCAACGCTGGCTCGGCGCTGGGGCATTGCAGGCAGGATCAGTGGAAAAGCGCGGCGCGTTGACGGTTCAGGTGTTGCCGTTCGTCAGACAGGAAGATTATGACCGGCTGTTATGGAGCTGCGATTTCAACGTAGTGCGGGGCGAAGACTCGTTTGTGCGCGCGCAATGGGCGGGGCGGCCGCTGCTCTGGCACATCTATGAACAGGATGACGATGCTCATTGGGCCAAGCTCGATGCGTTCCTAGAGCTCTACCTTGCGGGGCTCTCGCCTGCCGCTGCGCAGGCATTGACGGGTTTCTGGAGAGCCTGGAACGCAGGCAGCGACGGTACTCAAAGCTGGCAGGCGCTGGCCGAAAATCTCACTGAGATCGAGGAACATGCCCAAAGCTGGTGCGCCCAGCTTGCTTCACACGCTGATCTTGCCGCGGCGCTGGTACTGTTTTGTGGAGTTTCGTATGATACGCGGCCTTGATATTAGGCTCTGTACGAAAAAGGCCCGTCAAAGGTGTTTCTCGTACAGAGCCTCGGTAATTCCATCCAAATTCGGATATACGCAATGAAAACTGGTAAAGAACTCAAACCCGGTACCGTAATTCGTCTCGAAAACGACCCTTGGTTGGTTCAGAAGGCTGAATTCACCAAGTCTGGTCGTAACAGCGCAATCATGAAGACCAAGCTGAAAAACCTGCTGACCGGTTACAAGACCGAGATCGTTTACAGCGCTGACGACAAACTGGACGACGTAATCCTCGACCGCAAAGAAGCGACCCTGTCCTTCATCAGCGGCGACACTTACACGTTCATGGACACCACTGACTACACCATGTACGAGCTGAACGCTGAAGACATCGAAGCCGTTCTGCCATTCGTTGAAGAAGGCATGACCGACGTCTGCGAAGCGATCTTCTTTGAAGAGCGTCTGGTTTCCGTTGAGCTGCCGACCACCATCGTGCGCGTCGTTGACTACACCGAAGGTTCGGCTCGTGGTGACACATCCGGCAAGGTGATGAAGCCTGCCAAGCTGAGCAACGGTACCGAGCTGCAAGTTGCTGATTTCATCGAAATCGGTGACCGCATCGAAATCGATACCCGTGAAGGCGGTTCCTACAAAGGCCGTGCTAAATAAGCACTGCCTTTACCGGAACAACAAAAAAGCCCGCAGCGATGCGGGCTTTTTTGTGGGCGGGTGTTTTGTTTCCGACTTGAGGCTCCAATCTTCCAGAGACCCCTGCATCACAAGTCAAACAGGGATCCTGTAGGAGTGAGCTTGCTCGCGATGGCGGTAGATCTATAGACAAATTATCGTCTGATCTGACGCTATCGCGAGCAAGCTCACTCCTACAGAAAAAAGCATTCCAATGCATTCGTGTTGGAGCAGAACTGCCGTCCTTACACGGTCACATGCAGACGAACGTCGACATTGCCGCGAGTCGCGTTGGAGTACGGGCACACCTGGTGAGCGGCTTCGACCAGTTGCTCTGCGTCGGCCTGTTCCAGACCTGGCAGGTTGATGTTCAAGTCGATGTCCAGACCGAAACCGCCGGGAATCTGGCCGATACCTACATGGGCGGTGATCGACGCGTCGGCCGGGATGCTGCGTTTGCTCTGGCCGGCAACAAACTTCAATGCGCCGATAAAGCAGGCCGAGTAGCCGGCAGCGAACAATTGCTCAGGGTTGGTGGCCGCACCACCCGCACCGCCGAGTTCTTTTGGCGTGGCCAGTTTTACGTCAAGGATGTTGTCGCTGGAAACAGCACGACCATCACGGCCGCCGGTTGCAGTTGCGATTGCTGTGTAGAGAGTGTCCATGGCCTTTCCTCAATTTTGGTTGTGCAAGATCGTAATGATCAGATGGGTTTGAGACTTGTCCGTTTGCGCTAAATACTTGTGCGCTAACTGAGTGAGATGGAATGTAGCGCGCAATTAGTTTGTGCGCAAGATAATATTTCGTGAAAGGTGACACTCCTGATCTTAAGCCTGCGAGCTCTGTTGGAGCGAGGCTTGCCCGCGAAGAGCGGTGACGCGGTATTGCTGACAAACCGAGGCGCATGCTTCGCGGGCAAGCCTCGCTCCAACGGGAAATTCAGTCGGCTGTTGGAGCCGAGCTTGCTCGCGAGGAACGATGACCCGGTCTGGCTGATGAAGCGGGGCGTCTGTATCGTCCGAATTCGGCCCAGACCAAGCACCGCTCCCACAGGGAGTGCGTAGTTTGCCCTTAAACACTCCCCTGCAAATTCCCCCGCAGCTTGAGCAGTTCACCTTGCAAAGTTTTGAGTTGCTCCAGTTCAAGGCCGCTGGCAGACAGGATGCAGCCCGGTACTGTCAGGGCTTTTTGTTGCAGGGCCTTGCCCTTTTCGGTGAGGTACAACTGGACCACGCGTTCATCTTCCTTGCTGCGGGTGCGGCTGATGAAGCCTTCGCCTTCCAGTCGTTTGAGCAGCGGCGTCAATGAGCCCGGGTCGGTCAGCAGGCGAGCGCTGATTTCGCCCACGGTGATGCCATCCTGTTCCCAGAGCACCATCATCGCCAGGTACTGCGGATAGGTCAGGCCAAGCGCCTGCAACAGCGGTTTATAGACCTTGGTCATCAGCAGCGAAGTGGAATAAAGAGCGAAACAGAGCTGATTGTCGAGCAGCAGGGCCTCGCAGTTGCTGTCGTGGGTGGAGCCGGCAGCTGCGGTCATGGGAGTACCTCGTAAGCGTGTCATCGCCACAATTTAGTGGTGTGCACTTTAATGCGCCAGATAAATTCTGTGATCACCTGACAGGCAATCCGTTTGAACCCGCCTGGAAATCATGAAACCTGTTCGATAGCGGCAATCTGATATTTGCCTGTACAGCCAGACTGCGTAGCATGCGCGCACAGGATGAATAAGGGCGCTGGCGTGATTGAAATCGTAATGTTTGTATTGCTGGGTGCTGCCATGGGCACCCTGGGTGGATTGTTCGGCATTGGCGGTGGGCTGGTTGCCATTCCGGCGTTGGGCGTCCTGTTCGGGCTGGATCAACAGCTGGCACAGGGTACTGCGTTACTTATGGTGCTGCCGAATGTGCTGCTGGCGCTGTGGCGCTACAACCAACGTAATCGCGTCTCTCTGCGCAACGCCCTGATGCTGATTATCCCCAGCTTTTGCTTCGCCTGGCTGACATCGCTGTGGGCGGTACGGCTTGATCCTCAATACATGCGCGTCAGCTTTGTCGGCTTTTTGATCATGTTGACGCTGTTCAATCTGGCCCAGATGTACTGGCGCAAAAACCAGCCCGGTACCCAGCTGCGTCACGCCAACCAGCTTTGGCTGCTGGGCGTCGGCTCAGGGGTCACAGGCGGGGTGTTCGGGGTGGGCGGCGGCGTCATTGCAACGCCGATTCTGACCGGCATTTTCGGCGCCACCCAAGTGGTTGCCCAAGGTCTGGCATTGGCATTGGCGGCACCGACTACGGGCATCACCCTGGTCATGTATGCGCTGCACGACCACGTCAACTGGAGCATGGGCATCCCTTTGGCACTGGGCGGCCTGGCCAGCATCAGCTGGGGGGTAAAGCTCGCGCACTCATTGCCGGAACGCTTGCTGCGCGCGTTGTTCTGCGGCTTCCTGGTGATCTGCGCAGTGATCCTGCTGTTCAAAGTCTGAACAGGCTTAAAGCCTGAAACCCTCAGCGATGTGCTCGGCCAGGCACTCGGTGATAGGGGAAACACTCTGCGGGTTGCGCAGCAGAACGATGCTGGCAGACGGCAATTGGGGCAGCCCTTCGGCCTCGCCCAGAATGCGCAGATCCGGTGTAATCAGGCTTTCCAGTTGCGCGGTGACTGCCAGACCCGCGCTGACCACCGCCATGAGCGCCGACAGGCTGGCGCTGGTGTAGGCGACCCGGAAGTCCCGTTGCGCCGCGTCCAGCGCGTTGCAGGCCCACTCCCGGCAGAAGCAATCAGTGTTGAACATCGCCAAAGGAATCGGACTGGTTTCATGGGGGCAGAAACCCACGGCTTCGGCCCAGACGAAACGCTCCTGGCGCAGGATCTGGCCGATTTCAGTACCGGGTTTGCGGGTGACGATGCTGAGATCCAGATCCTTGCGCTGGAGCAACGACGCTGATGACTCGCAATGCACTTCCACCTGAATCAATGGATAAGCCTGAGCGAAGCGCGACAGAATGCCCGGCAGAAAACGCATCACGTAGTCATCCGGCGTGCCGATCTTGACCACGCCGACCATATGCGGCTCGCGCAGGGTGTTGAACACTTCACTGTGCAGTTTCAGGATGCGCCGGGCGTAACCGAGCAGAACCTGACCTTCGGCGGTGAGGCTGACGGTGCGGCCATCACGCTGAAACAACGCCCGCTGCAGGATATCTTCTTCCAGACGCTTCATCTGCATGCTGACTGCCGACTGAGTGCGGTTCACCACTTCGCCTGCGCGGGTGAATCCTCCCTGATCGGCGATGGCGACGAAGGTGCGCAGCAGTTCTGTATCGATGCTCGGATAGTTGGCCAATACATCAATCTCCCAGATGCACTACATAAGAAACATTCGTTGGATTGATCTTAGCTCCAGGCAGAGACTTTAGTCATCTCACACGGAGGACAAGATGATGAAAGGTCAAAAAGGTTATGTACTGGTCCAGCCTCAGCGTTCACTCGTCGAGCGCGCATTCAGATCAGTGAAGGCTCACGTATCGCGCTGGCACGAACTGCATCGCCAGCGTCGGCAATTGGCTCAGTTGAGCGATGAGGCGTTGAAGGATCTGGGGCTGAGCCGGGCTGACGTGTATCAGGAGGCCGAGCAGCACTTCTGGAACGACACGATGAACCGCTGACAGCGGCGTGCGGTTTCGGTTAGCGTTGGGGGCTCTTCAGGAGCTCCCTATGATTTCAGACATGTCGCTCAAGCACGCTCGTCGGCTGGCGTTGGCTGCGCAAGGATTCAACGGACGTTCGCCGCCCGCCAGCATCCAGGCCCGCCATGTCACGCAGTTGATCGAGCGTCTGGGGGTGGTGCAAATCGACTCGGTCAATGCGCTGGTCCGCTCCCATTACCTGCCGCTGTTTTCCCGATTGGGCAATTATCCCCAGACGTTGCTCGATCAAGCTGCCTGGAGTCAGGGCCGACAACGCAAGTTATTTGAATACTGGGGCCATGAAGCTTCGTTGCTGCCGGTCAACCTCTACCCTTTGATGCGTTGGCGCATGCGTCGTGCTGCACAGGGTGAAGGCATCTATCAGCAACTGGCGAAGTTCGGCCGCGAACAGCAATCGACCGTCGCACGGGTCCTGCTGGCCGTTCGGGAGCAGGGCGCATTAGGCGCGGGCAGTTTGAGCACCCGCGAGGCACGCGCCGGCCCTTGGTGGGACTGGAGCGCGGAAAAGCTTGCGCTAGAGTGGTTGTTCGCTGCTGGAGAACTGACGGTATCTGGTCGCCGGGGGTTTGAGCGGCTTTACGATCTACCCGAACGAGTGCTGCCTGACGCCGTGCTCAATCATCCTGACCTGCACGAAGACCATGCGCAGCGCGGGTTATTGCTGCATGCGGCCACGGCGCTGGGCGTCGGAACCGAAAAAGACCTGCGTGATTATTTCCGCCAGGATCCTTTACCCAGCAGAAAAGCCTTGGCGGAACTGGTGGAAGAGGGGGCATTGGAGATCGTCCGGGTCCAGGGCTGGCGTCAACCTGCATTCCGCCTGCCGGACAGCAAAGTGCCGCGCAAAGTCGTGGCAAGTGCGCTGCTATCACCGTTTGATTCGTTGGTCTGGGAGCGCGGCCGCACCGAGCGCTTGTTCGATTTTCGTTATCGGCTGGAAATTTACACCCCGGCGCCAAAGCGGGTTTATGGCTATTACGTGTTGCCGTTCCTGCACAACGAGCGCATCGCCGCCCGGGTTGACCTGCGCGCCGAGCGAGCTTTGGGACGATTGGCAGTGCATGCGGTGCATGAAGAGGAGCCAGGGCTGGATGAAGAGGGCATGCAAGCGTTGGCGGGTAACCTGCGGCAATTGGCTGATTGGTTGGGGTTGCCGGAGATTCAGATTAATTGTGAGCGGGCCAGTGGGTTGAGGCTCAAAGGAGCTTTTGATGATCATCTGTAGGAGTGAGCTTGCTCGCGATGACGTTTTTTCATTCGACATTTTCATCGGCTGATCTGACGCTATCGCGAGCAAGCTCACTCCTACAGATGAGTTGCAATAATCCTCAGCGTTTAACCTGCTTGAGGGTCTCCGCAATCAAAAACGCCAGTTCCAGCGACTGGTCGGCGTTCATGCGCGGATCACAGTGCGTGTGGTAGCGATCCGACAAGCCATCTTCAGTGATCGGCCGTGCGCCGCCGATGCATTCGGTGACATTCTGCCCGGTCATCTCGATGTGGATGCCGCCGGCGTAGGTCCCTTCGGCCTGATGCACTTGGAAGAACTGTTTCACTTCACCGAGGATCTGCGCGAAATCGCGGGTCTTGTAGCCGCTGCTGGCCTTGATCGTGTTGCCATGCATCGGGTCCGAACTCCACAACACCTTCTTGCCTTCGCGCTCTACGGCGCGGATCAGCTGTGGCAAGTGGTCGCCGACTTTATTGGCGCCCATGCGGGCAATCAGGTTCAGGCGGCCGGGATCGTTGTCCGGGTTGAGGATGTCGATCAGGCGAATCAGGTCATCGGTGTTCATGCTTGGCCCGACCTTGACGCCAATCGGATTGTTCACGCCCCGCAAAAACTCCACATGTGCGCCGTCCAGCTGACGGGTGCGGTCGCCGATCCACAGCATGTGCGCGGAGCAATCGTAGAAATCATTGGTCAGGCTGTCCCGGCGCACGAAGGCTTCTTCGTAGTTCAGCAACAAGGCTTCGTGGGCGGTGAAGAAGCTGGTTTCGCGCAATTGCGGCGAGCTGTCCATGCCGCAGGCGCGCATGAACGCCAGGGTTTCATCGATGCGGTCGGCCAGTTGGCTGTACTTTTCCGCCAGTGCCGAGTTGGCAATGAAATCCAGGTTCCACTTGTGCACCTGGTGCAAGTCGGCGAAACCGCCCTGGGCGAATGCACGCAGCAGGTTCAGGGTCGCGGTGGACTGGTTATAGGCCTGGATCAATCTATCCGGATCAGGTACCCGACTTTTTTCGTCGAAGCCGATGGCATTCACGATGTCACCGCGATACGCCGGGAAAGTCACGCCGTCGATGGTTTCGTCATTGGCCGAGCGAGGCTTGGCGAACTGGCCTGCCATGCGGCCCACTTTGACCACCGGGCAGCCGGCGGCGAAGGTCATGACGATTGCCATTTGCAGCAGCACTTTAAAGGTGTCGCGGATCTTCGCGGCCGAGAATTCGACGAAGCTTTCCGCACAATCACCGCCCTGCAGCAAAAACGCACGGCCCTGGGTGACCTCTGCGAATTGGCGTCGCAGCTCTCGAGCCTCACCCGCGAACACCAATGGCGGGTAACTCGCCAGCGTCTGCTCAACTTTCAACAAGTGTGCGGCGTCGGGATACTGAGGCTGTTGTTGAATCGGCAATGCCCGCCAGCTGTCGGGGCTCCAGGGTTGGCTCATCATGAACTCGAGGTCAGTGCAATCGGACTGGCATGTTAGCAGTTCCCGCTACGACTGGCGCAGGCGTGCAGAACAGTGCAGGCTTGCGCGGCCGGTACATCTGTAGGAGCTCACGAGCACCGCGAGGCAGCGATAGCGGGTTGTCTGACACACCGCCATCGCGACCGTCGTAACCTCCGATGGCTCCTACAGGTCATGCGCTCGATCAGACGACCGCGGTAGTCTGGCGCAATTTTTTTATGTTCGACGGAGACGAAGAAGCAATGACTGAGGAGCGCGTGGAGCGGATTCTGGCGGAAGTGCATGACGACTTCGGCATGATTCGCGTGCTGGAAGTGGATGATTACCGCTTTCTGGAATTCGGCGATGCCATCGAGCAGAGTTGCACCTTTACAGCTGATCCCAGTTGGCTTGAGTACGACTATACCCGGGCGATGTTCATCGGCGCGCTTTGCCATGAGTCACCGGAAAGCGCGTTATTTCTCGGTCTGGGTGCGGGTACGCTGACCCAGGCATGCCTGAAGTTTTTGCCGCTGGAAGACGTCGAAGCCATCGAACTGCGGCCTGACGTGCCCCGTCTTGCGATTGAATACATGGGCCTGGATGATGACCCGCGTCTGTTCATCCGGATCGGCGACGCCCTCGAATTGCTCGAGACCGCGGAGCCCGCTGACCTGATCTTTGTCGACCTCTATACCGATGTGGGGCCGGGTGTCGGGCATCTGGCGTGGAAATTCCTGGAGAACTGCCAGCAACGTCTGAATCCGGGCGGCTGGCTGGTGATCAATCAATGGGCCGCTGACGATGGCAAGCCTCTGGGGGCGGCGTTGTTGCGCGGGCTTTATCACCGGCATTACTGGGAACTGCCGGTGAAGGAGGGCAACGTGATCCTGATCGTGCCCGCCGACCTGGACCAGAACCTGGACAGCGACGCGCTGATCGAACGTGCCGAAGCCCTGGCGCCACAGCTGGGATACTCGCTGTTGAAGCTCATAAAGGACATCCGGCCTGCTACGTGATGGCGTGGTCACTGAGCAGGGTTTAGTAGTTGTATGAATTGAAATGCTTTTTTCTGTAGGAGTGAGCTTGCTCGCGATAGCGCCAGATCAGACGATTATTTATCGGCAGGCATACCGTATCGCGAGCAAGCTCACTCCTACAGGGGGGGCGCGTTTGTAGCAGGGGCAGGCGATCTACCTACAATTCACGCGCCTTTAAAAGCCGCTGGTCTGCGCTCCAGCATCGCCTGCAGGCCTTCCTTGGCGTCTTCGCTGCTCATCACGCTATTAATAAGCGCCGGTAGTTGCAACGCAGCAGCGGTTTCACCCTCCAGGACCGCCTGTCGGGCCGAGGCGATGGTGGCGCGGATCGCCAGCGGAGCCTGTTCTGCAATACGCCCGGCCAGTAGCAGGGCGTAGGGCATCAGGTCCTCGGTGGCAGTGACTTCCTGCACCAGGCCCATGCGACAGGCCTCTCGGGCGTCGAATTCTTCACCGGTCAACAGCCAGCGCATGGCATTGCCCCAGCCAGCAATCTGATGCAGGCGCAGCGTCGCACCGCCAAACGCAAAGATCCCGCGCTGCACCTCAAGCTGAGCGAAGCGGGTATTGCTCGCACATAGATTGATATCGGAGGCGAGCATCAACTCGATGCCCATGGTCAGGCAATAGCCCTGAGCCGCGATAATCACCGGTTTGCTGACCCTCGGCCCGGCGAAGACGCCCCAGGGGTCGCAGCCGCCTTCGGGCACTTGCCAGCCATTGATCAGTGCCGGGCCTGCTTCGGCCAGGTCCAGCCCTGCGGTGAAGTGCTCACCATGAGCGAATACCACCGCCACCCGCGCCTGGTCGTCGCGTTCGAACTCGCCATAGGCCAGGCTCAGCTGGTTGAGCAGATCGAGATCAAAAGCATTGCGCTTGGCCACGCGATCCAGCCCGATGAGCATGACGTGATCATGCAATTCTCGGCTGACGCGGCCTTTGATTGAGGAGGTCATGTAGGAAGTCCCTGCGCTTTGAGTAGGATCGGAGGTGAGCTGCGTGACTGAATCGGTGAACCGTTTAAGCACCGCCGCCAGTGATACCGGGCCTTGTGCAAAATAGACACTCCTTCAGGTTTGCGCAAAGCCTGTAGGGATTGGACATCTCCCTTCGTTTGCCGTGAAAAAAATCCTCACTTTTTTGCGTAATTCCGGTATAGTGCGCGCCGGTCTTTAACAGGACCCTCGTCAAGGTATTGCAATTCCCCGAAGCCAGCTTCGGCTGCTTGTCCGCTCAGCGGGCTATCCTAGGCGATCCATTCATCAAAACGTTTTCGCAAATCCCCGCCGACAAAGCAGCCAGGGTGACTCTAGGGTCGTACACGGCACGCGCAGCTTTGGAGCATGGGTCTTTGCGGATGCACTAGAGGCAGACCCATGACCCAGGAATTCGGCGGCTTCGCCGCTTTTGAACTTCATCCAAATATCCTTGCAGCCGTCATCGCGACTGGCTACGAAGAACCTTCGGCCATCCAGCAGCAGTCGATCCCGATCATCATGGCCGGTCACGACATGATTGGTCAGGCGCAGACCGGTACCGGCAAAACTGCCGCGTTCGCTCTGCCGATCCTGCACCGCATCGATCCAGCCAAGCGCGAGCCGCAAGCGCTGATTCTGGCTCCGACCCGCGAGCTGGCCCTGCAAGTGGCCACCGCTTTCGAAACCTACGCCAAGCAAATGCCGGGCGTAACGGTTGTGGCTGTATACGGCGGTGCGCCGATGGGCCCACAGCTGAAAGCCATTCGCAATGGCGCGCAAATCGTCGTCGCCACCCCGGGCCGTCTGTGCGACCACCTGCGTCGTGACGAGAAAGTCCTGGCGACCGTGAACCACCTGGTTCTCGACGAAGCGGACGAAATGCTGAAACTCGGCTTCATGGACGACCTGGAAGTTATCTTCAAGGCCATGCCGGAAACCAAGCAGACCGTATTGTTCTCGGCTACTTTGCCGCAGTCGATCCGTGCCATCGCCGAGCGCCATCTGCGTGATCCGAAGCACGTCAAGATCCAGACCAAGACCCAGACCGTTACCGCGATCGAACAGGCTCACCTGTTGGTTCACGCTGACCAGAAGACTTCTGCTGTCCTGAGCCTGCTTGAAGTCGAAGACTTCGATGCTCTGATCATGTTCGTGCGCACCAAGCAAGCGACCCTGGACCTGGCAAGCGCTCTGGAAGCCAAAGGTTACAAGGCTGCTGCACTGAACGGTGACATCGCCCAGAACCAGCGTGAGCGCGTGATCGAATCCCTCAAGGATGGCCGTCTGGACATCGTTGTAGCGACCGACGTTGCTGCTCGTGGTCTCGACGTTCCGCGTATCACTCACGTGTTCAACGTTGACATGCCTTACGATCCAGAGTCCTACGTTCACCGTATCGGCCGTACTGGCCGTGCCGGTCGCGAAGGTCGTGCATTGCTGCTGGTGACTCCACGTGAGCGCCGCATGCTGCAAGTGATCGAGCGTGTAACCGGTCAGAAAGTTGCCGAAGTCCGCCTGCCGGATGCCCAGGCTGTTCTGGATGCCCGCATCAAGAAATTGACCAACAGCCTGTCGCCACTGGTCGGCGATGCTGAATCGACCCACGGCGAGCTGCTTGATCGTCTGACTGCCGATATCGGTTGCAGCCCACGCGCCCTGGCCGCTGCTCTGCTGCGTAAAGCAACCAACGGTCAGGCTCTGACGTTGGCTGCCATCGAGCGCGAACGCCCACTGGTTCCGAACAACGCCCCGCGTGAGCGTAGCGATCGTTCGTCGTCCGGTGATCGTCCAGAGCGTAGCGGTGATCGTGAGCGTCGTGCTCCGGTCCCACTGGCTGAAGGTCGTGCTCGTTGCCGTACCGCGCTGGGTGCGCGTGATGGTATCGCTGCCAAGAACCTGCTGGGTGCAATCCTCAACGAAGGCGGCCTGGCCCGCGAAGCAATCGGCCGCATCCAGGTGCGTGACAGCTTCAGCCTGGTTGAGCTGCCGGAAGATGGCCTTGAGCGTCTGCTGACCAAACTCAAGGACACCCGCGTTGCAGGCAAGCAGTTGAAGCTGCGTCGCTATCGCGAAGATTGATCAGCGCTTGAGTTGATCGTCTGAAATAAAAAATCCCCGACTGGTTCGGGGATTTTTTTTGTCCTGCGTTCATGTTTCGCCGCGAACAGCCGATTATTTGAGTAAGCAACCTGTGCTGTGCTGCCCAAAATGCACTTTTCTCCCCGCTAGAAAGCTGATCCTCCTTTCACAGACAGCGCCTCATGGCGTCCTGCTCGCCAATGGCCCAAGGCTGACACGGCTATTTACCTGCAAGTTATTTGACGTCATAAAGCCGTTTGGTACTCACTTTTCTATCAAGTTTGAATTATTGACGCCGTAAACGACGACAAATTAAAGCAACTAAGGGATGTTTTTAGGAGTTTGAGTTTGTAATTTGACGCCAGAAAAAAAGAGTGTCAAATTTTTGAAAATACTAATGGCGTTTTGCTTTTCTCTTGGCTAAATTAAGCCTCAGAACTTGCTAGCCACCCGGCGATATATGAATTACTCACTGTTATTTAGCGCTGCAGTTTTGCAGTTGTCCGTGATCACAACGACTCTTGCTCAAACAAGCGTTAGTGAAACGGCGACACTGGCAGAGCGGCGAACGCTTAATAGCAAGGAAGTTGGTGGGCTAGTTGTAGGACAAACCATGACAATCGCAGGGCGGGCCTTCTATGACGCGTTTGCAAGTGCGTGGACTGACAAGGATGAGAACGGACGGTTTACCGTCGCCATCTCTGAACGACCCACAGCGCGACTGGGCAGCCAGGTGTTTGTCGACTACGGCAATCGCCGAATGTTTCAAACGTTTCTGCCACCCAATCGCGCGTTGATCCCAGCGATCGGTGCCGATGCGGCGAATATTGTTTACCAGGCGATACTGGATGATCAGCTCGCACAGTTTTTTGGTGATCCCGATCTCGGGCGTGATGAATTTTAAAGGACTCTTTTTCTATGCACCGTTCATGTCTGGTAGCTGTCGGCCTGAGCCTGTTGACCGCCGTATGCGGTAGCATCAATGCCAGTGAGCTGGTTTATACCCCCAACAACCCATCGTTTGGCGGCAACCCCCTCAACGGCCCGGTTTTGCTCAATCAGGCAACGGCGCAGAACAAATTCAAAGAGTCCTCTTCCTCAGGCGAACAGTCTGCACTGACTCAGTTCAACAGCATGCTGCAGAGCGCCATCCTCAGTCGGGTTTCATCGGCGGTGACGTCCAGTATTGTCGGGACTGACGGCAGGCTAAGTCCGGGTACTGTCGAGACTACAGATTTCAGGATTACGATCACTAACTTGCAAGCCGGGCTATTGCAGATAGTGACCACGGATAAAAGTACTGGGCAAACAACACAGTTTCAAGTGAACCAACCGTAATCGCTGTACCGGCTGCAACCTGCTTGACCTCTACTTAAATAACAACATAACTCTTTATCAAAGGAAGGTTTTTATGCGCGCTCATAAATCAGTTCTGTCCATCGCTATTCTTGTTGCCATCTCCGGTTCGGCGTTTGCAGATCAGAGCACTGCCAACGTTAACCAGAATGGCGCCAACAACAAAGCCGACTCTTTGCAGGTAAGTGCTACCCGCTCTTCAGTTGGTATTGAACAGGCTGGTCAGCGTAACGATGCCAAGGCCGTTCAGACTGCCAACGACAGCGTGCTGAACATCAGTCAGAAGGGCAACGCTAACTCGGCGACGTCCAACCAGAAGGGCGGTTACAACAACTCCAGCATTTCTCAGTTGGGCAACGCTCAAACTGCACTGATCGATCAGGGTAGCCAGCGCAACACTGCGAGCATTGGTCAGACGCTGAACACCACCACTGGTGCAAAGATCGATCAGGGTTACACCTACTCGGGCAGTTACAACAACGCCAGCGCCGTTCAGCAGGGCAACCTGGGTACCACCGCTTCCATCACCCAATGGGGTAATGGCGACACCGCATCGACCAAGCAAGTTGGCAACAGCAACACTGCGGCTACCGTCACTCAACGTGATGGCTCTGCTAACAACGGCTCGATCGTTCAGTCCTTTAACCGCAATGGTACCCAGGCTCTGGTTTCCCAGCGCGACGCAAACAATGGCAAGGCTTCTGTTGCTCAGCTGAGCTCGTCGGGCAGCAAAGCTTCTGTCGATCAATCGTGGGGCAGCAACAACGCTGGCTCGGTTAATCAGGACACTGTTGCCGGTACCTCGGGTTCTGTTACCCAGACCCGCGGCGATCATAACGAAGGCAACGTCGCTCAGACCCTGGTCAGCAACAGCGCTGCAGCGATCAACCAGTCCTACGGTGATCATAATGTTGCCAATGCTTCTCAAGCCTACGGCTATGAGCAGAAAGCTTCTATCGCTCAGACTGGCAGCTTCAACACTGCAACGACCGTTCAGTACGCTGGCAATGACATGACCGCCAGCGTCTCGCAAAATGGCAAGGACAACAAAGCCAACGTCAGCCAGACCTGGAGTAATGAGTTGACTGCTTCTGTGCAACAGACCGGCGACCGTAACTCGGCATACGCTACCCAGCGCGGTTACAGGCTGGAGGCTGACATTACTCAGACTGGTAACGGCAACGAGGCAAACAGCGCGCAGACCGGTGCCTTCAACGAAGAAACTCTGTTGCAGAAAGGCGACTACAACAGCGCCTACATCAGCCAGAGCGGCGTAGGTACGTCGAGCCAGGCCAACATCGTGGCTGTAAACCAACTGAGCAACGGCAACGTCGCCAACGTCGTCCAGACCGGCAGCGCTGGCAACATCGCCACCGTCACCCAACGTTAATTGCTGTAGCCCCGTCGACGTTCGGCGGGGCTCGTTTTCAGTAGGGGAATGACGATGTACCTGCGTTCGTTGTCGATGCTTGTCAGTGCAGTAATGCTAGTCAGCGGCTGTGCCACTTCACGTCCGGCGGCGACGTTCAATCCCGCCTCGCTGGCGCCGCCTACCCAGATTTCCCGTGATTTGATCAACCTGCCCGCACCGGCCGGCCCGATTGCAGTCGCGGTGTACGGTTTGCGTGATCAGACCGGACAGTACAAACCTTCACCAGACAGTTCATTTTCCACCGCTGTTACCCAGGGCGCTGCGTCCTTGCTGGTGACCGCGTTACGTGATTCGCGCTGGTTCAAGCCGGTCGAACGCGAAAACCTGCAGGACCTGCTGACCGAGCGCAAAATCATCCGCGCCCTTGAGCAGCCAAACGACACAGCGCAAGTCCAGTTACCACCGTTACGTCCGGCCAACCTGATCATCGAAGGCGCGATCGTCGCCTACGAGAGCAATGTCCGTTCCGGCGGCCTGGGTGTGCGTTATCTGGGCATTGGCCCATCGGAGCTGTACCGCCAGGACCAGGTGACAGTCAACTTGCGGGCCGTGGACATTCGTAGCGGCGAGATCATCCAGAGCGTGACCACGACCAAGACTGTGTTCTCGATCCAGGTCGATTTCGGCGTGTTCAAGTACGTGTCGCTCAAGCACCTGCTTGAAGTGGAAACCGGCATCAGTCGTAACGAACCGGTTCAGCAATGCGTGCGTGAAGCCATTGAAACAGCATTGGTGCATATGGTTGCCCAAGGTGCTCGTGACGGCAGTTGGTTGCTCAAGAACCCGGATGACCTGAACAAGCCGCTGCTGCAAAGCTACCTGAAAAACTATGACGAACAGACGTTAAGCGTGCCGCTGACCGGCTCGGATATATAAAAAACTATTCACAGGGAGGCAGACATGGCGTTTCACACCCAATACCTGCGATGGCTGGCGGCAACTCTGCTCATCAGCGCTGGAATCTGTCAGGCAGCGGACCTCAAATCCGAAGCGCGTTATGCGGACATCAGTCGCGGGAATGTGGCTCTCATCAGTCAGATCGGGAGCGAAAACAGAACCCGCGTTGACCAGGCAGGCTCGTCTCAGCAGCTGCAGCAGGTGCAGAACGGCGTTCGCAACCGTGCAGTGATCACTCAGACAGGCACAGGCAATCAGGCCTATGTTCGGCAGAACGGCAACGACAACAGCCTCAAGCTTGCTCAGGACGGCAGCTACAACCAGGTCGTCAGCACCCAGGAAGGGGCGAACAACTCGGCGGTGGTTAGTCAGGCGGGGGCGTATAACCAGGCTTACATCGCGCAATATGGCTACGGCAACCAGGCTAACGTTCAGCAGTATGGCTCCCACGGCACTGCTTCGGTCACCCAGCACGGCGACAACTCAACCGCTACCGTGACCCAGTGGTGAGCCGATGATCGACATCTCGCAAGTCAGCGTCTCAATCGACGCCCAGCGTCAGGGCGAAGTTGTGTTGATCCGCCCCCGGCTACAGAATCCGACTCCGCTGACCCTGCAGTACCGGATGACGGTAAGCCAGCGCAGCGCCAGTGGAACCTCCAGCGTCAACCAGAGCGGTGACCTGCAAAGTGACACAAGTGGCTCGTTGATCAGCCTGAGCATGCCTGCCGATGCCACCTGCCAAGTGCGCCTGGAAGTATTTCAGGACGACCGCTTGGTCAAAACCGCCGACAGCGACTGTCACTGACCAACCGCTTTTTTAATGAGCGGCGCCATGGTTAGCCGAACCTGTAAATATCCATCCCCAGCGCGCCCATCGTGAAGCCTTCGTGCGCGACGCTGAATTCCCCGCCGGCACCCCGTGCGAAATACAGCGGCAGCAAATGTTCGTCGCTCGGATGATTGCGCACGGCATTCGGGGCCTGCGCCCGGTAATCATGCAGAGCCGCTTCATCATTGCTGGCGAGTTTCTCGATCATCCAGTCACGAAAAGCCTTGGCCCAAGGCTCAACGCTCTCCGGCCCGGCGTGCCAGTCCAGCTCGCCCAGGTTATGGGTGATGCTGCCCGAGCCGATGATCAACACGCCTTGTCCGCGCAGGCTGGCCAGGGCATGGCCGACGCGGGTCTGTAAAGCCGGGCCTGCGCGGCTTGGCAGGGAAACCTGCACGATGGGAATATAGGCATTTGGATACATCAGCGACAGCGGCACCCAGACACCATGGTCAAAAGGTCGCTGAGTCGTGGTGTTCGCCGGTAGCCCGGCGGCCTTAAGCAGCTCCACGACTTCAGCGCTCAGCTCCGGCAAACCAACGGCCGGGTATTGCATGGCAAACAAAGCAGCAGGGAAGCCGCCGAAGTCATGCCAGGTTTCTGGCCGAGGGTTGGCATTGACCAACAAATCCGTGCTTTCCCAGTGCGCAGAGACGATCACGATAGCCCTTGGCCTGGGCATCTCTGCGGCAAGACGTGTCAGGGCCGGACCGCTATCACCGGGTTCCAGCGCAAGCATCGGCGAGCCGTGAGAGATAAACAGGCTGGGGAACATATCGGAGTCCTGAGAGATTAAGATGAGGCATCTTCGACCAGAACATTGATCTAAATCTAATATAAGTTTTAGGGCTATTTGATCGAATTAACAGGAGCTTTCATGCAGGCGGATTTTTGGCATCAACGTTGGGCAGCCAACCAGATAGGTTTTCATCAGCCGGACGCGAATCCTTACCTGCAAAGGTACTGGCCTGGCTTGCAACTTGAATCGGCTAGCAAGGTGCTCGTGCCTTTGTGCGGCAAGAGCCTGGACCTGAACTGGCTGGCAGGGCAGGGGCATAAAATCTTGGGGGTGGAGTTGTCCGAGAAGGCGGTGCAGGAGTTTTTCAGCGAGCAGGCTCTGCAGCCAGTGGTCAGCCAGCACGGGGCCTTCAAGGTCTACAGCGCTGAAACTGTCGAGATATGGTGTGGGGATTTTTTCAGCCTGCATGCCGAGGACGTCGCCGATTGCACGGCGTTCTATGATCGTGCTGCATTGATCGCCTTGCCACTGGAGATGCGCAAGCGATACGTCGAACACCTGAATGACGTGCTTCCCATGGCGTGCAAGGGGCTGCTAATTACTCTGGATTACGACCAGGCAAAGATCGACGGACCGCCGTTTTCGGTACCGGATGAAGAAGTACAGCGCCTGCTGACACCGACCTGGGAGCTGGAAGAGCTGGAGACCTGCGACGTGCTGGAGCAAAGTCCGAAGTTCCTCAAGGGCGGCGTAGAGCGCCTGCAAGAGCGTGTATATCGTTTGGCGCGAAGCTAATAGGCGTTATGGTCCCCCTGTGGGAGCGGTGCTTGCCCGCGATAAAGCCGACGCGGACTGCCTGGCTTACCGAGGTGTTCTTATCGCGGGCAAGCGCGCTCCTACGCGGTATGTGGGCTTTGGTTGGAGCGAGGCTTGCCCGCGATGAAGGCGACGCGGACTGCCTGGCTCACCGAGGTGTCCTTATCGCGAGCAAGCTCGGCTCCTACAGGGATCCAGTTCCGTCTGGGCCACCGCGTTATCGTTTATCGCGGGCAAGCGCGCACCTACGCGGTCTGTGGGCTTTGGTTGGAGCGAGGCTTGCCCGCGATGAAGGCGACGTAGATTTTAGGTGAATCGCGTCCAACCTTATCGGGGGCAAGCACCGGTCCGGCAGGGGTAGCCTCTCTCAGCCGAGCGACAGGCACAAAAAACCCGGCCAAGGCCGGGTTTTTTAATACCGCTGCAAGATCAACCGCGGCGACGCAATGCTTCAATACGATCTTCCAGAGCCGGGTGGCTCATGAACAAGCCAGCCAGGCCGTGCTTGAGGCCACCGTTGATGCCAAAGGCCGTCAGGCTGTCGGGCATTTGTACCGGTATCCCCTGTTCGGAGCGCAGGCGTTGAAGTGCGCCGATCATGGCGCTGGTGCCAGCCAACCGCGCGCCTGCTTCGTCTGCCCGGTATTCACGTTTACGCGAGAACCACATGACGATGGCGCTGGCCAGGAAGCCCAGTACCAGCTCGGCAAAGATCGTGGTCACGTAATAAGCGATACCCTGACCGTTTTCAGTCTTGAAGATCACCTTGTCGACGAAGTTGCCGATGATGCGGGCGAAGAACATGACGAAGGTGTTCACCACGCCTTGCACCAGTGCCAGGGTCACCATGTCGCCATTGGCCACGTGACCGATTTCGTGAGCCAGGACCGCCTTGACTTCATCCGGAGAGAAGCGCTCCAGCAAGCCCTGGCTGACTGCAACCAGTGCGTCGTTCTTGTTCCAGCCCGTGGCGAAGGCGTTGGCTTCGTAGGCAGGGAAGATCCCGACTTCTGGCATTTTGATGCCAGCGTCCCGGGACAATTGTTCAACAGTCTGCACCAGCCATTGCTCATGGCGAGTGCGCGGCTGGGTGATGATCTGGGTGCCGGTGCTCATTTTCGCCATCCACTTGGAGATGAACAGCGAGAACAGCGAGCCAGCGAAACCAAATACAGCGCAGAAGATCAGCAGCTGACTGAGGTTCAGATCAACCCCATTGGCCGCCATGAACCCGTTGAAGCCAAAAAGGCTCAGGGTGATGCTGGCAATCAGCACGACCGCCAGGTTAGTGGCCAAAAACAGCAAAATGCGCATCATGGTTTGGATGTTCTCCTCGTGACGAATATGTAACGCGTTGCGGGGTATATAAGGTGATGTCAGCGGCTATTCAACCGGGCGACTATTTCAAACTGTGTCGCCCTGTACGAACTGCTAACCATTCTCTTTTGTCGAACGAGTGCCGAGCCAGAGCGGCCGGTGCCGGATGCCGTGATGGGGGGTTGTATTTATTGTGTTGCGGCATGCGCGCATCGCCGTCAGGGCCGTCTCTGCTAGAGAGTAGACCACCGATGTGCCGACGCATTTGCGCTGCGCGCTGTTATCCGGGATGACCACAGCGCGGCAGCAGGGCAAAGGTCAATTACTGGCGGTAGGTCTTGAGGAAGTTGCCAATGCGACCGATGGCCTGTTCCAGATCATCCACTCGTGGCAGCGTGACCACGCGGAAGTGATCCGGGAACGGCCAGTTGAAGGCCGTACCCTGAACGATCAGCAGCTTTTCGGAGAGCAGAAGGTCCAGAGCGAACTTTTCGTCGTTGTGGATCGGGCAGATCTTCGGGTCGATACGCGGGAACGCGTAGAGCGCGCCCATTGGTTTGACGCAGCTGACGCCGGGGATGTCGTTGAGCAATTCCCAGGTGCGGTTTCGCTGTTCCAGCAGACGACCCGGTGGCAGCAGCAGATCGTTGATGCTTTGATAGCCGCCCAGCGCAGTCTGGATCGCATGTTGGCTTGGCACGTTGGCGCACAGACGCATGTTGGCCAGAATGTCGATGCCTTCGATGTAGCTCTGTGCGTTGTGTTTTGGCCCGGAAATCGCCACCCAGCCAGAGCGGAAGCCCGCGACCCGATAGGACTTGGACAGACCGTTGAAGGTCAGGCACAGCAGGTCCGGGGCCAGCGAGGCGGTGCAGATGTGAACGGCGTCGTCGTAGAGGATCTTGTCGTAGATCTCGTCGGAGAACACCACCAGATTATGCTGGCGGGCCAGTTCAAGCATGCCCTGCAACACTTCTTTGGAGTACACCGCACCAGTCGGGTTATTCGGGTTGATGATCACCATGGCTTTGGTGTTCGGGGTGATTTTGGCCTTGATGTCAGCAAGATCAGGCCACCAGTTGGCCTGCTCGTCGCACAGATAATGCACCGGGTTGCCGCCAGACAGGGCCACAGCAGCCGTCCACAGCGGGTAGTCCGGGGCGGGGATCAGCACTTCGTCGCCGTTATTGAGCAGCGCCTGCATCGACATCACGATCAGTTCCGACACGCCGTTGCCCAGGTAGATGTCCTCCACGCCGACACCTTCGACCTGCTTCTGCTGGTAGTACTGCATCACGGCCTTGCGCGCGCTGAACAGGCCTTTGGAGTCGCTGTAGCCCTGTGCAGTCGGCAGGTTGCGGATCACGTCCTGCAGGATCTCGTCCGGCGCTTCGAAACCAAACGGCGCAGGGTTGCCGATATTCAGCTTGAGGATGCGATGGCCTTCCTCTTCCAGACGTTTGGCGTGCTTGAGCACTGGCCCGCGGATGTCATAGCAGACGTTGGCGAGCTTGTTCGATTTGCTGACCTGCATGGTGTTTGATCCCGAAAATGGACGAGCCGTAGCTGAGTGAATACCTGGGTCGCCGGGTATGACGCCGTAAAAATGGATTTGTATGGGTGAAACGTGAGTGACAGACTGGCGTCTAACGAAGGCGCAATCATACGTGCCACCCGTTCTGTGGAGAAGATACAGATCGGCCTTTTTCGACTGTGGAGGTGTACCTGTGGAAAAGTTGGACAAAACCCTCGAGGAATGGCGGGCCATGCTCGATCCCGAGCAGTACAACGTCTGCCGTCTGAAGGGCACCGAACGGCCGTTTTCCGGCAAGTACAACAGCACCAAGACCGATGGCGTCTATCACTGCATTTGCTGTAACGAGGCGCTGTTCGACTCCACTACCAAGTTCGACTCCGGTTGCGGCTGGCCGAGTTTTTATGCGCCGCTGGAAGGCAGCGCAGTGGTGGAAGTGCGGGATATCAGCCACGGCATGATTCGCACTGAAGTGGTGTGCGCCAAGTGCGATGCGCACCTGGGTCATGTATTCCCGGACGGCCCGCCACCCACCGGGCTGCGTTATTGCATCAACTCCGTGTGCCTGGATCTGGTGCCGCGCGAGGCCTGACAAACCGACCTCCTGTAGGAGCTGCCGAAGGCTGCGAAGACGGCTTATCTAACGCGCCGCGACTCGCAGCCTTCGGCAGCTCCTACAGGTCGCGCGCACTTATAAAGAAGTATCACGCCCGCAAATCAACGTGCGCGCCCGTCAATGGCGCGCTAATTTCAGTTCCCGCTTCTCAAGGAATCACTGTCATGAGCGCCAACCTGCTGAGCATTCCCTGCACGACCATCAAAGGCGAGCAGAAAACCCTGGCGGATTTCGCTGGCAAGGCAGTGCTGGTGGTCAATACGGCCAGCAAGTGCGGCTTCACCCCGCAATACAAGGGTCTTGAGAAGCTCTGGCAGGATTACAAAGATCAGGGCCTTGTTGTTCTGGGTTTTCCCTGCAATCAGTTCGGCAAACAGGAACCCGGCAACGAGGGCGCTATCTCGGAGTTCTGCGAGTTGAATTACGGGGTCAGTTTTCCGTTGTTCAAAAAGGTCGACGTCAACGGCGATGCCGCGCATCCGTTGTTCGTGCAATTGAAAAAGCAGGCGCCTGGCCTGCTCGGTTCCGAACGTATCAAATGGAATTTCACCAAGTTCCTGATCGGCAAGGACGGTCATCTGGTGAAACGTTTTGCGCCGTTGACCAAACCTGAAGAGCTGACTGGCGAGATCGAAGCTTTGCTCAAGTAGTCAGCCTGGAGCTTGACTCATGCTGTGAAGCGGGCAGCCATTGTTCCAGCAGGCTGACCAGTTCGGCGCGGCGGAACGGCTTGGCCAGATAATCACTCATCCCGGCTGCCCGGCAGCGTTCGCGCTCTTCGGGCATGGCGTTGGCTGTCAGGGCGATGATCGGCAACTGCGGCCAGCGCCCGCACTGGCGGATCTGTCGGCTGGCTTCATAGCCATCCATGACCGGCATATTGCAATCCATCAATACCAGGTCGAATGGGACGAGCTGCAATTGCTCCAGCGCCTCTGCGCCATTGCCGCTGACCACCACCTCGCAGCCCAGTTTGCTCAGCATGCCTTTGGCCACCAACTGGTTGACTGGATTGTCTTCCACCAGAAGGATTCTGGCCGGGCGCAGGCTTTTGTTGTCGTTGTCCGAGAGGCTCTGCTCCGGCCCTTGATCAGGTTGCAACGCCCGGCGCAGGCTTTGGTACAGCGCATTTCGAGCCAGGGGGCGAGCGTGTTGAAGTAACGGCGCCAAGGCGCTGACCTGTTCGCTGGGCATGAAATTACCGTAAGCGGTGACCAGCAGGATCGGCACGTGAGTCGTCGGGCGCATGCTGAACAGGCATTCCGGGCAGTCGGTAATCAGCAGGTCAGGGTTGGCATGGCCTTCCAGCTGCATGGCCTTGTCGTCGACCCCCCAGCGCTGGAAGTCGATACCCCAGCCCGGCAGATAACTGCTCAGCAGTTCCACCAGACCACTACCGGATTGGCTCACCACGACCACACGGCCTTTAAGCTGGGGTGGGGCAATGGCAGGCAAATGGATGGGCAGGGGCAAGTCAGCGCAGAACTGGCTGCCAAAGCCGGACTGCGACTGGATACTCAAACGCCCTGACATCGCCTCACACAGGTTATGGGTCAGCGCCAGGCCCAGCCCGGTTCCGCCGAATTGCCGGGTAATGGCCGCTTCTGCCTGGGTAAACGGCTGAAAAATTCGCGCCTGGGCTTCCTGCGCAATGCCGATGCCGGTATCGCGAACGTCGATGCGTACCCGGTTTTCCTGGGTTAGCGGGTCCTGATAATGGCTCAGACGGACGTCTACCCGACCAAAGCGAGTGAACTTCAGTGCATTTGAAAGCAGATTGCTGACGATTTGCCGCACCCGGGTCGGATCGCCCAGCACCAACGCCGGGAAGTGCGGATCAATCAGGCAGGTCAGTTCGACGCTGGGGGCGGCGTTCTGGGACAGCAGGTTGGCGGTGTCTTCGATCAACAGCCCGAGGTCGAACGGGATACGCTCCACCTGTAAATGCCCGGCATTGAATTTGGACATGTCGAGGATGTCATTGAGCAACTCAACCAGGACCTTGCCCGAGTCATGGGCAATGGAAAGCTGTTGACGCTGCTCGGGGTTGAGCGGGCTATCGAGTGACAGGGACAGCATGCCCAGCAGGCCATTGAGCGGCGTGCGGATTTCATGGCTCATGTGGGCAAGGAAGGCGGTTCTGGCTTGCGCCATTTCCATAGCAGTGCTGCGGGCGGCCTGCAACTCTTCATTGGACTGGCTCAGCCGCGCGTTGCTCGCCTCCAGCTCCTGGGTGCGGGCGGCCACGATGTCTTCCAGCTCATTGAGGTGCCGAGTGAGCTGGTCTTCTGCTTGCCGGCGTCGGGCAAATTCGGAGACGACACTGTCCAGCTGGCTATTGGCGACTTTGACCAATACGCCGATTTCGTCCTTTTCATGATTGGGCGGGCATGCCAGGCGTCGCTGCACAGGGTCCCTTGAGTCGCGCCTGGCCAGTTCGCGAATTACGCCCACCAGTGGTTTGGTCAATGTCATGTAAAACAACAGCATCAGGATCCCCGCCAGCACCAGGCTGCGGACGAAGCCATTGAGCAGGGTAATGCCTGCGCGCTGCAGGAACTGGCCGCCGAAAGCGAAAGTATCGACGGTCAGACGCAGGGTGCCGATGGCTTCGTTGGGCAGATGCGCCAGATAGAGAGTGTCTTCGAACTGCCGGCTTTCGCCGAACAGAAAGTCACTGACTGTGCGATAACTGCTCTGGGCATAGGGACGCTCCACACTGGAGAGCACCATGTTGTTGTTATCGGTCAGCCGCGCGCCAATGACAGCAGGGGATTGCAGCAGTCCCAAGGTCAATTCCTGAGCGAGCTCGGCATCGATGTTGTAGGCGATCCGCGAAGCCGGGTTGTGGCTGATTTCCAGCAGGGAACGAATTTCACGATTGATGGCAGCGTCTTCACTGGCATAATCGATGGCAATTTGCAGCAGGCTGAGCAAGGTCCCCAGAATGAACCCGAGCAGCACAGTCAGGCGGGCCTGTTTATAGGAGAGCCGGTTGGTGAACGCTATATCCATAAGAGCACTGCTAGTCATGTGGCCTTCGCGGGGGCAAGCATAGCTGATCGCGTTGGGATGGCGGGGATTGTGTGGGCAAGCCATATATTTGGACATGCCCCGATTCTGTAGGAGCTGCCGAAGGCTGCGAAAACGATTTATCTGATACACCGCTTTCGCAGCCTTCGGCAGCTCCTACAGAGTCTTCTCAGCACTTATCAGATAACCAAGGAGACATCGTGGATTCTCGTTTGAATGCTTTTCTCGAGCGCGCCGACGCTGTACTGGCGCGACTGGAGCCGTTGTTGCCAGCTCCGCGAGAGCCGGTCGACTGGTCGAACGCGCTGGCGGCCCGTTGGGTTCGTGAGGGTCGCAGCGGCTTCCTGATGCCGCTGGCGGTCAGCCTGGATATGCGTCTGTCCGATCTGATTGGTGTCGACCAGCAGCGCGACCAGTTGGGGCGCAATACCCGTCAGTTCATCGACGGCCTGCCAGCCAACCATGCGTTGCTGTGGGGCTCGCGCGGGACTGGCAAGTCCTCGCTGATCCGTGCGCTGCTGGCCGAATATGCCCCGTCAGGCCTGCGCTTGATCGAAATCGAACGCGATCACCTGGGTGACCTGCCCCGTGTCGTCGAGTTGCTGCAAAAGCTGCCTCAGCGTTTTGTCCTGTTTTGCGACGACCTCTCTTTTGAAGCAGGGGAGAGCGATTATCGCGTGCTCAAAAGTGTTCTCGACGGCTCGCTGGAGCAGGCCCCCGACAACGTCCTGTTGTATGCAACTTCCAACCGTCGTCACCTGGTGCCGGAAAAAGAGAGCGATAACCTCCATTGGCAACAGGTCGATGGCGAGGTGCATCCAAGCGAGGCGGTCGAGGACAAGATTGCTCTGTCCGATCGGTTTGGCTTGTGGTTGTCCTTCTATCCATTCACTCAGGAGCACTTCCTGAATGTCGTTGAACACTGGATCACCCAGCTTGCTCTGCCGGCGGGCCTGAGCTGGCAACGTGATGCCGAGCTCGATAAGCATGCGATTCGCTGGGCAACAGGCCGCGGCAACCGCAACGGTCGCTGTGCCTATCAATTCGCGCGTTACTGGGTGGGCCTTAAATTGCTGGAGCAACAACCATGATCGATTTGCAAAACGCCGGAGCCGGGTTGGATGGCTACGGTCTGCTGGCTGCACAACTGGAGTCACTGCTGGCCGATGAGCGAGACTTCATTGCCAACGCCGCGCAGTTCTCGGCTTTTCTATACAGCCAGATTGAAGACCTCAACTGGGCCGGCTTTTACCTGAACCGTAACGAAGAGCTGGTCCTGGGGCCGTTTCAGGGTCAGATCGCCTGCGTGCGTATACCGTTCGGTCGTGGCGTGTGCGGTGCCGCTGCACAGACCCGGCTGACCCAGCGGGTTGAAGACGTGCACGAATTCCCGGGGCATATCGCCTGTGACAGCGCGTCGAACAGCGAATTGGTCGTGCCATTGGTCAAGGCAGGGCGTTTGATCGGGGTTCTGGATCTGGACAGCCCGAGTGTGTCTCGATTCTCGGAGCAGGATCAGGCGGGGATTGAGCAGTTGGCGGCGATTTTTCTGAAATTGACTGACTGCTGAGACATCAGCTGGTTGGCGCACTCGGTGTGCGCCAACCGCAGGCTATCAGTCGTAGATGACCTTTTTCTTCCATTCCGATTCGACTTCGTCAGCCTTCAGACCTTCGGTCAAGGCGTTGTCGTCGTCCTCGGTCGGCGCGGTATTGGTCAGTACCATGGAGTTGGCGCGGGCCAGTTGTTTTTCCATGGTCAGCAAGGCGTGCTGGTAGGTCACTGGATCAGGCTGGTTTTTCAGGTATTGCACACCGCGTTCGAATGCCAGGCGTGCCTGACCGGGTTGATCCTGTTGAAGCGCCGCTTGACCCAGGTTATTGAAGAACTCGATGTGCAGCATCACCAGAATATTGCGGATCTCGCGGATCCAGTGCTTGGCTTCGCTTGTTTGCAGGAAGCCATCATGAGCCGCGCGGGTCACCTGGCCATGCAGCGCTTCCAATAGAAAGCGTACGTCCTTGGCCTTGGCTTCGGTGAGGATCGGGCTTACCGGATTCGTGACCACAATGGCGTCACCCTGGGCAGCCAGTGTTTCGAGTTCGGCAACGCGGCTTTTGATTTGCGCGTCGGTTTTATCCATGGCAGCCATGCGCTGGACCACATTGAGCTCAAGGCGGGTCATCAGAAGTTTCAGCGCAGGGGTAACCAACTGGCCGGGGAAGGTGTCGGAAATTTCCGAGCAGCGACGCAGGCGGTCGGCAAGCTCCAGCTTCGCCCTGGCTTTGTCCAGTTTGGAGTTTTCTGCCACATGGTTGAGATAACCGATCGCGATCAGGAGCGCGATACCGGCTACTACCATTAGGGTAATCATGAGTGGGGTCACCGCGCGAACCTCTATATAGCTGTAGTCAATTGAGCCGAGTGTAGTGGCTAAGCACTATTGCGCATAGATGTACCGGTCGGAGTTTGTGCGTTCTCAACCCAAATGAATGACCTTTGGTCTGGCGCGGGCTGTCGTGCAAAGCAGAGCGAAGTCATTGATTTAGATAAATTTTAACAATGGGGTTGACGACCCCTCATTCCATCCATAGAATGCGCGCCACTTACAGCGTAAAGCATCAAGCGAAACGCAAATAAGTAGTGAAGTTGTACGTGTGTCCCCTTCGTCTAGTGGCCTAGGACACCGCCCTTTCACGGCGGTAACAGGGGTTCGAGTCCCCTAGGGGACGCCATTGCGGGAATAGCTCAGTTGGTAGAGCACGACCTTGCCAAGGTCGGGGTCGCGAGTTCGAGTCTCGTTTCCCGCTCCATTTTTAAGCAATCTTGCTCTAGGGCGAGGTTGAGTGAAGCCAGAACCAAGTCTTCGGACTCGGATTTGGGCACTGAAATACACACCATGTGTTTCAGTTAGCGTGTCCCCTTCGTCTAGTGGCCTAGGACACCGCCCTTTCACGGCGGTAACAGGGGTTCGAGTCCCCTAGGGGACGCCATTTGCGGGAATAGCTCAGTTGGTAGAGCACGACCTTGCCAAGGTCGGGGTCGCGAGTTCGAGTCTCGTTTCCCGCTCCATATTCAACAAAAACGCCGCTCACTAGAGCGGCGTTTTTGTTTGTGCGTTTTTTGTAATGTTGCCCCCACCCTGTAGGAGCTGCCGCAGGCTGCGAATCGCGGTGTATCAGGAATATCGCATTTGCAGCCTTCGGCAGCTCCTACACAGATCACTGGATCTGGAAATCAGGATGCAGCTGCTTCCAGTGAGCCCGTAATACATTTCTCTGGTCTTCCGTCATTTCGCTCCCCTCCAGCGCGGTGGGCCAAAGAGCGCGCGCTTTTTCCAGGGTTGCCCTCAAGTTGTAGAGAACGGGCCGCCACGGGATATCTCCATACTCCGCCCACCGTTTGAAATGCTCGAAAGAGACTTCATACCAGTTCTTTGTTTTATCCATATTCAGACCGAACTGAACCTCATCAGGGATGTAGGCCTTGGTCACGACGATATCGTAGGCAGGGGAGAGCTCGGCGTTGCGGCCATCCGGGTAGATCATGCTCCAGTTCTTCAGGTGTGCGTCCCCGTTTGCCAGCAGAATATTCACCAGCAGTCGTATGGCCATCTGCACGGCGTCTCGTTGGCCGTGACTGGAGTTCTGGTAAAGCAATTTGCCAATCTGGTCATAGCTGCCCGCTGTGTACTTGTCATGGGCGTAGGCGAATAAAATCTGCGCGAAATCTTCCGAATGGACACGTTTGTTATCGGGCAGTCGGTCGTATCGACGTATCCCATAGGCATAGCGCTCGTTCGGTAGATTTATGTTCGGGAGCGCCTCGATGTTAGACATGGGGATCAGTTTTATTTCGGGTATGTCGACCCCGGCTAGCGCGGCGAGTGTCATCGCCGTGTATTCGTTGAGCGGCACAAAGGGGTGCACCGTCGAAGGCGTTTTGATAATCCAGTCACCAGGGGCATTGCGGTCGCCGGTAATGTAGCGACCCTCCTGATCACGCATGGAGAACTTCATCTGGACCCCTGCCAGAGAGAAGTGCGCCCGGCTGTCGGGAATGTCGATGACTGCGGGCTCGATCTTTCCATGTTGCTGCAGGGCGAGGGCCGGGACCTGAGAGGCCTCGATAGGGTCGGCCATCAAGGCACCGGGCAAGTCGCGGCCCAACCACCCCAAGAGAGGAAACTCATTGTCCCGGTGGACTTTCATTGCTTGGGAAAGGTAATCACGCAAGGCGCCTTCGGGCAGAAGATTGCTGAGTACCGGATGCAGTTTGTGGCTGCTGATATACGGGTGCTTGTGGGCCAGTTGTCGGGCCAGTGACTCGGGATTGGCATGGGACAGGGTCAGTGGCTGTCTGGCTTCGTTGTGCAGATACTCCGGAGCAAGGGTAAATACATTCTTGCCATTGGAATATCCGGCGACATATCCGACGTTTTCACCTTGCAGTGTGAGTCGTAGAGCCGAGACCGTTTCCTTGATCATCAGAGGTCACCCCAAGGATTCTCGACCTCTTCACTCACGTTGAGGGCCGGCGCTGCAGGCTCAGGATGGCCCTCGGTCTGCAGTTCGCCGCTCAAGATTCTTTGCACAGCGGCAAGTTGCGACTTGGGGACGAGAAGCAGTGCAGCGTCAAGGCCTTCAGCGATCTGGTCGAGGGTGTTGAGGCGCGGATTGCCGCCCGCTTCGATTTTTCCGTACTGCTGTCGGGTAAGCCCCGCACGTAATGGCATTTCCTGGATCTTTAGCCCAAGTGCCAAGCGACGTTTGCGAATCTGATCGAGTAGGGTGGTCTTCATGGCGCGATCTCACAGTGAGCGGCCATTATGTTACCTATGTGGCTCTAGTCAACTGCTGAGAGTCACATAGATTACATTCCATAGATATGAGCGCTATAAGGCTCTTTTTATAATTTTGAGCCATATAGATTGCATATTCACGACGTGTCTGGACCTCGCTCAAACCACGCTCACATCGCGCATCAGCAACCCGAAACGCAGATCAAGCGCTTCAGGAATTCGTATATAAACCGTATGCCCGTCACCAGGCGCTACGCCGATGGCTTCACCCTTGGCATTTTGCAGACAGGCCAGATCGAAATGCAGGTTGCCGGCCGGGGTCATCAGTTCAAGGTTGTCGTCCACGTAGAAGCGGTTTCTTACCAGCACTTCTGCCAGGCCGTTGCGTCGTTCGCCGGTCAATTCGCCGACAAACTGCTGTTTCTCGGAGACCGAGCTGCCGTTTTGATAGTTCTGATATTCGTCATGCACATGCCTGCGCAGGAAGCCCTCGGTGTAGCCGCGCTGAGCCAGTGATTCAAGATCGCCCATCAGGCTGCGGTCGAACTCACGACCCGCCACGGCGTCATCAATGGCGCGGCGGTACACCTGAGTAGTGCGCGCGCAATAGAAGTGCGATTTGGTCCGGCCTTCGATTTTCAACGAGTGCACGCCCATTCTGGTCAGGCGCTCCACATGCTGCACGGCGCGCAGATCCTTGGAGTTCATGATGTAAGTGCCGTGTTCGTCCTCGAAGGCGGGCATCAGTTCGCCGGGTCGATTGGCTTCCTGAAGCAAAAACACCTGATCGGTCGGCGAGCCCTCGCCCAGCGTCGGTTCTGGCTTGAAGGTCTGCACGATATCGCCGAGCTGGTTCTGCGTAGCTTCCTGCGCCGAGTATTTCCAGCGACAGGCGTTGGTGCAACTGCCCTGGTTCGCATCGCGCTTGTTCATATAGCCCGACAGCAGACAGCGCCCGGAATAGGCCATGCACAGCGCGCCGTGCACAAATACCTCAAGTTCCATGGACGGTACCTGCTGGCGTATTTCCTCAACTTCCTCCAGCGATAGTTCACGGGACAGAATGATCCGGCTCACGCCTTGCAACTGCCAGAACTCGACGCTGGCCCAATTCACGGTATTGGCCTGCACCGACAAATGGATTGGCATCTGCGGGAAGTGACGACGGACTAGCATGATCAGGCCGGGATCGGACATGATCAACGCGTCGGGTGCCATGGCGATGACCGGTTCCAGATCCTTGAGGAAGGTTTTGAGCTTGGCGTTATGCGGGGCGATGTTGACCACCACGTAAAAGCGTTTGCCCTGGGCCTGGGCTTCTTTGATGCCCACGGCGAGGTTCGCGTGATCGAACTCGTTGTTGCGCACCCGCAGGCTATAGCGCGGCTGGCCTGCATAAACGGCATCGGCACCGTAGGCGAAGGCATAGCGCATGTTCTTCAGGGTGCCAGCCGGGGCCAGTAGTTCAGGTGTGAAGGGAGCAGCAGTCGGGATAAGCATGTTCGGGATAGGCATGTGATGGTGTCGGTCGCAAATCGGCGAGGGTAGCCGACTTGTCTTGAGCCTTTATTGATCTGTGTCCATGCCGATGGTGGCTTTGCGCCAAAAAGCTTTTTTGCACTGTTATAAATCCAATAGCACTTAGCCATGCCTCATCAAGAAGCGTCGTGTTCTGGCTGGCGTGGTGCTTCATGCCATGCACGGCAGCAGCGAACTGGTTCAGGCGACGCTGGCGATCGCCTTGCGCTCCGACGATGCCCTGGAGGAAATCACCCGTTCTATCTCACGGATCAATGAACGCAATATGCTGATTGCCAGTGGTACCGAAGAGCAGGCGCTGGTCGCTCGTGAGGTGGATCGCAATCTGGTAGGCATTCGCAGTTTGTCCGAACAGGTGCTGCAAGGTGCGCAGCACACCAATACCGCAGGCCACGAACTGGCGCAGATGGCCAGCGCGCTGCATCAGACCGTGGCGCGGTTCAAGATCCAGGTGGGTTGAGTGGGGCGTCGCGCAGCAGGCCTGAAGCTGCGAGACGGATCAGTCTGAGTTCACTGAGCGGCAGCCTGCACAACCTGAGCACGCGAAGCATTGAAGCTTTTGTCGAAGCCTTTTGAGACGTCGATTGATTTGCTCAGGATGCCTTCCTGTTGGTAGATGTCCGCCGTGGCTTGCAGGCCCTTGATGACGTTGTCGTCGATCTCGACCCGCTGCATCTTCGTGGCGTTGGCGATTTCCTGATGCACTTCGATGGGCAGGCCGGTGATTGCAGCCTGGGCTTTGGCGTATTCGTTGGGGTGGGCGTTGGTCCACAAATAAGCGCGCTCGACCCGGGCGACGAAGTCATCCAGCTGCACGCGCTTGTCGGCGATGGCCTTGCTGGTTGCCGCCAGATACAGATGATTGCTCAGCAACTCGCTGCCGCTGATCAGTACCCGGTCGTGGCTCTGAGTGGTGGCGACGGTGGTGTAGGGGTCCCAAGTGGCCCAGGCATCGGCACCGCCGCTGGATAGCAGAATCCGCGACTCGCCGGGCAACAGATTGATGAACGTCACATCGCTGGTTTGCAGGCCCGCCTGACGCAGAGCCTTGATCGCCAGGTAGTGGCCGATGGAGCCGCGGCCGGTGACGATGCGCTTGCCCTTGAGGTCGGCGACCGTCTTGACCGGGGAGTCCTTGGGCACGAGCAAGGCAGTGGTGAAACGCCCTTGGGCGTGGGTGATGCTGACCACTTTCAACGGCGCGCCGGCTCCGAGGGCAAACACATAGGGCGCGTCCCCTAGGGCGCCAACGTCAACCGCCCCGGCATTTAGCGCTTCACCCAGCGGAGCGGCAGAAGGGAATTCAGAGAAGCGGATCTCGTAAGGCACATTTTTCAATTCGCCGGAGACTTGCAGCAGCGCCTTGATAGTGGATTTCTGATTGGCGACCAGCAGAGGTTCAAGGTCGGCCGCCATGGCCTGCTGGCCGAGGGTCGCGCTTAGCAATGCGCTTAGCAGCAGAGTTTTCAGAGGGGTGCGTTGGAACGAAAAAAGCGACATGGGTGCATCTCCAGGCGGATAGGATGTTGGCTGGCAGGACATCCGCCTGGAGGGGTCTGTCCTGCTTTCGTAAGGTTGGGGTCAGATCACGTGAAAGCCATGCGTCCCGTCACGGGCAAGCTGCTCCACCAGGCCGAACTCCCAGTCGAGATAGGCTTGCATGGCTTCGCGGGGTGCATCGGTGCCTTCATAGGGGCGGCGATAGCGATCAATGCGCGGCGAGGCAAGGTGACATTCCCCGGCTTCCAGCGGCAGGCCGGCCTTGCTCCAGCTGGCGGTGCCGCCTTTGAGCAGGAACACCTGCTTGCCGGTCAGGGCTTCGACTTCGGGCACGGCAAAGCGCGCCAGCTTGCTGCTGCCGCAGGTCAACACGTAGCGCTCGGCGTTGGGGATGACTTGCAACGCATCCTGCAGCTGAGCGCGCAAAGTCCACCACGCGCCGGGAATGTGCTGTTTGACGTAATTGGCGCTGGCAGTGAAATCCAGCACGGCGACGTCGCCATGTTGCTGCCATTCGGCGAGGGTCTGCGGGCTGATTTCTTCCACTTGAGCAGGCGTCGGAATCGGCGCATTCCAGTCGCCTTGTTCACTGAAATCTTCAGCCTGCAGATCATCGACGACAGCCACGTCCCAGCCCAATTGCGCGAGCCAGGAAGCCGACATGTTGGCGCGTACCCCGTCGTCGTCCACCAGCACCAGCCGCGCACCGCGCACGCTGGCGTAGTGATCGGTTTCCTGCACCAGTTGCCCGCCCGGGGTAGAGCGCGAATCTGGCAGATGGCCGGCGGCGAACTCTTCCGGGGTACGGACATCAAGCAGGTAAGTGGTGCGCGATTTGTCTGCCCGCCAGCTGTGCAGCTCGGCTGGTGTGGCGCGTTTTACCCCGGCTTTATCGGCCACGCGACGGGCATCGGCGCTGGCGGTTTCTCGGGTCTCGTCGCCGACGGCGGCAAAGCGTCGAGCCTGACCGTGATCCAGCGTCTGACCGGCCAGCAGCCAGCCGATGGTGCCGTTGCGCAGGGCGTTCACCGGGTTGGGAATGCCGGCGTTGACCAGCGACTGGGTGCCGATGATGCTGCGAGTGCGTCCGGCGCAGTTGACGATGATTCGCGTACTCGGGTCCGGGGCCAGCTCGCGGACGCGCAGCACCAGTTCCGCGCCGGGGACGCTGATGCCGTCCGGAATGCTCATGGTCTGGTATTCGTCGTAACGGCGGGCGTCGAGGATGACGACGTCGGCCTTGGATTCGATCAGTTGCAGAACGTCCTCGGCTGCCAGCGATGGCGTCTGCCGATGGTGCTCCACCAGTTCGCCGAAGGCTTTGCTGGGCACGTTGACGTCGATAAATAGCTCGCCGCCAGCATCGCGCCAACCCTGAAGACCGCCTTCCAGCAGTTTCACGTCGCTGTAACCCAAGGCCTGCAAGCGCTCAAGCGCTCGCTGGGCCAAACCTTCGCCATCGTCGTACAGGGTCACGGCAGTGTCGCGACGGGGGATGCGCGAGTACACCTCCAGTTCGAGCCTGGATAACGGAATGTTGGCAGCGAACAAAGGGTGTGCCTGAGCAAAAGGTGCTTCTTCACGCACATCGACCAGGGCCAATTCCTCATGGGCCAGCAATGCCTGACGAATATCGGCGAAAGAGCGGGTAGTGGGCTGCGTCATTGTGCTTGGCTCTCTTTGGACAGGTCCCAGATGTTGGGAAGAAAGGCGTTGGAATAGCCAGAAATAAACAGTTTTTCAGTACCGTCGGGTTGATACACCGCGCGCCGCACAGCGCCGATATTGGCGCCATAGACGTGAATGCTGATCGACACTTGGTCGCTGAAGGCATTGCTGACCTGATGGACGTCGTTGCTGTGAGGCGACAGCGCTTCGACGTGGCCGGGCTCCAGGCGAATGGCCGAGCCTTGCCGTACAAGCGTGCCGTCCTCGCTGCGGCTGAAACCCTGGGAATATTCCGCGCCGCGCAGCATCCCGATCAGACCCCACACACGATGGTCGTGAATCGGCGTGCTTTGGCCCGGGCCCCAGACAAAGCTGACAATCGAAAAGCGCTGCCGGGAGTCGGCGTGCAGCAGAAATTGCTGATAACGCTCCGGACTGGGAGCGGCGTATTCGTCGGGGAGCCAGTCGTCGTGACTGACCAGTTGGCCCAGCAACTCTCCACCGCGCTGCAACAGATCACCTTCGCGGGGGTTGCTGTCGATCAGCTCGGCCAGTGCGCCAATAAATGCTCTGAGTCGTTGCGGGTGTCGGGTCTGCGTCATATCTATACCAGCGCGTTATTAAAGCCTGACTTAATATAAGCATAATGAACTGGTTTAATATGCGACTATTTTATTATCAGGTTATAACTAAAAGTGCTGATGCTGACCTTTGTAATTTCAGGGAAGTGAAAAGACGCCAGAAATCTTCCATTCTGAGCATGGTGTTCTGAATTGGAGGAGGGCGCTGGAGTCATCCTCCACCGCCCTTTTTTTGCAAATGTGCGACAGGCGACCGATGTTCAGCCTGTCAGGATTGCTCACGATCCCAGTGCTTCCTGCCAGCCACGTCGAGCCAGTGGAAGATCAAGCAAGCGCTTGCCGGTCGCATCATTGATGGCGTTACCCAGCGCCGCAGCCATGGGGCCCTGGACAATTTCCGCAGCACCGAGAAAGGGCTGGTTCGGCTGATCGATCATGTGCACCTCAACCTGTTTCGGCAACTCTGGAAAACGCATGATCGGATAGCCACTCCAATCGAAGCTTTGCACGCCTTGGGCGTCATAAAGCACTCGTTCATAAAGCGTCCAGCTGGCGGACTGCACGATGCCGCCCTGGATCTGATTGAGCAGCCCATCAGGGCTGACAATTTGCCCCACATCGACAGCGGCAACCACGCGATCAATCGTCACTTGCCCGGTCTGGCGCTGTACATGCAACTGCACGGCAATGGCGCAGTAACCCATGATGTTTTTATAGCGTGCGAAGGCGAATCCGATTCCGCTGCCAGGGCCGGATGCTTTCTGCGGCCAGTGGAACTCACTGGCCACCCGCTCCACTACTGCTCGTGCCCGGGGATCACTCAAGTGATTCATGCGAAATTGCACCGGGTCCACAGCGGCCCGCGCCGCCAGTTCATCCACAGTGCTTTCGATGGCGAACACGTTGACATGGGCACCCAGCGAACGCATGGCCGAGGTCCTGAACGGCATGGTCAGCACAAAGTTCAGGTCAACCTGCAGGTTGGGTATCTCATACAACGGCACCGCGTTACGGTCGCCGTCACCCTCGGGTTGGGCGATCGGGACTGAAGGCGCCGGGGTGAAGGGTTTGGCCAACAGCCACGCCGGTAACAGGCGCCCGGCATTGACGATGCGTTCATTGTGCGGAGTACTCCACAGCTCGTATTTCCAGTCACGTAAACGCCCGCTGTCGTCCAGTCCCGCCTCCACTTCGGCCAGCATTGCCGAGCTGTAGGGCTCCCAGAGATTTTCCTGCTCGCGCATCCACTGCACCCGTATTGGCTTGCCAGGCAGGGCCATGGCGATCAATGCGGCATCGGCTGCGGCGTCATCGGCACCATTGTGACCATAGCAACCGGAGCCTTCGGCATGGATGCAGCGTACCTGCTCCGCGGGCAGCCCGAGCATCTCGGCGATGCCCATGCGCAGCGGATAAACACCCTGGGTGTGGGTCCAGATGGTCAGCATCCCGTCCTTGAACTGCGCCACCGCACAGGACGGCCCGATGGAGCCGTGCATCAGGTATTGCTTGGTCACCCGCGCCTTGTACGTATGTGGCTCAGGTTGCGTGAGGAGACCCTTGGCGCTCACCGGGTAGCGCCGCGCCGGTAGCTCGGTGAGTAGTTGATGAATATGTGTCGAGTCAGGTAGCGGGTTACCTTCGGTCCAGCGCGCAGTGCCGTAGCCCTCGCGCATTGCCTTGACCGCCAGCCATTCATCGGTGGCGACCACGGCGAGGTAGCTGCCATTGCGGACCAGCTTTACCACACCGGGAAGTCTGGAGAGGGCCGCCTCGTCAATGTCCAGAAGCTGACTGCCGCGTCTGGGCGGGCGTATTACGCGGGCATGCAGCATATCGGGCAGGCGCATGTCCTGTACGTAAGCCGCTCCACCGCTGACTTTGGCCGGGATGTCCAGCCGCGGCAGTGATTTGCCGATCAGGGTGAAGCTGCTGGCTGGCTTGAATGGGGAACTGGCAGATGCGAAGCGATGCAATTGAACTCCGACCACCGCTTCTATGTAGGTCATGTTGTGGCCTTGCCCATCGGAGATCACAGCGTCCCGCGTGCTCAGACGGTCGATGTTGCATCGCCATTGGCGTGCCGCAGATTCGAGCAACAACTGACGCACCTGGGCCGCAGCGTTGTACAGCGCGGTGCCGCTGTCGACGATCGTGTGGCTGCCGGCGGTGTAACCCTCATTTGGGGTCAGCGCTGTGTCGGCAGTGAGAAAGCGGATGAGTGCAGGCGATACTTCCAGCCGCTCAGCGGCGATCTGCAAAAGCGCGGTTTTGACGCCAGTACCCAACTCCACTTTGCCGGTATAGACGGTAATGCCGTCTTTAGCGTCGATGCGGATCCAGGCGTCCAGATAGGGCGTTGCCCGCAAGCTGCCTGGCAAATCAGGGGCCAGGATCGCCGTACCCAGAGTGTCCACTTCAGTGTCAGCAAAGGCGCGCGGGATGCCCGGAAGCATTGCAAAGCCCATCACCAGCGCGCCGTTTATGACGAAGGCGCGGCGGCTCAGATCAACGTTTTGCGTTGAGGGCTTCATGCCTTGTCTCCCTGCGCGATGACCGACTTGATAGCGGCGAGAATCCGAATGTGAGTGCCGCAGCGGCACAGGTTGGGAGCCATGTGGCGACGGATTGTTTCGTCGTCCGGATGAGGGTTTGCCTCCAGTAGAGCCTGCGCCCGTACGATCATCCCTGCGATGCAGTAACCACACTGGGCCGCCTGCTCGTCGATAAAGGCTTTTTGCAACGGCCCCGGATTTTCGGTACTGCCCAGACTCTCCACGGTGCGCACGGATTTGCCGGCCAGTGCGCCGCAGGGTGTCAGGCACGAAAAGACCGGTTTGTCGTTGACCAAAACAGTACAAGCGCCGCACTGACCCAGACCGCAGCCATATTTCGCGCCATTGAGCCCCACCTGATTGCGCAGGGCATACAGCAGTGGCATGTCGTCAGCAATGTCCAGTTCATGCGTCTTGCCGTTGATGTCGAGTGTGATCACGGTGGCTACTCCTGAGTCCGAATGCTTTTGATTGTCTTGTCCAGGTCCGTCCAGGGTCTGGTCGGGCAGCTCTCGTTGCGTAAGTACTCGGCAATGGCGGCCAGGTGGGTGTCATCCAGACTGTCTGCGAAGGCAGGCATGTAGTGGCTGGAGGCGGCACCGGACATCGGAATACCTTGCAAGATCGTCTGGATCAGGTTTCGTGGCGAATCCGCCGTGACTGCGCTGGTTTTCACCAGCGCGGGCCTCGACTCGATGGTGCGCATGGGGGCAGCGGAGCCGTGGCAACTTGCGCAGGCACCTTCGAACAACGCCGCCCCGGGCAGCGTTTTCACTGTGGTATTGGCGGCCGGGGGGCAGGGCGGTGACGGGGCGTGCGAAGCGCTTTTTTTGAGGTCAAGAATATAGTGGGCGATGGCCTGGGCATCTTCCGCCGGCAATTGCGCGATGCTCAGACTGACCGGCAGCATCGGGCCTGCCGCCGCACCGTGATCTTGCGCGACTTTGCCGGTCAGGTAGTCGACCAACTGTGCTTCACTCCAGGGGTTTGGCGCTTCGGCCATGCCGCGCAGGGAGGGGGCCGTCCAGCCGTCGACAATACCGCCGTTGAACAGCTCGCTGCTCTTTTCGCCGCCAATCAGATTCAGGGGCGAATGACAGGACGAACAATGCCCCGCGCCTTCGACCAGATAGCGTCCGCGGTTCCATTGCTCTGACCGGGCGGGCAGTGGTTCCAGCGGCCCTCCATGCAGGAACAGCAAGTTCCAGAAAGACACCAGCGGACGGAAATTCATGGGGAAAACCATGTGGTTTTCAGGTGCGGTGTAGTTGACCGGATCCACGCTCATCAGAAAGGCGTAGGCATCCGCAATATCCGCCTCGCTCAGCTTTCGGTAATGCACGTAAGGGAAGGCGGGATAGAGGAAGTGGCCGTCGCGGGCGATGCCTTCTCGCATTGCGCGTTCAAAGGCCGGCAGCGACCACTTGCCAATACCTGTTTCCCGGTCCGGAGTGATGTTGGTGGTGAACAGTGTTCCGAAGGGCGTTTTCAATGGCAAACCGCCCGCCATGTAATCGCCTCCTGGTCGTGTATGGCAGACCGCGCAGTCTCCCGCTTCGACGATGCGCCGGCCTCTGTCCAGGGTTTCGCGTGCGGCGCTCCGGGACTGGCTGACAGCAGGGATTTCCGGCCTCCACATCATCCAGAACGCGAATCCGATCCCCACCACGCCCAGCGCCACAACGGCACCAATAATCGTCTTGCGCTTCATCGCCATACCTCTCGAACTGAGTAAACGACAGATTTTTCAATCCGCCGCGTGCGATTGGCGTACGGCGACTTTCTACTCGGCGAGCTTAGACAGGGCGGTCAACAGGGAGTAGCCCATCGAGGCGCAACGCTACATTGCGCAGGGCGCAACGACGGCGGTCCATCGGCGGTAGATCACCTCAGCGTTGCGTTCTGCGAAAAGCAACGTTGCGCGGCAGGTGGATTTTCGGGGGAGCGCCGGACGCTTACCTTGGCGGTGTGAAAAACATTCAGCCACGGAGACCGTCATGAGTTCGAACTCAACCACTATTCAGGTGACCTACGACTTCATCTGCCCATGGTGCTGGATCGGTGAAGAAAACTTAGAGCGGGCGCTTGCCACGCTGGGTTTTTCAACTGACCACCCCATTCAGTTCCTGCCTTACCAGTTGAACCCGGACATGCCTGTTCCGGGCATGGACCGCAAAGCCTATCGCTCTGGCAAATTCGGCAGTTGGGCGCGCAGCCAGGCCATGGATGCGCAGGTCACCCACGCCGGTAAAGCCGTCGGCCTCGGATTCCACTATGAGCGCGTCGAAAAAACCCCCAACGCCCTGGCCGCGCATCGTTTGATATGGCGTGAACAACGGGCAGGCAAAGGGGTCTCGTTCCTGGTCAAGGCCATTTTCAAGGCGTATTTCGGCGAGGGCCGGGATATCGGCGACCTCGATGTGTTAGCCGATATCGCGGGCGAAACAGGGCTGGACCGACAGGCCATTGTCGATTTTCTCCACACCGACGAAGGCACGGCCGAAGTTTTGAGGCTCGAAGAGCAAAGCAAGGCGTCCGGGGTGCGTTCAGTGCCGACCATTCAGATCGCCGATGACGTGATCAGTGGCGCGCAACCCAGCGAAATCATGATCCAGATACTGGAACGCAAACAAGCCGCCTGAGGCGCTTGTTCAACCCCGAATCCTAGAAGGAAAGCATCATGTCCCAGCACTTGTTCAGCCCAATCACAATCGGTCGACTCAACCTCGATCATCGTGTCGCCATGGCCCCTCTGACTCGCTCCCGCGCGGGCCAGCCCGGCAACGTGCCGACACCCATGAACGTCGAGTACTACCGTCAGCGCGCCAGTGCCGCGTTGATCATCACCGAGGCCACCCAGATTTCCCAGCAAGGTCAGGGTTACGCCTGGACGCCGGGGATCCATAGCGACGAGCAGATTCACGGCTGGAAAGCGGTCAGCGAAGCCGTGCATGCGCAGGGCGGGCGAATTTTTCTGCAACTCTGGCATGTGGGGCGGGTGTCACACCCGGTGTTTCAACCGAACGGCGGCTTGCCGGTGGCGCCGACCGCACAGCCTGTCCCCGGCAAGACCTTCATCCTCAATGAGCAGGGGGAAGGGGTGTGGGGTGATGTGCCTGTCCCTCAGGAGCTGGACATACCGGGGATCGAGGCGATCATCTGCGACTTCCGCAAGGCCGCGCGCAATGCGGTTCTGGCCGGTATGGACGGGGTGGAAATCCACGCGGGCAATGGCTACCTGCTGGACCAATTCATCAACAGCGCCAGCAATCAGCGCAGCGATCGCTATGGTGGGAGTATCGAAAACCGTGCACGGCTGCTGCTCGAAGTGGTTCAAGCGGTGACCGAAGAAGTCGGTGCCGAACGCGTGGCGGTGCGTCTGACACCAATGGGGCGTTTCATGGGCATGGGCGATGACACCCCGGAGCAGACGTTTGGCTACATTGCTTCTCGGCTCAATGAATGGAATCTCGCTTACCTGCACCTGGTGGAGCCGATGATGGTCGGCACGGTACTCGATGAAAGTAATGATCCACGCTGGGACGCCATCATCAAACAGCTGCGGACTGACTTCCACGGCGTGCTGATGCTGGCGGGGGGTTACACCGCAGAGACCGCTGAACGAGCCATGGCGCAGGGCCGCGCCGACCTCATCGCGTTTGGTCGCCCGTTCATTGCCAACCCCGACTTGCCGGCTCGCCTGCGTGGTCGTACCCAGCTCAACCCGGCGGACAGCAACAGTTTTTTTGGCGGCGATGCCAAGGGGTATATCGACTATCCGGCGCTGGCATAACGCAGCTCAAACCCGGTTGGTTCGGGAATCACCCATCTGCAAGGAGTAGGGTAATGAAGAGTCCGGATAGTCCCAGGGCGATGGTCATCGGCGGTTCTCTGGGCGGCCTGTTTGCCGCCACAGCGTTGCGGGCGATTGGCTGGCAAGTCGATGTTTTCGAGCGCTCCCCCGCAGCCATGGATAGCCGTGGCGGTGGCATCGTTCTACAAGCGGATGTCCTGCAGCATTTTCGCTATGCAGGCATTCAGCAGACTCACCCGCTGGGTGTCCGGTCTCATGATCGCCTGTATCTGGATCAAGCCGGTATGGTCTTGCATAAAGAGCCAATGCCGCAAACACAGACGTCGTGGAATACCGTTTACAACCTGTTGTATGGCGCGTTTCCTGCCAAGCATTACCACCGCGGCATGACGTTGGTGGATCTGACTCAGAACGAACAACGAGTCACGGCGTTGTTTGCCGATGGCAATCGTGCCGAAGCAGACCTGCTGGTGGGGGCCGATGGTGCGGGTTCAGCAGTGCGCAGCAGAGTGCTGCCCGGGTCCCACCCTGGCTATTCGGGCTATGTGGTCTGGCGTGGGCTGGTTGACGAAGACCGACTTCCAGACTTCGGCAAATCGCAACTTTGCGAGGATTTTGTCTTTCAACAGGACCCAGGATCGCTGATGTTGGAATACATGGTGCCGGGTTTGAACGGCTCCGTTGCCCCAGGCGAGCGTCGGTTCAACTGGCTGTGGTATTTGAAAGCCGCTCAAGGGCCGGAACTGGACGCCGTGCTCACTGACCGCCTCGGCCAGCGGCGTAGCCACTCCATTCCACCGGGAAGCCTGGCTGCGGAGCAGGAGGCTTACCTGCGCGACATGGCCGAGCGGCATGCAAATCCGGCATTTCGGGAGCTGATTCGCCAGACCCGCGATATTTTTGTCCAGGCAATTGTTGATCTGAACGTTCCACAAATGGTGTTCGGGCGTGTGCTGTTGACCGGCGATGCCGCTTTTGTGCCGCGACCCCATACCGCTGGAAGCACGGCCAAGGCGGCCCGCAATGCATTGTTCCTGGCGCAGGCCATTGATGACAGTGGCGACCTCGACAAAGCACTGCAGACCTGGCAAAGACAGCAGCTTGCAGAAGGCCAGCGCATGGCGGACTGGGGAGTGAGCATGGGCAATCGAATCATGGGTATCACGTCATCCTGATCCGGCGGCTCGGACCTGATTTGATCCACCTCTGATTAAGCACAGTCATGCAAGACCCACAATGCCTGGTCATGCACAGTCGCTACCTTCCCCGTACGTTCCTGGATGCCGTTTATGGACAAGTTGCTGGCGCTCAAAATGTTTGTCGAAACCGTACGCTGTGGGGGTTATTCGTCAGCGGCGCGCAAGCTTGGCATCTCCACTTCGTCCGTGACGCGGCAGGTAGCAGGGCTGGAAAGTGAACTGGGTGCCAGCTTGCTCAATCGCACCACGCGCAGCACGAGCGTGACGATGGCAGGGCAGCACTATTTCGATAAAGCCTTGGCGATCCTTGAGGCCATCGACGAGGCCGATGCCGTGGTGACCGACCGTGGCCGCGAAGCCCAGGGACGCTTGCGGGTCAGTGTCCCGGTGGAGTTCGGGCGACGCATTATCGCTCCGCATCTGGGACGACTGCTTGAACGTCATCCTGGCCTTGAGATCAGCCTTTCGCTGAGCGACGAGGTCAGTGATCTTCTCAGCGAGCAGATAGATGTATCAGTGCGCCTTGGTTCTTCGGTGATCAGTGAGGACATTGTCAGCAAGCGCCTGGGGTGTTTCGAGCGATGGGTGGTGGCGAGTCCCGACTACCTCACACGCATTGGATTACCCCGAGCCCCTCGCGACCTGTTAGAGCATCAATGCCTGCGTTTTGATTACCGCACAGCCCACCAGAACTGGACATTTCAGGGCGCTGAAGAAGTCATTCGCCTGGACGTGCAGGGACGGCTGCAAAGTAACAACGCTGACATTTTGCGAGAGTCGGCATTGGCTGGCGCAGGGGTGACGCTATTGGCAGACTGGCTGGTGCGCGACGATGTCAACGCAGGTCGTTTGACGCGCTTGCTGGAGCAATATGAAGTCAACCCCGGCAGCGCGAGCGCTTGCATCAATGCGCTGTACCTGCCCAATCACCGTGGTTCCAGTCGCATCAATGTATTCATTGAGTTTCTTCAGGAAATACTCACGCCCTGAGCGAGCGTTGTGGACTCGCTATTGCCACTGATTTCCGCGTAACGGGCGAAGGCCTGGTGAACCTGCACTCTTCGCCCGCAGCTATCCAGCCATGGCAAACCCGACTATGCTTTTCGCCTATCTTTTCCCTGCTTCTTTATGTGCGGTCTGAATGAAAATTGATGATATCGATGCCTTCGTGGCGGTGATTCGTTGCCAGTCGATCAGCCATGCGGCGCAATCTCTCAACCTGACTCAACCGGCTATCACCCGACGGGTGCAGAATTTCGAGCAGGCGTTGGGCGTCGAGTTGTTCGACCGCAACACCAAGCCGCTCAAGCCGACGCAGATGGGCAATCAGGTTTACCAACGCTGCCTGTCGATCTTGCGCGAGATGGATGCCTTGCGTGAGCTGGTCGCCAGCGATACGCCGCCCAGCGGTTTGCTGCGCCTGGGCGTGCCGCAAACCATTGGCGATGTGGTGTTGCTCGATGCTCTCAAACAGATGCGCAGCCAGTTCCCGGATTTACGCGCGCAGGTGTCCACCGGTTGGGGCAGTCATCTGGTCAGCAAGATCGAGAACGGCGAACTGGACGCTGCCGCCGCGCTGTTCCCGGCGGGCAAGATCTTCCCGGAGAACATCATTGGCGAGTCCATCGGCAAGATGGAGCTGGTGGTGGTCTGCGCACGCTCCGCTTTGCCGAAAGGCTCGGTGAAACTGGCGGACTGTTATCAACAGGGCTGGGTGCTCAATCCTGATGGCTGTGGTTTCCGCGCGGGTCTGCAACGGACCTTGTCAGATCAGGGCCTGAGCCTGAAGGTCAATCTGGAAACTTTCGGCACTGAATTGCAGCTGGGACTGGTAGCCGACAGCATGGGCCTTGGCCTGGTGCCGCGTCCATTGCTGGAGCGCAGCGTCCATCGTGAGCAACTGGCGGTGTTGCCGGTCAAGGATTTCAAACCGGTGATGGACCTGTGGCTGATCTACCCGCGCTTCCTCGGTAACCTGCAAGGGCCGGTCAGTTCGTTCGGCGAACTGGTGGCGCACTCGCTGAAGCAGGTCAAAGACGCGGCCTGATTGAAAGCAATTGCAAACACATGCATTTGAATTTGAAATCCCTCTTCTGTAGGAGCGAGCTTGCTCGCGATGCGGTTTTCCTCTCGATGCAGTGTTGCCTGACCTGACGCTATCGCGAGCAAGCTCGCTCCTACAGAGGGCTGTGCTTGCTGGCGGACAGCGTTGTGTCAGGGCTTACCTGCTAGCGTTTGTCTTCGCCATATTCCTTGTGCAGTTCGTAATCCAGTCGATTGCTTGATGAGCCGCCTTTCTGGGGCGTTTCGTCGAAGTGCTCCCATTCGGCTTGCTGGAAGCGGAACAGGCTGTCGTCTTCCGGTGCTTCGCGTTCGCCATACTCGTGAATCGAGTAATGCAGATACTCGACCTTGTCGCCCCAGTCCGCTTGCAGCAAACCGTCGGCGGCCAGGTCGCGATACCAGTCGTTCTCCTTCTCGCTGGCCTTCTGTTTTTTGTTGTGGTCGACGAAGTAGCCGATGATCCCGCCGATCACCGCCAGCACCACCCCGACCAGAAAGAACGGGCCGGTCAATGCCGCCGCCGAGCCCGCGCCGACCAGAGCGGCTGCACCCAGTACCCCGGCCGAAGCGCCAAAAGCGCCGGCTGCGATTTGCAGGCCGCCCGCCGCCTTGGCCAATGGGTCACCGGTTTCGATGCCGCTTTTGATGGTGAAGGCGCCGAGCACGATGTCGGCGAAGCCACCCACCACGTCGGTGGCCGGGCCGAGCACTTTAATTACCGAACCTGCGATCTTCGCGGATTTGCCAGGGGCCAGTTTGGCAGCGCCCGAGCCTGCAACCGCATCGTCGATGTGCTGGCTGATGCCGTCCTGGACCGAGTTCAGCGAGGCAGTGTCCGACAGGTCCGTGGGGTCAAAACCGGGCACATTTTTCAGCGTCTGTTCAATTTTGGTGGTCAGCTCGCCGGGCATTTTGGTCAGGCGATATTCCATCTTGCCTTCCTGAACACCGCCTTTGCCCCAGATCTCCGGAACGGTCTTGTCCAGGCCAAGGAAGTCGACCATGCCGCCTTTGCCCATCAGGTCGGCTACTGCATCGCCGACTCTGACAAAGTGGCTGGAAGCCCCGGCGAAACTGAGGAAGTCCTTGGCAATAGCCAGGCGCTGAAGCGGGGTTTCCGCCAGCTTTCCGCCATTGCCCGCCAACTGATAAATCCCGGAAAACAACGAAACACCAGCCCCCATCGAACCCAATATGCCTTTGCTGTTCAGAGCGCTGAACACTTCTCCGAGCTTGCCGCGTTCGGCGATCGGCACATACGGCTTGGACAACGCCGTCTTGATATCCGCCTCGGAGATGGTCCCGCCGTTTTTGTAGACCTCACCGAGCTCCTGCAAGGCTTTGGTCACCGCTGACGACTTCTCTTTACCCTGCATGCCTTCTTCAAGAAACTTCTCGATGGTCTCCTGAGTACGACGCGGCAGGTCGAGCAATTCGCCTTTGAGCACGCTTTTCAGCAGGCCGAACATATCCTTGGTGGCCAGCTCGCTGTTCTCTTCGGAGATCTTGCTCGGGTCGGCGATCAAGTCATTGAGGTCGCTGGTCAATCCGTCCGCCTGGATCGATTGTGCCGCTTTAGTCGCAGCATCCGGGTCGAACATCGACAGGGAGGTCAGGGTGTCGCTCAGGTCCTGTTGCGCTTCGTGGGCTTTGCCTTGGTTTTGCAGGTCCTTGAGGTAGGCGATGTAGTCCGGGTTATTGGTCAGGTCGAGGAGTTTCTGTTTGATCTCATCCTTGTTGGGGATGCGGTTGATGGCGCCATCCATCTTCGCCTTGTAGTCGGCCTGAACGGTAGTGTCGGAGAACAGCTTGCTGATCTGTTCCTGCAATTTTGGGCCGTCGATGATGTCGTGCATGTCAGCCGAGGACAGCTCGGTCTGCTTGTCATCGAACACTCGCCAGGTCCCGCCGAACGCGCCGGGTTCTTCCTCATAACCGGTCAGGCCACGACCGTTCTGGTAGGCAGCCTGAGCTTCAAGGGCGCGGACCAATTGCGCCCGCGGGTCGTCCTTGGCGATCGAGCCGTCCTTGACGCCTGCGCGATAGGTGTCGAGCAATTCCTTGGTGGCGAGTTCGCTGACGGTCAGTTCGGGGGACTTGTCATCATCGGGGTCAGCTTTGACGCCGGTGCCCAGGTTTAATACGTCCAGCTCGTCGTTGGACGGCAGATTGAAATTGCCGCGCGTGCTGTCTACATCGGTGGCGGTCCAGGTTTCCCACTTCGCAACGACATCGTCGTACAGCTGCGGGCTTATTTCTTTGGACACGATCACCTTGCCTTCACTGGTCTCGTAGCGGATCAGACCGTTACCCAGTTCGTCCGGCGAGCCAAAGGTGATGTCGGTGTTCTTGAGGAAGTCGTTGGGGCCGGCCAGCTTGTAGCCTTCGGCTTCGCTGCTGTGAATCTTGCTCCAGGTTTCGTTGGCGGTGCTGGCGCTTTTGAACAGTTCAGGGGTGAGGTCTTTGGATACCACGACTTTCTGACCGTCGTGGGTCTCGTAGGTCAGGGTTTCGCCTTCCTGGCCGACCGTCCAGAAGAAGTTCTTGTAGTCGTTAAGGCCGGGTAATTCAGTGCCCTGGTCGGCGAGGGTCGCACCTCCGGAAATCGCCGTATTGATATCGCCTGATTTGGCCGGGTCATTGATGACTTCGTGAAGGGCGGCCAGATAGTCGAACAGCTTGGGGTTGTCATCGCGGGCCACTACGACTTTTTCGTTGCCGTTGTCATAGCGAATCAAACCGGGACCGACTTCATCGACTGCACCGACTGCTGTGCCGTTGTACGGCGGCCACGCTTCGTTATCGGTGGCGCGACGATATCCGTCCGCTTCACTGCCGGTGATGCCACTGAGACTGGCATAGGCGTCGTTGACCTTGTCGAACAGCGCCGGGTTATCGCGTTTGGTGACCACGTACTTGTTGCCGTCCTGCGAGACATAGCGAATCACACCAGGGCCCATCTCTTCGGCCGGCCCGATCGCCAGATAGTCACCCAATTTCTCAGGCCCTGCCTGATCGGCGCCCAGCCACTGATAACCGTCAGCCTGACTGGCGACCACGCCGGTCAACGACTTGAAGTCTGCCGAGATTTGTTTGAACAGCTCCGGGTTGTCCTGCTCGGCAAGAATGAGCTGCTGGCCGTCGCTGGTCACGTAACGAATCAGCCCGGGGCCCATCTCGTCAGGCGGGCCAATGGCCTTGTAGCCGTCCAGGGTTTCTGGGGCTTTAGCGTCGGCGGCGGCCAGCTTGTAGCCTTCACTGGCGCTCTGCTTGATGGCTTGCAGGGCAGGGCGATCTTCAACCACCTGCTTATAGAGTTTTGGACTGGTAGATTTGAGGACCAGTACCTGATCGCCACTTTGCGTGACATAACGAACAGTGTCCGCCGCTACCGTTCCGGGTTCTTCGATGGAGACATAATCCTTGAGTGCCGGGGCCTTTTCGTCAGCGCTAGCAGGGCGATACTGTTCGGCGTTTTTTTCACTGCTCTTGAGCAACGCAGTGAAGGGCGTTTTCGGCAGCGGGTTATTACGCGTTAACGGTTTGGCGTCGGCCGTGCGGCTCAAAGGAAGCGTCGACATCAGGGTGAACTCCAGTTAATGACATCAACCATTAATAACAATAGCGACGTCATGAGGACGATGAGTTATCGACCAGCGCGCTACACGCGCGCCCGTCATTACTGCCCGTCATTATTAAAGTGACTTGTAGCTCGTTCTTTTATACGGCGAACTTCCAATGCTGAAAGTGTGATGCAGTGCTCACTACCATTACCATTCGGAGAACTCGCGTCACTCAATTGCGCGCATCATCGGGAGCATCAGCCTCGGCGGTTGGTTTCACCCGTCAATGATGGAAGTGTCGATGAAAGTGCCTGAAAACAGTACCACGGCGGGGGACTGGGGAAGGTGGTGAAAGATGGAATTCACAACTTTTCACAACCGTTAAGAGGTTTTATGTGAATGCAGACGCATGATTTGTCTGGTTTTTTTCAGATGTTTTGTGTGGATGTGCTGTCCAGAGAGGTACGAAGACAGCATAAAAAAACAAAGTTCAATCGCAACTAATAATAAATTTCAAAGAGCGGTTTGGCTGAGTAAATACAGATGGCGGCATAATGATATTGCACTCTTCGCGCGCCTCGTTTCGTCAACTTTTCAAGCTTTCACAAGTTTTCACAGCAGGGCCTGATTTCTGTTGCGTACTATTGATTCATGCAAAACAGTTCAGGCGCTGAAGTGAGTTTGTAATATTTAAGTCCTACTGTAGTGCATGCAACAACAGATCGCCGCTCAGCGGCTGAAGACATCCCCATCCCTGTAAGGAGAAACAAAATGGCAGACGTCCCTCCAGTAAGCTCCGGCGGCGCAGATTCGGCAATCGCCAAGATGGAAGCCACTTTCAATATGGCAATCGAGAAGTCGGCAAAGATTACCGAGCTGACCACAGCCAAGAAAGCTGAGCTCGACGCGACCAAACAACGTCCTCAGAACTGACGTTGTCATGCGGGCAGCTGCAAGGCTGCTCGCATGCCGTTCATTTCCTCTCCATCTCTGCATGCCAACCGTTTTGCCCGGCGCTTGATTCGCCCCTGAATACGCATCCCACTGGGGTAATTCGATCATGACTGCTCTGATTTCCTTGACCTCGATGCCTGGTTCCACGGCTTCGGGCAAGAGCACTCCAGTGCTCAATATCACCCACGGTCTGCATCAAGGGGTTTGCCTTTCCCTCGACAGGTCCGTCTACATTATTGGCAGTGCCGCCAACGCTGATCTTCTGCTCAGCGATGCAGGCATTGCCGAGCGGCACATGGCGCTGCGCTTCGCCAACGGCCAGGTGGCCGTCGAAGCGATCGGCGGTGATGTGCTCGCCTTCGGCGTCCAGGGCCGGCAAATCAGAATCCCTGCTGGCAATGGCCACCGCGCCCGGTTGCCCCTGGATATCCGGATCGGTGACGCGCGTCTGACGCTGACCAACGCAAGCGGCACCCAGCCAAAACCTTCTCCTGCCCGCACGACACCTTCCTGGCTGCGCAAGCCACAGTGGGTCATTGCGCTGCTGCTGATGTTTCTGTGCGTGGGAGCGTTTGCCTTTCGTAGCGAGCCGGTTTCGCCGTTGGCCGTAGCAGACAAAAATGTGTCGCCTGCGCCGCTGGCACACCAGCCATCAGCAACTGCGGCTGAAGCAGGGAAATGGCTGCAACAGCAACTGACTGCCGCCAACCTGAAGCAGATCAAGGTCAGCGAAGTCGAGGGCCAGCTTGGCGTCGCGGGCACTTATGATCCTGCACAGAAAGGCCAATGGCGCAGTGTGCAACAGGCGTTCGACGCCCGTTTTGGCCAGCAGGTGGTGCTGCATCCTGACGTGACAGCGCGAAGCGAGATCGCCAAGCCGCGCGTACGTTTCCAGGCGGTGTGGTTCGGCCCCAATCCTTACGTGATCAACGACAGCGGCAAACGTCTGTACCCAGGCGCAGCGCTGGCCGATGACTGGACGCTGGACAGCATCGAAAACAATCAGGTGATTCTCGCCCGGGGTGAAGAGAGGTTCACCTTCACGCTATGAGAATCGACCCGCGCCCGCTGCTGCCCACTACCCCCGAGAAAACCCCAGCGGTCGAAAGCGTTCAGCCTGCCAGTCAGCGTCAGGGCGCGCGCTTTGAGGCTGTCCTGAGCAAGCGCGAAGTCCTGGCGCGTCGTTCTCTGCGCGGCGATGTCGAGCAGTCGGCCAACTCCAGCGCGGTCAATGCCGAACTGTTCGGCAGCACGCGATCTTTGGAAATCCTTGAGTACGTCCTCAACAACGTGCTGCCGGAACTGGATGCGGAGCCGGAAATCCGCGCCCTGGCCCATGAATTGATCAACGAGGAAATTGATTTGCGCCGCAGCCTTGAGCAGCAACGTGCCGAGGTGCAAGCGTGATCAGCAAGGAAGAGCAAGACAGCGTCGAGCTGCTCAAGGGGCTCGGTGAGCTGTATCGACGCAGTGGCCAGGCGCAACGAGCGCTGGTGATGCTGCTGATTGCCGTGCAACTGGCGCCGGATGACAGCTCACTGTTGCGCAACCTGGTGATGGCGTTTACCGACAGCGGTCAGGCAGACCGAGCGCTTGCCGCGCTGGACCGGTTACATGAATGCGAAGGGGAATCCCCTGGTTTGTTGTTGCTGCGCAGTCGCGCCCTGTGGAGCGGCGCCCGCAGGGAAGAAGCGCGGCAATGCTTCAAACGCTACCTGATCGCCCGGAGAGCCGCGCAATGATGGTCCTGAATCGCCTCAACAGCCTGGCCCAGATGGCCTCCAAACGCAGTGACATCATCATTGTTGCCTTTATGTTGATGGCCATCGTGATGATGATTATTCCCCTGCCGACCTGGCTTGTGGATGCGCTGATCGGCCTGAATATCTCCCTGAGCATCCTGATCCTGATCGTGGCGTTCTACATCTCTCACTCGGTGGAGTTTTCGGCGTTGCCGCCGTTGATTCTGCTCAGCACCCTGTTTCGGCTGTCGCTGTCGATCACCACCACGCGTCTGATCCTGCTGGACGGGGACGCCGGACATATCGTCAAAGCCTTCGGTGATTTTGTGATCGCCGGGCAAGTCGTGGTCGGTCTGGTGGTGTTCCTGATCATCACCGTGGCGCAGTTCGTGGTGATCACCAAGGGTGCAGAGCGGGTAGCGGAAGTCGCGGCACGCTTTACTCTGGACGCGATGCCCGGCAAGCAGATGAGCATCGATAACGACTTGCGTAACGGCGATATCGATCAGCCGGAAGCACGCCGCCGGCGTTCCCGTCTGGAGCGTGAAAGTCAGATGTTCGGGGCCATGGACGGCGCCATGAAGTTCGTTAAAGGTGACGCCATTGCCGGTCTGGTGATCCTCTCGGTCAACCTGCTGGGCGGCATCATGATCGGCATGCTAGAGCGCGATATGGCGTTCGGCGCTGCGGTGCATACCTATTCGCTGCTGACCGTTGGCGATGGCTTGATTGCTCAGATTCCGGCGCTGTTGATCTCGGTCGCGGCCGGTACCGTGGTGACCCGCGTCAACAGTGATGGCGTGAAAGGCAACCTGGGTACCGAGATCCTCGTGCAGCTGGGCGCCAGCCATTGGGCATTGACCTTGACCGCCCTGATCCTGCTGGGCGTGGCCCTGCTGCCGGGGTTCCCGGCGTATGTCTTTGTCGGGCTGGCGATGATTTTTGGTGTGTCGGCTTTCGTCATCTACCGTCGTGAACAGCGTGCGGATGACGCCCCAACTGAAGAGCTCGTCGAGGCTGTCGAGCCTGAGGTACTGGCCGAGGAACAGAGCGAGTCCTTTGCCAAACCATTGGACAGCCGCATCCTGTTGACCATGGGTCCAGCATTGGCCCAGTCCGCTCCCGAGCATCCACTGCGCCAGCGTATCGAAGCCCTGTGCCACGAAATTCGCGGTGACCTGGGCCTCGAAGTTCCGGTTCCGGATATCTATGTGGACCGCGCCATGGACGCCAATCGTTTCGTTATCGAGCTGGAAGGCGTACCGGTCAGCGAAGGTGAATTACCTGCCGACTGCCTGTTACTCAAGGACGATCCGGTGCACGCGCAGTTGCTGGATATACCGGTGCTGGAAGCTGATTCGCCCTTGAGTCGTCGGCCGGCGCAATGGATCGAACGGCATCACGAAGACAGCCTGCGCGACGCCGGGATTGGCTTCCTGTTTACCGACGAAGTGCTCCGTGCCGTGGTGGATCGCACCTTGCGTCGCTACGCCGCCGACTTTTTGGGCATCCAGGAAACCCGGACGATTCTTGAGCGCCTTGAAGGTCACTACGGCGAACTGGTCAAGGAGGTCCTGCGCATCGTGCCCTTGCAGCGGGTAGCCGAGGCCTTGCGTCTGTTGATTGCTGAAGGGGTATCGATCCGCAATCAAAGAGCTTTGCTGGAGGCAATGGTGGAATGGGGCAGCCGTGAAACCGATGCGGGTCGTCTGGCCGAACACCTGCGAGCGTCACTGGCGCGGCAGATCAGCCATCAGTACGCCGACCGTAACCGGGTGATCAGCGCCTTCGTATTGGCCCCGGCGGTGGAAGAACAACTGCGCTCCGGCCTGCGCCGTCAGGACAACGCCCGTGAGTCGATTCCGGAAGCAACCAATCGTGCGCTGCTGACCCAACTGCGGCAGGTCTGTGATCGTCTGCAAGAGGACGATTGCCCAGTGCTGCTGGTCCACCCTGAGTTGCGCCGTGGCCTGCGCCGCCTGGCGGTGCGCGGCGAGCTGGAGTTGGCGGTGCTGTCGTTCCGCGAGCTGGCCGGTGAATACAACTTGCAGGCGGTGGGCAGCATCAGCCTGACCGACATCACTCACCGCCGCACAGCCAGCGGCGTTCCAACCACTTCCATGGCGACCGCTTCATGACCTGTCTCTCCCTGTTTCGACTGCCTGTGCGTATTGGCTTTTTGCTGGTCGCTTGCTCGATGCTGCTGCCAGGACTGGCCAGTGCCCAGAACATTGCCAAGGGCAGTACCGGCACCATCGACCTGGCGCCGGGGGAAGGGCGCATTCTGCATTTCAAGGCGCCAGTGGATTCGGTGCTGGTGGCCGAGCCTGGTATCGCTGACCTGCAAGTGGTATCGCCAGGTGTGATCTATATCTTCGGCAAAACTGCTGGCCAGACCAGCCTGATCGCGCTGGGGCCGGAAGGCGAAGAGCTGGCCAACCTGAGTCTGGCTGTCAGCAGCGGCACCCAGACGGTGGCTCGGCCTTTGAAGGATCTGCATCCCGGTAGCGAGGCGCAGATTACCGGTGCCGGCAATCGCGTAGTCGCCAAGGGCGTGGTCAAAAGTGTCGGTGAAGCGACTGACTTGAACGCCTTGCTCAGCAGCGAAGGCCAGGACTTCAAAACTTCCTTGAACGGTGCTTCGTATGCAGGCTCCGCGCAGGTCAACATCCGCGTGCGCTTTGCTGAAGTGTCGCGCTCCGAGTTGCTGCGCTATGGCGTGAACTGGAACGCGCTGTTCAACAACGGCACGTTTTCCTTTGGTCTGTTGACAGGTGGCGCGCTGGCGGGTGACGTGGCCAGTGGCGCGTCAAACGTGGTCAGCGCAGGCCTTGCTTCAGGCAACGTCAACATCGACGCGATGCTTGAAGCGCTGCAAAGCAACGGCGTGCTGGAAGTGCTCGCCGAGCCGAACATCACGGCCATGACCGGTCAGACCGCGAGCTTCCTGGCCGGTGGCGAAGTGGCCGTGCCGGTGCCGGTCAACAGCGATCTGGTGGGCATCGAATACAAGCCCTATGGGGTGTCGTTGTTGTTCAGCCCCACGGTATTGCCCAACGACCGCATTGCCCTGCAGGTGCGCCCCGAAGTCAGCAGCCTGATGGGCGGCAGCACGGTCAACGTCAATGGCTACCAAGTCCCGTCGTTCCGCGTGCGCCGTGCCGATACCCGGGTGGAAGTGGGCAGCGGGCAGACGTTCGCCATTGCCGGTCTGTTCCAGCGTGAAAGCAGCCAGGACGTCGAGAAAGTGCCGATGCTGGGGGACATGCCGATCCTCGGCAATCTGTTCCGCTCCAAGCGTTTTCAGCGCAACGAAACTGAATTGGTGATTCTGATCACGCCGTATCTGGTCCAACCGGTGCGCGCTCGAACCCTGGCCACGCCACTTGATGCCCGGCCCGCTGGCGCAACCACCGCCTCAACCGGACCGCGCAACAACGGCGTGTTCGGCTTCTACATGAACTGATCGAGGAGCGACCATGAACCGAGCAAGCTGTCGCACAGCGAACACAGAACTCGTAGGAAACGCCGAACCTGTGGGAGCGGTGCTTGCCCGCGATAAGGCTGGACGCGATAGACCTGAGATCCGCAGCGTCCTTATCGCGGGCAAGCACCGCTCCCACAGGTTTAGCGGTGTGTTCATAAGTAGCGTGTTGCTAGCCTTACTCACCGGCTGCAAAACCCACCTGGATCCGGCTTCCTATTCCCCGGACTATCAGACGCTGACCCGCGCAGATGGCAGGGTCGAGTTGATCCCGGTGGAGTGCCTCAAGCCGTCGGCAGAGGACCAGTTCGGTACCGACGAAGAACAATACGTGTCATTGCTGCCGCCGGGTTGCGCCAACAACCTCACCCTGCTGCAGATGGTCGAGCAACGCTCGGATTTGCTGCAAGGGCGCCAATCAGGTCCCACCATGGCCGCGCCCGTGGGCCGGGCGGCGCAGGTGTATATCGATGGTTATGACCGGGAAGAGCTGCGTCGCCGCCAGGCTGAACAAGAGAAAAACGCCAACACCCAGGAGGGACGATGAACCGCGTCTTCTCAGTGGGTATCGACCAGCCCCAATTCACGGGCCTGAACGATCGGGTCCTTGATGGCCTTGATGCGTCGCGCTTCGGTCACCAGCTTCTTGCGTTCGCTGGCGGGAATGTCTTCCAGGCGCATGGACTGGACGTCCTTTTCACGACCGGCCAGCACCGTAATCAGCAACTCGTTGCGCTGGTGACGGGGGTGCGCACGGGGCGATTCACTGACCGCGCGAATGTTGTCCAGAGCCAGTTGCGACTGGTCGCCCAAGGCGTAAGCCAGGGCCAGATTGCAGCGGGTATCCAGATCGTTGGGCGCCAACGCCAGACTCTTGCCGAAGGCAGTCTGGGCTGCGTCGGCATGACCGAGCAGGATTTGCGCGATGCCCAGACGGTTGAACGCATCCGCCTGGCCGGAGAGTGCGGCGGCCTGGGTCAAGGCACTGACCGCACGTTCCAGTTTGCCTTGGCGCAACTGCGCGGTACCCAGCCCGAGCAGCGCGTCGGCACTGTCAGTCTTGAGTTCAAGGGCTTGCTGGTAGGCGCGTTCGGCACCTCGGGCATCGCCGCTGGCCAGTCGGGTTTCACCCAGTTTGAGCCAGGCTTCGATCTGCGCCTCGGGTTGCTGCGTCGCCTTTTCATAGAGGGCCGCCGCACTGTTGGAGTCGCCTCGTTTCTGCAGGTCGCCAGCCAGTTGCATGAAGCGTTGATAGCCGCCGTCGGAAGCGGGTTGAGTGGCGCAGGACGCAAGCGTGACGGTGGCAAGCAACAGCAGGCTGGACGCAAAACGAGTGGGCATAAACAGGACTCTTCAGGCGTGAGTGGCGAGGCGCAAGACCTTGTGGAAACCGCAGTGGTTCAACTGCATCCGGATGCTCGACGAGGCGGCCATTTTATCGACTTGAGCCTGAATAGCGACCGTTATATGCGCGGTTTTTCGGCTCGGTTCCGGGCTGCCAGCTCTCAGGCACGAGGGCTGTGTCATGGGTAAAAACTACTTCGTTGTCTGCCTGCTGATGATGCTGATGATCACCACCACCGCACGGGCGCAGGACGAACAGGCGGCCGCCAACCCTGACTGGTTCGCCAAGCCTTACGCCTATGTTCTGGTAGAGCAGGACGTGCGCTCGGCACTGGAAGAATTCGGCCACAACCTGGACCTGATCGTGGTCATGTCGGACAAAGTGCGCGGCAAGTCGCGGAGCAATGTGAGGGGTGCATCCGCTGGCGAGTTCCTGACGTTGCTGTGTGATTCCAACGGCCTGAGCTGGTACTTCGACAGCAACATCTTGCACCTCACCGCCGACAGCGAGACCGGCACGCGGTTGTTCAAAGCCCAGGGGCAAGACCTTGATCAACTGCAGGACTATCTGGCCAGCCTTGATGTGTACGGCAAGCAGATGTCAGTGCGTCCCGGCCCCGATGGCAATGAGCTGTTTGTCTCAGGGCCGCCCGCGTATCTGGCGATGATTCAGCAACACGTCGACCACCAGCAACGTCCTGCGTCTGTCCAGCAAGTGGCGCGTGAGCGTGGCGTGCGGGTGTTCCGTGGCGGTGTCGTTACCGAAGTAAGCAACTGAGCTCTGCAACTGAACCTCAATGGCAATCCCTTAACCGCTAATACATCAACGACGAAGGAGAAACACCATGTCAATCAGCCCAGTCGACAGCAGCACCAGCAACATCACCGCGACGCCGGAAGCGCAGTTCAATGCGGCGGTGGACAAGTCCAAAGAAGCGGAAATGAGTGATGAAGAGTTCACCGAGGCCCTGATTACCCAGGCCGTCACCATCGGTGGGCAGTTCATCATCATGCCCAAAGCGCAGGAAATGCTGAACGAAGCCCAGTCCTCGGAAGATGACGAAGAATAAAGGCCGCGATCATGACCGTTAGTCTCGCAGGAACAGCGACGGCGGCCCTGCCGCCGTCAGGAGGGCAGGGAGGTTTACAAGCCTCCCAGAACCTCTTTGAACACATGGCCAACAGCACAAAGGGCATGCCTGCAGGCGCCAGCCCCCATCAGATCGGTGACGGTTTGATGGAGCGCCTGAACGGCTTTATCGATCGCTCGCGGACTTTTTCCGAGCGGGCCGACGTGCTGACCAATGGCCCGACGCCCGCCAGTTCGGCGACCCCCGGAGCAGAGAAAACTTTCTCGGTAGCGAACGCTTCCAGCACCGGTGAGCCGCCGAAAAAAGTGGGCGATCAGCAGATCGATCAGGTCGTGCACTCACTGGGCAAGATGTTCGATTACTCCATCGAAACCCAGATGGTGGTGCGCGGTGCCACGCAGATTTCCGGTTCCGCCAACACGCTCTTGAAAGGTCAATAAAACCATGTCCAGCCGCTGTCGTGCTTTGCGTTTGATGATCGTCGTCGTCCTGGCCGGGCTGTTGCAGGCCTGCGATATCGACCTGTACACCAACCTCAGCGAGCGCGAAGCCAACGCGATGGTTGCAGTGCTGTTGCGCGAAGGCGTACCGGCCTCACGCAAGGTCCAGGACGACGGTCAGCTCAAAGTGGTGGTGGATGAAAAGCGCTTCGCCGAGGCCATGAAGCTGCTCGATGAGGCCGGTTTACCGGGGCAGACCTTCTCCAACATGGGCGCGGTGTTCAAGAGCAATGGTTTGGTCTCGTCGCCGGTTCAGGAGCGGGCACAGATGGTGTTTGCCCTGAGCGAAGAACTGTCCCACAGCGTGTCGCAGATCGACGGCATCATCTCGGCCCGTGTGCATGTGGTGTTGCCGGATAACGATTTGCTCAAGCGGGTCATCTCACCCTCGTCGGCGTCGGTGCTGGTGCGTTATGAGCCCAACACCGATATCAATCAATTGATCCCGCAGATCAAGACGCTGGTGGCCAACGGCATTTCCGGTCTCAGCTATGAAGGCGTTTCGGTAACGGCGATCAAAGCCGCCGTGACGACCGACAACGCCGGCTCGCAACCACGGCTGGTCAGTTTCATGGGCTTGTGGATGCTTGAAGACAACCTGCCCCAGGCGCGCATGATGTTTGGCGGCCTGCTGCTATGCGCACTGGCATTGGCGGGTGTGCTGGGCTGGCAACAATGGCAGCGCAGCAGGTCCCAGGCGTTGTACGTATTGGATGACCTCAAATGAACGCACTGTCCAGCCAGCAACAAGCGTGGCAAAGCCTGCTTGATCAGCCGCTGAGCTTTGTCGGCGCGGAGCACGTAAAAGCATGCTTCCCGGACAGTGTCAGCCCACAACAATTGGCTGCACTGCGCCAACAGGAGCGTTTCCAAGAGCGCCTGCTGCAACTGCTCATGAGTCATTTTGGGTTACAGGCGCTGGAGCTTTCGGCGCAGCCCGACCCACTGGACCTGCCGGTGTTGCTGCTGCCTGCGCAAACCTTTCAGGAACTGCCGCGCCTGTGTGGCGCGGTGTGGCATGCGTCGACCCTGAGTCGCGAGATTCGTGGCGATGTGGTCAGCGAACTGCGCCGTTTGTTGGGTAATGAGGTGTTCGTGCTGGCCCTTGCTCATCGTGGGGCGGGCGGAGCTGCCGACCTGCTGCGCCAACCTGCTGAGTTGCTGGAAGTGATTGACCGTGACGGTGCCGCTTGCGTGTCCGCCTGGCTGCGGGCGCAGCCTGCTGAGTTGCGCCAGTGGTTGAGCCTGCGTTTCGATGACCCACAGGTGCATGACCTGCAAATACCTGGCGCTCTCGGCATCGTGCGCAGCGTGGCGGCGAGCCGGACCCGACCGGCAGAGGAGGTTGCCTGATGAGCCAGTTACCTGACGAGCCAGTGACTGAGCTGGCGAACCAACTGCCAAGTCGTCCTGCGCTGCGCATCATTCGCGCCGCGCAGGCCCAGCAATGGGTGGATGGCTATGCCTTTTTGCAGGCTGCCAAAGACCAGGCCGAGGCCATCCGGAAGGACAGCGCCGACTGGCTGGAGCAAGCTCGCGCGCAAGGGTTTGAATCGGCACGCCAGCAAGGTGCCGAACAGATCAGCGTGCTGTTGGCAGAAACCTCGCAACAGGTTGACGGCTGGTTGGCTGGACTGGAAACGTCTCTGGCTGACCTGGCGCTGAACATCGTCCGTGAAGTGCTCGATGAAATGGACGATGCCGAGCGCGTGGTGCGCTGTACCCGCAAGGCATTGAGCGCGTTTCGTCAGGATCAGGCCCTGACCCTGTTCGTGCCCCGCCAGGAAGTCGATGCGGTGCGGCGGCGGATAAAGGCCGAACAGGTCAGCCTGCCAAACATTGCCGTGGAGTCCGACGATCAGTTGTCCGCCGGGCAGGCGCGTTTGAGCAGCCCGGTGGGTTCGGTGGAATTGGGACTTGAGGCGCAGCTGCAGAATCTGCGCCGCACATTAATTCCTTTTGCTGAAGAGACGCAGTCTTGAACGTCGTCTTGCAGGACATGCTGCCGCGTCTGGCCGAGCGATTGAGCGAAGCCCGTTTGCGGCCAATGAAAGGCACCATTCGCAGTATTCGGGGCGTGCTGCTGCGGGCCAGCGTGGCGGGGGTCAGCATTGGTGAACTGTGCCAATTGCGCGACCCGAGCAGTGGTCGCAGCCTGGCGGCCGAGGTCATTGGCTTTGATGAGGACGAAGCGATCCTCTCGCCCATCGGTTCCATGGAAGGCTTGTCGACCCGCACTGAAATTACCGCTACCGGAGAAACCCTGGGGGTCAGTGTTGGCGACGGACAGTTAGGCCGCGTGATCAGTCCCATGGGTGATTTTCTGGATGGCGACGGCATACCGCCGCTGGGCGTGATGCAGCGCTATCCGTTGCATGCCGAGCCGCCTGCACCCTTCAGCCGGCAGTTGATCGTCAACCCGATGTCCCTCGGCGTGCGCTCCATCGACGGCTTGCTGACTTTGGCTCAGGGCCAGCGCATGGGGATCTTCGGTGAGCCTGGTGTGGGTAAGTCTTCGCTATTGGCGAGCATCGTGCGCAACACCGACGCCGACGTGATCGTGATTGGCCTGATCGGCGAGCGCGGCCGGGAAGTGCGGGAGTTGCTGGATGTGCAACTCGATGCTCACGCTCGCGCACGCACGGTGGCCGTGGTCGCCACGTCAGACCGACCCGCTGCCGAGCGGGTGCGCTCTGCGTTCGTTGCCACGGCCCTGGCGGAATACCACCGCGATCAGGGGCGCAATGTGTTGTTGCTGATGGACAGCCTGACCCGCTTTGCTCGCGCCCAACGGGAAATCGGCCTGGCCGTGGGCGAGCCGCCCACCCGTCGCGGTTATCCGCCGTCATTCTTTTCTGCGCTGCCACGTCTGCTGGAACGCGCCGGTCCAGGGCCGACGGGCAGTATTACGGCGCTGTACACCGTGCTGACCGAGGGCGATGCGTCCATGGACCCGGTGGCTGAGGAGACCCGCTCGATTCTCGATGGCCACATCGTGCTCAGCGCTGAACTGGCCCAGCGCAATTACTTTCCCGCCGTGGATGTCCTGCGCAGCCGCAGCCGCTTGATGGATCAGGTGTGCAGCGAAGAGCAGCGCCACATGGCCATGCGCATTCGTGAGCTGATGGCGCGGCGCAACGAAATCGAAATGCTGATCCGCGTCGGCGAATACGCCGCCGGCAGCGACCCTCTGGCAGATGAAGCCATTGCCCGACATGACGCGATCGAAGCGTTCATGCGTCAGGGTTCCAGTGAACCGAGCAGCGCCGCGCAAACCCTCAAACATATGCGCAAGGTACTGGCATGAAGACTGCCGTTGAAAAGTCAGGAAAGGCCCAATGAAAACCAACGACCTGCGTAGCCTGCAAGTACTGCGTCAATTGCGTGAACAGCGCGCATCCAGCCAACTGGCGGCGCAACAACAGCGCTGCCGCGAGACCAACAGCGCGCTCGATGACGCCAAGGAAAAGCTGCGCCTGCATCGCGAATCCATTGCCCGCGAAGCCGAGAAAATCTACGGCTCATTCAGTGAAGGGCTGTCGATCAACGCCTGGCACGCGGCGCAGGAACATTTGCAGGACTTGTCCGACAGCCAGCAGCAACTTGAAGTCAGTGTCAGCGAAGCCACTCAGACCCTGGCAACCCAGGAGCAGGAGCGGGAGGTATTCCGCATCGCCCGTATGGCTCGGCAACGTCAGGCAGAGGCCTGTGATTCGTTGCTCGACAGTCGTGAACGGCAGGAGCGACGGGCGGGCGAGCACCGCGATGAGGCCGATGAAATGCCCCGTGCAATGCCCGGAGGCCTTGGATGACCTGTCTGGAAAACCAGCCATGGACGCCATTTGCCGCCGAACTACGCGATCACGATCCGCAATGGCTGGCACTGCACAACCGTTTGCATCGCCGGCGCCAGAGCTGGACGGGCCAATGCGCAGGGCTGGCGATGACGGTGCAGTGGTCTGGCGCTGTGCAGTCCGCCGACACTGTGACCGAAGTGGCGCTGATCTTGGGGGATGCGCCGATCAAGGTGGCCTTGCCAGCTGCGGCGCTGGAACTGCTAGGCCTCACGTCGGTTGATCTCGCCGGGCTGCCTGGTGCGATGCTGCTGGAGCTGGCTTTGCTCAGCGTGATCGAGCCGGTTGAGCAATTGGCCGGGGTGCCGCTGCGTATTGTGGATAACACCGCTGTGCTGGATCCCCAGCCGCTGGTGTTGAACCTGACCATGGAGATTCAATTGGCTCAGGGCGGGCCGTTGAGCGTGGCGCTGCAACTGAGCGCCGTGGCCGCCAGCTTGCTCGCCGATCTGCTTGAGCGACACGCCACGCCCGCTGCGCACCCACTGCCCGAGCTGAGGGTGCCATTGACGGTGGAGAGCGGCGAAGCCGAGCTGAGTGTTGCCGAACTGCGCAGCCTGAAGCCCGGTGATGTGGTGATGCTCGATCACTGGCCTGACAGGCAGGCGCGCCTGGTGCTGCAAGGACGCCGCTTGCAGGCTCGGGCCGAGCTGCACGGCAACACCCTGACGCTGCTTGAACAACCGATTGCGCTCAATCTCTTGAAGGAAGACGACATGACTGGATCTGCCGAATCTGCTGCCCCGCAAAGCCTGGACTCGCCCCTGGATGATCTGCCGCTGAAGCTGGTGTGTCAGGTCGGCAGCGTCGAGTTGTCTCTGGCGCAGTTACGTGAGCTGGGCACCGGCAGCCTGGTGCAGCTGACCCCGCAACTGCATGACGACGTGGACCTGATGGTCAACGGTCGCCGGGTCGGACAGGGCCAACTGGTGAAGATCGGCGACGGGCTGGGTGTACGTCTGCTGAGCTTTGCCACTCCATGAATGGATACCAGCCCAATCTGATCGAGATCATCGTTGTCGTTGCCAGCATCGGGTTGATCCCGCTGGCGGTGGTGACCTTGACCGGCTTCATGAAAATCTCCGTGGTGCTGTTCCTGATTCGTAATGCCCTGGGCGTGCAACAGACGCCGCCCAACATGGTGCTGTACGGCATCGCCCTGATCCTCTCGGTTTACGTCACGACGCCGTTGATTGGCGACATGTACCGGCAAGTGGAAGGGCGCAACCTGAACATGGAGAACGTTGAACAGCTCAAGGAGCTGGGCGACGCCCTGAGGCCGCCGTTGCAGGAGCACTTGAAGCGCTTCGCCAACGAAAGCGAACGGGGCTTTTTTGTGCAGGCCACGGAAACCATCTGGTCCCCCGAAGCCCGGGCTGACTTGCGTGACGATGACCTGGTGGTGCTGGTTCCGGCCTTTGTCAGCTCCGAACTGACGCGTGCCTTCGAGATTGGCTTTTTGTTGTACATCCCGTTTCTGGTGGTGGATCTGCTGGTCGCCAACGTGCTGATGGCCATGGGCATGTCCATGGTTTCACCGACGCTCATCTCGATACCGCTGAAGATTTTCCTTTTCGTCGCCTTGAGCGGCTGGTCGCGCTTGATGCATGGCCTGATTCTGAGCTACGGGTGATTTTATGGGGCAGGACGTTTTCCTTTCGTTGATGAACCAGGCACTGATGACCGTGCTCCTGTTGTCTGCACCGGCACTGATTGCGGCGATCCTGGTTGGGCTGGGTGTGGGTTTGTTGCAGGCGTTGACGCAAATCCAGGACCAGACCCTGCCGCAAGTGGTGAAGCTGGTGGCCGTGCTGCTGGTGATCGTGTTTGTCGGGCCATTGCTGGCCAGCCAGGTGGCTGAACTGGGCAGTCAGGTGCTGGACAACTTTCCGTTGTGGACGCGCTGACCCGGCATGGATGCAAACCTTGCCACGACGTTCATTGAGGTCGCCTATCCGGTGATCAGCTCGGCGGCCTTGTCTGCCAGCCGCGCCATGGGCGTGGTGGTCATCACGCCGGCGTTCAATCGTCTAGGGCTGACCGGGATGATCCGCAGCTGTGTTGCGGTGGCCATTGCAATCCCGATGTTCTTGCCGGTGTTCGGTGCATTTACCGCGCTGCCGGAGCATGGCAGCGTGTTTCTCGCCGCTTTGATGATCAAGGAATTTCTGATCGGTCTCTTGATCGGCCTGCTGTTTGGCATTCCGTTCTGGGCGGCTGAAGTGGCGGGGGAACTGATCGACTTGCAGCGCGGCTCGACCATGGCGCAACTGCTGGACCCGTTGTCTTCGGGGGAATCCAGTGTCATGGCCACTTTACTGACGGTGATGCTGATCACCCTGTTCTTTATGTCTGGTGGCTTCATTCTGATGGTCGATGGCTATTACCACAGCTACCAGCTCTGGCCCGTCACTGCATTCACCCCGCTGTTCGCCAGCTCGGCGCTGATCGCGGTCCTGCAGATTCTCGACCAGGTCATGCGCATCGGCGTGGTCATGGTTGCGCCGCTGATCATCTGCATGCTGGTCACCGACCTGATGCTGGCGTACCTGTCGCGAATGGCACCCAACCTGCACATTTTTGATTTGTCGCTGCCGGTGAAAAACCTGTTCTTCACGGTCCTGATGGTGATCTACATCAGCTTCCTGATCCCGGTGATGCTCGACCAACTGGCGGAATTTCGCGGCACCGTGGAATTCCTCAAGACGCTGGCGGGTTCGGTATGACGCTGTCGCTTAGCAAACGCGGTCCCTGTAGGAGCGAGCTTGCTCGCGATAGCGTTGGATCGGGCAGATTTCTTTTGACTGGGAAACTGCCATCGCGAGCAAGCTCGCTCCTACAGGGACCTCGTACTGAACGACAGCGTGGCGTAATCATGACCTCGCGAGGCAATCATGGCTGATACCAGCGAAGAGAAATCTCAGCCGGCCACGGACAAGAAGCTGCGCGACGCCCGGGATAAGGGTCAGGTTGCCAAGAGTCAGGATCTGGTGTCGGGCATGGTCATTCTGTTTTGCACGCTGTGCATTTCGATCATGGTGCCCAGGGCTCAGGCGCAGATCACCGCGCTGATTGATCTGGTGGCACTGATCTATATCGAGCCCTTTCATAGTGTCTGGCCCCGGGTGCTGGATACCGCCGAGCAACTGTTGCTGAGCCTGACCTTTCCAGTGGTCGGCGTCACCGTTGGAGTAGTGATCCTGACCAATATCGTCAGCATGCGTGGGGTGGTGTTTTCAGTCGAACCGATCAAGCCGGATTTCAAACGCATCAACCCGGCCGAGGGCTTCAAGCGCATTTTCTCCATGCGCAGTTTTGTCGAATTCCTCAAAGGGCTGGTCAAGCTGGTGCTGCTGGCGCTGGCGTTTTACGTAGTAGGGCGTATGGCCTTGCAGGCGTTGATGGAGTCTTCAAGATGCGGGGCGGGGTGCATCGAATCGACGTTTTATCTGGTGCTCAAGCCGTTGGTGTTCACGGTACTGGCGGCGTTTTTGTTGGTGGGTGCAGTGGATGTATTGATGCAGCGCTGGCTGTTCGGCCGCGACATGAAAATGACCCGCAGTGAGCAGAAGCGCGAACGCAAGGATGTCGATGGCGACCCGCTGATCAAGAGCGAACGTCAGCGTCAGCGTCGGGAGATGCAGGCGCTGGCGACCAAGCTGGGTCTGAATCGTGCGTCGCTGATGATTGGCACCGCCAATGGTTGGGTGGTAGGCGTGCGTTATGTACGCGGCGAAACCCCGGTGCCGGTGGTGGTTTGCCGAGCGGACCCTCAAGACTCCAAGGCCATGCTTGCCCAGGCCACGACACTGAGCATCGCTCACGCCATGGACCCGAAACTGGCCAGCGAAATCGCCCGCCGCGCCGTGCCGGGCGATCCGGTGCCGGATAACACCTTTCAGGCGGTAGCGGACCTGTTGGTGGCGGCGCGGTTGATTTGAGGTGTAACGATCAAACCTGGTCCCCTGTGGGAGCGGTGCTTGCCCGCGAATCTGGCGCCTCGATTTGGCATGCACAGACCGTCACCGACCCTGTGGGAGCGCGCTTGCCCGCGATATAAGCGACGCGGTTTGTCAGGCACTCCGCGTTATCGTTCATCGCGGGCAAGCACCGCTCCCACAGAACATCGCATCTCCCGTTGGAGCGAGGCTTGCCCGCGAATCTGGCGCCTCGATTTGGCAGGCACAGACCGTCACCGTACCTGTGGGAGCGCGCTTGCCCGCGATATTGGCGCGGTTTGTCAGGCACACCGCCTTATCGTTCTTCGCGGGCAAGCCTCGCTCCAACAGGGATACGCGATTGAAGTGGGAGCGGTGCTTGCCCGCGATTGAGACGCCTCGGTTTGGCAGGCACTCCGCGTTATCGTTCATCGCGGGCAAGCACCGCTCCCACAAAACACCGTATCTCCCGTTGGAGCGAGGCTTGCCCGCGAATCTGACGCCTCGATTTGGCAGGCACAGACCGTCACCGTACCTGTGGGAGCGCGCTTGCCCGCGATTGAGACGCCTCGGTTTGGCAGGCACTCCGCGTTATCGTTCATCGCGGGCAAGCACCGCTCCCACAGTTGATAGCGTTCCGCTTTACTGATTTGCCACCATAAAGCCACCACGTTCCGGCCTTTATCACAACCTTTCACAGCATTTTGCAGGTGATCACAGTAAGAATTGGCGAAGTCCTTTTTTCGTTTTTTTACTTGCGGCCTTGCCTTCAAGGTCAGCCTTACCTTGCGAGGCGCTCATGAACATCACGCCCAAAGCCGACACCACTCCACGCGAAGGCCTTGTCGATTTCGAGTCAAGGCTCAAGCGCAGCATTCTGCTTGCAACTAAAGGCAACGAAGAAAAAAAACCTGACCGCACCGCGACGGATAACGAGACATGGCCGCCCATTGAAGGCACCAGTGTGGCGGTGACGGACAACGGCGACATGCGTTACGAGCGTGACGGGCAGGGTGTCGTGGTTGCCGCCTCGACCAATCCGCAGTTGTTCAAATTTCTCAAGCAACTGGACGCCTTGAACCAGTCCTCTGCGCAGAAAAGCCAGGTGCAGAACGCCATTGATAACGGCAACGTCATTGCCGATCGCAATACCGAAGTCCCGGCGTGGGCAGACATCAAGAACTTCGAATGGCAGGGCGAACTGGAAACCGCTGAAGTCGTCACTTACGTCAATCAGGACGGGGACAAGGTCACGGTTTCAAAAGCGCTCACACCGGAGCTGTTCGCGAGCATTCAGCAGATGGGCCTGTCCAGGGTCACCCTTGAAAATCGCGTCAACAATGAAGGCCGTGAAGTCGCCGACGAGAATGTCTATGTCGCCGAACACGACATCATGAAGCCCGGCCTCGAAGATGATCTGGGCAACGGCGTAATCGAGTTTGAAAGCCGTGACGGCAAGAAGTACGTGGTTTCTGAATTCCAGAACAAAGAATTGTACGACCGGGTCTCGGACAAGAGCAGCGACGGCGTGCAAGGCGACATCCAGACCATCCGCGATGCGCACGGGCTGGGCAATCTCGACGATCTGGATATTCTCAGCAAGCCCACCGGCGTGAAGGCGGACGAAAAGGACAAAGAGTCTGAAGACCTGACGGTGGTCGAGCTCGCCACCAAAAACCTGATGGACAAGTACCAGAAGCTGGTCGACGACAAGAAAGTCGACAAGGACAGCGATATCTACAAGCTGGTCATGGCCATCGAGGCCAAGGCGGCCATGGAAAGCGGGCGTGAAATCACGCCCTACGTGGAGGACCCCCGCGGCGCTGAATCCTGGCGCAAGTTCGATGATGAAGGGGAAACCCTGACTGACGCCGACATGCAGGACATCCTCAACGGCAACAACATCGACAAAGCCCTCAGTGAGTTGTTCGCCAATGGCGATGGCGAGAAGGACAAGATCGGCAAGGAATATCAGGCCGAGATGGACGCTGCCATCGAGAAGGTCAGCGGTGGCGACAAGGAAGCCCTGGCCAAGGACCTGCACAGCAAGCTCACCAGTCTCGAGTTTGTCGAATACCTCAATGATCTTGAAAAGTCGGGCAAGAACGCGGAAGGCCAGTCAGATGTGGCGCGCCTGCTCTCCAGCCTTGAATTGCTCGATCCGGAACTGGCCAAGGATGCCCAGGCCGAGTTGAAGAAAAACAGCGTGATGGCCGAAGTCGACAAGCTGATGGCCGACCCCGGCGGCATCCCCGATGAATACAAGGAGCTGGCCCTCAAGGACATTTTCTCGGCGCTCAAACAAGGCATCAAAGGCATGGCGGATATTCCCCGCCGCACTCAGGACACCATCGAGAAATTCATCAACGAGCTGCTGCAGGACAAGACCAAGCTCAGCGACGTCTCGGATTTGATGGATAAACGCAACAGCGGCGAGATCAGCCAGGCGCAGTTCGAGGAAAACCTCGCGGGTAAATACGTGGGGGCCGAGGACAAGGAAGGCTTCAAAAAAGCCATCGGTATCCTGAACAAGAACGGCGTATTCGGCACTGCGGCGGGGTTTACGTCGTTGGGTGGCGCGATCTACATGCTGTCTGCCAAGAACGGTCAGCTCAGCGACGATCCGCTGGAACGTCTGGCCATTGCCAAGGACTTCATCACCTTCTTGGGCTCGGGCGCGCAGTTCGAGAAGACCGGCGTCTTTGATCTGTTCACCAAAACCAATACCGCCGAGCTGCTGGGCTTGAGCAAGTCCTTGCCGGAGATCTGGGGCAAAGAAGCGCCGTGGACGAAAAAGATCGATGCAGCGCAGGCGGCCAACGACGTTCCCGCTGTGGACGAAGGCCTGCAAAATCGACTGGAAAGCGTCTACGAACTGCAGAGTATCAATGCGGGTAACGGAGGCGGCAACGTCGTTGATCAGATCGGCCTGGTCAACGAAGTCAACGAAGCAGGCACGCTTTCTCAAGATGTCAGCCGCGAACTGCTGGACGATATCGTCACCCGCGCGGGCGGCAATCCTCCGGGGGATTATTCGAAATACGGCAACCTGAACGAGTTGGCAACGGACCTGAACCTGAACATCACTCAGGACTCCCTTCTGCAGAGCATCAATGCCCAGCGTGCGGCTGCTGACCTGCCGCCCCTGGACGCTGATGATGCTGGCAACATCGCCACAGAGCTGGAGCGCGCTGCCAACACCGCCGCACCAGAGTCGGTGGCCAGCTCGGGCTATTCCAATTACAGCGACGCGGTTTCCACACTGTATGAAGACGCTGTCGAGTACATGACCGCCCGTGATATTCCACCGCCGACACGAGAGGCGTTCGCTGCCGGGATCGAGGAGCAACTGGATCGCAACGGCCAGGCGGTGCCTGCTGATAATGACCGGGTTAATCTTGCCGAAATGCTCGGCAATGGCGAGATTGATCGCGAGTCGATCAACGTCATGCTCGAAGCGGACAACCGCCCCGTCCCCGCCGATGATGTAGTCGACAGCATGCGCATCTCCGTTGCGGACGCGGCTGCCGGAAGCGCGGGCGCCGGTAGCCTGGTGGACGTGCAAAGCGTTACGCAAAGTGTTGAAGGCGTTGCGCCGGAAGGTGCCGCCAAAGTGTTGCCTAACGTCTCGGCGCGAATTGCAGGGTCCGTGGTCAAGGTGCTGGGCGTAGCTCCGGATGTCATGAGCATCGCCGACATCGTCATGGGCGGAATCGCCATTAAGGATGGCATCAAATCAGGCAGCGATCTGGCCATTGCCAACGGCAGCCTGCAGATCGTCTCGGGTGCGGCCGGGACTGTCGCGGCAGGCATCGGCATCGCGGGATTGATCACTCCGGCAATCGGCGCCATTGCAGGCGCCACGGCACCGCTGTTCCTGATCACCGCGGGCCTGGGGATTATCACCGGCATCATCAGCGTGTTCGTCGACCACCAGAAAAAACAGAAGGCGACCGATAAGGAAGGTCAGTGGTTCAAGGACCAGGCCGAACTGGGCTTCGCGCAGAATGACTGGGGTGACAAGCTGGAGTATGGGCGTTACAGCTTCTACGAATACGAAGGGCGCGATGCCCCGGATGACCAGAGCATCTTCGATTACCAGACTGAGGAGTGGAAACACTTCCAGGAAACGCCGCAGGATCAGGGCTCATCAATGATTCGTCTCGATGAGAGCCTGCACAAGGACAAAAACGGCATCGTCGGCGAGAACACCAATGGCTTGCCGATGGACGTCTACAACAAGGCCTATTACGACGCGCACAAGGAAGAGATCGAGACCATTCGCGAGAAGTGGGACGACTGGAATGGCAAGGACGATATCGTCAGCAAGAAGGACTTCGAGAAGATCCTCAACGATGGCGACGAGAAGGAAAAAGCCGCCGCCGAATTCATCCTCAATGACAAAGGTTTCTTCGACTTGCTGGATAACCTGTGGAAGAAAGACAAGCGCGACACCAAGCTCAGCACCGACGACCTGGACACCTGGCTCAAACTCATCGACGTCATGGACCGCACACCGGGCGAGACGGTGTTTTACGAGAAGCCGGAATCCAATAGTCCTTATCGGTTCAAGTAGATCGGGCACGCAGCAATGAGCGCCGATCCCATGTGGGAGCGAGGCTTGCCCGCGAAGAACGATGACGCAATGTGCCTGAAACCCCGCGTTCGGTAGGAGCTCACGAGCAGCGCGAGGCAGCGATAACGGTTTGCCTGAAACACCGCCATCGCGGCCTCGCGCTGCTCGTGCGCTCCTACAGGGTCCTGTGTCTGCTGCGCAACAGTGCGGCGTCGAAGCTTATCGGTTCAAGTAGATCGGGCACGCAGCAATGAGCGCCGATCCCATGTGGGAGCGAGGCTTGCCCGCGAAGAACGATGACGCGATGTGCATGAAACCCCGCGTTTGGTAGGAGCTCACGAGCAGCGCGAGGCAGCGATAACGGTCTGCCTGAAACACCGCCATCGCGGCCTCGCGTTGTTCGTGCGCTCCTACAGGGTCCTGTGTTTGCTGCGCAACAGTGCGGCGTCGAAGCTTATCGGTTCAAGTAGATCGGGCACGCAGCAATGAGCGCCGATCCCATGTGGGAGCGAGGCTTGCCCGCGAAGAACGATGACGCGATGTGCCTGAAACCCCGCGTTTGGTAGGAGCTCACTCGCAGTGCGAGGCAGCGATAACGGTCAATTCCCACCTGAACACACCAGTTCCACTGGTAGCAGCCGGGCCTGGTCGGCGGCGATGCGGGCGGTCCAGAAGTCGGCGCCCTGGTTGCGGGCTTCATTCATCGCCTCGCGCAGCGTTGCATTGGCCAAGGGCAGCAGTGACGGTTTGTCTTGTTTAAGCAGCAATTGCGCCTTGATGCGCAGTAATTCAGGCACGAACCAGCGTTCGCCTCGGGCCTGGGCGATGTGCAGGGTTTCGCTGATCACTTCCAGTGCCAGTTGTTCAAGACCCAGCAGCGCAAGTCCTTGGGCATATTCACTGCGCAACAGGCTGTAAAGCGGACTGTCGCCCTGAGCGTGCAACTGCAGCAGGGCCTCACCCAGGCGGGGCACGCTTTCTTCCGGCGAACCCTGACGGATCAGCAATATATTCTCGAAGCACAAGCTGAACTGATGCCAAATGTGCAGATCGTTCCCGGCCATGCTGTCTTGCAGCAGCGACAGGTAATAACGGGCCTTCTGCAAATGGCCGACCAGCAATGTGGTAGGAATCGCGCTGAGGCACAGGGTGTACCAAAGCGTCGCGGGGTGATTGAGGGTAATGGCCTGGCTGACATTCTCATCGATGATCAGCATTGCCGGGCCAACGTTACCTTGCAGCAGTTGAATTTGTGCCTTCAGCGAGCGAGCGGCGATGCGCTGATCGAAATGCTTGTCGATCACGTGCGCATCGGCAGGCAGTGGAGAGCTCAAGGCTTCCAGGATTGCTTGCCGGGCGCCGTCAAGATCCGCCATGTAAAACAGCGCCGTGGCGCGCATGCGTTTGGCGAGCAGTTCACGCTCGGTGCTGTTGGAGCTCTTGCTCAGGGCTAAGTAGCGGTCAGCCAGTTCCAGCGCTTCGGGGTAATGGTTGCTGCAGCAGCGGTCGTTCCACAGGCCCCAGAGGGCGCGCAGTTGGTGTTCGGTATCGTCGAGCATCCGCGCGTCCTCGCTGACCTGCAGCCAGGCCTGACGAATCTTTTCGCCGGCGCCATAAGTCAGGACCATCACGCTGGCTGAAACCGTCAGCAGCAACATCCGCTGACGAGGCTGTATTGGGGTCAGACGATTGTGGTTTTCCAGGCCGCGATGGACCCAGTCATGGCATTCGCCGACCAGTGAAAGGCGCAGCCAGAGTGGCACGCTGATCAGCGTCAGCTCGATACCCAGGTCAACGTTGCCGCTGCCTGAATACGCCCAGTCCAGCGCGGCCCGGACGGTATCGATCAATGCCCCGTACTGCTCTAGCCAGGCATCAGGGGAAGTGCTGGCGAGATTTTGCACGGCCTGTTTCAGCTCCAGCAGCGCATAGGTGGCGTGACGCAGCGCACAGGCATCGGTTTCTGCGTGCTGGGCAAGTTTTTCCGCTGCATACAGGCGCGTGGTTTCCAGTAATCGGTAGCGTTTGGCCGGGCCTTGTTCGCAGGCGATCACCAACGATTTGTCCATCAGGCTTTCCAGCAGTTGCGTAAGGTCCTGAGTGCCGCTGAGCGCAACGACATCCTTGACTGCCCCAAGGGTGAACAGTCCGGTGAACACCGACAATTGACGCAGCATGGCCTGTTCATCAGGCGAGAGCAGGGCGAAGGTCCAGTCCAGCGCCGCGCTCAACGTGCGATGACGGGGCAGAGCGGTGCGGCGACCGGTCATCTGCAAGCGAAAACTGCCATCCAGCAAATCCACCAGATGAGTAATGCCGAACGCCCGAACCCGAGCCGCGGCGATTTCGATGGCCAAGGCATTGCCGTCCAGTTTTCGGCAGATCTCGGCGGCGGCCGGCACATCCTGATCGGTGAAAACATACCCCAGATCGTGAGCAGCGATGCGCTCGACCAACAGGCGAATGGCGGGATAGTCCAACGCCTTCGCGGCAGTCAAAGCACTGGCATCGGCAGGCGAGGGCAGTGGGGCCAGATCGTGGACAAACTCGCCTTCGGCATGCAGCGGCTCGCGGCTGGTGACCAGCACTGAACAGTGCGGGGCGTTGCGCAGGATCGCCTCAACTGAAATGGCAGCGTCTTCAAGCACATGCTCACAGTTGTCGAGAATCAGCAGTGCCTGGCTCGCTGCCAATTGGCTGGTCAGGACCTGAAGGGGGTCTTCAGTGGTGCAGTTGATGCCCAGTGCCGAAGCAATGACCACGCTGACCCGTTGGGTGCGGCTCACCGGGGCCAGGTCGATAAAGCTGATGCCCTGCGGGTACTGCGCCAGCAGCCGGTTTGCGAGGGCGAGCACCAGAGTGGTTTTGCCGATGCCGCCGGGGCCGGTAATGGTGACGAACCGTCGGCTGGCGATTTGTGCTTGCAGAACATCGAGTAAGGCATCCCGGCCAATGATCTGACTCATCATGCCCGGCAGTTCTGCATTGGGCTCCTGCGCAGCGGGTTGTTCGGGAGCCAGTGCCTGGGTTGCGACCGGCGCGACAAAGCGATAGCCCCGGCCAGGTACCGTCACGATGTAACCAAAATCCCCGTCGTCCCCCAGTGCGCGGCGCAAGGTGACGATTTGTGCGCGCAGGTTGCACTCTTCAACCACGAGCCTGGGCCACACCAATGCAAGCAACTCGGCTTTGCTCAACAGTTCGCCCGAGCGACTGGCCATGGCAATCAACAGCAGCAGTGCACGGCTGCCCATCGGTACAGGTTCGCCATTCCTGAGCAGCAAATGCTGCCTGGGCAAAAGCACGAACGGGCCGAAGCAGATCGCATCTTCCGGCTCAGACGTGTCAGCGGCATCCGAGGCACCGGGCATTCCGGGACTGACTCTGTCGAGATTCATGAGTAAACCTTTAGTGATGAGGTTCTTATCTTCCAGTCAGGTTGCAGTATCCAACCTGATGGTTACGGCTTTGAGTACCTATGAAAACCTAGATGGCAATAAGCCATAAAACTAGCAAGGGGGCTCATGGGCAAATGCACTAGTGTTCGTCACGGCGCAATTGTCGATGCATCAATAAACGCACCAGAAGTGAGCGCTTTGCAAGGGGTGTGACTTATAGTGCGCAATGACTTCGGGGTCTGTTTCTGTTTAGCAAATAAGTTAAGCAGGTTGTGTGCCATTTATTAAACATCGGCAGAAAGTGTAAGTGGTTGAATGAGAACGGGAACTATCGTGCTATTGAATGGTCGCCACGCTGGATGTTCGGAAATCCGAACTTTATTGTTATTTCATTCGGAAAACCGACGTTTGCAGAGTGTGTTTGGCAATGCGCAAGTTAACCCGTCAGTACCATCGATGCTGTACAGCGGTGCGCAGGCGAAAATCACCGGGTGTTTGATTAATGTGCGCTATATGCAGGATTGGCGTACACGTAAATACGCAAGCGGTACGTAAATCGCTGTAGGAGCTGCCGAAGGCTGCGAACCGCTTCAATTGCATTCGCAGCCTGCGGCAGCTCCTAACCGAGTTGCGGGTGGCATCTTTGCCGGATTTATCAGCTCTGCGGACGCTGCTTGGTAGCGTCCAGCTCAGCTTTCTTGCCGGTAGTGATCTGGGTGATCTCGGCAGATTTGGCAATCGCCAGATCGAAGGTGTCGGTCATTTTGGCAATCGCCTCCACCGCTGTGCCGTTCAGCCCGCCCTGAGCGGCCCATTCCAGGTTCCAGACCCCGGACAGGTTGTCAGCCCCCGCCACGTCGTGGGTTTCAATGGCGGTGAAGACATCTGAATGCCGGGTCATGTAATCCGCTGCCGCCGAGACTTCTGCCGACACATTGTCTGCCGGCGCATTGGCCAGACGCGAAAGCTCATCGGCATTGATCGCCGACTTGCCATTGTCTTTCAGATAATCCACGAGAATCTGGCTGGACTTCGCTATATCCAGCTTCGCATCAAAGCTGGAGGATTTTTGCGAGCTGGGAGTGGAGCGGGTAGCGGGCGGTGTAGCTGAGACTGTAGACATCGAATTCTTCCCTGGCAGAGTTATATGACAGTTCGTAATGGTCTCCAATACAACTTTCAGCCCGCAGGTGTTCACGCTGATTGAATAAGCAGATGCGAGAATACAAAGTTGGCGGAGGTCCCGAGTATCCAATAGCCCGACAGCCTTAACAAGCCTCGTTCAGCTGTTTGGTTTGGCGATGATCCATCAGGTGGATTTAATTTGAACGGGTTCACATAAAGCTGAGGGCGGCGTTGAATGCTTCCGGCGAAGTAAACAGAAGTTCCTAAAATCAGGCGCCGAATTGAATCATTAAGTGGCCTGCGCTTAATGGTTCAATTCGGCGTCTGGCACAATTGGTTCATGCCTCGCAGATCAGTGCTTATTGCCCTCGGTGGGCATCGCCAACAGTTGTTTTTCCATGTTCCAGTCGAACGGTTCGTCATTCTGCTCGGCTTCATACCGACGCTCTTCAAGCGACTGATAAAGCTGGATTTCATCGTCCGGCATGAAGTGCAGGCAGTCACCGGCAAAGAACCACAGCAAGTCGCGGGGCACCAGATGGGCGATTTGTGGGTAGCGCTGGATCACCTGGCAGAGGATGTCCTGGCCCAGATACTGGCTTTCGATCGGGTCTTGTGGCAGCAGCGTCAGCAGTTCGTCGAAGCGCTCCATGAACAGCGCATGGCTTTCCTCGGGAACCTGCTCGGCCTCGCCCAGTGCGACCAGGATGCTGCGCAGGTGGGCCAGCAGGTTCAATTGGTGGTCGAGAGTGGCGTCGGCCATGGTGGGATCCTCAAAGACAAAAAAACAGGCGCGAGAGTATAAAGCTCTGCGCGCCTGCTGTGGGATTGGGCTGACGAGGCCTTGAATAAATCAGTCCTTTTTATCGAATCTTGCCCTCGCCCAGCGTCAGCTCCTCCTTATCGAAGTCATCCACATCAATCACTTTGCGGCGTGCCGCTTCCGCTGCGCGCAAGGTTTCAGCTTCGGTTGATTGCAAGACGCTGGCGTTCAGCGCCGCGTCGATGACATGTTCACCAGCAGCCGGCTGGAACTGGCCGGCTTTGAATGCCACATGGAGCTTCTTGTGCAGGGGTTTCGCGGCATTCAGCAGGTCGCTGGCGTGTTGCAGCGCGCCCACGGCGTCGTCCGGGTTTTGCGGGCGGTAACAACCGGCGAGCAATTCTTCCAGAGTCGGATCGCCCTTGGCCCGGCCCAATACGCTGGCCACTTGCGCGTCCAGTGCATCGGATGGGCCCTTGTGACGACGCCCGAACGGGAAGACGATCCCGCGCAGCAGCACGCCAAGGATACGGTTCGGGAAGTTGGTGAGCAGTTCGTCCAGCGCCCGCTCGGATTCGCCCAGCGCTTCTTCCATGGCCCAGCGGAACAGCGGTTGCAAATGCTCCGGATAATCCAGGTCGTGATAACGCTTGAGTGCAGCCGAAGCCAGGTACAGATGGCTGAGGACGTCGCCCAGTCGCGCAGACAAGCGTTCGCGACGTTTCAACTCACCACCCAGCAGCATCATGCTCAGGTCGGCCAGCATGGCAAACGCAGCGGCCTGGCGGTTCAGGGCGCGGTAGTAGCCTTGGCTCAGGTCATCGCCGGGCGCCTTCTCGAAACGACCGAAACCGAGATTGAGGATGAAGGTACTGGCGGCGTTGCTTACGGCAAAGCCGATGTGATTGAGCAGCAGGGTGTCGAACTCGGCCAGGGCCTGTTGCTGGTCTTCACGACCCACCAATGCCATTTCCTTGAGCACGAATGGGTGGCAGCGAATCGCGCCCTGACCAAAGATCATCAGGTTGCGCGACAGAATGTTCGCGCCTTCAACCGTGATGAAGATCGGTGCGCCTTGCCAGTTGCGGCCCAGGTAGTTGTTCGGGCCCATGATGATGCCCTTGCCGCCATGTACGTCCATGGCATGGGTGATGCACTCGCGGCCACGTTCGGTCAGGTGATACTTGAGGATCGCCGACAGCACCGACGGTTTTTCACCCAGGTCCACGGCATTGGCGGTCAGCATCCGGGCGCTGTCCATCAGCCAGGCATTGCCGCCGATCCGTGCCAGAGACTCCTGAATACCTTCAAATGCCGACAGCGGCACGTTGAACTGCTCGCGCACCTGAGCATACTGGCCCGTCACCAGGCTGGTGAACTTGGCGGCGCCGGTACCCACTGCAGGCAGAGAAATGGAGCGGCCTACCGACAGGCAGTTCATCAACATCATCCAGCCTTTGCCGAGCATCTCCTGACCACCGATCAGGTACTCCAGAGGGATGAACACGTCTTTGCCGGAGTTCGGGCCGTTCATGAACGCTGCGCCCAGTGGCAGGTGACGGCGGCCGATTTCCACACCCGGTGTTTCGGTGGGAATCAGCGCCAGGCTGATGCCCAGATCTTCTTCTTCGCCCAGCAGGTGTTCCGGATCGTAGGCTTTGAACGCCAGGCCCAGCAGAGTGGCAACCGGGCCGAGGGTGATATAGCGCTTTTCCCAGTTCAGGCGCAGGCCGATGACTTCTTCACCTTGCCACTGGCCTTTGCAGATGATGCCGGTGTCGGGCATGGCTCCTGCGTCGGAACCCGCCAGCGGGCCGGTCAGGGCGAAACACGGAATATCATCGCCACGGGCCAGACGCGGCAGATAGTGGTTACGCTGCTCGTCGGTGCCGTAATGCAACAGCAGTTCGGCAGGGCCGAGGGAGTTGGGGACCATGACGGTCGAGGCCAGGTCGCCACTTCGGGTTGCCAGTTTCATGGCCACTTGCGAGTGAGCGTAGGCCGAGAAGCCTTTACCGCCGAATTCTTTCGGGATGATCAGGGCAAAGAAGCCATGCTGCTTGATGTGTTCCCAGGCCCGAGACGGCAGGTCCATGGCCTGACCGATTTCCCAGTCCGTGACCATCGCACACAGCTCTTCGGTGGGGCCGTCGATAAACGCCTGTTCTTCTTCAGTCAGTTGGACTTTCGGGTAGCTGAGCAGCAGGTCCCAGTCCGGGCGGCCACTGAACAGTTCGCCGTCCCACCAGACGGTGCCGGCGTCGATGGCATCGCGCTCGGTTTCAGACATGGGCGGCAATACTTTTTTGAACCAATTGAACATCGGCGCGGTGAAATGCTTGCGCCGCAGGTCTGGCAACGCCAAGGGCAAGGCCACAGCCAGCAGAGCAATCCAGAAAATCGCCATCAGCCAGCCCGGCGCATGGCTGAACACGCCCATTGCCAGCAGGTAAACCGCAACCACGCCCAGCGCAGGCAGCGGCGACATCCGACGATGCGCCAGCCACGCGATGCCAATAACCAGAACCACAATCCACAACAACAGCATAAGTAATCCTCCGTGATGACAGCAGCGAGGAGCCACTATCAAGAGCCGGGACGTGTTCCGTCAAGACGGGGCCCGATCGAGTGCATGGATAGTGACCCTGGCGGGGTGGGGGAGTTTCACTGCCTGATCCGGTCTCAATCTGAAATGCGGTCCCCTGTGGGAGCGGTGCTTGCCCGCGATAAGGTTTAGGTGATCTGAAGTGAACCGCGTCCAGCCTTATCGCGGGCAAGCACCGCTCCCACACAAAGCACCACCCACCTGACTGTATTTCAGGTCTATCCTGTCGCCCACTTTCGAGGAGAAACCGATGCTTAAAATCTGGGGTCGTACGAATTCTTCCAATGTGCGCAAGGCGCTGTGGATTGCTGAAGAGCTGGGGCTGGCGTATGAGTCTGTAGCGGCGGGCGGGGCGTTTGGGCTGGTTGACGGGCCTGAGTATCGGGCGAAAAACCCCAACGGGCGCATCCCGATGATCGAGGATGGTGACTTCGTACTCTGGGAATCCAATGCCATCGTGCGTTATCTGGCAGCGCGCCATGCTCCGGATTCGGCACTTTATCCCGCTGACCCGCAACAGCGGGCCGTGGCAGACAAGTGGATGGACTGGACGACCTCCAGCTTTGCCGAGCCCTTCCGTCATGTGTTCTGGGGCGTATTGCGCACTCCGGCCGAGCAGCAAGACTGGGTTCAGATCAATGGCGCTATCAAGACCGTCCAAAGCCTTCTGGTCATGGTTGACGAGGCGCTGACCCGGCAGCCTTACCTGTCGGGTGATGAATTCGGTATGGGTGATATCCCTCTGGGCAGCTTTATTTATGCCTGGTTTGAAATGCCGATTGAACGACCTGCCATGCCACACCTCGAAAGCTGGTACGAGCGCCTTAAAGCACGGCCCGCTTATCGGTCCGCAGTGATGACCGCGCTGACCTGATGCGTTGTGTTGATGCGTTGTGTTGATGCCTTATGTTGATAACTACTATCAATAGATCACGCTGTACTTGAACGGCGTGGCCAAGCACCATTGCAAGGCTGCGCCACAGTTGTAATCAGGTGTGTCAGCCCTCATCTTCATCCTCTATTTCTTGACTGGTATTTTTTCCGATATGAGTTCTGCTCTGTCCATCCGGCAGCTAACCAAAACCTACGGCAACGGTTTCCAGGCATTGAGTGGTATCGATCTGGATGTCGCCGAAGGTGACTTTTTTGCCTTGCTCGGCCCCAACGGCGCCGGCAAATCCACCACCATTGGCATCATTTCGACCCTGGTCAACAAGACCAGCGGCACGGTGAATATCTTTGGCCATGACCTGGACCGCGAACCCGCTGCGCTTAAGCGCTGCATCGGCGTGGTGCCGCAGGAATTCAATTTCAATCAGTTTGAAAAAGCCTTCGATATCGTCGTGACCCAGGCCGGTTATTACGGCATCCCGCCAAAGATTGCCAAGGAACGCGCCGAACAGTACCTGACCCAGTTGGGCCTGTGGGACAAGCGCGATGTGCCTTCGCGATCGCTGTCCGGCGGCATGAAGCGGCGTCTGATGATTGCCCGCGCCTTGATCCACGAGCCGCGTCTGTTAATTCTCGACGAGCCAACCGCAGGTGTGGACATCGAGCTGCGCCGCTCGATGTGGAGTTTTCTCACCGAGCTGAATGAGCAGGGCACCACCATCATTCTGACCACTCATTACCTGGAAGAGGCCGAGCAGCTGTGCCGCAACATCGGCATCATCGATCACGGGGTGATTGTCGAGAACATGGGCATGAAGCAGTTGCTCAACAAGATGACCGTCGAGACATTCTTGCTAGACCTGAAGAACGAGTATCAGACGGCGCCGCAATTGGTGGGCTACCCCTGCAAACTGATCGACAGCCACACCCTCGAAGTCCAGGTCGACAAAAAAGTCGGTATCACCGCGTTATTCGGTCAACTGGCGATGCAAAACGTCGAAGTGCTGAGCCTGCGCAATAAAACCAATCGTCTTGAGGAGTTGTTCGTGTCCCTGGTGGAAAAAAACCTGTCGAAGGTGGCGGTATGAGCAACCCCACCGGCTCCGAGCTGCGGCCCAACCTGATTGCCCTGAACACCATCATCTACCGCGAAGTGCGACGCTTCATGCGCATCTGGCCGCAGACCCTGCTGCCGCCAGCGATCACCATGGTTCTGTACTTCGTGATTTTCGGCAATCTGATCGGCCGTCAGATCGGCGACATGGGTGGCTTCACCTACATGCAATACATCGTGCCGGGCCTGATCATGATGTCGGTGATTACCAACTCTTACGGCAACGTGGTGTCAAGTTTCTTCGGGGCCAAGTTCCAGCGTTCGGTAGAAGAACTGATGGTCTCGCCGGTTTCACCGCATACCATCCTGGTCGGTTATGTCGCGGGCGGCGTCTTGCGCGGTTTGATGGTTGGCGTGATCGTCACCATTCTGTCGATGTTCTTCACCGATCTGCAGGTTCACCACTTGGGTGTCACGGTCGTGGTGGTGGTTCTGACGGCGACTATCTTCTCGCTATTGGGCTTCATCAATGCCGTATTTGCGCGTAATTTCGACGATATTTCGATTATCCCGACCTTCGTGCTGACGCCGCTGACCTACCTGGGCGGCGTGTTTTATTCGATCAACCTGCTGCCGCCGTTCTGGCAGACCGTATCCATGGCCAACCCGGTCCTGCATATGGTCAACGCCTTCCGCTTCGGCATTCTGGGTGTCTCAGATATCCGCATCAGCATCGCCATGGCGTTCATGGTGGTCGCGACTATCGTTCTGTACCTGGGCTGTGCGCGGTTGCTGGTGAGCGGGCGCGGTATGCGCCAGTAGAATAAGGCTATACGCTCGCTCCCACAGGTGATGTGTATCTCAAGAAATCGAAAAACCCATGCTCATAATTTCCAACAACGTCCATCTGCCAGACGCCGAAATCGAGTTGACTGCCATCCGTGCCCAAGGCGCGGGCGGGCAGAACGTCAACAAGGTCTCCAGCGCTGTGCACCTGCGTTTTGACATCAATGCCTCGTCGTTGCCGCCTTTCTACAAAGAGCGGCTGCTGGCGCTGCGTGACAGTCGGATAACCAGTGACGGGGTAATTGTGCTCAAGGCTCAGCAATACCGCACTCAGGAACAGAACCGTGCCGACGCGCTAGAGCGATTGACCGAGCTGATCGTGAATGCGGCGAAGGTCGAGAAGAAGCGCCGGCCCACCAAGCCGACGCTGGGTTCCAAGACTCGTCGTCTGGAGTCCAAGACCAAGCGTGGCTCGATCAAGGCCGGGCGCGGCAAGGTAGATTTCTGATCAGGCGCTGCTTTGATTGGAGTTGCCTTGCCGCATGACTTTGGCGTGTTTGTAAAGCCAGACGCTCAATGCCAGGCCGCTCAACGAGGCGAGGGCGGCAAACAGGAAGATCGACGAGAAACCAAAGCCCGCCGCCACCGCACCGGCCAGTGGGCCGGTAATCCCCAGGGACAGGTCGATAAAAAGCGAATAAGCACCCACTGCTGCGCCTCTACTGGACGCTGGCACCAGGTTCACGGCCTCGACCCCCAGCGCCGGGAACACCAGCGAGAATCCGAAGCCGGTCAACGCCGCGCCAGCCAACGCCAGCTCGGGCGAAGGCGCCAACCACAACAGCAGCAGGCCGAGTGTCTCCACGCTCAGGCAGGCGATCGCCACCTTGAAGCCGCCGATACGGTTGATCATGTTGCCGAACAACAACCGCGCGCTGATGAATGAGCCGCCGAACAGGCTCAGGCACAGCACGGCGTTTGGCCAGCTATGGCTGGCGTAGTACAGGGTGATAAACGTGGCAATGGTGCCGAAGCCGATAGAGCCCAGCGCCAGACCCATGCCGTGGGGCAGGACCTTGCCCAGCACGTGCATGAACGGCAAACGCTCGCCGTGGACGATGGGCGCGGCCTGTTTTTTCCAGCCCAGTCGCAGCCCCAGCAGCGCCAGCAGAATGATGCTGACGCCCATACTCCAAAGCCCCAGCGAATGGACCAGCAGTACGCCCAGTGGAGCGCCAATGGCCAGCGCGCCGTAACTGGCGATGCCATTCCAGGAAATCACTTTGGCGGTATTGGCTGAACCGACACGGCCGATACCCCAGCCAATCGAGCCGGAACCCACCAGGCTTTCCGCGCTACCCAGCACCAGACGACCCATGAACAGGCAGATCAGGCTCGCCATGGGCCAGGCTTGCAGCCAGCTGGATACCAGCATGAACACACCGCTCAGCCCGCAACCGGCCAGCCCGATCAACACCGCCTTTTTGGCACCCAGGTTGTCGATGATGCGTCCCGCATAGGGCCGGCTGAGCAAGGTCGCCAGATAGGCCACGCTGATCACCAGTCCCGCCGTGACGGCACCAAAGCCCAGTTCGGTGTGCACATACCCCGGCAGCACTGCCAGGGGAATCCCGACATTCAGGTAGCCGATGAAGGTGAACATCACGATGGACACTACTTGCAAGGTAATGGCCATCGGCCGTTGCGGGGTGGGTTGGGGTGTTTCAGGCATAAGGGGGCGGTCCACGAAAAAACGGCAGAGTGAGTCTAGGGGCTGGAAGCTTAGCAAGCTAAACAAGTGCTCAATGATAGCGGCGCCTTGAGCGTTACAGGCAGGCGGCTGGAAAAACTTTTTAGGCGAGGGAGCGAAACGCCGGCATTAGGTGCTGGATCGGGTTTTGGTATCCGGTGCGACCAGCTGGCTGGTCACGAGTGCGGCGAGGGCGTTTTCCTGATTGCCGAAACGGGCGAGCAGGAGTTGCTTTTTTTCCGGGCTTAGCTGCGCCCAGATTTTGATCATGCGTTCGGCTGTGCCGATCAGGGTGTTGGCTTGTGCTTCGTTGAAATCGTTCATCTGCAGCCTGTGGTCGTGGGCATTTCAGGCGTATGAAACCACAGCGAGGATGGTTCCGATACGCCTGAAAAATCGCCCTCAGTCTTCGCTGGAGGCTTGCTGGCTTGGTTCAGCCTGGGCACCGGCTTTCATTTCGACCGGTTGACCGAGTTCCAGTTGAGCCAATGTCGACTGCTCTGGTTCTTTCTGGCTTGGGGGAAAGTTTGGGATTTCATGCATTGAAGTCGCTCCTTGCAAGATTTTTAGTTGCTGGGCAGAACCGTGCTTCTAAAAAGCTTGTGCAGGATACAGCAGACAAAATGACAATCAGACTTTTATCTCGACCGTTGGTCATGTACGGAAACAAAAAGCCGATTTTGCTGTCCTGGGTCATTGCAACCAAACCAGGCGGTGACTCGCCAGCTCTGACCGCCGAAAATGGTCGCCATCGCCCCTGCCGTAGGAGCGCTTGCCCGCGATTGATAACCACGCGGTGTGTCAGACCTGCCGCCATCGCTGGCCTCGTAACCTCGGTGAGCTCCTTGTATCTCGACTCTGGTGCTTCATCGCGCCATAGTTCTCGACTGATCATCGAGGGAGAGTGGGAAGCTGTTGAGCTCCTAAGGCCTAGAGCCTCCA
>Ga0247735_1000023_pt1 | contig 155615 bp, 139 predicted proteins | sample UWRJL178409R2_FD_180934 | JGI IMG/M metagenome (GOLD analysis project Ga0247735, IMG submission 180934) | Plant litter microbial communities from Arlington Agricultural Research Station in Wisconsin, United States - UWRJ-L178-409R-2 | ecosystem: Environmental > Terrestrial > Plant litter >... | reverse complement strand
CTGCTCAGCAGCCCCAAGAACTGAAGTTTTAACGGAATAGTTCATTATGTCGGCTACTCAAAATTACGGCACCGGCCGTCGCAAAACCGCAACCGCACGCGTTTTCCTGCGTCCAGGTACCGGTAACATCTCCATCAACAACCGTTCGCTGGACAATTTCTTCGGTCGCGAAACTGCCCGCATGGTAGTTCGTCAGCCGCTGGAACTGACTGAGACTGTCGAGAAGTTCGACATCTACGTCACCGTCATCGGCGGTGGTGTAAGTGGTCAAGCTGGCGCAATCCGCCACGGTATCACTCGCGCTCTGATGCAGTACGACGAAACCCTGCGCGGCGCTCTGCGCAAAGCTGGCTTCGTTACTCGCGACGCCCGTGAAGTTGAACGTAAGAAAGTCGGTCTGCGTAAAGCGCGTAAGCGTCCGCAGTACTCGAAGCGTTAATTCGCACTTCGTTCAAAAAGAACGCCCAGCCTCCTCACGGAGCTGGGCGTTTTTTTGTGGGCGTCTATTATACATGTGACAACGTGACTCATTCCGCGCAAGCCCTGATTTACAAGGGTTGTGGGTTTTCGGCAAAAGTAATTCCCTTGTACTTTGAAGGGTTTCTATTTACCATTCGGCAAAATTTAGACATATAAATTTTTATTTAACTAGACGCCTGATTAAACAGGCCACATAGCTGATGGGAGAGGACGGAATGAGCAATGACGGCGTGAATGCAGGCCGGCGTCGCTTCCTCGTGGCGGCCACATCTGTGGTTGGCGCAGCAGGAGCGGTGGGGGCTGCGGTCCCGTTCGTGGGGTCATGGTTTCCCAGTGCCAAGGCGAAAGCCGCAGGCGCACCAGTCAAAGTCAATATCAGCAAAATCGAGGCAGGGCAGCAGATGATCGCCGAGTGGCGCGGTCAGCCGGTCTTCATCGTTCGTCGCACTGAAGAAATCCTGGGCAACCTTGGAAAGATCACGGGCCAGTTGTCCGACCCCGAATCCAAAAGCTCGGTCCAACCCACTTATGTTGATCCTGTCGTACGCTCGATCAAGCCGGAAATCCTGCTGTTGATCGGCATCTGCACCCACTTGGGGTGTTCCCCGACTTTCCGTCCTGAAGTAGCTCCCGCCGACCTGGGGAAAGACTGGGTGGGCGGTTATTTCTGTCCGTGTCACGGCTCTCACTACGACCTCGCTGGCCGCGTTTATAAATCGCAACCTGCACCTTTGAATCTGCCAGTGCCGCCGCATTCCTATGAGTCGGACAATATCATTGTCATTGGCGTCGATCAGGAGAACGCGTGATGAGCAAATTCATGGATTGGGTAGATGCCCGTTTTCCCGCCACCAAAATGTGGGAAGACCATCTAAGCAAGTATTACGCGCCAAAAAACTTCAACTTTTTCTATTTCTTCGGCTCCCTGGCCCTGCTGGTGCTGGTCAATCAGATCCTGACCGGGGTCTGGCTGACAATGAGCTATACGCCATCAGCCGAAGAAGCATTTGCTTCTGTCGAATACATCATGCGCGACGTCGAGTACGGCTCGATTCTGCGTTTGCTGCACTCCACTGGCGCATCGGCATTCTTCATCGTGGTTTACCTGCACATGTTCCGGGGCCTGCTCTATGGTTCCTACCAAAAGCCTCGTGAGCTGGTGTGGATCTTCGGCATGCTGATTTACCTGGCGCTGATGGCGGAAGCCTTCATGGGCTATCTGCTGCCATGGGGTCAGATGTCCTATTGGGGAGCCCAGGTGATCATCTCGCTGTTCGGTGCGATTCCTGTCATTGGCGACGACCTGACACAGTGGATTCGCGGGGATTATCTGATTTCCGGAATCACCCTTAACCGATTCTTTGCGCTGCACGTGGTTGCGCTGCCAATCGTGATTCTGGGCCTGGTAGTGCTGCATATTCTGGCGCTGCATGAAGTCGGATCGAACAACCCGGATGGCGTCGACATCAAGAAACACAAAGACGAAAACGGCATCCCTCTCGATGGGATTCCGTTCCATCCTTACTACACCGTCAAAGACATTGTCGGCGTCGTAGTCTTCCTCTTTGTGTTCTGCTCGATTGTGTTCTTCTTCCCGGAAATGGGTGGCTACTTCCTCGAAAAGCCTAACTTCGAGGTAGCAAACGCCTTCAAGACGCCTGAGCACATTGCCCCTGTCTGGTACTTCACACCGTTCTACGCAATCCTGCGCGCCATCCCTGACAAGCTGATGGGGGTCATGGCCATGGGCGCTGCCATCGCGGTGCTTTTCGTCTTGCCTTGGCTGGATCGAAGCCCGGTCAAATCCATGCGCTACAAGGGCTGGCTGAGCAAGATCTGGTTACTGGTCTTTTGTGTGGCATTCGTGATCCTCGGCGTGTTGGGCGTGCTGGCTCCGACTCCAGGGCGCACGTTGCTGTCGCAGGTGTGCACCTTCCTGTACTTCGCTTACTTCATTCTGATGCCGTTCTATACCCGGCTCGAAAAGACCAAACCGGTTCCAGAAAGGGTGACTGGCTGATGAAAAAGCTATTTTCGGTACTGATTCTTGCTGCTCTGCCATTGCTGTCATTTGCCGCCGAGCACGGTGGCCCTGAGTTGGAAAGCGTGGACATCGATGTGTCTGACAAAGCTGCCATGCAGGATGGTGCGCGGACCTTTGCCAACTATTGCATGGGCTGCCACAGCGCCAAGTTCCAGCGTTATGAGCGTGTGGCCGACGATCTGGGCATTCCTCACGAAATGATGCTGGATAAGCTGGTGTTCACCGGCGCCAAGATTGGCGATCACATGAATATCGGCATGCTGTCAAACGATGCCAAAGCCTGGTTCGGTGCGGCGCCGCCTGACCTCACCCTGGTGGCTCGGGTGCGCGGCACGGACTGGCTGTATGGCTATCTGCGTTCGTTCTATGAAGATCCGGCCCGGCCGTGGGGTGTGAACAACAAAGTGTTCCCTAATGTCGGTATGCCTAACGTGCTTGTGGGCCTGCAAGGCCGCCAGGTGGTGGGCTGCAAGCAGGTCCAGATGGTCGAGGATGGCAAGAAACAATTCGATCCGCTGACCGGTGCGCCGCTGACTCATGAAGCCTGTGATCAGCTGACCATCGTGCCGAAAACCGGCAGCCTGACCGAAGAGCAGTTCGACGAGAAGATCAAGAATCTGGTGACCTTCCTGGCCTATTCGGCAAATCCCGTGAAGCTCCAGCATCAGCGGATCGGCACGTACGTGCTGCTTTATCTGGCCTTCTTCTTCGTTTTCGCCTACCTGCTCAAGCGCGAATACTGGAAGGACGTTCACTAACTATGTAACACCACGGCAACAGCTCGCGCCTTCGGGCGCCTTCCAAGGCAATAAACGCAGGGCAAATATCGTTGTGACGAGAAGATTGCAGAATTTACATCGCGTAAATGAGCTATCTTGTCGCCCGCAATGACCACTGCCTCAATGCGGTCGTTGCGGGAGGCGTCCGAGGGCGCGTTCGTTTTTACGTTTTTCATAAATTCAACAAGCGAGGAGGACCGCCATGGGCGTGACCAACCGGTTGGCCTGTTACTCCGACCCCGCCGACCACTATTCCCATCGCGTGCGCATTGTGCTCGCCGAGAAAGGTGTCAGCGCCGAAATCATCGATGTTGTGTCGGGTACTCACCCGGCGAAATTGATCGAGGTAAATCCATACGGCAGCGTGCCAACTCTGGTCGATCGTGATCTGGCGTTGTATGAGTCGACCGTGGTGATGGAATATCTGGATGAGCGTTATCCACACCCACCTTTGCTGCCGGTCTATCCGGTGGCGCGCGCCAACAGCCGCCTGCTGATCCATCGGATCCAGCGTGACTGGTGTGCACTTGTGGATCTGATTCTGGATCCGCGCAGCAAAGAAAGCGCTCGTGTTCAGGCGCGAAAAGAGCTGCGAGAGAGTCTGACCGGCGTTTCGCCATTGTTCGCCGAGAAAGCTTTTTTCCTCAGTGACGAGCAAAGCTTGGTCGATTGCTGTCTATTACCCATACTCTGGCGCTTGCCCGTGCTGGGTATCGAATTGCCGCGGCCTGCCAAGCCGTTGCTTGACTATATGGAGCGCCAATTTGCGCGTGAGGCATTTCAGGCAAGTCTGTCTGCTGCTGAACGCGACATGCGCTAAGGCCTAAGGAGCCGTTGATGAACTCCAGTCGCCCTTATCTGATTCGTGCTCTCTATGAGTGGATCGTCGATAACGATTGCACCCCGCATATGCTGGTCAATGCGGAATACCCGTCAGTGCAGGTCCCGCAAGGGTTTGCCAACGATGGGCAAATTGTCCTGAACATTTCTCCGTCCGCTGTTCGTCATCTGCACATGGATAACGACGCAGTGAGCTTTGAAGGCCGCTTCGGCGGCGTTCCGCATACCCTGTACGTCCCTGTGGGCGCGATTCTGGGTATTTACGCCCGGGAGAACGGCCAGGGTATGGTTTTCGATCTGGAGCCTCCGTTCGAAGACGATGAAAGCATCGAGCAGGATGACGAAACTCCACCTGATGACGAGCCACCGCGTCCGACCGGTCGGCCGAGTCTGAAAGTAGTGAAGTAATTCAGCCAAAGAAAAAGGCGACCCAAAGGTCGCCTTTTTCTTGTGTGGCTTTTGATCAGGATCAGTCGGCCAGGATCAGTCGATGTACTCGAACAGCTTCACGATCTTCTGCACGCCGGAGACACCTTGCACCAGGTTGGTGGCGCGGGTGGCTTCCTGTTGTGTGACCAGGCCCAGCAGATAGACGATGCCGTTCTCGGTCACGACTTTGATGCGCGAGCCGGGAATGGCGCTGTCAGTCAGCATCTGGCTTTTGATCTTGGTGGTCAGCCAGGCGTCATTGTTACGGGCCAGCAGAGATGAAGGCTCCATGACTTGCAGCTCGTTGTTGACCTTCTTCACCCGTTGCACGCCGCTGGCTTCTTTCTCAGCCAGGGCTTTGAGGTCAGCGCGAGGCGTCTGGCCTGCCAGCAGAACGATGCCGTTGTAGCTCGTCACGACGATGTGCGAGTTTTGATCCAGATCCGGGCTGGCTTTAGCGATGTTCACCGCCGCTTTGGTTTCGATCAGCGAATCATCGATCTTGCTGCCAAAGGTTCGCGTGCCACGATCATCTTCGATCGGGTTGTCGCGGGTTGCTGTCAGGACCGAGCTGCATCCGCTGATGCTCAGACACAGCGTCAGGGCCAGCAGGCTTAGGCGATTAGGGGTCATTCTTCACTCCCGAACAGTTGGCTGTCGATCAGATCGCACAAGCAATGGATCGCCAGCAGATGGACTTCTTGAATTCGTGCAGTCACTTTTGCCGGTACGCGGATTTCCACATCTTCCGGTAAAAGCAGCGAGGCCATGCCGCCACCGTCGCGTCCCGTCAATGCTACGACAATCATTTCGCGATCATGTGCGGCCTGGATCGCTTGAATTATGTTTGCCGAGTTGCCGCTTGTGGAAATGGCCAGTAGAACGTCACCTGGCTGACCCAGCGCGCGGATCTGCTTGGAGAAGATCTCGTTGTAGCTGTAATCGTTGGCGATCGAGGTAATCGTCGAGCTGTCGGTGGTCAGTGCAATGGCCGGCAGGCTGGGGCGCTCACGTTCGAACCGGTTGAGCAGCTCGGAGGAAAAGTGCTGCGCATCGCCGGCCGAACCGCCATTGCCGCAAGAAAGCATTTTGCCCTCATTGAGCAGCGCATTGACCATGACCTGGCTGGCTTGCTCGATGTAGGGCGCAAGGACTTCCATCGACTGTTGCTTGGCGTCGATGCTGGCCTGGAAAAGCTGGCGGATTCGGGATTGCATGTCCATCTGGGTGACCTTAGTTAGAGCGTATCGCGGCTATTCGGGCGGATTCAGGAGTGTCCTGAAGGCTTCCCGGCACAAACCTGTGCAGCCCGCAAAGCAGGAGCGAAATCGGTGTTGGGTATGGTGTATCGCGTAAGGCATGCGCGGACCGTTTGAGCGTTGGCCAGCATCAGCTTTCAAAAGCATGCTTGATCCAGTTCAGGGGAGCGCCGCAATCTGCTGCGCCCTCAATCGCTACAACATCAAACCTGCACGCTGAATCAGACCAGCGAGACTCTTTCTGCAAAAACAATTGTGCGGCGAGAACGAGCTTTTGCTGTTTGCGAAAATCAACGCTTTCCACTGCTCCGCCCCAAGCGGAATGCCGTCGGTAGCGAACTTCGACGAATACTACTGTATCTCCGTCGAGCATGACCAGATCAAGCTCACCTCGTTTGCATAACCAGTTTTGCGCAATCAGCTGCAATCCGTGCTGCTGCAAGTGCCGCAGGGCGTAGGCTTCGGCCTCGCGCCCTGCGTTCAGGCGGGTGCTGCCCTGCATTTACGGAGCGGTATCCGGCAGGCGCTGGATCTTGCCATCGACAAACTCGGCCCATGGCAGTTGTCGTTCGACGCGGCGCATCGGGCTCATGCTCAGGCTGCCGGACAGGCCGTCAACGCGGCTTTCAGGCAGGGTCTTGAGCTGGCTCAGACGGGGTGCCAGGCGATAGGCGTCCACGCCCATGGCGTACAGACGACCCAGAGGGCCTGCGGCCGCCGGCCATTGGGTAATCACTTGCTGACGCAGCGGGTCAGTGGAACTCAGCAGCCATGGCGTATCGCAGAAGCGCACGCCGTTGAGGTCCATGTACTGCGCATGGTCGTTGCTGTTGGTGAACAAGTGCGAAGTGGCATACACAGGAACATCGCCAGCGTACTGGAAGACCATAGTCGGCTTGATCTGCTGTGCCTGCTGTGGAGTCGCGGCCAGGAACATGAAGTCGATGTCCTGACGACGCGTCGGCTGGGCGGCGACTTGCGTGCCTACGGTGCTTTGCAGACGTTGAGCACGGCCTTCGCTGTTACGCAGCTGGAACAGATCTGCTACTTGCTGGGCCAGCGCAACCGGTTGATCGACATGCTCTGCGGCGATCAGCGTGCCACCTTTGGCCTGCCAGCTCTGACGGAAAGCTTCAAGAACGCGATCACCCCATTCACCTTTCGGCACCATTGCCACTGCGCTGCGCTTGCCATCAGCCCAGGCACGGCGCGCGACTTCGCGGGCTTCATCTTCAGCGGCGAGGCCAAACTGGAACAGTTGCTGTGGGCCTTCATTGCCGACGTCGCTGTAATTCAGTGCGAGGGTTGTAATAGGCAGCTGAGGGCGGCTGTTGAGTTGTTTGACCAATGGCTTTTCCAATGGACCGACAACCAGTTGCACGCCAGCGGCTTGTGCCTGACGGTAAAACTCGTCCATTGAAGTCAGACGCGAACTGTCGAATACCTGTATCGAAGGAGGATTTTGGCCAGCCTGCTGAGCCTGGTAGTGAGCCGCCATGAAACCTTCACGCAGGGCTTTGGCGACCGCAGCCAGGGGGCCTTCCTGCGGCAGCAGCAAGGCGATTTTGGTCAATGGCTCGCTGGTCAGAGCGCGCAGCTGGGCCAGCTTCGCAGGCAGTTGGATGGCTGCCGGGTGTTTCGGGTGTGCTGCTTTCCAGCTGTCTATGGCGGCCTGTTGCTGCTCAAGGGTGCCAGCGCCTTTGATGGTGCGGGCGAGGTCGAGCCAGCCGCCCATGTCGTCAGTGGCTGTGCTCTGCAGTTGTTCCGGCGGCAGCGCGGCAACCATGGTCCAGATGGCATCGTTGTTGGCGGCCAGATCTGCGCCCTGCAATAACGGGCCTACGAAAACGCGCTCACTGATAGCCGGCAGAATCTGGCCATCGGCTTCCAGTGCTCGGGCGCGGACGGTCTGGGTTCGCACCTGCTGCTCTACGGAAAGCTCGCCCAGGCGTTGCAGGCTCGGGTGGCTCAGCGCAGTCAGGGCTGCTTTTGGCTGGTTGCGACCCATTGCCAGTTCGGCATCCAGGGTGACCGCGAATACCTGCTGACCAGGTTTGAGCAGTTCAATCTGAACCTGGGCAAGAATCTGCGCGGCGCGACCGGGGTTGTTTTGCCGATTGGCCAGGTCGGCGGCGCTGAGTCGAAGCAGCGCAGCTTGATCCGGCGTTTTGGCAGTCGCCGCCTGATCAAGCAGTTGCTCGATACTGGCGTCAGGGGTACGAGGAAGTTCGCCAAGGCTGGACGAAGGCGAGCTGGCGCAAGCGGCCAACAGGGCAGCGAGGCAGAGGGCAGAGAACAGCCGCAGGCAAGCGATCATGTATAGGGTCCTGATACTCGAGCAAATTAGCGGGGAATTGTACCCAAGCACTGGCATGGGTGCGACGTCGACGGCATTTAAAGCCATTTAAAGCAGTGATATTGATCGCAGCACCGGTAAACAGGCATTGATCCGGCTGTGTTTACAGTGCTGCTGGGGTTTGTCAGTCATGGCTTTCCTGTCCTTTTTCGGTCTTCCGTGAGTGTGCGGGGCATTCGTTGCAGTCGTAGTCTGTACAATGCAAACCGATCGCCCATGTAGGGTAACAAACCATGAGGTCTGCGCTTTGACTGCTCCAGTTGCTTTGAATTCCGCCGCGGGCTCGCTTTATGTAGTGGCCACGCCAATCGGCAATCTGGATGACATGAGCGTGCGGGCGTTAAAAGTGTTGCGCGAGGTTGCGCTGATCGCCGCCGAGGATACCCGTCACTCGATGCGACTGATGCAGCATTTCGGGATACCCACGCCCTTGGCCGCATGCCATGAGCATAACGAACGTGATGAAGGCAGCCGCTTTATTACTCGCTTATTGGCGGGCGACAGCGTTGCATTGATTTCAGATGCGGGTACGCCGTTGATCTCGGATCCGGGTTATCACCTGGTACGTCAGGCGCGTGCCGCAGGTATCAAAGTTGTACCGGTGCCAGGGGCATGCGCCCTGATTGCCGCATTGTCAGCGGCGGGTCTGCCGTCCGATCGATTCATCTTCGAAGGCTTTTTGCCTGCCAAGGCCGTTGGGCGTCGGGCACGGCTCGAACTGCTCAAGGAAGAGCCGCGCACGCTGATTTTTTACGAGGCGCCGCACCGGATTCTTGAATGCCTGCAGGATCTGGAACTGGTTTTTGGTGGGCAGCGTCCCGCGTTGCTGGCGCGCGAGCTGACGAAAACGTTCGAAACCCTGAAGGGCTTGCCGTTGGCGGAGCTGCGTGAGTTTGTCGAAAGCGACAGTAATCAGCAGCGTGGTGAGTGCGTCGTGTTGGTCGCTGGCTGGACTGAGCCGGAAGATGAGGATGTGATCGGTAGCGAAGCGCGGCGGATTCTGGATCTGCTGCTCGAAGAAATGCCGCTAAAGCGCGCCGCCGCTCTGGCAGCGGAAATTACCGGAGTGCGCAAAAATCTGTTGTATCAGGTGGCGCTGGACAAGCAAAAGGGCGAATAAAGCGCTGCGGCGCGGGCCTGCGACGTTTTAAAGCTTGTTCTGTGCGGGCTGTGCCGCTAACCTTGGCGGCGGAGAGTCGATTGGACAGTCGCTGCCTCTTATTGTTCGCAATTAAGGGGGGGAGGAAAGTCCGGGCTCCATAGGGCGGAGTGCCAGGTAACGCCTGGGAGGCGTGAGCCTACGGAAAGTGCCACAGAAAATAACCGCCTAAGCGCTTCGGCGCCGGTAAGGGTGAAAAGGTGCGGTAAGAGCGCACCGCACGTCTGGCAACAGTTCGTGGTCAAGGTAAACCCCACTCGGAGCAAGACCAAATAGGGTTCCTAGGCGTGGCCCGCGCTGGAACCGGGTAGGTTGCTAAAGACGTCCAGTGATGGCCGTCGTAGAGGAATGACTGTCCTCGACAGAACCCGGCTTACAGATCGACTCTCCACCTTTTTTCTCCCTTCGTTTCATCCGCATTACACCCCCTCGTAATACCAAAAAAATCTTAAACCTCATAAATCACTTTAACTTCGCTTCGCAGCCTTTTGAGCTGTGTGGGAATTCTCTGTCAGAAGCCTCGCAAAATTCGCGTCAACCGTCGCAAAACACTCGTAAATCTCAGTTATGTAAGGGTTTTCCTTAGGACCGTGCCTTGACGGTGTGGTGGGCGCGTTCCTATAGTGTGCGCAAGTGGCAGAAAGTGGCGTGAAGTGGGTTTTTTTAACGCAAAAAGTTAGAATTCGGAGAAAGCGCCTGTGTTTCGTGGTGCAAACGCTATCAATCTCGATGCAAAGGGCCGTCTCGCAATGCCGAGCCGGTACCGCGACGAGTTGGATTCGCGTAGCGCAGGCCAACTTATCGTCACGATTGATGCAGTTGATCCATGTTTATGCCTCTACCCGCTCTCCGAATGGGAGCTGATCGAGGCCAAATTGCGGGAGCTTGCCACGTTCCGTGAAGAAAACCGCCGCTTGCAACGACTTCTGATCGGCAATGCAGTCGATCTGGAGCTTGATGGCAGTGGACGATTCCTGGTTCCACCACGTCTTCGCGAATATGCCAAGTTGGATAAACGCGTGATGTTGGTTGGCCAGCTCAATAAGTTTCAATTGTGGGACGAGGACGCCTGGAACGCTCTTGCTGATGCGGATCTGGCGGCCATTCAACAACCTGGCGCGATGCCTGATGAATTACGTGACCTGATCCTGTGACTATGACTAGCAGCTTTACCCACATCACCGTACTGCTCGAAGAAGCCGTAGAGGCTCTCGCGGTGCGCGCTGATGGCTGCTATATGGATGGGACTTTTGGTCGTGGCGGACATAGCCGACTCATATTACAAAAGCTTGGTCCTGATGGCCGATTGCTGGGTTTCGACAAGGATCCTCAAGCAATTGCCACCGGGCAAACGCTAGCGGCCGAAGACGGCCGCTTTGTCATTGTGCAACGCAGCTTCGCCGAATTGGGCTCGGAGGCTCAGGCGCGCGGGATTGCCGGCAAGGTGAACGGCATTCTGCTTGACCTGGGTGTTTCTTCGCCGCAACTGGATGACCCTGAACGCGGCTTCAGTTTCATGAATGACGGCCCGCTGGATATGCGCATGGACCCGAGTCGTGGCGTCAGTGCGGCGGAATTCATTGCCACCGCCCCGGTTGAAGAAATTGCCCGTGTCTTCAAGGAATACGGAGAAGAGCGTTTCGCCAAGCGCATGGCAGCTGCTGTCGTCGCGCGTCGCGAGACACAGCCATTCGAGCGTACGGCAGATCTGGCCGAAGTGCTCAAGGTCGCCAACCCTGCATGGGAAAAGGGCAAGAATCCTGCGACCCGTGCTTTTCAGGGCCTGCGCATCCATGTCAACAACGAGCTGCGTGATCTGGAAGCAGGCCTGGAAGCCGCGCTTGAGGCATTGGAAATCGGCGGCCGTCTGGTGGTGATCAGCTTTCACTCCCTTGAAGACCGCATCGTCAAACTGTTTATGCGCAAGCTCGCCAAGGGTGAAGCGGACAATATGCCGCGCAATCTTCCGATCCAGTACAAGGCGTTCGACCCGAAAATCAAAATCCACGGCAAGGCGCAATTCGCCTCTGACGTCGAAACCAAAGCCAACCCTCGTTCACGCAGTGCAGTCATGCGCGTTGCGGAGAAGCTCAGGTGAGCCGGCTTTTCCTCAAACCATTGCCTGGCGGCAGCTTCATTATGCTGCTGCTGTTTGTGGCCGTGCTCGTTTCAGCGATCGGTGTTTCGTACAGCGCACACTGGAATCGTCAGTTGCTCAACTCCCTCTATTCGGAGCTGAGTGTGCGGGACAAGGCCCAGGCCGAATGGGGTCGCCTCATCCTTGAACAAAGTACCTGGACAGCCCATAGCCGCATCGAACAACTGGCCTCCGAACAACTGAAAATGCGCATTCCGAGCGCTGCCGAAGTTCGTATGGTGGCGCCATGATGAAGCTTGAGGGGGCGCTTTATCCGTGGCGTTTCCGGGTCGTCGTCGGTTTGCTGATGATTCTGGTGGCTGCCATTTGCTGGCGGATCATTGATCTGCAAGTGATTGACCATACCTTCCTCAAGGAGCAGGGCGACGCACGCAGCATGCGGCATATCCCTATTCCTGCTCACCGTGGCCTGATTACCGATCGTAACGGCGAGCCGCTGGCCGTCAGTACGCCGGTCACCACGCTGTGGGCCAACCCGAAAGAAATGCAGCTGGACAAGAGCAAGTGGGCTGCGCTGGCAACGTCCATTGGCCAGGATCCGAAAGCCCTGGCCGAACGTCTGGAAGCTCAGGCTGGTAAAGAGTTCATCTACCTGGTTCGTGGACTTACCCCTGAGCACGGTCAGGCAGTTCTGGACTTGAAAGTGCCTGGTGTCTACGGCATCGAAGAATTCCGCCGCTTCTACCCTGCGGGCGATGTGACCGCTCATATGGTGGGCTTCACCGACCTCGACGACCACGGTCGCGAAGGTGTCGAACTTGCCTACGATGACTGGCTCGCCGGCGTGCCCGGCAAAAGGCAGGTCATCAAGGATCGTCGCGGGCGACTTATCAAAGACGTTCAGGTCACCAAAAACGCCAAGGCCGGAAAGACCTTGGCTTTGTCTATTGATCTGCGCCTGCAATATCTGGCCACTCGCGAACTGCGTAATGCCATCGTCGAGAACGAAGCCAAGGCTGGCAGCATGGTGATCATGGACGTCAAGACTGGCGAAGTTCTTGCCATGGTCAACTCGCCGACTTACAACCCTAACAACCGTCGGACCATGGTGCCGGCCGCCATGCGTAACCGGGCGATCATTGATGTATTCGAGCCAGGCTCGACCATGAAGCCGATCTCCATGACTGCTGCGCTGGACAGTGGCCGCTGGAAGCCCACCGACAAGGTTGAGGTTTATCCCGGCACGCTGCAAATCGGTAAATACACCATTCGTGACGTGACCAAGACCGAGGGGCCAGTACTTGACCTCACCGGCATTCTGATCAACTCCAGTAACGTGGGCATGAGCAAGGTTGCCTTCGATGTGGGCGGCGAGGCGATTTTCCAGGCGATGCAGCGTGTCGGTCTGGGCCAATACACCGGCCTGGGTTTCCCCGGCGAGCGTGTCGGTAACCTGCCTAACTACCGTGAATGGCGTAAAGCTGAAACCGCGACCCTGTCCTACGGCTACGGCTTGTCGGTGACCGCGCTGCAGCTGGTTCACGCTTATGCGGCCCTGGCGAACAACGGCAAGATCGTGCCGTTGACGATTCTGAAAAGCGATGCGCCGCCAACCGCGGTTCAGGCCATTCCGGAGAAAACCGCCAAGACCCTGCAGACCATGTTGCAGGCCGTGATCGAGGATTCGCGCGGTGTGTATCGCGCCCGTGTGCCGTCCTATCACGTTGCTGGCAAGAGCGGTACCGCGCGTAAGACTTCGGTGGGCACCAAAGGCTATGCCGAAAACTCCTATCGCTCGTTGTTCGCTGGCTTCGGCCCGATGAGCAATCCGCGCTATGCCATCGTGGTGGTAATCGACGAGCCGAGCAAAGGCGGTTACTACGGCGGTCTGGTTTCTGCGCCTGTTTTCAGCAAAGTGATGTCCGGGACCTTGCGTCTGATGAACGTCACCCCGGATAACCTCGCCCCTACGCCACAAGAGCAAGTCAATGTGGCGCCGGTCGTCAAAGGAGGGCGTGGTTAATGTCGTCCAGCCTGAACAAGATTTTCGCTCACGCCTCCAGCGATCTGATGATTCGCGAACTGACTCTGGACAGTCGTAATGTCCGGGGCGGCGATCTGTTTCTCGCGGTCCCGGGTGCCAACTTCGATGGTCGCGATCATATTGCCGACGCCTTGAAGCGTGGCGCTGCGGCTGTAGCGTACGAAGTCGAAGGCGCCAAGGTGCTGCCGATCACTGACGTTCCATTGATTCCGGTCAAGGGCCTGGCTGCGCAGTTGTCGGATATCGCCGGGCGCTTTTATGGCGATCCGAGTCGCAGCCTGAATCTGGTCGGCGTTACCGGTACCAACGGCAAAACCAGTGTGACCCAACTGGTCGCGCAGGCGCTGGATCTGCTGGGCCAGCATTGCGGGATCGTTGGTACGCTGGGCACCGGTTTCTACGGTTCGCTGCAAAGCGGCCGCCATACGACGCCCGATCCTATTGCCGTGCAGGCGACCCTGACTGACCTGAAAAAGGCCGGTGCTCGCGCCGTAGCCATGGAAGTCTCGTCCCACGGTCTGGATCAGGGCCGTGCCACCGCATTGGCATTCGATGTGGCCGTGCTGACCAATCTGTCCCGCGATCACCTGGACTATCACGGCACCATGCAGGCGTATGGCGAGGCCAAGGCCAAGCTTTTTGCGTGGTCCGAGCTGCGTTGCCGGGTGATCAATATTGACGACGAGTTTGGTCGTACCCTGGCCGCCGAGAAGCGCGAGTCCCGGCTGATCACTTATAGCCTCGAAGATTCAAGCGCTTACCTGTATTGCCGCGACGCTCAGTTTGGCGATGAAGGTGTGCGCGCCACGCTGGTGACGCCACAAGGTCAGCATTTGCTTCGCAGCAGTCTGCTGGGGCGCTTCAACCTGAGCAATGTTCTGGCGGCTGTCGGGGCGCTGTTAGGCCTTGATTATGCGCTGGATGAAATTCTGAAAGTGCTGCCGCAGCTGGAAGGTCCGGTTGGACGTATGCAGCGCCTGGGTGGCGGTGCCAAGCCGCTGGTGGTGGTTGACTACGCCCATACCCCTGATGCGCTGGAAAAAGTACTCACCGCATTGCGCCCCCACGCCAAAGGTCGCCTGCTGTGCCTGTTTGGTTGCGGCGGTGATCGTGATCGCGGCAAGCGCCCGTTGATGGCTGAAGTGGTTGAACGTCTGGCTGACGGCGTGCTGGTCACCGATGACAACCCGCGCAGCGAAGTTCCGGCCAAGATTTTCGATGACATTCGCGAAGGCTTCAGCGCTGCACAGAATGTGCGCTTCGTCGAAGGCCGTGGTCAGGCAATTGCCGAAATAATCGCCAGCGCCTCGGCCAACGATGTGATCGTGCTGGCGGGGAAAGGTCACGAAGATTATCAAGAGATCAACGGTCAGCGACAGCCGTTCTCCGATCTGGAAGAAGCGGCCAAGGCGCTGGCCGCATGGGAGGTGGCAGATGTTTAAGCCGTTATCCTTCAGCGAACTGTTGACTGTGCTCGACGCGCGATTGATCGGTGCCGATTGCACCTTCGACGGCGTGAGTATCGACAGTCGTGCCATCGTGCCAGGGCAATTGTTCGTGGCACTGACAGGCCCCCGTTTCGACGGCCATGACTATCTGGACCAGGTTGCTGCCAAAGGTGCAGTAGGTGCCTTGGTTGAACATGAAGTGCCGGGTTCGTCGCTGCCGCAACTGGTGGTGCTGGATACCCGCAAGGCGCTGGCCCAGCTCGGTGCGATCAACCGCAACGCCTTTGTCGACAAGCCTGTAGCAGCTATCACCGGCTCCAGCGGCAAGACCACCGTCAAGGAAATGCTCGCCAGCATCATGCGCACTCGTGGCGCAGTGCTTGCGACCAAAGGCAATCTGAATAATGAACTGGGCGTGCCTCTTACGCTTCTTGAGCTGGCGCCGGACTATGCAGCTGCAGTTATCGAACTGGGCGCTTCGCGAATCGGGGAAATCGCATTCACCGTCAGCCTGACCAAACCCCATGTCGCCGTGATCACCAATGCGGGCACTGCTCACGTGGGCGAGTTCGGCGGGCCGGACAAAATCGTTGAAGCCAAGGGTGAAATCCTTGAAGGCCTCGATAATTCCGGGGTTGCGGTGCTCAATAAAGAAGACAAGGCATTCCCCATCTGGAAAGCCCGAGCAGGCGAGCGTCAGGTGGTGAGCTTTGCCATTACCGATCAAAGTGCTGATTTCCACGCTCAAGACCTGACACGTGATGCCCGTGGCTGCCCTGGTTTCCTTCTTTGTAGTCCATCAGGTTCGGCTGCCGTCCAGTTGAACCTGCTCGGCGCCCACAACGTAGGCAACGCCCTGGCTGCGGCTGCCGCAGCTCATGCGCTGGGAGTCACTCTGGATGGCATCGTGGCCGGACTGAATGCCGTTCAGCCAGTCAAGGGCCGCACCGTGGCGCAGCTCGCACTCAATGGTTTGCGGGTGATTGACGACACCTACAACGCCAACCCTACGTCCGTAAACGCCGCCGTAGACATTCTCACCGGGTTCGCTGGCCGAACCGTACTGGTGCTGGGTGATATCGGCGAACTGGGCGATTGGGCCGAACAAGGTCACCGCGACGTAGGTGCCTACGCCGCCGGCAAAGTGTCTGCCCTGTATGCCGTTGGTCCGCTGATGGCCCACGCCGTCGACGCCTTCGGCGAGCATGCGCGCCATTTTGCAAATCAGACCGACCTGATCGCTGCGCTGGGCGCCGAGCGGGATCCGAACACCACTATTTTGATCAAGGGTTCGCGTAGCGCTGCGATGGAAAACATCGTGGCCGCCCTATGCGGTTCCAGCCTGGAGAAACATTAATGCTGCTGCTGTTGGCCGAATTTCTACAACAGTTCCACAAAGGCTTCGCAGTCTTTCAATACCTGACGCTGCGCGGGATTCTCGGCGTGCTTACGGCATTGTCACTTTCCCTGTGCCTCGGGCCGTGGATGATCCGTGCCTTGCAGATGCGCCAGATTGGTCAATCCGTGCGTAATGACGGCCCGCAATCGCACCTGTCCAAATCCGGCACGCCAACCATGGGCGGCGCGTTGATTCTGTCCTCCATCGGCATCAGCACCTTGCTCTGGGCTGATCTGAGCAACCGCTATGTATGGGTTGTTCTGCTGGTGACATTGCTATTCGGCGGTATTGGCTGGGTTGATGACTATCGCAAGGTCATCGAAAAGAACTCGAAAGGCCTGCCGAGCCGCTGGAAATATTTCTGGCAGTCAGTCTTTGGCCTGTGCGCGGCGATCTTTCTGTATGTCACCGCGCCTTCTGCCGTTGAAACCACCCTGATCATTCCGATGTTCAAGGACGCCAGCATTGCGCTGGGCATCGGTTTCATCGTGCTGACCTACTTCGTGATTGTCGGCTCCAGCAACGCAGTCAACCTGACAGACGGCCTGGACGGCCTGGCGATTCTGCCAACGGTATTGGTGGGCGGTGCACTGGGTATCTTCTGTTACCTGTCGGGTAATGTGAAATTTGCTGAATACCTGCTGATCCCGTATGTGCCGGGCGCGGGCGAACTGATTGTGTTCTGCGGTGCGCTGATCGGTGCCGGGCTGGGATTCCTCTGGTTCAACACCTATCCGGCCCAGGTCTTCATGGGCGATGTAGGCGCACTGGCGCTGGGCGCTGCTCTAGGCACCATTGCTGTAATCGTTCGTCAGGAAATCGTCCTGTTCATCATGGGCGGTGTGTTCGTGATGGAAACCCTGTCAGTCGTCATTCAGGTCGCATCCTTTAAGTTGACCGGCCGCCGCGTATTCCGCATGGCGCCGATCCACCACCACTTTGAACTCAAGGGCTGGCCCGAGCCGCGCGTGATCGTCCGTTTCTGGATCATTACCGTGATTCTCGTGTTGATCGGCCTTGCCACGCTGAAACTGAGGTAGAACGAGTGTCTCTTATCGCTTCAGACCATTTCCGCATCGTTGTCGGCCTCGGCAAGAGCGGCATGTCCCTGGTTCGCTTCCTGGCGAATCGGGGCGTGTCGTTTGCCGTGGCGGATACGCGGGAAAATCCGCCGGAACTCGAGACATTGCGTCGTGAGTATCCGCAGGTGGATGTGCGTTGTGGCGAACTGGACGTCGAATTCCTGTGCCGCGCCGATGAGCTCTACGTGAGCCCGGGTCTGGCTCTCGCCACACCGGCCTTGCAGCAAGCGGCTGCCCGTGGTGTGAAGCTCTCCGGCGATATCGAGTTGTTCGCGCGCTACGCGAAGGCGCCGATTGTGGCCATCACCGGTTCCAATGCGAAAAGCACCGTGACCACACTGGTCGGCGAGATGGCTGCTGCTGCGGGCAAACATGTGGCGATGGGCGGCAATCTCGGCACTCCGGCACTGGATTTGCTCAGCGATGACGTCGAACTCTATGTGATGGAGCTGTCCAGCTTTCAGCTGGAAACCACTGATCAACTGGGTGCCGAAGTCGCAACCGTGCTGAATATCAGTGAAGACCACATGGACCGTTACAGCGGGCTGCCTGCTTATCACCTGGCCAAGCACCGGGTATTCCGTGGTGCTCGTCAGGTGGTGGTGAATCGTCAAGATGTGCTGACCCGCCCGTTGATCGGCGAAGGGCTGCCGTGCTGGACCTTCGGCTTGAACAAACCCGATTTCCATGGCTTCGGTTTGCGCGAAGAGAATGGCGAAAAGTACCTGGCGTTCCAGTTCGACAACCTGATGCCAGTCCGCGAGCTTAAAATCCGCGGCGCCCACAATCAGGCCAACGCGCTTGCGGCGTTGGCGCTCGGTCACGCTGTCGGTCTGCCGATGGAGTCGATGCTCGATAGCCTGCGCAACTTTGGCGGCCTTGAGCATCGCTGCCAATGGCTGCGCGAGCGTGACGGCGTGAGCTATTACGACGACTCCAAGGCCACCAACGTCGGCGCAGCGCTGGCCGCGATTGAAGGCTTGGGCGCTGACATCCCTGGCAAGCTGGTACTGATCGCTGGCGGCGATGGTAAAGGTGCTGACTTCAGCGGCCTGCGTGCGCCGGTAGCTGCCCATTGCCGCGCAGTCGTGCTGATCGGCCGTGATGCCGAATTGATCGCGCAAGCGCTGGGCGACGGTGTTCCGCTGATTCGCGTCGCCACCCTGAATGAGGCCGTGCAGCGCTGCGCCGAGATGGCTCAGGCAGGCGATGCTGTCTTGCTGTCTCCGGCCTGCGCCAGTTTCGACATGTTCAAAAACTACGAAGAGCGCGGTCGTCTGTTCGCGCAAGCCGTGGGGGACTTGTCATGATCTTCGGCGTGATCAAGCCTTACCCGTCGCCACTGATCAGTGGTCGCGGCGTTGATGTGGATTTCCCGATGCTCGCCGGTTGCCTTGCGCTGTTGGGCCTGGGTCTGGTGATGATCACTTCGGCTTCCTCGGAAGTCGCGGCGGTGAATTCCGGCAATACCCTTTACATGATGACCCGCCACCTGATCTACATGATCATCGGCATCGGCGCTTGTGGTGTGACCATGTTGATCCCGGTCGCCACGTGGCAGCGCTTGGGCTGGATGATGCTGCTGGGTGCCTTCGGCCTGCTGATCATGGTGCTGATACCCGGCGTCGGGCGCGAGGTGAACGGCTCGATGCGCTGGATCGGTTTCGGTGCGTTCAACGTTCAGCCTTCAGAAATTGCCAAGGTCTTCGTGGTTATTTTCCTCGCTGGTTACCTGATTCGTCGGCAGACGGAAGTTCGTGAAAGCTGGATGGGCTTCTTCAAGCCGTTCATCGTGCTGCTCCCTATGGCGGGCCTGCTGCTGATGGAGCCGGACTTCGGTGCCACTGTCGTGATGATGGGCGCAGCGGCGGCGATGTTGTTCCTCGGCGGTGTCGGCCTGTTCCGTTTCAGCCTGATGGTTGCGCTCGCCGTCGGCGCTGTGTTCGTTCTGGTCCAGGCGCAGCCGTATCGGATGGCGCGTCTTATTACCTTTACCGACCCGTGGTCCGATCAATTCGGCTCTGGCTACCAGCTGACCCAGGCATTGATTGCCTTTGGTCGCGGTGAGTGGCTGGGCGTTGGCCTGGGTAACAGCGTGCAGAAGCAGTTCTATCTGCCTGAAGCCCACACTGACTTCGTGTTCTCGGTGCTGGCTGAAGAGTTGGGTGTCGTCGGTTCCTTGCTGACAGTCGGCCTGTTCGTATTCGTCAGCATCCGGGCGATGTACATCGGCATGTGGGCCGAGCGCGCCAAGCAATTCTTCGGGGCGTACGTGGCCTACGGTCTGGCGTTCCTGTGGATCGGCCAGTTCCTGATCAACATCGGCGTGAACGTCGGTCTGCTGCCAACCAAAGGTCTGACCTTGCCGTTCCTCAGTTACGGCGGCAGCTCGTTGGTGATCTGCTGCGCCAGCCTGGGTCTGCTGCTGCGGATCGAGTGGGAATCGCGCAACAACATGGGCAGCGAAGAAGCCGAGTTCAATGAAAGTGACTTCGCCGAGGAGCCTAAGCATGGACGATAACGTGCTGATCATGGCCGGTGGTACCGGTGGGCACGTATTCCCGGCGCTGGCGTGTGCCCGGGAGTTTCAGGCGCGCGGCTATAAAGTGCATTGGCTCGGCACCCCGCGCGGGATTGAGAACGAACTGGTTCCGCAGGCGGGTTTTGCCTTGTATCTGATCAACGTTACCGGCCTGCGTGGCAAGGGGCGTTTGTCGCTGCTCAAGGCCCCGCTGATGTTGCTCAAAGCGTTGATGCAGGCACGCAGGATTGTCCGTGAGCTCAAGCCGGTCTGCGTTGTGGGTTTCGGTGGTTACGTAACGGGTCCTGGCGGCCTGGCGGCGAAGCTCGGCAAGGTGCCGTTGATCATTCACGAACAGAACGCCGTGGCCGGTACTGCCAATCGCAGCCTGGCTTCATTCGCCAGTCGCGTGTGCGAAGCTTTCCCGAATACGTTCGCCGCTTCTGACAAGCGCCGCACCACGGGTAACCCGGTGCGTGTCGAACTGTTCCTGGAAACTCCGCGTCAGGCACTGGCCGGGCGCAAGGCGCGACTGCTGGTGTTGGGCGGCAGCCTGGGCGCCGAACCGTTGAACAAATTATTGCCGGAGGCCCTTGCTCGGGTGCCTGCGGAGCTTCGCCCTGAAGTGTTCCATCAGGCGGGCAAGAACCACGATGAAATTACCTCCGAGCGCTACCGCGCTGCAGGCGTCGAAGCGCAGGTCGCTCCGTTCATCAAAGACATGGCTCAAGCATATAGCTGGGCCGATCTGGTGGTCTGTCGCGCAGGCGCGTTGACCATCAGCGAGCTGGCGGCGGCCGGGCTGCCGTCGCTGTTGGTGCCGTTGCCCCATGCGATCGACGACCACCAGTCCCGTAACGCCGACTATCTGGCCCACGAAGGTGCTGCCTTCGTCATGCCACAAGCGACAACTGGCGCAGCCGAGATGGCGGCGCGCCTGACAGAGGTTTTGATGCAACCCGAACAACTCAACACCATGGCTCGTACCGCTCGCCGGCTCGCCAAGCCTGATGCAACCAACACTGTTGTGAATATCTGCCTGGAGGTGGCTCATGGTTGAGAATCAACGCGCGATGCCACAGCCGGAAATGCGCCGTATTCGTCGCATCCACTTCGTCGGTATTGGCGGCGTGGGCATGTGCGGGATTGCCGAAGTGTTGTTGAACCTGGGCTACGAAGTGTCCGGTTCCGACCTGAAGGCATCTCCGGTGACTGAGCGTCTGGAATCCTTCGGTGCGCATATCTTCATCGGCCACCGCGCGGAGAACACTGTCGGTGCTGACGTGCTGGTGGTATCCAGTGCCGTGAACACCTCCAACCCGGAAGTCGCGACTGCCCTTGAGCGTCGTATCCCGGTGGTGCCGCGTGCGGAGATGCTCGCTGAATTGATGCGCTATCGCCACGGCATCGCAGTCGCCGGCACCCACGGTAAAACCACCACTACCAGCCTGATTGCGTCGGTGTTTGCTGCCGGCGGTCTGGACCCTACCTTCGTGATTGGCGGCCGGCTCAATGCTGCGGGCACCAACGCGCAGTTGGGTACCAGTCGTTATCTGATCGCTGAGGCCGACGAGAGCGACGCCAGCTTCCTGCACTTGCAGCCGCTGGTGGCCGTCGTGACCAACATCGACGCCGATCACATGGCGACCTACGAAGGCGACTTCAACAAACTGAAGAAAACCTTCGTCGAGTTCCTGCACAACCTGCCGTTCTACGGTCTGGCCGTGGTGTGCATCGATGATCCTGTGGTGCGGGAAATTCTGCCTCAGGTCAAACGCCCGACGGTGACTTACGGCTTCAGCGAAACGGCTGACGTGCGCGCGATCAATGTGCGTCAGGCTGGCATGCTGACGTTTTTCACAGTGTTGCGCCGGGATCGTGAGCCGCTGGATGTCTCGGTCAACATGCCCGGCAACCACAACGTGCTCAACTCACTGGCGACCATTGCGATTGCCACCGATGAAGGCGTCAGCGACGAGGCCATCGTTCAAGGCCTGTCCGGATTCCAGGGTGTCGGTCGTCGCTTCCAGGTGTACGGCGAGCTGCCGGTTGAAGGCGGCAACGTCATGCTGGTCGATGACTACGGTCACCACCCTCGGGAAGTGGCAGCCGTGATCAACGCAGTGCGTGGTGGTTGGCCTGATCGTCGTCTGGTGATGGTTTACCAGCCGCACCGGTTCAGCCGCACGCGCGACCTCTACGATGATTTCGTGCAGGTGCTCACCGAAGCCAATGTCCTGTTGCTGATGGAAGTCTATCCGGCGGGCGAAGAGCCAATACCAGGTGCTGACAGCCGCAACCTGTGCCATAGCATTCGTCAGCGCGGTCAGCTGGACCCGATCTACATCGAACGCGGTGTCGAACTGGCCCCGCTGGTCAAGCCGTTGCTGCGTCCCGGCGACATCCTGCTGTGTCAGGGTGCCGGTGACATTGGCGGCTTGGCTCCACAACTGCTGAAAAGCCCGTTATTCGCTGGCGCTGTCATCGCCCCGACTGAAGGGAAGCTGAAATGACTGCGATCCTGCAATCACTCCTGCGCTCCACCGTCGAGCCGAAAGACTTCGGCCGCGTTGCCGTGCTGTTCGGTGGCAAGAGCGCCGAGCGCCCGGTTTCGCTGAAGTCCGGTCAGGCTGTGCTTGAGGCTTTGCAGAGTGCGGGCGTCGATGCTTTCGGGATCGATGTTGGCGATGATTTCCTGCAGCGTCTGGTCAGCGAAAAAATCGATCGTGCGTTTATTGTTCTGCACGGCCGAGGCGGTGAAGACGGCACCATGCAGGGTCTGCTGGAGTGTCTGGAAATCCCCTACACGGGTAGCGGCGTACTCGCTTCTGCGCTGGCGATGGACAAGCTGCGCACCAAGCAGGTCTGGCAGAGCCTGGGCCTGTCGACGCCTTCGCACGCGGTGCTTGGCAGCGAATCCGATTGTATTTCTGCAGTTGCGGAACTGGGCCTTCCTTTGATCGTCAAACCGGCTCATGAAGGTTCCAGTATCGGTATGGCCAAGGTGACCAGCGTCGAAGAATTGATCGTCGCCTGGAAAGCCGCCAGTACCTACGATTCGCAAGTGTTGGTTGAGCAATGGATTCAAGGTCCGGAGTTCACCATCGCTTCTCTGCGTGGCCAGGTTTTGCCTCCCATCGGCCTGGGCACCCCTCACACTTTTTACGACTACGACGCCAAGTACGTGGCTGACGATACTCAGTATCGGATTCCGTGCGGGCTCGATGACACCAAGGAACAAGAACTCAAACAACTGACCGCTCGTGCCTGCGAGGCCGTTGGAGTATCCGGCTGGGCGCGGACCGATGTCATGCAGGATGCCAATGGCAAGTTCTGGCTGCTGGAAGTCAACACTGTGCCGGGTATGACCGACCACAGTCTGGTGCCAATGGCTGCTCGTGCAGCGGGTCTGGATTTCCAGCAACTGGTGTTGGCCATTCTGGCTGACAGCGTCCAGGGGCGAGGCTAAGTCATGAACGCGACGGCGCGTCATCAGCCCCCAGCACCTGGCCGCAAGCCAGTGCCGCGTGGTGCCAGTCGCATGGTTGCCAAGGAGCCGCTGTCGGCGCGTTTGCCGAAGGCGCAGTTGGGTGGTTTCTTCAAGAAACTGGCTTGGCTGGTATTGATGATTGCGCTGGGGTTTGGCGCGTATGAAGGCGCACAACGTCTGCTGCCGTACGCCGATCGCCCGATCACGAAGATCAATGTGCAGGGTGATTTGAGTTACATCAGCCAGCAAGCCGTGCAGCAGCGCATTGCCCCTTATGTGGCGGCGAGTTTCTTCACCATCGATCTGGCTGCCATGCGTAGCGAGCTGGAAAAGATGCCGTGGATCGCCCACGCAGAAGTCCGTCGCGTATGGCCGGATCAGGTTGTGATCCGTCTGGAAGAACAATTGCCAGTGGCGCGCTGGGGTGACGAAGCCTTGCTCAACAACCAGGGCGAAGCGTTCACACCACGCGAGCTGGCCAATTATGAACATCTGCCGCAGTTGTTCGGTCCACAACGGGCCCAGCAGCAGGTGATGCAGCAGTATCAGGTGTTGAGTCAGATGTTGCGCCCTATGGGGTTCTCCATCGCACGACTGGAATTACGTGAGCGTGGCAGCTGGTTTTTGACCACGGGCGCGGGCAGTGCCGGTCCCGGCATCGAGTTGTTGCTGGGACGCGATCACCTTGTAGAAAAAATGCGCCGTTTTATCGCCATTTACGACAAAACGCTTAAAGACCAGATCACGAATATTGCGCGCATCGACCTGCGCTACTCCAACGGCCTTGCCGTCGGGTGGCGCGAGCAGGTAGCGCCTCCGACGGACAAACCCGCCGTCGCGAAGAATTGATAAGAGGCAGGACCATGGCAAACGTGCAAAGCGGCAAAATGATCGTTGGCTTGGATATCGGCACCTCCAAGGTGGTGGCGCTGGTAGGCGAAGTCGCGGCCGATGGCACGCTGGAAATCGTCGGTATCGGTACCCATCCATCCCGCGGCCTGAAAAAGGGCGTGGTGGTGAATATCGAATCCACCGTTCAGTCGATCCAGCGCGCAGTGGAGGAAGCCCAACTGATGGCGGGCTGCCGTATTCACTCAGCCTTCGTCGGCGTGGCGGGTAACCACATTCGCAGCCTGAACTCCCACGGCATCGTCGCGATCCGTGATCGTGAAGTCAGCTCGGCGGATCTGGAGCGGGTACTCGACGCAGCCCAGGCGGTTGCGATCCCTGCCGACCAGCGTGTGCTGCACACCTTGCCGCAGGATTACGTGATCGATAACCAGGAAGGCGTTCGTGAGCCACTGGGCATGTCGGGCGTGCGTCTGGAAGCCAAAGTGCACGTAGTGACCTGCGCGGTGAATGCCGCACAGAACATCGAGAAGTGCGTGCGTCGCTGTGGTCTGGAAATCGACGACATCATTCTGGAGCAACTGGCTTCGGCTTATTCGGTCCTGACTGACGACGAAAAAGAACTGGGCGTATGCCTGGTAGACATCGGCGGCGGCACCACTGACATCGCGATCTTTACCGAAGGCGCGATTCGCCACACCGCAGTGATCCCGATTGCCGGTGATCAGGTGACCAACGATATTGCCATGGCCTTGCGTACTCCAACGCAATACGCCGAAGAGATAAAGATTCGCTACGCCTGTGCCCTGGCCAAACTGGCCGGCGCCGGTGAAACCATCAAAGTGCCAAGCGTGGGTGATCGTCCTCCACGCGAACTGTCGCGTCAGGCGTTGGCCGAAGTGGTCGAGCCGCGCTACGACGAGCTGTTCACCCTGATTCAGGCTGAGCTGCGTCGCAGTGGCTACGAAGATCTCATCCCGGCCGGCATCGTGCTGACCGGTGGTACCTCGAAAATGGAAGGCGCGGTCGAACTGGCCGAGGAAATCTTCCATATGCCGGTGCGCCTCGGTGTGCCGCATAGCGTCAAAGGGCTCGCAGATGTTGTGCGTAACCCGATTTATTCCACCGGTGTCGGTTTGTTGCTGTATGGCCTGCAAAAGCAGTCCGATGGCTTCTCGTTTTCCGGCATCAGCAGTAGCAATAGTGGCTACGGAGATGAGCCCAAGGCTCCAGTGCTTGAACGCTTCAAGCGCTGGGTTCAGGGCAATTTCTAGGATTCAAAGCAGTAAGTGGCGGCAGTGGGCACCAGGCAGAAAAAAACTAGAGAAATGAAAGGAGAGGGAAAATGTTCGAACTCGTAGACAACGTCCCGCAAAGCCCGGTAATCAAAGTTATCGGTGTTGGTGGTGGCGGCGGCAACGCCGTTAATCACATGGTCAAGAGCAACATCGAAGGTGTGGAATTCATCTGCGCCAACACTGATGCTCAAGCGCTGAAAAACATCGGCGCGCGCACCATCCTGCAACTGGGCACAGGTGTTACCAAAGGTCTTGGCGCTGGCGCCAACCCTGAAGTCGGCCGTCAGGCAGCCCTGGAAGATCGTGAGCGCATTGCAGAAGTTCTGCAGGGCACCAACATGGTTTTCATCACCACTGGCATGGGCGGCGGTACCGGTACCGGTGCAGCACCGATCATTGCTGAAGTGGCCAAGGAAATGGGCATTCTCACCGTTGCGGTGGTGACTCGTCCGTTCCCGTTCGAAGGTCGCAAGCGTATGCAGATCGCCGATGAAGGCATCCGCATGCTTTCGGAAAGCGTCGACTCGTTGATCACCATCCCTAACGAGAAGCTGCTGACCATCCTCGGTAAAGACGCCAGCCTGCTGTCGGCTTTCGCCAAGGCCGACGATGTACTGGCCGGTGCCGTTCGCGGTATCTCCGACATCATCAAGCGTCCGGGCATGATCAACGTCGACTTTGCTGACGTACGTACCGTGATGAGCGAAATGGGCATGGCGATGATGGGCACTGGCTGCGCCAGCGGTCCGAACCGTGCACGTGAAGCGACCGAAGCAGCCATTCGCAACCCGCTGCTTGAAGACGTCAACCTGCAGGGCGCTCGCGGCATCCTGGTCAACATCACTGCCGGTCCTGACCTGTCTCTGGGTGAGTATTCCGACGTGGGTAGCATCATCGAAGCGTTCGCCTCCGAGCACGCCATGGTCAAGGTCGGTACCGTTATCGATCCGGACATGCGCGACGAGCTGCACGTGACTGTGGTTGCCACAGGCCTTGGCGCGAAAATCGAGAAGCCGATGAAGGTTATCGACAACACGCTGCAGACTTCCCAGTCAGCTCAGGCTCAACAGCCTGCTGCTCGTCAGGAACTGCCGTCGGTCAACTACCGTGACCTGGATCGTCCTACCGTGATGCGCAATCAGGCACACGCAGGCGCTACAGCAGCGGCGAAGATGAATCCTAATGACGATCTGGATTACCTGGACATCCCGGCTTTCCTGCGTCGTCAGGCCGATTGATGAAATGTATCAGGGGTATTAGGGTGATTGGTGTTCAGCAAAGGCCGGGTCTGCTATTATCGCCAGCCTTTGTTGATACCAGTTCGCAACTTGCGCTGAAGCGGCCAATGCCATGATTAAACAACGCACCCTGAAAAATATTATCCGTGCCACAGGCGTCGGTCTGCACTCCGGTGAGAAGGTCTACCTGACCCTCAAGCCTGCGCCTGTGGATACCGGCATCGTGTTTGTTCGTGCTGACCTCGACCCCGTCGTGCATATTGCTGCCCGTGCGGAAAATGTCGGAGACACCACACTGTCGACCACGCTGGTCAGCGGTGATGTCAAAGTCGACACCGTCGAACACTTGCTTTCGGCCATGGCTGGCCTTGGCATTGATAACGCCTACGTTGAACTCTCTGCCTCCGAAGTTCCGATCATGGACGGCAGCGCGGGTCCCTTCGTATTCCTGATTCAATCGGCAGGCCTGGAAGAACAGGACGCGCCGAAGAAATTCATCCGGATCCTGCGGGAAGTCACAGTGGAAGAGGGCGGTAAACGCGCTACTTTCGTGCCTTTCGAAGGGTTCAAGGTCAGTTTCGAGATCGATTTCGATCACCCGGTCTTCCGCGATCGCACACAAAGCGCCAGCGTGGACTTCTCCAGCACTTCCTTCGTGAAGGAAGTCAGCCGTGCCCGTACGTTCGGGTTCATGAGTGATATCGAGTACCTGCGCAAGCACAACCTCGCACTCGGCGGCAGCGTTGAAAACGCTATCGTGGTTGATAAAGATGGCGTATTGAACGAAGACGGCCTGCGGTACGAGGACGAATTCGTCAAACACAAGATTCTGGATGCAATCGGTGACCTCTACCTGCTGGGCAATAGCCTGATTGGTGAGTTCCGCGGCTTCAAGTCCGGCCATGCACTGAACAATCGTCTTCTGCGCGCCTTGATCGAGCAGACTGACGCTTGGGAAGTCGTGACTTTTGAGGACGCCAGTACTGCACCGATTTCTTACATGCGCCCTGTAGCGGCCGTGTAAGGTCAGTTTTACTCTCCTTCCTTTTTGTTGTTTTTAAAGGCTGCCTTCGGGCGGCCTTTTTTTATGGGATTTGGCGCTGTGTTGCTGCTCTTGTAGGAGTTGTCGGAGGTTACGACGGCTACGAATGCGGCGTGACTGACACGCCGTGATTCGCAGCCTTCGGCAGCTCCTACAGGGTGGTTGTGCCTAATATCTGCGTGTCTGACACAACGCTATCGCGACCTCGTGTTGCTGGTGCGCTCCAACCGATCAGGGGTTAAACCTTCGGATCCTTCGCATGCGCCGCCAACCGCTCAAGCGCTGCGCGCAGTTTCGGATCGGTAATTCCCTCAGCCGTGGCCTGAATACTTTCGGCGGCGACCGGCGACAAATCCATGGTATGCCCGGCTGCGCCCTGGCGGGCAGAGGGGGGCTGAACCTTGAACACGATGCGAGTCAGGTTGGCGAACTCTTCAAATGCGGTTAATTGTCGCTGCAGGCGCTTTTGCTGGTAACGCAGGCGTGTGGCCCAATGGCCGTCGGTGACGATCAGCAAAAGGCTGCCTTCGCGCCATGAGGCAACGTGGCAATGTTCGCGGGCGGCGGGCTGCAACTGGCTCTCCAGCAGACGCTGAAGGTGACCAAGACGCTGCGCGTGATGAAAAATGGCTTTAAGCGGCTTGGCTTCGCGCAGAAGTACAGCGGGTGCCCGGGCGGTGAGGGGGCGAAATGCCATGAGCGAGTGACCTGAGGTGACAAGTTCGTCATGTTAGCAGAAAGCACCTGGTTCGCCGGTGTCCGCCGCCGATCCGGGGTTTTATCCGCAAAATCAATGATTAACTTCTTTGGCTCATGGGTTGAACTTGGGGAAAATGCCCCTATCTACAGACAGCCCCGTCACAGCGCTGCGCCAGCATCGTGGAATAACGCCACTTTCCTCACCATCGTTTCCGGGTAGAATGCTCGTTCGCATGCGGCCATGAGGGCTGCACGGGCGACTCACGGGGCCGCCCTCCATTCCTATGTGTGGAAGATCCTGTCGATATGTTTGCGCCTTTGTTAAAAAAACTTTTTGGAAGCAAGAACGAGCGTGAAGTGAAGCGCATGCTCAAGACGGTTCAACTCGTCAATGCCTTCGAAGAGCAAATGGTGGCCCTTTCGGACGAGCAATTGCGTGCCAAGACCGAAGAGTTCAAGGCCCGCTTAGCCAAAGGTGAGACCCTCGATAAGCTGCTTCCTGAAGCTTTCGCGGTTGCTCGTGAAGCCGGCAAGCGTGTCATGGGCATGCGCCACTTCGACGTTCAGTTGATCGGCGGCATGACCTTGCACGAAGGCATGATTGCCGAGATGCGTACCGGTGAAGGCAAGACCCTGGTGGGTACGCTGGCGGTCTATCTCAACGCCTTGTCCGGCAAGGGCGTTCACGTGATTACCGTGAACGACTACCTGGCTCGTCGAGATGCCAACTGGATGCGTCCGTTGTATGAGTTCCTCGGCCTGAGCGTTGGCATCGTCACGCCTTTCCAGCCGCCTGAGGAAAAGCGCGAAGCCTACGCCGCTGACATCACCTACGGCACCAACAACGAATTCGGTTTCGATTACCTGCGCGACAACATGGCTTTCAGCATGGAAGACAAGTTCCAGCGCGAGCTCAATTTTGCCGTGATCGACGAAGTGGACTCGATCCTCATCGACGAAGCCCGTACGCCGCTGATCATCTCCGGCCAGGCTGAAGACAGTTCCAAGCTGTACACCGAAATCAACCGCCTGATCCCGCGCCTTGTGCAGCACATCGAGGAAGTGGAAGGCGAGGTCACCAAAGCTGGTCACTACACCGTTGACGAGAAAACCCGTCAGGTTGAGCTGAACGAAGCCGGTCACCAGTTCATTGAAGAGATGCTCACCGAAGTCGGTCTGCTGGCTGAAGGCGAAAGCCTGTACTCGGCACACAACCTGGGTCTGCTGACTCACGTTTATGCCGGCCTTCGTGCGCACACCCTGTTCAACCGCAACGTTGAATACATCGTCCAGGACGGCCAGATCCTGCTGGTCGACGAGCACACCGGTCGTACCATGCCGGGTCGCCGCCTGTCCGAAGGCCTGCACCAGGCCATCGAAGCGAAGGAAAACCTGAACATCCAGGCCGAGAGCCAGACCCTGGCTTCGACCACTTTCCAGAACTACTTCCGTCTGTACAACAAGCTCTCCGGCATGACCGGTACAGCCGACACCGAGGCGTTCGAGTTCCATCAGATCTATACCTTGTCGGTCGTGGTCATCCCGCCGAACAAGCCGCTGGCGCGTAAAGACTTCAACGACCTGGTCTACCTGACTGCGGAAGAGAAGTACGCTGCCATCGTTACCGACATCAAGGCCTGTCTGGCCGAGAATCGTCCGGTCCTGGTGGGTACCGCAACCATCGAAACCTCCGAGCACATGTCCCGTCTGCTCAATGAGGAAGGTATCGGTCACAAGGTTCTGAACGCCAAGTTCCACGAAAAAGAAGCCGAGATCATCGCTCAGGCCGGTCGCCCGGGCGCGCTGACCATCGCCACCAACATGGCCGGTCGCGGTACCGACATCCTGTTGGGCGGTAACTGGGAAGTGGAAGTCGCGGCACTGGAAGACCCTAGTCCAGAGCAGATTGCACAGATCAAGGCTGATTGGCAGAAACGCCATCAGCAAGTGATTGAAGCGGGCGGCCTGCACGTAATTGCTTCCGAGCGTCACGAATCGCGCCGTATCGACAACCAGCTGCGTGGTCGTGCCGGTCGTCAGGGCGACACCGGTTCAAGTCGTTTCTACTTGTCGCTGGAAGACAGCCTGATGCGCATCTTCGCCTCTGATCGGGTGAAGAACTTCATGAAAGCGCTGGGCATGCAGTCCGGTGAAGCGATCGAGCACCGCATGGTGACCAACGCGATCGAAAAAGCGCAGCGCAAGGTTGAAGGCCGCAACTTCGATATCCGCAAGCAATTGCTGGAATTCGACGACGTCTCCAACGAGCAGCGTAAGGTGATCTACCACATGCGTAACAGCCTGCTGGCTGCGACGAACATTGGTGACACCATTGCCGACTTCCGTCAGGACGTGCTCAACAGTCTGATCAGCCAGCACATTCCGCCTCAATCATTGCCTGAGCAATGGGACGTTGCAGGTCTGGAAGCTGCGCTGGAGACCGATTTTGGCGTGAAGCTGCCGGTTCAGCAGTGGCTCGATGACGACGATCACCTGCACGAAGAAACCCTGCGCACCAAGTTGATGGAAGAGCTGCTCGCGGCTTACAACGAGAAAGAAGAGCAGGCCAGCGCTGAAGCGTTGCGCTCCTTCGAGAAGCAGATTCTGTTGCGCGTACTGGATGACTTGTGGAAAGACCACCTGTCGACCATGGACCACCTGCGTCACGGTATCCACCTGCGCGGTTACGCTCAGAAAAACCCGAAGCAGGAATACAAGCGCGAATCCTTCACCCTGTTCCAGGAGCTCCTGGATTCGATCAAGCGCGACACCATCCGTGTGCTGTCACACGTTCAGGTGCGCCGCGAAGATCCAGAAGAAGAGGAAGCTCGTCTGCGCCGCGACGCCGAAGAACTGGCGCAACGCATGCAGTTCGAACACGCTGAAGCACCAGGTCTGGAACAGCCGGAAGCTCTGGTTGAAGAGGGCGTCGAAGTCGCCACGTTACCAGTCCGGAACGATCAGAAGCAGGGCCGAAACGAGCTCTGCTGGTGCGGTTCGGGCAAGAAGTACAAGCATTGCCACGGTCAGATCAGTTAAGGCCGATCTGAATCTGTAGCACCAACGCCGCGACCGGCTCTGCCGTCGCGGCGTTTTACAATCGATTGCCGTACCGATCAGGGCGGCACAGACACTATTTCAAGGAGCGCACCTCATGGCTGTTGGTCTTGGTCCTTTGCCGACACTGCACCCGGTTCCAGGTTTTGAACTGGGTATTTCCTCTGCCGGCATCAAACGCCCGGGTCGCAAGGATATTGTGGTCATGCGCTGTGCCGAAGGCTCAAGCGTTGCAGGCGTGTTTACCCTCAATGCGTTTTGCGCGGCTCCAGTCATCCTCGCCAAGCAACGCGTGGGCGGCGCTGTACGCTATCTGCTGACCAACACCGGCAATGCCAACGCGGGCACTGGCGAGTCGGGCCTGGCCAACGCTGCGCGCACCTGCGCCAAGCTGGCTGAGCTGACCGGCGTTGATGCCTCTGCCGTACTGCCGTACTCCACCGGTGTGATCGGCGAGCCGCTGCCTGTCGAGAAGATCGAGGGCGCCCTGCAAGCAGCGCTCGACGATCTGTCTGTGGATAACTGGGCCGCTGCTGCGACCGGTATCATGACCACCGACACCTTGCCCAAAGGCGCTAGCCGTCAGTTCCAGATCGACGGCGTGACTATCACCGTCACCGGCATTAGCAAAGGCGCGGGCATGATCCGCCCGAACATGGCGACCATGCTGGGTTATATCGCCACTGACGCCAAAGTCTCGCAGAGCGTGTTGCAGGACTTGATTCGCGACGGCGCCAACAAGTCGTTCAACCGCATCACCATCGATGGCGATACCTCGACCAACGACTGCTGCATGCTGATTGCCACTGGTCAGGCTAACCTGCCTGAAGTCACCGAAGCCAAAGGCCCGCTGTTCGACGCGCTGAAGAAGGCTGTGTTCGAGGTGTGCATGGAAGTGGCTCAGGCCATCGTCCGTGACGGTGAAGGCGCGACCAAGTTCGTGACCGTCGAAGTCAACGGTGGCGGCAATCATCAGGAGTGCCTGGACGTTGGCTACGCTGTCGCGCACTCGCCGCTGATCAAGACGGCACTGTTTGCGTCCGATCCAAACTGGGGTCGGATCCTCGCTGCTGTGGGCCGTGCCGGTGTTCCTGATCTGGATGTCAGCAAGATCGATGTATTCCTGGGGTCGGTGTGCATCGCCAGTAAAGGTTGCCGCGCGACCACCTACACTGAAGAGCAGGGCTCGGCCGTCATGGCAGAAGCAGAAATCACCATCCGCATCGAGCTGGGCCGTGGTGATTGCAGCGAAACCATCTGGACCACCGACCTGTCCCACGAGTACGTCAAGATCAATGCGGAATACCGCACGTAAGGCGGTTCTAATGATGGTGCGGTGTCCCTGACAACGCGCTGTCGCTCCTACGGTTCATCATTCAAGTAAGGACACCGAAATGACCCTGCACCTGATCATCGGCGACAAACGCTATTCCTCCTGGTCTATGCGTGCGGCATTGGCGCTGTACATGACGGGGGCGGCTCACAGCGAGCAACTGATACTGCTGAATCAGGCGAATACCCGGGAGTTGATGCTGGAGCACTCGCCAACCGGCAAAGTGCCACTGCTGAAAACGCCACATGGCACCATTGCCGATTCCCTGGCAATCATCGAATACCTCGCCGAACAATTCCCTGAAGCCGGCCTCTGGCCTGCTGACACCGCCGCCCGCGCTCAGGCGCGTTCAGCCTGCGCACAAATGCACAGCGGCTTCACTGGCTTGCGCTCCAACATGCCTATGGATCTGCGTCGCGATGAGGCACTGGAAGTTATCCCGGTGGATACCCAGGGCGATATCGAGCGCATCATTCAGCTGTGGGCAGAATGCCGCGCTGCTGCGAGCGAAAGCGGACCGTTTCTGTTCGGCAAGGCCAGTGCGGCGGACGCCTTCTTTGCCCCGGTTGCTATCCGTCTGCGCACTTATCAGGTCGTGCTGCCACCTGAAGCAGCGGCTTACGTCGAAACCATCTATCAATGGCCTGTTTTCCAGCGTTGGCAGCAGGCCGCTCTAGAGGAAACTGTCGCGTGAAACGAGTTCATGTAGCTGCCGCCGTCATCCGTGGTGTTGACGGCAGGATCCTTATCGCACGCCGCGCCGACAGCCAGCATCAAGGCGGGTTGTGGGAATTTCCCGGCGGCAAGGTCGAGCCCGGTGAAGCAGTCGAAGCTGCCTTGGCCCGAGAGCTACAGGAAGAGCTGAACATCGTCGTTACCCAGGCTCGTCCGCTGATCAAGATCCAGCATGATTACCCCGATAAGCAGGTATTGCTGGATGTCTGGGAAGTCACAGCATTTACGGGCGAGCCCCATGGTGTCGAAGGCCAGCCATTGGCGTGGGTTTCAAACCGTGAATTGCCCGATTATGAATTCCCGGCTGCCAATCAACCTATCGTCGCTGCGGCTCGTCTGCCGGGTGAATACCTGATCACGCCCGGCGAGCTGGAAACCCCGCAGCTGTTGCGTGGCATCCAGAAAGCGATTGCTGGCGGTATCAAACTGATTCAGCTCCGTGCACCGAATGGCTACGACCCGCAGTATCGCGACCTGGCTGTGGATGCAGTGGGGTTGTGTGCCGGCAAGGCGCAATTGATGCTCAAAGGACCGCTTGAGTGGTTGGGCGACTTCCCGGCAGCAGGCTGGCACCTGACCTCGGCGCAACTGCGCAAGCTGGCAGCCAATGGTCGTCCATTTCCCAAAGAACGCTGGCTGGCGGCGTCCTGTCATAACGCCGAAGAGCTGAGCCTGGCTGAGCAGATGGGGGTCGATTTCGTGACCTTGTCACCGGTGCAGCCAACCCAGACTCATCCAGAGGCTCAGCCGTTGGGTTGGGAGCAGGCGCAGCAGTTGATCTCCAGCTTCGGCAAGCCTGTTTACCTGCTTGGTGGAGTAGGCCCGTCCGAGCAACAGCGAGCCTGGCAGAGCGGGGCGCAGGGTGTGGCAGGGATCCGGGCGTTCTGGCCGGGGGAGTGACCCGCATTCCCCTGTTGGAGCGAGGCTTGCCCGCGGAGCATCCACTGTGGTGTATCCGGCAAACGGCGTAATCGTTCTTCGCGGGCAAGCCTCGCTCCAACAAAGGCGACGTAAACCCGGAAAGCTACGGCTTCTTCGCCGCCTCCCACAATATCTCCGCAATCCCTTGGCGCTTGGCGATCATTCGCGCCGCTACGAACAGTAAGTCCGATAGCCGGTTGATGTAAGCCAACCCAAACCCGGTCAATGGCTCGACCGCATTGAGATGCTGGCAGCGGCGTTCGGCGCTACGAGCCAGGCTGCGGCAGACGTGGGCCTGGGCGATCAGTGCCGAGCCGCCGGGCAGGATGAAGTTTTCCAGAGGGCCCAGCTCTTCATTCCAGAGATCGATGGCAGCTTCCAAGCGGTCGATTTCTGCCTGATCCAGGGCCTGATAAACCGGCATTGCCAGTTCTCCGCCCAGGTCGAACAAACGATGCTGACACGGGGTTAGCACCGCGATGATTTCGTTGAGTGCAGGCTTCCCTTCGGCCAACCCGGCAAGCAGCAGGCCCAATTGGCTATTGAGGGTATCCACTTCGCCGATGGCTTCGACCCGTGGGTGGTCCTTGGGAACCCGACGCCCATCGCCCAGTCCGGTTTCGCCGGTATCACCGGTGCGCGTGTAAATTTTCGACAAGCGAAAGCCCATTCTTATTACTCCGTCATAGCGGTGAAATAACCGCTTCTGGCACTGCGACCTGACTGCCCGCCAATGGCAGGCGCAAGGTAAAGCAAGTGCCATGGCCAACCGAGGATTGAACCTCCATCTGACCTTTGTGATTGTTGGTGATGATGAAATACGAAACCGACAGCCCAAGACCGGTACCCTGGCCGATTTCCTTGGTGGTGAAAAACGGCTCGAACGTCCGCTTGCGCACGTTTTCCGACATGCCGACGCCGTTGTCTTCTACCTGAATCTCTGCCCAGGGCGGGTTGAGACGGGTGCGCAGGATGATCCGCCCCGGCTCGCTGTCATCCGGTCGTTGATGGATGGCCTGAGCGGCGTTCTTCAGCAGGTTGAGCAGCACCTGTTCCAGTTCGTTGGCGGTACCGGGCACTGGGCCAAGATCCGGGTCGAACTGGCGGACGATGGCCTGGCCTTTAAAGTCGAAACCGATGGTCAGATCAAAGTCGTTACTGGCGATTTCCAACGCCTGATCGATCAGCGCGGGCAGGTCGCAAGGCGCCATCTGTCGGGTGCTGAGGCGGCTGAAACTGAGCATATGGCTAACGATCTTCGCCGCCCGGGCGCCGGCTTGCGCAATGCCATCCAGCAGCTGCGGCACCTCCCTGCTGATCAGATAGCGATTGACGGTTTCCAGCTCGATGCCTTCGGCTTCGGCCTGCTCAATGTTTTTCGGCAGGTCGCTGGACAGTCGCCGGCGGATGTTCTGCACGTTATGCAGGATCGCACCCAGCGGATTATTGATCTCGTGGGCCATGCCCGCCGCCAGCCCGCCGACAGAAAGCATCTTCTCCGATTGCACCATCATTTCTTCCAGGGACAGCCGCTGGGTGATGTCGTCGATGCGGATCACCACGCCACGTCCTGCATCGCCGGTCAGCGGGTAAAAGGTCAGGGCGTAGTGGCGGCGTTCTTCGTCCTTGATCCAGGTCACCCGCTCGATCTTGGTCACTCGGTGCCGCTCGACGGTCTGCTTGAGCTGAGGCAGGAAGGTCTTCATCGGCGCAAAGGCGAGAAAGATCGGCTGGTTGAGGGCTTCGTCCAGCGGTGTACCGGAAAGCGCGCTGGCCTCCTGGTTCCACTGAGTGACGTAGAGCTGTTCGTCGAGGGCGATCAGCGCCGAAGGCATTGAGTCGATGATGCTGTTCAGGTAGTTCTGAAAGCCGGTGAGTTTTTTCTCGATCTTGCTGCGGACTTTGACTTCAAGTTCCAGCTTGCGATTGGTGTTGCGAGTTTCTTCGGCGAGCCCCTGAGCCTGATCGTAGGCTTCCTGAGAGTCGTCCCTGGCGCGCTTGAGTTGCTGCTCCCGAGCTTCCATCCTCGACAGCATGGTGTTGAACGCCTCGGCCAGGCTGCCGATTTCGTCTTTGTTGCCTGGCTCGGCCCGCAGCGCATAGCTTTCTTCCCGGGTGACCTGTCGTGACAATTCTTCGAGCTGGTAGATAGGCTCAGTTATCAGACGTCGAATCTGCCGGGCGATGATCAGCCAGAGCAGTACGCTGAACACCAGAATGCCCAGGCTGGCGGTCAAAGTGCCGGTATAAAACGCAGTGGGCAACTCGCTGCTGGCCACCAATAACAGGTGGCCCGGAGACTGCCCGGTTTTTGGCACTGGAATCACCTGCGTGTTGCGAAATTCAGTGATGCGCCAGGTGTCGATGTCCTTGAAGTGACTGGGCAACTTCAGCTTGTCACCTTGCTGCAACTGGCCCAATCGGTCGCCGTTGTTGTCGTACAGCGCGGCAGCGCGCAATGGGCCGTAGCTTCTCAGTTCCTTAAGCAGCGCGTCGGCGTTGCTCGGTGAGCTGAGTGCCTGTTCGGCAAGGTTCGGGTTGCTGATCAGTCGGCCGATGGTCTGCAAGGCCTGGGGCGCCATGGCTTCCTGGGAAATATAGTAAGCGGCGCTGATGAAAGTCAGGTTGGCGACCAGCAGGACAGTGGTCAGCAAAACCAGCAGGGCTGCCAGCAGCTTCTGGCCGACCGGCAGGTTTTCCAGACGTTGGCGCAATGACATGAGGTAAATCACACACTGATGGGAAGTAATCAGGGTAGCGCGCAGTTCAGCGGTTGAGCAAACCGAGTCTCTGGTCTCGCAAATAAGCCGTTAAGTTGATACGCGGCGCTACTCAGTGCGCAGGCCTTTGTTTGCCAGATGCTCAACGAGCCGATGCTCCAGCTGTTGCAAGTGAGGAGCGGCGTAGCGATGGCGTTCGGCAGCGGCACAGGCATAACCCAGCAAGTAACTGATCTCGGTTCGGCGCCCCTGAGCGACATCCTGATACATCGACGAGTAGTTGGCCGCTGTGGCCTGAATCACCCGCAGAACCTCACTGTGCAGGTCCTCGACGGCGGCAGGCTGACCGCAGTGCTCCAGCAGGCCGGCCAGTTCGGCGCAGAGGGTTGCGACTTCACAGTGATGCTCAAGCAGCCCGCCGTTGCGGCAACCATGCAGGACCGTCAGTGGATTGATCGCGCAATTGAGGGCCAGTTTGCGCCACAGGCGGGAGAGGATGTCCGGAGTCCATTCATGGGGAATGCCGCTGGCGTGCAGCTCTTCAAACCGAATGGGTGGGCGCGGATCCTGCGGGTCACCCAACCAGGTGTAGCCATGACCGGCAAATACTACCTGCCAGTCCTGCTGGCGAAACGCGCCTTCGGTGCTCGACGCGAAGATGCACCGCGCCTGCGGAATTTGCGCAGCAACGGCATCCTGGCTGCCGAGACCGTTTTGCAAAAGGATGACCTCGGCACCCGGGCTCAGTCGTGAGGCCAGGGATGCAATCGCCTGCTCGGCGTCGTAAGCCTTGCAGGCCAGCAGCAGTCGCTCGATGGGCTCGTCGCTGTCGACGGTCTGTGCGCTGATGGCCAGCCGGGTCTCGATGCCTTGCTCAATCAGGGTCAGCGTCGCGCCATTAGCCTCGTAGGCGGTCAGTCGCGCGGCATCACGCAGGATCAAACGCACAGGCATGCCGGCCCGTGCAAGACGTGCCGCCCACAGGCTACCGAGGCTTCCGGCCCCCAAAACATGCCAGGTCAGCGACATCTGTGAATCACTGCCAGGTAAATCGGCGGGCACAAGTACGGTAAATCGGCTGTCGACATGGAACGCTCACAGTGAACGCGGGAAAAGTCCCGTTATAATAACCGCGATTCAATACCGTCAAACCAAGCGTTTACATGCGCCTTTTAACCGGAGAAATGACATGCCCTCGTTCGACGTAGTGTCCGAACTGGATAAACACGAAGTCACTAATGCCGTCGACAACGCCATCAAAGAGCTGGACCGTCGCTACGACTTGAAAGGCAAAGGCGAGTTCGAATTCAAGGAAAAGGACCTGACTGTCAATCTGACTGCCGAGGCCGAGTTCCAGCTTGAAGCGATGATCGAAATCCTCAAGCTGTGCCTGGTCAAGCGCAAGATCGACGTCAAATGTCTCGAAGTCAAAGATGCATTTGCATCCGGCAAGCTGATGAAACAGGACGCCGTGCTCAAGGAAGGCATCGACAAAGAGCTGGCGAAGAAAATCGTCGCTCACATCAAAGAAGCCAAGCTCAAGGTCCAGGCTGCCATTCAGGGCGAGCAGGTTCGGGTTACCGGCAAAAAGCGTGATGATCTGCAAGAAGCCATGGCGGTGTTGCGCGGCCATGAATTCGGCATGCCGCTGCAGTTCAACAACTTCCGCGACTGATTGTCCGGCCTGGAGGAGGGGAACCTCTGTGTTCAACCCGCGTCCGAGGCCAGTGCAGGTGGCTGAATCTTCAGGCTTGATCTGAAAGTTCAGCCACCCGTTTCGCGAATTGTGAGGAGAAAAAGATGGATTTGAATGCCGAAGTCGATCATTTGGTGAGGGCCTCCCAGGCCTGGCTGCCGATGATCATGGAATACGGCAGCCGCGTGCTGTTGGCCCTGGTCACGTTGACCATTGGTTGGTGGCTGATCAACCGTCTGACCTCCAAGGTGGGTGCGCTGTTGGCACTGCGTAATGCCGATCTGGCATTGCAGGGTTTCATCAGCAGCCTGGCCAATATCATTCTGAAGATTTTGCTGGTGGTGAGTGTTGCGTCGATGATCGGCGTGGAAACCACCTCATTCGTGGCTGCGATCGGTGCCGCAGGTCTGGCTATCGGTTTGGCATTGCAAGGCAGTCTGGCGAACTTCGCCGGCGGGGTGCTGATTCTGTTGTTTCGTCCGTTCAAGATCGGTGACTGGATCGAGGCTCAAGGTGTTTCGGGTACCGTCGATAACATCCAGATTTTCCACACCGTGCTGCGTACCGGCGACAACAAGACCGTGATCCTGCCTAACGGCAACCTGTCCAACGGGATCATCACCAATACCAACCGTCAGCCAACGCGCAAGATTACCTTTGATGTTGGCGTTGATTACGACGCTGACCTCAAGCAGGCGCTGCAGGTGCTGATGGAGATGGCTGACGACCCTCGGGTACTGCAGGATCCGGCTCCCCAGGCGGTAGTGGCCGCGCTGGGTGATAGCTCGATTACCGTGTCACTGCGGGTCTGGGTCAAGACCGGTGATTTCGGCGACGTGTCGAACCGCTTCAACGCCGAAGCCCGCGACCGGCTGCGCGCCGCCAACATCGACATTCCGTTCCCGCAGCGGGTGATTCGAGTGGTGCAGGATCAAACAGCGCCGCAGTAGTTGTTCAATGATCACATGACCTGTGGGAGCGGTGCTTGCCCGCGATAAGGCTGGACGCGGTTGACCTTAGATCGCGTCCAGCCTTATCGCGGGCAAGCACCGCTCCCACAGGTTCAGAGCTGCTCTTGCGAGGGCTTTTCAGCCTCAAGCTCCTCGGTCGCCTTGTCCTGCTTCGTCTCCTTGCTCCACTGCAAGATGATCATGATCAGCGTCGGTACCCCCAGCAGGGCGGTGATCAGGAAGAAGTTGTGATAGCCGAACTTCTCCACCATTACCCCTGAATAGCCCCCGATCAGCCGCGGCAACAGCAGCATGATCGAGCTAAGCAGTGCGTATTGGGTCGCGGAGAACTTGAGGTTGGTCAGGCTCGACAGGTACGCCACAAAGGCTGACGTCGCCAGCCCCGAACTGAAGTTGTCCAGGGAGATGGTCAACACCAGCATCTGCAGATTCGGACCCATATCGGCCAGCAGCAGGAACAGAATATTGGTCGCCGCTGAAGTCAGGCCACCGATGAACAGAATCGGCATGATGCCGAAGCGCACGATCAACAGCCCGCCAAAACCAGCCCCCAGTAACGTCATGATCAGCCCGAAAATCTTGCTGACACTGGCAATCTGATCTTTGGTGAAGCCCTGATCGATGTAGAAAACGTTGGCCATCACGCCCATGACCGTGTCTGACATGCGATAGGTCGCAATCAGCCCAAGCAGCAGAAATGCCTGCCAGCGATAGCGCAGGATAAAGTCGTTGATAGGCGTCAGAACCGGCGCCAGGCCGCGTCGGCCCATGGAGGACAGGCAGGCCGTGGTCAATACCGTGTAGAGAATTGCGCGCAGGAAGGCGCGGTCTTCCAGCAGCAGATCCATCCAGCTGGTGCCTTGAAACAGCACGCTGGCGAAATCAGTGTTGTACAGCTGGGTAAACATCGCCGGAACCGAGACCAGCAGCACAATCAGGACAAACACCGATGCCAGTTGATGTGTGAAGCCGTAACGCGCCGCTGAAAGCTGGGTGCGCAATGCCACTGGCGGCTCTCGCATGATCAGCGTAGTGATCAGCGCAGGCAGCATCAGCAGGCCGAACAGCACGTAAGTGCCGGTCCATGCCGAGTGCTTGTAGGCAAAACCGGTTGAGCCGAAGCCTTCAGCGAAATACAGCGCGCCAGCGGTGGCGAGCAGGGCAGCCACGCGATAGCCGGACATATAGCTGGCGGCGAGGGCGGCCTGCTGAGTGTCGTTGGCGATTTCCAGGCGATAGGCGTCGATGGCGATGTCTTGGGTGGCAGACGAGAAGGCCACGACCACGGCAATTGCGATCAGCCACGACAAATGCTGCTGCGGGTCGCAGAAACCCATGCCGATCAGGCCCAGAATCACCAGCGATTGCGACAGTACCAGCCAGGAACGGCGACGCCCCAGCTTACCCAGCAACGGTAGACGCCATTGGTCGAGCAGCGGTGACCACACCCATTTGAAGGCATAGGCAAGGCCGATCAGGCTGGCATAGCCGATGGTTTCGCGAGCGACTCCGGCTTCGCGCAACCAGACCGACAAGGTAGAGAACACCAGCATGTAAGGCATGCCGGCGGCAAAGCCCAGCAGTAACAGCACTAACGTCGAGGGGCTGGCATATGCGGCGAGCGCGGCGCGCCAGGTTTTACGGGGCATGGGCTGGAGTCTGCCTCAGGTTACGAAAACAAAGGGCGCACTCTAACCGCTGTGCTCCATCGGGCGCCAGCCATGGCGCCGGATATCTATCCGATTGTTTTGTACCAACACCCCTTCGGCACGTAAACGGGCCCGCTGTTCGTCGCCGGAGACTGTTCCGGCCTTCAGGCTGACTTTACCGCCAGCGCCAATAACCCGGTGCCACGGCAGTGAAGTGCCATCCGGCAGCTGGCTCAAGGTGCGCCCAACCCAGCGGGCCGCGCGCCCCAGTCCGGCCAGCTCGGCCAATTGCCCATAACTTACGACTTTCCCTGCCGGGACCTGGCTCAGCGTCATATATAGAGCGGTTCGCCTTATTTCAGCCGAATCGAGGCCAGATGGCTGCGAGTGCTCGTCTAACACGGGTTTATTCCTGTATATAAGGTCGTCTGCATTCGTTCATTGAACTACGGAATAATCCTACGGTCTGTGAATGCTATGCCCGCGGCGGTCTTCGATTGCCTTGACGTTGTCCGACAGGACAATGCCCGATTTTCCGCTAACTGAGCCTATGTATTTGCTTATGCTGACCAGAACCTTGTTGTGTCTCGCAGTTTCCCTCGCGTCTACGTCTCTCCTTGCCGATACCGTCTGGTTGAAGAATGGTGACAAGATTACCGGCACCATCAAGCTGTTCGATGGCGGCAAGCTGGTGATTGACACGGCTTACGGCGGATCTATTCCGCTGGATATGAAGCAGGTCAAAACGCTGCAGAGTGATCAGAAGCTCATGGTCAAGCAGGATGAGTATCAGGGCGAAATCGCCAAGTCATTGCAGCCTGCCGATGATGGCAAGGTTACCCTTGCCAACGGCGATGCGCCAAAAACCGTCGAACTGGCGAGCATTCAGCAAATTCTCAAGCCCAAGCCGATCATCACTGATCTGGTCTGGAAGGGGAACATCGACGCCGCACTGGATTTCCAGAAGGCTGAGAACGATACCGACGATTACAACATCGCGTTCAAGACTTCCGCACGACATGGCCAATGGCGTCATAACGCCAAGGGCGATTACAACCGCGAAACCCAGGATGATGTGGTCAACACTGACAACTGGAGCGCTGAATACTCCATCGACCGCTTCCTGACCGAAAACTGGTTCTGGGACGGGCGAATTAGCTACAAACGCGACAAAGTCGAAGATCTGGCCCGTCAGCGCACCGTTGGTACCGGTCCTGGCTATCAGTTCTGGGATGACGAACTGGGCGCATTCAAACTGGGTTCGCTGTTGAACCGTACCGACTTTGAATACAGCACGGGCGAGAAGGATAACTTCTACTCGGTAGCCGGCACCTGGGATTACAACCGTTTCCTGATCGGCAAGAAAGTCGAGTTCTTCACCAACGGCGAGTTGGGCAAGCCAATCAGCGGCGTTGCCGACTACTCGCTGGATGCCGAGGTTGGCCTGCGCTACAAAGTTACCGACTGGGCTTCGCTTAACCTCAAAGCCGAGAAAAACGTTATCAGCGGCTCTGATCAGGGCGACCTGGACAAGACCCGTTACACCGCTGGGTTTGGTGTGACCTGGTAGCAGCAGTCCAGGATCTGTAGGAGCTGCCGAAGGCTGCGAACAACGGTTTGTCTGACACGCCGCTGTTCGCAGCCTTCGGCAGCTCCTACTGGTCCGCGTGATACCCCGATCTGCGTCCTTTGCATCCTCCCCCGATAATTATTTACTTGTCATGGCGCCGCCTGCGCGTGCCCAATCGGCAGGTTGTCGTTATCCGTTATTAAGGAGTGATCAAGATGAGCGTAAAGGCTTCCCGCCAGGCACGAGAGCTGTTGCTCAAGGAATACCGGGGTGTGTTGTCGACACATTCCAAGTCCATGCCCGGCTTCCCCTTTGGCTCTTCGGTGCCTTACTGCCTGGACCGGCAGGGACGGCCGTTGATTCTGATCAGCCGAATCGCGCAGCACACCCACAATTTGGGCAAAGACGCCAAGTGTTCACTGCTGGTTGGTGAGCGTGAAGCCGATGACGTTCAGGCCACTGGCCGTGTCACCGTCATGGCCGAGGCTGAAAAGCTTTTAGACGCCGACGCTGTCGAGGCCGCTGCACACCGTTATTACCGCTACTTTCCTGAGTCCCAGAGTTATCACAGCGCCCATGATTTCGATTTCTGGGTGCTCACGCCTGTGCGCTATCGTTTCATCGGCGGTTTCGGTGCCATTCACTGGCTCGATGATGTAGCACTGCCCAACCCTTTTGCTGGCGCAGCCGAAACCAGCATGGTTGAACACATGAATGCCGACCACGCCAAAGCTATCGCGCATTATGTGGAGCTCACCGGTCTGCCGCAGACCGAACCTGCGCAATTGGTGGGTATCGACAGCGAAGGCATGCACTTGCGCATCGCTCAGCGCCTATACTGGCTGGCTTTCAGTGAGCCCTGTAACACACCGAAACAAGTGCGCGAAGCCTTGGTCCAACTGGCTCACGCGCAAAAATGGCCCGTTTGTGAACGTCATGAGGCTTGAATTCACGTTTTCCTGACGTCACGTAGGGTCTACTGCAAGGCATTCTTGCGTTGAGGAATTCAATTGATGCGTGTTTTTCTGCTGTTGTTCCTGCTTTTTCCCGTGCTGGAATTGTTCATTCTGGTTCGCGTGGGCATGTCGATCGGCTTCTTTGCGACATTCCTGCTGGTGGTCATGACCTCTCTGGCCGGTTTGTTCATCATCCGGGTTGCCGGCTTCGCGACCGCCATGCGCGCCCGCGAAAGCCTGTCTCGCGGCGAGCTGCCTGCCCAGCAAATGCTCGACGGCCTGATGATTGCCGTGGGTGGCGGTCTGTTGTTGTTGCCAGGTTTTATCAGCGACGTGCTGGGCATCATCTGTCTGCTGCCGTTCACTCGCAAACTGCTGGTCAGCACCATGCGCAAGCGTGCCGAAGAACAGGCTTTGCGCCAGCGGGCTTTTGCTGAAGACATGCCTGCCAGCAATGATCCGGGCCGTCCGAGCTCAATTCATCCGCCGACTCGCAAGCCGGATGTGATCGAAGGCGAGTTCGAGCATCGCGACAAATAATCCGGTCAATCTCCCGGTAGCACGGCACCTGCGAAGTCTTTGCGGGTGCCGCGCTCGCTTCAAAATCCCCGATATTCGACAAAAAAATTCAACGCCCGGCCTTGTAATCAACTTGCCCGCCCTTATGTATGGGTCACCGCAAGGTTTCTGGCAGTCAAGCCAGACCGTATTCTGCGGTTCGCTCGTCGAACCGTAACCGGCAACGCCGGATGCTTTAACCTGCTGGTGTCGTCACCAGCCGCTCAAAAACCATAATTAGGAGATCGACAATGAAGCTTCGTCCTCTGCATGACCGCGTCGTAATCCGTCGCAGCGAAGAAGAATCCAAAACTGCTGGCGGTATCGTTCTGCCAGGTTCGGCTGCTGAAAAGCCAAACCGTGGCGAGATCCTCGCTGTAGGTACCGGCCGCGTGCTGGACAACGGTGAAGTACGTGCGCTGGCCGTGAAAGTGGGTGACAAAGTGGTGTTTGGCCCGTACTCCGGCAGCAACACTGTGAAAGTAGATGGCGAAGACCTGCTGGTGATGAGCGAGAACGAAATTCTCGCGGTCGTCGAAGCCTGAGTCACCCCACTAGTTTCCGTTACTACCCCAAGTATTTAAGGAAGATCGATCATGGCTGCTAAAGAAGTTAAATTCGGCGATTCTGGCCGCAAAAAAATGCTCGCCGGTGTAAACGTCCTGGCTGACGCAGTAAAAGCAACTCTGGGCCCTAAAGGCCGTAACGTGATCATCGAGAAGAGCTTCGGCGCTCCTCTGATCACCAAAGACGGTGTTTCGGTTGCCAAAGAAATCGAACTCAAAGACCGTTTCGAAAACATGGGCGCGCAGCTGGTCAAAGACGTTGCCTCCCGTGCCAACGATGACGCTGGTGACGGTACTACCACTGCAACCGTTCTGGCTCAGGCCATCGTCAACGAAGGCCTGAAAGCCGTCGCTGCCGGCATGAACCCGATGGACCTCAAGCGCGGTATCGACAAGGCGACCATCGCCATCGTTGCCGAGCTGAAGAAGCTGTCCAAGCCTTGCACCGACACTAAAGCAATCGCTCAGGTGGGTACTATCTCGGCCAACTCCGACAACTCCATCGGCGACATCATTGCTGAAGCCATGGAAAAAGTGACCAAAGACGGCGTTATCACCGTTGAGGAAGGCACTGGTCTGGAGAACGAACTGTCGGTTGTAGAAGGCATGCAGTTCGACCGTGGCTACCTGTCCCCGTACTTCATCAACAAGCCGGACACCATGGTTGCCGAGCTGGACAGCCCGCTGATCCTGCTGGTCGACAAGAAGATCTCCAACATCCGCGAAATGCTGCCAGTTCTGGAAGCAGTGGCCAAAGCCGGCCGTCCGCTGCTGATCGTTGCTGAAGACGTTGAAGGCGAAGCCCTGGCGACTCTGGTCGTGAACAACATGCGCGGTATCGTGAAAGTTGCAGCTGTTAAAGCTCCAGGTTTCGGCGACCGTCGCAAGGCAATGCTGCAGGACATCGCTGTCCTGACCGGCGGTACCGTTATCTCCGAAGAAATCGGCCTGAGCCTGGAAACCACTACCCTGGAACACCTGGGTAATGCCAAGCGCGTTGTTCTGAACAAAGAAAACACCACCGTTATCGACGGTGCCGGCGTTAAAACCGACATCGACTCGCGTATCGCTCAGATCCGCCAGCAAATCGGTGACACGTCTTCGGACTACGACAAAGAAAAACTGCAAGAGCGTCTGGCCAAACTGTCCGGCGGCGTTGCAGTCATCAAAGTCGGTGCTGGTTCCGAAGTTGAAATGAAAGAGAAGAAAGCCCGCGTTGAAGACGCCCTGCACGCAACTCGCGCAGCCGTTGAAGAAGGCGTGGTACCTGGCGGTGGCGTGGCACTGGTTCGCTCCCTGCAGGCTATCTCCGAGCTGAAAGGCGACAACGCTGATCAGAACGTCGGTATCGCTCTGCTGCGTCGCGCTGTAGAAGCTCCACTGCGCCAGATCGTTGCCAACTCCGGTGACGAGCCAAGCGTTGTAGTCGACAAGGTCAAGCAGGGTTCGGGTAACTTCGGTTACAACGCTGCTACCGGCGAATACGGCGACATGATCGAAATGGGCATCCTGGACCCGGCTAAAGTGACTCGCTCTGCTCTGCAGGCTGCGTCCTCGATTGCCAGCCTGATGATCACCACCGAAGCCATGATCGCTGATGCTCCGGATGACAAGGCTCCAGCTGGCGGCGGCATGCCAGATATGGGCGGCATGGGTGGCATGGGCGGCATGATGTAAGCCAGCTTCACCCATTAGCTGTACCCAAAAGAACCCCGCCTTGTGCGGGGTTTTTTTATGGTGATTCGTCGGGGTGCACTGGACCCTGTAGGAGCGAGCTTGCTCGCGATTCGGTTTTTGCAGCGCTGAATATTTCCGCTGAACTACGCCATCGCGAGCAAGCTCACTCCTACAGGTCCGGGCTTGTTAGCACTAATGCGTTGCCAATACTGGCCCATTCCTTAACCAGTCGCCTGCAAACGTGACGCCCAAGGCTTAGTTCAGGTACAATTCCCGGCTATTTTTCGGCGGGCAATCTGCCTGCAACCTTTTTGAGTGTTGATCCGTGAGTGATTTGAGTCATATCCGTAATTTCTCCATCATCGCCCACATTGACCATGGCAAGTCGACGCTGGCCGACCGCTTCATTCAAATGTGCGGTGGCTTGTCCGAGCGCGAAATGGAAGCGCAGGTGCTTGACTCCATGGACCTCGAGCGTGAGCGCGGGATCACCATCAAGGCGCACAGCGTTACGCTGCATTACAAGGCCAATGACGGCAAGACCTACCAGCTGAACTTCATTGACACCCCGGGCCACGTCGACTTCACCTATGAAGTCAGCCGCTCCCTGGCCGCGTGCGAAGGTGCTCTGTTGGTGGTCGATGCCGGCCAAGGCGTTGAAGCGCAGTCGGTAGCCAACTGCTACACCGCCATCGAGCAGGGCCTTGAGGTCATGCCGGTACTGAACAAGATGGACTTGCCGCAGGCCGATCCGGACCGCGTCAAGGAAGAGATCGAGAAGATCATCGGCATTGACGCCACTGATGCCGTGGCGTGCAGCGCCAAGAGCGGCATGGGCGTCGATGAAGTGCTGGAGCGTCTGGTTCACACCATCCCCGCACCGACCGGCAACATCGAAGATCCGCTGCAAGCCTTGATCATCGACTCCTGGTTCGACAACTATCTGGGCGTTGTTTCCCTGGTGCGCGTGCGCCATGGTCGGGTTCGCAAGGGCGACAAGATTCTGGTCAAGTCCACCGGCAAGATGCACCTGGTCGACAGCGTGGGCGTTTTTACCCCCAAGCACACCGCTACCGTTGATCTGAAGGCCGGCGAAGTGGGCTTCATCATCGCCGGTATCAAGGACATTCATGGTGCTCCGGTGGGTGACACTCTGACCTTGAGCACCACGCCGGACGTTGAAGTGCTGCCAGGCTTCAAACGCATCCAGCCGCAGGTTTACGCCGGTCTGTTCCCTGTCAGCTCCGATGATTTCGAAGACTTCCGTGAAGCGCTGCAAAAGCTGACGCTGAATGACTCGTCCCTGCAGTACTCGCCAGAAAGCTCTGACGCACTGGGCTTCGGCTTCCGTTGCGGCTTCCTCGGCATGCTGCACATGGAGATCATTCAGGAGCGTCTGGAGCGTGAATACGATCTCGACCTGATCACCACCGCGCCAACGGTTATTTTCGAGCTGCTGCTCAAGACCGGTGAAACGATTTATGTCGATAACCCGTCCAAGCTTCCGGACCTGTCGGCCATCGAAGACATGCGCGAACCTATTGTTCGGGCGAATATTCTTGTGCCGCAGGAGCACTTGGGTAACGTCATTACCCTGTGTATCGAAAAGCGCGGCGTGCAACACGACATGCTGTTCCTCGGTACCCAGGTACAAGTGACCTACGACCTGCCGATGAACGAAGTGGTCCTGGACTTCTTCGACCGTCTCAAGTCAGTAAGTCGCGGTTATGCGTCGCTGGACTATCATTTCGACCGTTACCAGTCCGCCAATCTGGTGAAGCTGGATGTGTTGATCAACGCAGAGAAGGTCGATGCTCTGGCATTGATCGTTCACCGTGACAACGCGGCTTATAAAGGCCGTGCGTTGACAGAGAAAATGAAAGAACTGATCCCGCGGCAGATGTTCGACGTAGCGATTCAGGCAGCCATCGGCGGCCAGATCATTGCGCGTACAACCGTCAAGGCACTCAGAAAGAACGTACTGGCCAAATGTTATGGCGGCGACGTCAGCCGTAAGCGCAAATTGCTGGAGAAGCAAAAGGCCGGTAAAAAACGCATGAAGCAGGTGGGCAACGTGGAAATTCCACAAGAAGCTTTCCTTGCAGTGCTCAGGTTGGAATAGTCAGGTCCTATGTCACTAAATTTCCCGCTGTTGCTGGTCATCGCCGTTTTCGTTTGCGGTTTGCTGGCGTTGCTCGATCTGGTCGTCCTGGCGCCTCGTCGCCGGACCGCCATCACGACTTATCAGGGCAGTGTCAGCGAGCCGGATATTGAAATCGTTGAACGCTTGAACAAAGAGCCTTTGCTGGTCGAATACGGCAAGTCCTTCTTCCCGGTTCTGTTTATCGTTCTCGTTCTGCGCTCGTTTCTGGTCGAGCCGTTTCAGATTCCGTCAGGCTCGATGATCCCGACGCTGCGGGTGGGCGACTTCATCTTGGTCAACAAGTTTTCCTACGGAATTCGTTTGCCAGTCATCGATGAAAAGGTCATTTCCATCGGTGAACCGAAACACGGCGATGTGATGGTGTTCCGCTACCCTAGCGATCCGAGCGTCAACTACATCAAGCGTGTGGTTGGTCTGCCGGGCGATCAGATTCGTTACACCAGCGACAAGAAACTGTTCGTCAACGGTGAGCTGGTCGCCAAGCAGCTGATCGGCACCGAGCCGGGCACGCTGGGCAGCGCAGAGCTGTACAGCGAAAAGCTCGGCGAAGTGGAACACGAAATCCGTCAGGAAATGAGCCGCTACCGCGCGCCGCCTGATCGTGAGTGGACAGTCCCGGCCGGTCATTACTTCATGATGGGTGACAACCGCGACAACTCCAATGACAGCCGTTACTGGGATGATCCCAACATTCCCAAGGATGAGTTGGGCATGGTTCCGGACAAAAACATTGTCGGCAAGGCGTTCGCGGTCTGGATGAGCTGGCCTGAGCCCAAGCTCAGTCATTTCCCCAACTTCTCGCGAGTCGGGCTGATCAAGTAATCAATGCGGCGCTGTGTTTATCAGCGCCGTATGTCATTTGGGCTGGCTGACAACAGCAGTTCAATAGCACTCAGGATGTAGATTTGAACAAGGCGTTAAACGTGACGGTTAAGAACAAAAAGCTTCTTGCCCATTTGAAATATGAACAACGTGAACCACTGAACCAGGCAATCCAGCTGGCTGTGATGTTCGACGATACTTTTTGCGTGGGTAACCTGTGACAGTTTCCTTGAGTCGCCTGGAGCGTCAGCTCGGCTACACCTTCAAAGATCAGGAACTGATGGTTCTGGCCCTGACTCACCGCAGCTTTGCCGGTCGCAACAACGAGCGTCTGGAATTCCTCGGTGACGCTATCCTCAACTTCGTTGCCGGTGAAGCGCTGTTTGACCGCTTTCCCCAGGCCCGTGAAGGCCAGTTGTCCCGGCTGCGTGCGCGTTTGGTGAAGGGTGAAACCCTGGCCTTGCTGGCCCGCGGTTTTGACCTTGGCGAGTACCTGCGGCTCGGATCCGGTGAATTGAAGAGCGGCGGCTTCCGCCGTGAGTCGATTCTGGCCGATGCCCTGGAAGCCCTGATTGGCGCGATCTACCTGGATGCCGGCATGGAAATGGCCCGCGAGCGTGTGCTGGCGTGGTTGACCACCGAGTTTGACAGCCTGACGCTGGTAGATACCAACAAGGATCCGAAAACCCGACTGCAGGAGTTTCTTCAGTCCCGCGCCTGTGAGCTGCCACGTTACGAAGTGGTGGATATCCAGGGCGAACCGCACTGCCGGATGTTCTTCGTCGAGTGTGAGATCACCTTATTGAATGAAAAAAGCCGGGGTCAGGGTGTCAGTCGTCGCATTGCCGAACAGGTAGCAGCGGCCGCAGCACTTATTGCCCTAGGCGTGGAGAACGGCAATGACTGATTCAACTGCAACACGCTGTGGCTATGTCGCCATCGTCGGCCGGCCAAACGTGGGCAAGTCCACGCTGATCAACCATATCCTGGGTCAAAAGCTGGCAATCACCTCGCGCAAGCCGCAGACCACTCGCCACAACATGCTGGGTATAAAGACCGAAGGCGCTATCCAGGCCATCTACGTCGACACCCCTGGCATGCACAAAAATGGCGAGAAAGCCCTCAATCGCTACATGAACAAAACCGCGTCGGCTGCGTTGAAAGACGTCGACGTAGTGATTTTCGTCGTTGACCGCACCCGTTGGACTGACGAAGACCAGATGGTCCTTGAGCGCGTGCAATACGTACAGGGCCCGGTGATCCTGGCGATCAACAAGACTGACCGTCTTGAAGACAAAGCCGAGCTGATGCCGCATCTGGAGTGGCTGCAAGGTCAGCTGCCAAATGCGTCCATCGTGCCGATCTCGGCGCAGCACGGGCACAACCTGGACGCGCTGGAAGGCCTGATCGCCTCGCACCTGCCGGAAAACGATCACTTCTTCCCGGAAGATCAGATCACCGACCGCAGCAGCCGCTTCCTGGCCGCCGAACTGGTTCGCGAGAAGATCATGCGTCAGCTGGGTGCCGAGCTGCCTTACCAGATCACCGTGGAAATCGAAGAGTTCAAGCAGCAGGGCAAAACCCTGCATATCCACGCTCTGATTCTCGTAGAACGTGACGGGCAGAAGAAAATCATCATTGGCGACAAGGGCGAGCGCATCAAGCGTATCGGTACTGACGCGCGCCGCGACATGGAGCTGCTGTTCGACTCCAAGGTCATGCTCAATCTGTGGGTCAAGGTCAAAGGCGGTTGGTCCGATGACGAGCGCGCCCTGCGTTCGTTGGGCTACGGCGACCTGTAAGCCTGATCATCCGCACTGCTGCCTTGCTGGCAGCAGCGGATGCCTGTAATGCCTTCGCTTCCTTCGAGCGTCTGAATGATCAGCGTGCCTATCGGCCAACCAGCTTACGTGTTGCACAGCCGGGCGTACCGTGAAAACAGCGCACTGGTGGACTTCCTGACGCCTCAAGGTCGGCTACGCGCGGTGCTGCGCAGCGCCCGGGGCAAGGCTGGAACCCTGGCGCGGCCGTTCGTACCCCTTGAAGTCGAATTTCGCGGCAAGGGCGAGCTGAAAAACGTCGGCCGCATGGAAGGCCTTGGCGTCGCCAGCTGGCTGGTGGGGGAAGCGCTGTTCAGCGGGCTTTACCTCAATGAATTACTGATTCGCCTGTTACCTTCCGAAGATCCCCATCCCGGCGTGTTCGATCACTACGCCGCGACATTACAAGCACTGGCGCAAGGCCGAGCGCTGGAGCCATTGCTGCGCTCGTTCGAATGGCGACTGCTGGATGACCTTGGCTACGGTTTTGCGCTAGATACCGACATCAACGGCGATCCTTTGGATTCCACTGGTCTGTATCGCCTGCAAGTGGACGCCGGGCTTGAGCGCGTGTATCTGTTGCAACCCGGCCTGTTTCAAGGCACTGAACTATTGGCCATGGCTGAAGCCGACTGGAGCGCTCCGGGTGCTTTGTCTGCTGCCAAGCGTCTGATGCGTCAGGCGCTGGCCGTGCACCTGGGCGGTCGGCCATTGGTCAGTCGCGAACTGTTTCGCAAGCCTTAATCAGGCTTTATGCTCATCGACCTGTTTCGATCATCTTTCAGGAGACACCCGTGACTCACAGCACCCGCATTCTGCTTGGCGTAAACATTGATCACGTCGCCACCTTGCGTCAGGCCCGAGGCACGCGCTATCCAGACCCGGTCAAAGCTGCGCTGGACGCCGAAGAGGCCGGTGCTGACGGCATCACCGTGCATTTGCGTGAAGACCGCCGGCACATCCAGGAGCGCGACGTGTTGCTGCTCAAGGACGTGCTGCAGACCCGCATGAACTTCGAGATGGGCGTCACCGAAGAAATGCTCGCATTTGCCGAGCGTATTCGTCCTGCTCACGTGTGCCTGGTGCCGGAAACCCGTCAGGAGCTGACCACCGAGGGCGGTCTTGACGTTGCCGGGCAGGAAGCGCGCATTCAGGCAGCCGTGGAGCGTCTGAGCAAGATTGGTTGTGAGGTATCGCTGTTCATTGATGCCGACGAACGCCAGATTGCCGCGTCAAAGCGTGTGGGTGCGCCAGCCATCGAACTGCACACCGGCCGTTACGCCGACGCGCAAACGCCGACCGAAGTCGCTGACGAGCTCCAGCGCATCGCTGACGGCGTGGCGTTTGGTCTGGCAGAAGGGTTGATCGTCAATGCGGGCCACGGCTTGCATTACCACAACGTCGAGGCAGTGGCGGCCGTCAAAGGCATCAATGAATTGAACATCGGCCACGCTCTGGTGGCGCATGCGCTGTTCGTTGGTTTCAAATCGGCGGTGGCCGAGATGAAGGCGTTGATTGTGGCGGCTGCGTACAAAGCCTGAATTGAACCGCAAAAACCGGGTTTGTCCCTGGACCAGTGGTAGATCATCGGGCCTATGCGGTGATTACCTGTGGGAGCGAGCTTGCTCGCGAAGAGGCCGGGACATACGTAGATATTTCTGGGGGCAGGAACATTGCCTTCGCGAGCAAGCTCGCTCCCACAGGGATCTCCAGGGTTACAGGTGGACATATACCCACAGGGCCATCATGAGGGGCTGACCTACGGCTTACGCCCCACAATCACCGCGCGCATGGGCGCGGGCAGGCCTTCTATGGTTTTGCTCTGGTCTTGCGGGTCAAGGAAGTCGCTCAGGGACTGGTAGCGCATCCATTCCGTACCGCGCTGTTCTTCAGTGGTGGTCACGCTGACATCTACGCATCGCACATCCACGAAGCCAGCCCGGCGCAGCCATAGTTCCAGCGCGGGCACTGAAGGCAGGAACCACACATTGCGCATCTGCGAATAGCGATCTTCCGGTACCAGCACCTGATGCACGTCGCCTTCCACCACCATGGTTTCCAGCACCAACTCGCCACCTTTGACCAGGCAATCCTTGAGCGCCAGCAGGTGATCAATCGGCGATTTGCGGTGATACAGCACACCCATGGAAAACACCGTATCGAAGCCTTCCAGTCGCGCAGGCAAGTCTTCCAGGGCGAAGGGCAGGTGCCAGGCAGGCAGATCAGGCAAATAGCGTTGCATGGCCTGGAACTGACAGAAGAACAGCCAGTTCGGATCGACACCAATCACGCTGTCCGCACCCGCGCCAAGCATGCGCCACTGGTAATAACCATTGCCGCATCCCACATCCAGCACGCGCTTGCCTTTGAGATCCAGGTGCGGGGCGACCCGTGACCATTTCCAGTCCGAGCGCCATTCGGTATCGATATGCACGCCGAACACATCGAACGGTCCTTTGCGCCACGGTGAGAGGCCCATCAGTGCGGCGCGGGTCTGTTCGCGGGTTTGCTCATCGCAATCGTCGTCGAGGCTGAAACTGTCCTTGAGGTCGATGCGGGTGGGCATGAGGTCGGGCAAGGCATTCAGTGCGCCTTGCCAGCGTTCCAGGTCGCCGTGACCCTTGGCCATCTTCGTATCGAGCTGGGCTTGCAGGCCATTGGCCCATTCAGCCAGAGGTGTGCCCGCCAGACGGCGGACCAGTGGGGCAAGATCAATCATGGCAGGGCAATCAACGAGGCAAAGTTCAAGCATTGGAACCACGGAACCACCTTGCTGAAGCCTGCGTCGAGCAAGCGTTGGCGGTGTTCTTCGAGGCTGTCGGGTTTCATCACGTTCTCGATGGCGCTGCGCTTCTGGGCAATCTCCAGATCGCTGTAGCCATTGGCGCGTTTGAAGGCAATGTGCAGGTCGGTGAGCAAGGCATGTTCCTGTTCATCGTTGAAGCGCAGCTTCTCGGAGAGAATCAGCGCGCCACCCGGTACCAGCGCCTGGCGGATACGGCTCAACAGGGCGAGTCGCTGCTCGGGGGCGATGAATTGCAGGGTGAAGTTCAGGGCCACTACCGACGCCGGCTGAAATTCAAGCGCGAGGATATCGCCCTCAATCACCTGCACGGGTAGCAACTCCTGAAACATCGAGTTTTGTGCATTCAAGTATTCCCGGCAGCGTTCGACCATGGCCGCCGAGTTATCCACAGCGATCACGCTGCAGCCTTCGCTCCGAACATGACGACGCAGTGCCTGGGTCACCGCGCCGAGAGAACTGCCCAAGTCATACAGCACGCTATTGGGTTGAGCGAATTGCGCGGCCAGCACACCGAGGTTCTCGACGATGGTCGGATAACCGGGCACCGAGCGCTTGATCATGTCCGGGAAAACCCGCACCACGTCTTCGTTGAAGGCGAAGTCCGGCACCTGGGCCAGGGGCTGGGCGAAAATGCGGTCGGGTTCTTTGCTCACGGTGATTCCGGCGAGGGGCTGAAAAGTGCGGCATTTTAGCCAAATCCGCAGCCAAGCCGAAACATCATCTGACCGCAGGGTGGCAAAAGATCCTCAATTGACGGTAATGGCGCAATCGAAGGTCTGCTCCGGCGCAACTTCCGGTGCCCATGGCTGCTGATAAACCATCGTCAACCGGCCGCTGCCAGTAGTTGTCGCCTGATAGCGCCACACCGACTGACCAGCGCTACCCACCATGTTTCTGTCTTCGGGGTTGTGATAAACCTCCGGGCCCAGGCTACGCAGGATCGACTGCGCCGGGTTCTGGACTTGCCAGCGATAACCTGTGGTGGGCGAGCTGGGCAGGCTTAACAGAAGAATCTGCCCGGTTTTCAGCGTCAACGGGCAATCGCCTTGTTCTTCAAGGCTGACCAGATGCTTGGGTTGCTGCGCGCAGGCAGCCAGAAGGGACAGGCTCAACGGGAATAGCAGACGGGCAGGGTGCATGGTGGCTCCAGTCTTCAGACGAGGCTGGAGCATAACCGATGGGGGATTGGTGAGGCGATATTGTGGTTGGATCGGATCACCTGTGGGAGCCGAGCTTGCTCGCGATGAAGGCGGCGCGGTTAGCCAGACACACCGCGTTATCGTTCTTCGCGAGCAAGCTCGGCTCCCACAGAACTCATTCCATTAAAACAACACCTTCGCCACATCCGCAAAGCGCTTGGCGAAGTGCACGGTGATGCCTTCCTTGAGGTAATCCGGCAGTTCTTCGAAGTTACCGCGGTTGGGTTCCGGCAGGATCAGTTCGTTGATTTTCTGCCGGCGGGCTGCGATGACTTTCTCTCGCACACCACCAATCGGCAACACATGCCCGGTCAGGGTGAGTTCGCCGGTCATGGCCACGCCTTTTTTCGGCGCCTGATTGCGAGCCAGGGACAGCAAAGCGCTAGCCATGGTCACGCCAGCGCTCGGACCGTCTTTCGGTGTTGCGCCTTCCGGAACGTGCAAGTGCACGAAGGCTTCGTCGAAGAAGGTCGGATCGCCGCCAAATTGCTTGAGATTGGAGCTCACGTAGCTGTAGGCGATCTCGGCAGATTCCTTCATCACATCGCCCAATTGCCCGGTCAGCTTGAAGCCACGGTTCAGAGTGTGGATGCGCGTCGCTTCGATTGGCAGAGTCGCGCCGCCCATGCTGGTCCAGGCCAGACCGGTAATCACCCCGGTCCCGGCAAGTACCTGCTCATTGCGGAACACCGGCATGCCCAGCGAGGCTTCGAGGTCTTTTGGGCCGATCTTGATGGTCGATTTTGGCTCGTCGATCAGCTTCACGACGGCTTTGCGCACCACCTTGCTCAACTGTTTCTCCAGTTGCCGCACGCCAGCTTCCCGGGCGTAACCTTCGATGATCGAGCGCAGGGCAGTGTCGCTGATGGACAGGCTGCCTTTGGAAACGCCCGCTTTCTCCAGTTGCTTTGGCCATAGATGACGTTTGGCAATGGCCAGTTTTTCTTCGGTGATGTAACCCGACAGGCGAATCACTTCCATTCGGTCGAGCAGCGGGCCGGGGATTGAGTCCAGGGTGTTGGCAGTGCAGATAAACAACACTTTGGACAGGTCCAGACGTAGATCCAGGTAGTGATCAAGGAATTCGACGTTCTGTTCCGGGTCGAGAGTTTCCAGCAATGCAGAAGCCGGGTCGCCCTGGAAGCTCTGGCCCATCTTGTCGATTTCATCGAGCATGATGACCGGGTTCATGACTTCCATATCTTTGAGCGCCTGCACCAGCTTGCCCGGTTGAGCGCCGATGTAGGTGCGACGGTGACCCTTGATCTCGGCCTCGTCACGCATCCCGCCGACGCTGAAGCGATAAAACGGACGGCCCAGAGATTCGGCAATCGAGCGGCCGACGCTGGTCTTGCCGACGCCCGGCGGGCCGACCAGCAATACGATCGAGCCGCTGATCTCGCCTTTATAAGCACCGACGGCGAGGAATTCGAGAATCCGCGCCTTGATATCGTCCAGACCGGCGTGATGCTGATCGAGGACTTTGCGGGCGTGCTTGAGGTCCAGTTTGTCCTTGCCGAACACACCCCATGGCACCGAGCTGGCCCAGTCCAGATAGTTGCGGGTCACGGCATATTCAGGGGAGCCGGTCTCCAGCACCTTGAGCTTGTTGATTTCCTCGTCAATACGTTTGCGCGCCTGAGCGGGCAAAGTCTTGCCTTCCAGACGGGCTTCGAACTGTTCGATGTCGGCGCTGCGGTCGTCCTTGCTCAGGCCCAGCTCTTGCTGAATAACCTTGAGCTGCTCCTTAAGAAAGAATTCGCGCTGATGCTCACCGATCTTGCGGTTCACCTCGGCGGAAATCTCTTTCTGCAGCCGCGCGACTTCGACTTCCTTGCGCAGCATCGGCAGGACTTTCTCCATGCGCTTGAGCATAGGTACGCAATCGAGCACTTGCTGCAGATCGACACCAGTGGCGGACGTCAGCGCGGCGGCGAAGTCGGTCAGTGGTGACGGATCATTGGGGCTGAAGCGGTTGAGGTAGTTCTTCAGCTCTTCGCTGTACAGCGGATTGAGCGGCAGCAGTTCCTTGATCGCATTGATCAAGGCCATGCCATAAGCCTTGACCTCGTCGGTGGGCTCATTGGGCTGATGCGGGTATTCGACTTCCACCAGATACGGCGGGCGATGGTGTTTGAGCCAGGTCTTGATGCGTACCCGGCTCAGACCCTGAGCGACGAACTGCAGCTTACCGTTTTCCCGGCTGGCATGGTGCACCTTGACCAGCGTGCCGTACTCCGGCAGCGCGTCGGTGTTGAAATGCCGGGGATCTTCCGGCGGCGTGTCCATGAAGAACAGCGCCAACGAGTGATGATCGGATTTGCTGACCAGCTCGAGGGTTTCGGCCCACGGCTCTTCATTGACGATCACCGGCAAGACCTGGGCCGGGAAGAACGGTCGGTTATGAATCGGGATGATATAGACCTTGTCCGGCAGATTCTGCCCAGGCAAGGCAAGCGTGGTGCCTGTGGAGTTCAGCGTTACTTCGTGCTCGCCTTCTACGTCATCTGGTAAGTCTTGGGAATCTGCTTGCTGGTTGCTCATGGGGCACCTGCATGATTGAACATGAACCTTAGATGGGGCAATGCTCCTCAGGTTTCAATGGCGGTGGTCGATAGCCTGTTCAAGAGCAGAAAAACAAAACCGCCCACGACCTGCAGGCGACCTTTCGTCGAGCCAGTTTCGATGATGGCTTAATGCCTTAATTGGTGCGTGATCTTCCGTGCCGCTGCAGTTAATCTGCGTGCGAGACACTTCGTTGCCAAGGCTGGCATTAATTTACTCGGCCTTGCCGTTGTGGACTGACTTGATGAACAAAGCTATTTCTGCGCTTGTAACCGCATGTTTGCTGGTGTGTGCCGTATCGGCCTCGGCTACCGGGCTTAATGCGCGTTTGATGGACATGAACGGCAAGCCGGTATCCGGCGCCGTGCTGACTTTGCAGGGGCCGGGCAAGTCAGGTGGCTCACTCAAAGCGAATATGGACCAGCGCGATCAGGAGTTCTCGCCCCGCGTACTGGCCGTGCACACCAACACCGAAGTCAAATTCCCCAACAGCGATAACATCCGCCATCAGGTGTATTCCTTCTCGCCCGCCAAACGGTTTGAGCTGCGTCTTTACAGCGGCACGCCGTCCGATCCGCTGCTGTTTGATAAACCAGGCATCGTTGTCCTCGGCTGCAATATCCATGACTGGATGTTGGGCTATATCTACGTCACCGATGATCCATGGTTCGCAGTCAGTGCAGAGGATGGCACCGTGAATTTTGATCAATTGCCTGCCGGGCACTACTCGGCAACCCTGTGGCATCCCAAAGCGCCCGATATGCAGCCCGTCAGCGGCGGCGAATTCGACGTGCCCGCTGCCGGAATGAAAAAGGATTTCAGTTTCGAAGTTGAAGCCAGCGCCGAAAGCGCACCGGCTGCACCTGCCGCGAGTTCGTTCAGCGATGCCTTCCACAAGGCCACCCACTGATGAACCTGCGCACCAGTTTTCAGGCGCGCATCGCCTGCGTATTGACTGCCCTGCTGCTCGTGGTCGTCGCAGCGGTGTACTTCGCGGTCAAGGCGGCAACCGGTGATGCGGTGCGTTCCCAGGCCCAGACCCAGCTGGAGGTCGGCTCGCGGGTGTTTGAAGATTTGATGGACATGCGCGGCAAGCGACTGCGTGACGGGGTGCAGCTGATGTCGGCTGACTTCGGTTTTCGCGATGCGGTGGCCAGTTCCGATGCTTCGACCATTCGCTCGGTGCTGCTCAATCACGGCGGCCGGATCGGTGCCAGCGACATGTTCCTGTTGAGCATGGATGGCACCGTGGTCGCCAGTACCGTGGCGTCGGTGCAGGAGGGCACCAAGTTTCGTTTTGATCGTTCGCTGCGCGATGCCAAACGCAAAGGTCAGTCGATGGTGATCGTGCCCGAAAGCGGTCTGCCCCATCTGCTGGTGGAAAGTACCGTGCTTGCGCCTTTGCCGATCGGTCGCGTGGTCATGGGCTTCAGCATGACTGGCGAGTTGGCCCAGGCTTTGCGCTCCATGAGTGGCCTTGAGGTCTCATTTCTGACCATCGAGGGCGGCAAGCCGGGGCAACTGATCAGTACTCAGCCGCCAGAGATGTTTGCCGGTCTGACCAAACTGATGCTGAGCTCATCTCAGGGCCAGGTCGGTATGACAGAGCACTCGAACTTGAGCTTCCTCAGTCAAACCATGGTGCTGGACAACATCGACGGCGATCAGGAGCAGGTGTTTGCCCTGCTGCAAAGCCCCATCGACAAAGCGTTGATGGCTTTCGCGCCACTGGATGAAAAAATCTTCTGGATCTCGATCATCGCCTTGCTGGCCTCGCTGGTGGGTACGCTGATCCTGGCGCGCAGTGTGTCGCTACCGGTTCGTGCCTTGGCGCTGGCGGCCAAACGCATCGGTGATGGCGATTACAAAACCCCGGTGCGGATGGCGCGTAGCGATGAATTGGGCATGTTGGCAATTGCTATCAACACCATGCAGCAAGGCATCGCGGTACGTGAGAATCAATTGGCGCATAACGCCCTGCATGATGCGCAGACCGGTCTGCCTAACCGCGCGCTGGCCATGGAGCGTCTAGGCAGCTCCATTGCTGCCCAGCGGCCCATGGCGCTGCTGTGCCTGGGGATCGATAACTACTTGGCAATCAATGAAAGCTGCGGCGCTGCCGGCGCTGATCAATTGCTGCGCGGCATCGGCCAGGAACTGAAAGCAACCCTCAAGCCTGGTGACACCCTGGCACGCCTGACCGCACATGAATTCCTGCTCCTGCTGGATCACACCGGCAGTGACGGCGCGGTGGCAATGGCTGACAGGCTGCAACGTCTGCTCAGCCAGCCCCAGCATGTGGACGGCAACGACGTGGTGCTGGAGTGCTCCATCGGCATCGTCGGCTATCCCGCCCATGGCCACTCGGTGGATGAGTTGCTCCAGCGTGCCGCCATTGCCCGTCGCGATGCGCTGCATATGCCGGGGCGTCTGCAAGTCTATGAAGATGGTCGCGATCTGGCCCACCAGCGGCAGATCAGCCTTATTCGTGATTTGCGCCAGGCGGCGAAGAAAGGCGAGTTGCAGCTGCATTACCAACCCAAGCTGGATATCCGTCAGGGCATCGTGCGTCAGGCCGAAGCCTTGTTGCGTTGGCAGCACCCGCAGTTCGGCAACGTCTCGCCGGCTGAATTCATCGTGCTTGCCGAGCGCACCGGCAGTATTCAGATCCTCACCAGTTGGGTGATTGAAGAGTCGATGCGCCAAATGGCCGAGTGGAGGCAACGCGGCCTGGTGGTGCAGGTGTCGGTGAACATTTCTGCTGATGACTTGCTCGGCGGCGACCTGGCTGACCGGGTCATGAGCCTGCTCAAGTTATATCGACTGCCCGCCGAACAGCTTATTTTCGAGATCACCGAAAGCGCCGTCATGCGCGAGCCTGAACAGGCACTGGTGGTCCTCAATCGTCTGCGTGAATGTGGCATCAGCCTGTCCGTGGATGATTTCGGTACTGGTTATTCCTCCCTGGCGCACCTCAAGCGGCTACCCGTGCAAGAACTGAAAATCGACCAGTCATTTGTGCGCAACCTGGATGAAACCAGCGAAGACGCGGTGATCGTGCGTTCAACCATCGAGATGAGCCACAACCTGGGCCTCAAAGTCGTCGCCGAAGGGGTCGAGTATGAGCACAGTCTCATCCTGCTCGACCGCTGGCATTGCGACACGGCGCAGGGCTATTTGATCAGTCGTCCGCTGACTGCCGTCGCCTTTGAAGCGTGGATGGCCAAGTCATTGTCTTTACCCAGCCTGATGGTTCATTGAGCGATGTCTTACAAATATTCGGTGGTATTGAGTTGCATGTTGGGCGCCTTCGTACAGATCGCCCATGCCGATAACGGTCGTCTGATTGCCACCGGTGGTGCGTCCAGCATCGAAGGTGCAGCGGGCGGCGGCATCACTCCCTGGGCGGTGCTGACCGGCTATGGTGAGCAGGGCGAATGGGGAACCAGCGTTTTTGCCACCCATGTCGATTTGCCGGATTACACCCTGGACGTTGCGGGTATGTCGGTGGCCTATGGCAATCGGGTAGAGCTTTCCTACGCTCACCAACGATTTGACCTGGGCACCCTGCAGAAAAACCTGAGCCTGCCGGAAGATAACCTGACTCAGGACATCTTCGGTGTGAAGGTGCGTCTGTTCGGGGACCTGATCTACGACACGCTGCCGCAGGTTTCCCTGGGCATTGAATACAAGAAACAGAACGACTTCCTGATCCCCAGCTTGGTGGGCGCCAGGCGCGATTCGGACGTTGAGGGCTATCTGACGGCCAGCCGTCTGTTCATGGGCGCAGCCTTTGGCTACAACGTGGTGCTCAATGGTGGCGTGCGTTACAGCCGGGCTAACGAGACGGGTTTGCTGGGCTTCGGCGGTGATCGTCGCGATACCCGTAGCCTGCTCAAGGAAGGTTCGGTGGCGGTGCTGTTCAACCCGCGTTGGGCGCTGGGTGTCGAGTATCGGGAAAAACCGGACAACCTGTCGTTTGCCGGTGAGAGTGATTGGGCGGACGTGTTCGTCGGCTATTTCCCCAACAAACATTTATCCGTGGTGCTGGCCTACGCAAAGCTGGGGGAAATCGCCACGCTGGACGACCAGAACGGGGCTTATCTGTCCATTCAGGGGAGCTTCTGACATGCGTCGTTATTTACTCGCCGGTTTGATGCTGGTCATCCTGGCCGGTTGTGCACAACAGCCGCCCAAGGATGACAGCCTTTACCACGCCCTTGGCCAGCGGCCGGGGATCCAGCGCATTGTTGAGGGCATGTTGCTGAACGTGGCCAAGGACGGGCGCATCGTCGAGCACTTCAAGAAGGTGGACATCACGCGGCTGCGGGACAAGTTGACTGAGCATTTGTGTGTTGAAGCAGGCGGGCCGTGCAAATACACCGGCGATACGCTTGCGGAGGCTCACAAGGGGCTGAACCTGACCCGCAGCGATTTCAATGCGCTGGTCGAGGATTTGATTGATGCGATGGATGCCGAGGGTATTTCCGTACCCAACCAGAACCACTTGATCGCGCGGTTGGCACCGGTGCGCGGGGAAGTGATTGAGAAGTAGGGTGTTTGTGATTCTGTGTTTCTGTGTTTCTGTGTTTCTGTGTTTTGTGTACATATCCGTTGGTGCGGTGATGGCCTCTATTGGTTGCGCCCTTACGGCGCCTCACTTTTGAGAAGCGCAAAAGTAAGCAAAACGCTCTTGCCCCACCACTCGGTCCCTCGCCTGGGCTCGGCATGCCCGTAATCCGACATTTATTCGGCGGGCCGCCGCGAAGGGCCATCCCTGGCCCAGCGCGGCTAAACCGGCATCCATGCCGGTTTGCACCGCCGAATCAATATCGAATTCCGGCCAGCGTGGTTTGACGGGGCGCCAAGATCAAAATCAAAAGCGCGCAGATCAAGATCAACTGCGGGATGGTTGGCGCTACGTGAATTGAGGTAGGAGCTGCCGAAGGCTGCGAAGGCGGCTACCGATTCGCAGCCTTCGGCAGCTCCTACATAAAACCCCCGCCCGGCCGGCCCTACGGGCTCAGTTGATCCCTGTGGGAGCGTGGCTTGCCTGCGATAAGGCTGGACGCGATTGTGCAGGTAAAAACAGCGAAACATTATCGCGGGCAAGCACCGCTCCCACAGGTTCGGTGATCGCCGGAAGGAACGCGGTATGGAGACAAAACAGGTCGGGGGATCAACTGCGGGATGGTTGGCGCTACGTGAATTAAGGTAGGAGCTGCCGAAGGCTGCGAAGGCGGCTACCGATTCGCAGCCTTCGGCAGCTTCTACAGAAACCCCCCGCCCGCCCGGCCCTGCGGGCTCAGTTGATCCCTGTGGGAGCGTGGCTTGCCCGCGATAAGGCTGGGCGCGATTGTGCAGGTAAAAACAGCGAAACCTGATCGCGGGCAAGCACCACTCCCACAGGTTCGGTGATCGCCGGAAGGAACGCGGTATGGAGACAGAACAGGTCGGGGGATCAACTGCGGGATGGTTGGCGCTACGTGAATTGAGGTAGGAGCTGCCGAAGGCTGCGAAGGCGGCTACCGATTCGCAGCCTTCGGCAGCTCCTACAGAGAATCGCGCACGCCGTTAATTCCGTGGGCGAATTCATTCGCAAAGGGAATGGCACAGAAACAGCGCGGTATCCCAGAGCAAAAGCAGGTCGGCTTTCAGGCCGCCTCGCGCGCTTTTGATTTTGATCTTAGGCGCCCCGTCAAACCACGCTGGCCGGAATCCGATGTTTATTCGGCGGGCAAACCGGCATGGATGCCGGTTTAGCCGCCCTAGGCCATGGATGGCCGTTGGCGGCGGCCCGCCGAATCAATGTCGGATTACGGGCATGCCGAGCCTAGGCGAGGGACCGAGTGGTGGGGCAAGAGCGCTTTGGTTACTTTCGCGCTTTTCGAAAGTGACCCGCCGTAAGGGCGGAACCCTAATCAAACATCACCGCAACAACGGATATGTACACAAAAAACAAAAAAAACGGCCATCTCTCGATAGCCGCTTTTTCAACCACATCACATCAGCAACCCATCAATCCGGCAGTTTGAACGCCATCACGTAGTCGCCTTGTTTGGTCCCCAAGGAACCGTGACCGCCCGCCATGACCAGCACATATTGCTTGCCGTCCTTGCCGGTGTAGGTCATCGGGGTGGTTTGTGCGCCTGCTGGCAGACGACCTTCCCACAGTTGCTTGCCGTTACGAACATCGTAGGCGCGCAGATACTGGTCAAGCGTACCGCTGAGGAACGCGACGCCACTGGCGGTGGTGAAGGTCCCACCCAGGCTTGGAACACCCATGGTCAGCGGGATCGGAACCGGCGAGCTGTCACGCACGGTGCCGTTTTTGTGCATCCAGATGGTCTGATGATTGGTCAGGTCCACAGCAGCCACATAACCCCACGCTGGCGCTTGGCAAGGCAGGCCCATTGGCGACAGCAGCGCTTCGAGGATCACACCATACGGCGCGCCTTTGTTCGGCTGTACGCCTTCGGTTTCGCTTTTGCGACCAGGACCGCCAGCCACTTCAGCGGCGGGTACCAGCTTCGAGCGGAAGGCCATGTAGCTTGGGTTGACGAAGGCAATCTGACGCACCGGGTCAACCGAAATGCCGCCCCAGTCGAACACACCAAAGTTACCTGGATACACCAGCGAACCTTGCAGCGATGGCGGGGTGAAGGGGCCTTCGTAACGCAGAGATTTGAAGTCGATCCGGCACAGCGCCTGATCAAATGGCGTCACACCCCACATGTCGCGCTCACGCAGCGGTGGCGGCATGAAGTTCAGGTCGGATTTCGGTTGAGTTGGCGAAGTATGGTCGCCCTCTACCGCGCCACCTGGAACCGGCACTTCGTTGATCGGCACGATTGGCTGACCATTGCTGCGGTCCAGCACATAAATGCTGCCTTGCTTGGTTGAAGCCAATACAGCGGGTTTCACGCCTTCAGCGGTTTTCATGTCCATGAGGGTCGGTTGGCCGCCCACGTCCATGTCCCACAGGTCATGGTGAGTGAATTGGAAATTCCATTTCACGTGACCCGTTGCGATATCCAGTGCCACCAGACCCGCGCTGAAGCGCTCTGACGCCGGGGTACGGTTGCCGCCCCATTGGTCGGGCATCTGGTTGCCCATCGGCAGGTAGAGCATGCCGAGTTTTTCGTCGACGCTGAACATCGACCACATGTTGGGCGAGTTGCGAGTGTAAGTCTGGCCAGGGGCGATCGGCGTGGTGTCGTCCGGATTGCCGCTGTCCCAGTTCCAGACCAGACGGCCAGTGTGGACGTCGAACGCACGGATCACGCCCGAAGGCTCATCAACCGAAACGTTATCGGTGACGTGACCGCCGATCACTACCAGGTCCTTGGTCACAGCCGGTGGCGAGGTCGAGTAGTAACCACCCGGCGCGAAGGTGCCGATATTGGCGCTCAGGTCGATGGCGCCTTTGTTGCCGAAGTCTTCACAGACTTTGCCGGTGTCGGCGTTCAGTGCGATCAGGCGAGTGTCGGCGGTCGGCAGGAAGATGCGACGCGGGCACGCATTGCTGCCGGTGCTGGCAACAGCGGGCGCGGTCGGGCTTTGTGCTGGAGCCGCTGCATCGGATGCAGGAGCGGCAGCGTAGGCGGCATCATCGTGATACGACACGCCACGGCAGGTCATGTGTGCCCAACCTTTGAAGTTGGCGGCGTTCTGGGTGCTGATTTTTGGATCGTAGCGCCAGATTTCCTTGCCGGTATCCGGGTCCAGGGCGATCACCTGGCTGTGCGGCGTACAGACGTAGAGCATGCCGTTGACTTTGAGCGGCGTGTTCTCGGCGGTGGTTTCACCCGGATCGTTTGGCCCTGGGATGTCACCGGTGCGATAGGTCCAGGCAGGAACCAGCTTGCTGGCGTTTTCCGGAGTGATCTGCGCCAGTGGCGAGTAGCGATCACCGAAGCCGGTGCGGCCATAAGACTGCCAGTCGCCATCAGGCATCGCTGGCGCGGCGCTGGTGGTGCCCGCCGTCTCGCGATCCAGTTGACCTTTGATTTCACCCGGGTTGGTGAACTGGCTCGCCAGTGCAGCGACGCCGGCCAGAACCACGGCAACGGTCAGGCCGCTGGTGCCCAGACCGCCAGGTTGCCCACGCAGAACCGGGCGACGGAACCAAGGCAGCAACATCACAATGCCCAGTGCGAACCACAAGGCCAGACGCGGCACCAGTTGCCACCAGTCCAGACCCACTTCCCACAATGCCCAGACGGTGCTCGCAAACAGGATCACTGCATACAGGCCGAAGGCTGCGCGCCGTCCGGTGATGAGCAGCACGCCCGTGACTGCGAAGCCGATGCCGGCCAGCAGGTAATACATCGAACCGCCGACTTGCAGCAGTTTGATACCCAGACCCAGCAGGACCAGGCCCATCAGCAGGATCACCGCCCCGAGCAATGTCGGTAGCAGGCGATGTCTACTCAAAGCACCGTCAGTGCTCATAGTGTGAATCTCCAAGACAGATTTAAGTGATTGACGCTTTGTTGTGTTGCGCAGGATTCGGTGATGAATTCGCTGCAATACTTTGAAACTAGTTGTTGATACGAACTAATGACAGCAGAAATCAGCCGTCGGTCAGAACGAGGACTGAATTTTCAAGCCAGCCACCAGCGCATCGTCCACCTGATTCACACCGCCGGGATGGCGGATGAACTGCAGATTGGGGCGTACGGTGAGCCAATTGCTTACGTGAACGCCGTAATACAGCTCGGCGTTGTATTCGGTGTCTTGCAAGGGCGTGAAGGCCGGGTCGTTGTAGTCGTAGACCGCCGCTGCCTGATTTTGTGCATCTGCGTTCTTGCGGTAGGCCGGATTGACATGGATACGTGCGACCGCCAGACCAATGTCGTCCTTGGGACGGGCGTCGAACGGGCCCTTGTAGAACGCACCGAGGGACACGTAGTTGTCGACCATGTTGGTCTTCTTGTCGTGCATCGTGCCGTTGGCAAACACGCTCAGGCCGCGGCTTTGATCGCTGGCCCGGCTGGTCACTTGCTGCAGCAGATTGACCCACATACCGTGTTTGCTCGACGCACTGCGATAGGTGCTGTCGGTCAAGGCAGCGGATTGGCCATTGCTGTTCTTGTAAACATCCTGGCTGTCAGCGGTGCTGTAGTAGTAACCCGCGCGGTATTCACCGGGCAGGCCGTCGACTTTCGGTGACCAGACCAGCTCGACCGGCAGAACCATGCCCTGGGTGCCGCTGCCGCTGAGTTTGAAGCCATTGTCATTGTCCAGATTGGACGGGTTCTGCTCGAAGACGCCGATCTGGGCGAACAGCTCGGGATTGATCTGGTACTTGGCGCGCATCGCCCATTGGCTGACGGGCCAGTTGTAAACCGTGCCGCCATCCCAGTTGCCCACCTGGGAGCCACACAACGCAAGGTTCTGGAAGTCACACGGGAAGCTGCCGAAATCTTCACCCTGATTGAAGCGGCCCAGCTTGATGCTCAGCGCCTGGTCAAAAAACTTCTGCTGATACCAAAGCTGCGTGAGGCGGGTGACGCTGCCCCGACCCCAGACTTCCTGAGACGACGACAAGGTCCCGGTGCGCGGATCGCTGACCCGGTCATTACTGATGTTGTCGCCGTTGCGATTGGTCAGCGTCAGCTGGAACTCGGCGTCATGCCAGCCGAGGATTTTCTGCAGGTCCAGATGGGCGCCAAGCGCGTACTGATCGCTGTAACGCACCGCTTTGTCATGGCTGTAACCGCCGTGCAGGTTGGAGCCTGTTTCGGAGGTGTAATCGAGTTTGAAGTCATAACCTGCTTGCGAAAGCTCGGTGCGCTTGCCGTTCCAGTCGCCCAGCATCCAGGGAGAGTCACTGTCGAAGGCGGGAGCCGCGCTGGCAAAGCTTGCGATGCCGGCGGCGGCAAATCCGCAGAGGCTTGCGGTCAGGCTCAGGCGTGAAGGACAGGGCAGGGCAAAAGCCAAAAAACGTCTCGTGTTGGCAGACATGGGTATCGTTCTTTTCGAGTTATTTGGAGAGAAGGCGTGCGGCGCTATGCCACGGCTCTGCACTGCATAAGCAGTTGCAAAATCGTTTCAGTTGGCAGGTTGCAATGATAGGGGGCTAACGGATGCGTAAACAGCGCTGAAACTGACATGGATCATTGCGGGGATTGCAATAGTGCGGGGGGAGGGAAGGGCTGTGGGAACTAACGCGGGAAATTCTATGTTTGCCTGAAAGCCCCTAGGACTCCACGCTCAACACAGTTCTCGGTGGGAGCGAGCTTGCTCGCGAAGGCAATGCTCCTACCCCCAGAGATATATTCGGATGTCCCGGCCCCTTCGCGAGCAAGCTCGCTCCCACAGGGGGCGCGTTCGCCTCATGGCCACCCGCATCTTGCACGGGGTGGCCGGTTATTGGTTTGATCAGAACGTCGTCCGCAGCCCCACTTCAACACTGCGGCCCTGGGCCGGGGCGATGTCGCGCAGGATCGAGCTGGCGTAGCGTACGGTCTGGTTGGTCAGGTTTTCGCCGTTGACGAACGCCAGCCATTGGCTGCCGCCCAGATCGAACTTGTACCCGGCGCTGGCCCCCAGAGTGGTGTAGCCGTCAGTGCCGGATTCGTTCTCTGGCACGCGGTGCTGTGAGCTGGCGTGCTCCACATCAATGCGCGCCTGCCACTTGTTCAGCTCCCACAACAGGCCGCTGTTCAAACGTAGCGGTGCAATGCGCGGCAGGGCTTCGCCGGTGTCCAGGTTTTTCGCCCGGGTGTAGTCGCCGGACAGCTCCAGCGCCAGGCTGCCGTACTGGTTTTGCCCAAGCTTCCAGTGATCCTGCGCTTCGAAACCGCTGAAGCGCGCTCGAACGCCCGAGTAGTTGTATTCAGGAATGCCGTCGGCATCTTCTTCGCCTTCGTCATTCAAGGTGCGACCACTGTTCAACAAGCCGATGTAATTGGAAAAGTGGCTGTAGAACACGCCAACGCTGCCTTTATGGGTGCCGTTGTCGAAGCGTAAAGCCAGGTCGCTGGACACGGCTTTCTCCTTGGACAACCCGGCATCGCCACGCTCGAAGGTACCGGTGGCCACGTGCGCGCCGTTGGCATACAGCTCATAGAAAGTCGGTGCGCGCTCGGTATAACCCAGGGTTGCCGCCAGCGACCAGATCGGCGTCAGGGTATAGACCGCGCCGGACGACAGGCTGCCCGCAGTGAAGCTGCTGGAAGTATCGGCACTGGCGAAGCGCTCGTTGCCCTTGGCGTCGGGGTCGACGGTGGTGTGCTCGATACGCCCGCCAAGGCTCAACTTGAGGCGCTCGGTGGCTTGCAGTTCTTCGAGGATGAACAACGCGCCAGCGTTGGTATCGCTCTGCGGGACAAACGCTTCTTCACCCAGAGCGGAAAATTCGCCACGGGTGACTTGCGCGCCGATCACACCTTCCACGGGACCAATCGGGTGATGACGGGCTTCGACACGGGCTTCATATCCCTTGTTCTTGAACGTGGTGCCGACCTCGCCACCTTCGATTTCCCGATGTTCGTAATCGGTGTAGCCAGCGTCCAGTTTCACCGACGTGAACAGCCCGGACAGATTGCGGATTTCCGAGGCGAAAGCGTAATGCTCCTGCTGCATGCGGATGCGCACGTCCTGTTCAGCGGGCGAACCGTAGTTGGAGTCATAGTTGCTGTAAGACACTCCGGCGTAGCCGTCATCCCAGGTGTAGGAACCGCCCACCGCGCCGCCGTCCTGACGGCCGTCGCTGTTGCTCAGCCGGTGCTTTTTGTCAGTGCCTTCTTCACTGGCGCGCTGCTCGCTGGTGCGGGCGTAGCCGGGGATGCGCAAATCATTGAATTCGCGGGCGTTGGCATCGATGTGCAAGGCGAACTGACCATTGCCGGCTTCGAGTTTGCCGGCGCTGCTGCGAGTGGTATCCGCGCCGCCGTAACGTAATTCGCCTGCACCGTGAATGCCTTCGATGGCCTCGGTCGGGATGCGGTTGTCGAACGTGTTGACCACCCCTCCGATGGCGCTGCCCCCATACAGCAGTGCTGCCGGGCCGCGGACGATCTCAATGCGTTCGACATTGACCGGGTCCAGCGGGACCGCATGGTCGTAAGACAGCGACGAGGCGTCGAGCGCGCCGACGCCATTACGCAGAATGCGAATCCGGTCGCCATCCTGGCCGCGAATGATCGGCCGGCTGGCACCGGGACCGAAGTACGACGAAGAAACACCGGGTTGTTTATTCAGGGTTTCGCCCAGGCTGCTTTTTTGTTGCAAGGTCAGATCGTCACCATCAAGCACCGTGGCCGGGGATGCCAGTTGATTGCTGCCCAGCGGGTTGGCGGTAATCACTTGCGGTTGCAGGTCCACCACATTGGCTGCATGGGAAGGCGAAGCGAGCAGCATGGCGGTTGCCAATGGCGAGAGGTGCCAGAGCAGGTTTTTTGAAGGGCAGGACATACGGATTTCCTTGGCGATGGGCTTTAGGCAGCCCGTGTGGGGCATTGAGATGGATATTTATAGTTACAATATAACATCTCTTTATTGGTCGACCAGAGGAACTTTTGGGAAGCGTCCTACCGTTTCTGGAGGCGAATCCTGACTGCCATTTCAACGTATCCGCACGCTAAGCTCTTCCCGCTGTCTGAAGCCTCGGCTAAGGTGCGCAGCTCTCGGGAAGTGCCCGTACTCATTCAGCATGAAGGTTCCGCATGACGACACCCCATTCCAATCCTTTGCACGGCGTGACACTGGAACAGATCCTCAACGCACTGGTTGAGCATTACGAGTGGTCGGGGCTGGCTGAGCGTATTGATATTCGCTGCTTCAAAAGCGATCCAAGCATCAAGTCCAGCCTGACGTTTTTGCGCAAGACGCCTTGGGCCAGGGAGAAGGTCGAGGCGCTCTACGTGAAGTTGCACCGCAGCAAGGGTTGGTAATTTCGGCCGGATGCAATGCCGGTCTCAAGGAATAAAAGATGTACCGCAAAGACATGCTAACTGCGCAAGGATCGCGCTATTACACGCTCATCGCCGCTTGCCTGGGTTGGTCAGGATTGGCGATTCAGCTTTATCTGGTGTTGATTGGTCGCTGGGCTGATGACGCCAGTCTGTTGGGTGGGTTGGTGCGGTTTTTCAGCTTCTTCACGGTATGGACCAACACACTGGTGGTCGTCGCCTTAAGCTGCGCCTTGACCCACAGAACCTCGGCCGTACAACGCTTCTTTCGCCTTCCCGCCGTTTGTAGCGGCATTGCGGCCAGCATCGTGCTGGTAGGGCTGGCCTATAACGTGCTGTTGCGCCATCTATGGCAGCCCGAAGGCTGGCAGTGGATCGCCGATGAGTTGCTGCACGATGTCATGCCGCTGGCGTTCCTGGTCTATTGGTGGCTGTACGTCCCCAAAGGCGTGCTGCGCTTCAGGCATGTACTGCTGTGGATTCTGTATCCCGTGGCTTACTTTTCCTACGTACTGCTGCGGGGTAGTTACATCGGCGATTACATGTATCCGTTTATCAATGTCGGAAATATTGGATACGTTGAGGCGTTCACCAATGCTGGCGGGATATTGATGGGGTTTATCGCGATTGGTCTCGCGTTACTTGGCGTGGATAAAGTTCGTGGCGGGCGCTGAGTCTTGGCGAACACCACATAACGTGCAGAATAAAACTGATTATCCGTAGGAGCGCGCTTGCCCGCGATGCGATTTCAATGCCGACATGTTTTTCGCTTGTGCGTATGTCATCGCGGGCAAGCGCGCTCCTACGGGTTTGCCGCACGAAAGGGTGTCGTCTGGGGAGCAGCATCAAGGGTTGGATGCTTATTTTGCGGTTATTCCGCATCACCCCCATCAACCCGCCAATACCCCGCAGCTTTCACAAACTCCTCCTCCAGGCCGAACTCATCGAGCAGCACCCGGCGCAGTTTGCGCGACAGTCCTGATTCGGTTGCGACCCAGGCGTAGAGCTTGCCTTCCGGCATTTCCAGACGGCGGGTGACGTCCAGCAGGTTCTGTTCGCCACGCACGATCCAGATCACATCTACCTGAGCCTGGTTGTTGAAAACCTGCTGTTCACCTTGATCGGCAACTTCCACCACCACCAACGCGCTGCGATTGGCGGCAAGCCCTTCGAGACGCCGGGCGATGGCGGGCAGGGCGGTTTCGTCGCCGATCAGCAGGTAGCTGTCGAAAATATCCGGCACGATCATCGACCCACGCGGCCCGGCGATATGCAGGAACTGACCTGGCTCGACCTGTTCCGCCCAGCTCGCGGCAGGGCCTTCACCGTGCAGCACGAAATCAATGTCCAGCTCGCCGCTTACCGGGTCATAACGGCGCGGCGTGTAATCACGCATGACCGGTTTCGGGCCGTCATTGGGCGACCCCGGCGTGAAGTTTTCCAGTGCGGCTTGCTCTTCTGGTGTGGTGGCGAATATCAGCTTCACATGATCATCAGTGCCCAGGCTGATGAAACCCGCCAGGTCCGGACCATGCAGGGTAACCCTGCGCATTTTTGGGGTGACGTCTGTCACGCGCAGGACTTCAAGCTTGCGACGTTTGATCTCATGGCTGACGCGATGGATGGACTGCTGTGAATTCATACCGACTTCTCCGAACTAGACTGGGGGCCATCGACGATGGCTTTGGCGGTGTTATTGAGCAGGTCGCGAACCCGCAGAATTTCTTCCGGGCTCCAGCGACCGTGGTGCAGTTGCAAGGCATGCCGCAAGTTATGCACAGCCTCATGGATTTCTGCCGGACGATCATGGCCTCGCAGCGAGCGCTTGCTGACGTCGATGCGCATGCGCACGCCATCCAGAGCAATCGCCTGCTCCACTAGCGAGGCTCGACCAGCCTCCGTGACCGCATAGTGTTTTTTCCCGCCCTGGGCATCGCCTTCGATCAGCTCGCTTTCTTCCAGGAAGGTCAGGGTCGGGTAGATCACGCCGGGGCTTGGACTGTAAGCGCCGTCGAACATGCCTTCGATCTGGCGGATGAGGTCGTAGCCATGGCAGGGCTGTTCGGCAATCAGCGCCAAAAGCAGTAATTTCAAATCCCCCGGGGCAAACACCCGAGGCCCACGCCCGCCGCGTTCGCGACCTGGACGTTTCTCAAAACCGTCCCTCCCATCGCCATGTTCGCGGTGGTGTGGACGGTGGTCATTGTGGTGATGGTCATCACGCATTTTCTTCATCTCCTGTTACACGTTAGATATACCTTAAGATATATCTTATTGCGTACGCAAGCGATAAAAACGAATGGTTCTTGTTTGGCGCCAGGATGACAAAACGCTGTTCACCATCAAACACCGGGCCTGTAGGAGCTGCCGAAGGCTGCGAACTGCGATCTGTCTGACGCTCCGCCTTCGCAGCCCTCGTAACCTCGGTCAGCTCCTCCAGGCCCGTGTTGTGCCTAATAGACGCATAACCTGTAGGAGCGAGCTTGCTCGCGATAGCGTCGGGTCAGACGATTTTATGTACCGACAAAAAAACCGCATCGCGAGCAAGCTCGCTCCTACAGGTTTGTTGTGTTCACTTCACACCGCGTATGACTTCCCGGCTCCAGGTAAGGATTAAGGATCGGCGCCATCCCCTTGAGCACCTGGACCGGTAATGCCGAGGTGAAGCGAAAGCCTTCTGCGTTGCGGCCAGGTACGAAGGCGGTCAGGGTGCCGAAGTGGTTGTCGCCCAGGTAGAACACAAAGGTGGCGGTGCGGTTGATCGCTCGGGAACTGAGGATGCGCCCACCGGAGCCGATGCTTTCGATGCGGTTATCGCCCGTCCCGGTCTTACCGCCCATCGCCAGCGCCGTGGCGTCCTGCAGTTTGAAGCTGCCAGACACGCGCTTGGCGGTCCCGCCGTCCACCACTTGCGACAGCGCCTCGCGCATGGCGGCCGCCACTTCAGGCGGCAAAACCCTTTTGCCCAGTTCCGGGTTATTGGCCAGCCGGGTTTCGTAGGGGGTATCGGCGGCAAAATGCAGGCTGTCGATGCGCAGTGTTGGCAGGCGTATGCCGTCGTTCTGGATGATGCCAATCAGTTCGGCCAGCGCTGCAGGACGGTCGCCGGAGCTACCGATGGCGGTCGCCAGCGAAGGCACCAGATGATCAAACGGATAGCCGACTCGCTGCCAGCGCTGATGGATGTCGAGAAACGCTTCAATCTCCATCATGGTGCGGATGCGACTGTCCCGTGCGCCTTTGTGTCGGCTCTTGAATAACCAGCCATACACTTCCTGGCGCTCGTACTGGCTGGCCGCCACGGCATCCTTGAACTGAGCATCCGGATGTTGAAGCAGGTAACCCACCAACCACAGATCCAGCGGGTGAGCCTTGGCGATATAGCCCTGGTCCGGCAGATCGTATTTGCCGGGGCCGTAACCCTCATACAAGTCAGCAAGGCGTTTTTCGCTGAGTTTTGGGCCGATTTTTGCCTCGGCCAGATGCGCCCGAATGAATGCATTGAAAGCCGTCTGATCCGCGTTCGGCAACAGATAACGATGCACCGCTGCCAGTCTGATGGCGGTTGGATGGATGCCGTCGAGGAACGTATCCAAGCGTTCCTGAGTGGTTTTGTCCTTGTAGCGTTTCCAGAAACGCAGCAGAAATACCGTGCCTTCGCGATCAGCGAAGCGGCTCAGGTATTCCTGACGGCGGGGATCGTTGTCGTCCTTGAGCAACTCGGCGCTATTGCTCGGCGCTTGATAGGTGCTGTAGCGCACGACGTCGCGCATCAGACGGATGAACGGCAGGTTGATCGACTCGCGCAACGCTTCGCGCAAGGTCGGCAGACGACCGTCGTCTTCCTTGCGGAAATTGTTGAAGTGATGCATGCCGCCACCGGTAAAAAAGCTTTCTCCGGGGCTGGCCGAGTAGCGCCTATCCAGGGCTGCCGAGAGCATTTTCGACAGGTCGCGATCCTTGTTTTGCAGAAGGTAATCCACAGCCCAGCGAGTCAGGCGGTCCTGTTCCACCACTGGTGCCTTGTTCAGCACTGCGTTGCTTGAGGCAGTGTAGCGATCATGCAGCTCTGCGATGATTTCCAGGTAGGTGGTCAGCACCCGCATCTTTGCAGTGGAGCCCAGCTCAAGCTTGCTGCCCTCGTTGATATCGAAAGGCTGATCCGTGCTGTCAGTTTGCACCCTGACCCGCGCCCCATCCGGTCCGCGCTCGAACAGGGTAAAGCTGTAGCGCACCTGGCTGGTGCTTGTCGGGGTCAACAGTCGCTCGCCCAGTAACCCAACCTGAGCCGCAAACGCCGGGTCGGCCAGATCCCGCAGGTACTGGCTGACCTGACTCTGCAAGTCGCTTTGCAGAGTGGTGGTCGCGGACAGATCCAGCCGATCCAGATCGTACAGCGGCCGATTGAGCAGCGCTGACAATCGGCTGCGCGCCACGCTGATGCCTTTGTTGGTCTCGATGGGCAGCAGAGTTGGTTGTTCGACCCAATTGCGATAACTCACCGAGCTGTTCAAGGCTGCGTCAGCGAGCGCCCGGTCAATCACCTGGTTCTGCGCCAGTAAACGGATATGGCTGTCCGTCAGGTCGGCCAATTCCTCACGGCCCTTGGCCAGGTAGTAGGAAGGCCGCCGCTGAGCGATCACCAGTGACAGCACCTCGCGCAACGCCAGCCCTCGCGCAGCGAGACTCTTTGCATCGGTGGCGTTGGACGCCAGAACCTCGTTGGTTTTGACGAAGTCCGCGCCATACCAGACCCGCAAACCCTCGGCCATGCCATGCACTTCACCGTGCCCCGGTACCGCCGACAACGGCACGCTGTTCAGGTAATCGCGCACCACTCGTTGACGAGCTTGTAGCGTTTGCTGGCCTGGCTGATAAGCGCGCACGCTAGCGGAAATCATCTGCCGCAGCTTTTCCGAGCCAGATTGAGTCAGGCCGTCAGGTGAATGGCGATACTTTTCCAATTGCGTTGCCAAGGTACTGCCGCCCGCTGATTGACCCGGCAGGCCAACCATTTTCGACACTTGGGAGATCGCCGCTTTGACGAATCGTGGCCAGTCAACGGCGGGGTTGGCCAGTGGTTGCTCGGGGTCGAGCAAATCGCGGTTCTCGATGAACAACAGGCTGTGCACGATCAGCGGCGGGATGGCGGCGAAGGTGGGATAGAACTGTTGCGGATAACGGAACTGGTACAGGTCCGTACCTCGGCAATCGGTGATCGACAGGCCGGCCTGAGTCTTTTCCTGATAAGGAACGAACAGGCCACGCTTGCTGTAGGCCAAAAGGTCCGGGGAAAACCGCACTTGCTCGGTAATCAAGTAATCACGCTTGAGTAAACGCGGCAGAAACTCACCCAGCGACGAATAACCCAGACGCTTATCGAAAGGCCCATCGCCGGGGTACCGCATCGAATCACTCGGCCCAGGCTGCATCGAGTAGCTCAGCTTCGCCGCAAAGCGACTGAACTCCAGGGCCTGCAACCGCGAACTGCGAGACTCCAGCATGGCCGCAGCCGCCAAGGCTCCGACGCCCATGACCATCACCACCCAGAACACACGCCACACGTACCGCTTGCGGCGCGGGCTTTTCGGCATTGGATCGGGGTCGTGACTGTCAGCTGGAATCACAGTCTGTTTCGTATCTGAATGCCGTAATACGCCCATTTCATTGGCCCGGTTAAACCTGTTAATCGCACCTGACTCAAGCTTAGACGCTGGCGGGAGCCGTCGAAGAATTTATCGGCTCAAGGGGCGAAAACTCGACGCGCTTCGTCAGGTGCCGCTCGATGGGCGGGAAGAGTGCCTGAATACAAAAGCTAAAGCGTTGAGTTAGTCGCGCTGTTTTCGATATTGGACGTAAGAACTTATGGCGATTGGCTGTGGGAAATGTATTACAAATAAACGCATAAGTAGGACACTTCTGATTTTTAAACGCGATTGTTGACTCAGGTTTTAAGTGGTGATTACTTCCGAATTGTCAGAGCTTCAAGCTAATTGGCATAAACAAATTAAAAAACTATTGAATCTATTTAGAGGTTTACGATGCGTAAGAATAAAAAATTGCTGTTGGGTATTGCCGTATCCGTCGCTATTTCTGCGGGTACTCACGCTACATGGGCACAAACTGCTCCAGAGGTAAGTGCCCCACAAACTGCCCCCGCGCCAGTGATGGAAGAGCCGGTATTTAATGTGTTGACGGATAAGGTTCACAGTCTCAGCGCCGGTTTAAACAGCGCGGCTTCCGAACACTATTACGGCTTCACCGTTTTGAGAGGGCAGGATGTCATATTGGACCTGAAGGGGCAGCAGCATATCAAGGTCGAGCGGCACGTAGGCGGAGTATGGACGTTGGTCACCGATAAAGGTCTCAATATCCTCAAAAACCTGACCCCGGGGGAGGAGATCATTATCAGAGTGACACATAATCAGGCTGCGGCTTTTGGCGGTGGCGGATATTCGATGGTGTTTGGCTCTTATCCGGTCTTGAAGGATTTCGAGGTTAAGGGAGAGGAGAATGTGCTGCGGATTCCGTATGGTTATAGTCATCCTGCTTGGCTGCCCGGACAGGTTCATAAAGAGGCTATTTTGCAGGTGCAGTTTACTGATACCGCAGGGGCACCTCTTGAAGGTGGTGTTGCTAGTTTCATAATTGGTTTTGAGGGAAACTATAGGCCGTTGATAAACGTTCCCCTGTCTTCAGGCACAGAAGGGACGGCTTTGAAATTGGTCGAAATTGGACGGTGCGAAGGAGGTAATGAAGCAAGGGATTTTGTGGATTACAGTAAGGGCTACAATAATAAATGGAGGACCAACTATCGTATTGGTAATTATACCGTTGTGAATGAACTAGCAGGAAGGACTGTTTCAGTGCCATATACTTTGGGGCATATCTGTCACCAGCGTCTGATTAGCAGCACACGTTCATGAGTGTATAGGATGAGCGGCCTGTCATGTTTACCTGACAGGCCGTTTTATTAGCTATGCATAGGTATCAAGCACATGGGTAGGCCGTTTTTCAGCGTTCTCTATCACCTGTTTAGTCATGTAGTCATCAATAGTTGCCCACCGGCCTCCCCATTTTTCATTAAGAATGTCTCCGTAATTAATGGTTTTCTGAAAATTTTGAGGGTTCAGGTTATATTTGCCACCAAATTTATGGATGTCGGTGTCTACGAGTTGTATCAGCATTTCGGAGTGTCTGCGGACGTGTTGCCTGATGTCCTTGAATGTATTTATTTCCTCAGTCAGCCAGGATTTATCAGCGTCACTCAATTTCTCAGTTGACTCCAATATCTTTATTTTTGCATTTTCATCCAGCGTGAACCCGAATCCTGTTGAGGCAATGTCGGGTCGTAAATCTTTAAGACGTTCGTAAAACTCACCGTACTGTCGTCGGACACTCAGTAGTTCAAGCGCAGCATCGATGGTCAAACAAGCGACCTCCAAACCATCAACATTGCATGCCATCGTGACCAGTACTGATGACTTATCCGTAAAATAGTTCTCTGGCATATATTTATGATTATCTATAGCCTTGTGCTGGTCTATAGCTTTTGTGTGTGTGACGGATGCATCTTTGTCCTTGGTTATTGCATTTTGAGGATATAGATGGCTGAGGTTTACCGCAGAACTGATATTAAGATTGCTTCCTCTCAGTTTTCTTACCCTATTCTTAACGGCCAAGGACGCAAAAACTTGTCCTGATAAGTTTGTAGGAAACTTCCGAGAGGCAATTGTTTTGGGATGCCGTTCTCACATGATGATTTTTTGTTCAGCTTTCCAGTCTGTGCGAGCAGCATTTATCCTGAGAAAAACGTGCAGCCCGCCAGGTTCGAGCGGCAGGCCGCCTTGTCAGTTTAAACGTACGTACTGATTCGCGGCTCTGTCCTCATGGGTGTGTAACTGCGTACCATTTTTAAAGATCTTTCATAAAAATCATGCTGTGAAGTATTAAGAATGTCTCTGTAGTCAATGACCGATTGAAAGTTATGCCTGTTCAAGTTGTACTTGCCTTCGAAATTTTTGGCATGATCTACAAAACCCATCAGCGCTTTGGAGTGAGCATGGACCGTATTTCTGAAGTCTTTGAATCTATTGATTTCGTCTGTCAGCCACAGTTTGTCCGCTTCGGTGAGCGGCTGACGGCCGTCAAGTATTTTTATATTGGCGTTCTCGTCGAGCGTAAATCCATAGTTTGATGATGCGATGTCGGGGCGGAGATCTTTGAGCCGATCGGAGAATTCGGTGAATGTCGAGTTTATCTTCTTGAGATTGCTAGATGATTCACCTGCCATCTCGAGTATGTACAATCCTTCTTTGCACATTTCACGAATAGGATCATCGTATTTGCGCTTCAGCCAGGGTGCCTCTTCATATTCGTAATGTTCAATGTCTTTAACCACGTCGGGGGATTCTGCAGGGGAATCTATCGCGTTTTTTTCTACGATTTTTATTTTGTTTTTCACCAAGCTGTCTGCTTCTGTGGTGGGCCCTTCTATATTTTTTACTTTGCCAGGTATCACTGAGTAGAGGTTGTTGTGGTTGGCTGAAGAACTAATATTCATGGGTGCTTCCTCTCAATTGTCTTACCCTTTTCTTAACGGCCAGGTGACAAAAAACTTGCCCTGATAAGGTTGTAGGAAACTTCCGAGGCGTGGTGTTTTGAGGCGCCGTTCTCATACAATTGTTTTTTTGGAATCGTGGTTCCTCTCCCTGTGAGGAATTTTCAGTGAGAGAGCACATAGCCTGTGGAGCTTTCCCGGCAGACTACCTCGTCTGATCAGGCGTAAGTATTGATTAATGGCTCTGATCGCCCAGGAACGAAGCTATGTACCATTTTTATAAAAGAATCGTGCAAGCGATCACTCTGGATGTTTAGAATTTCTCCGTAGTCAACTGTTGACTGGAAATTATATCTATTTAGGCTGTACTTCCCTCCAAAACTCTCGTAGTGATCTACAAAGGTCATCAGCGTCTTAGAGTGGGCATGCATCGTTTTTTTTAATTTACCTAATCTATTGATTTCTTCTGTCAGCCACAGTTCATCGGTATCGCTGAGCTGCTTACGTCCATTAAGTATTTTTATTTTAGCGTTTTCATCCAGTGTGAACCCAAACTCCTTTGAGGAAATATCCGGTCGAACATCTCTGATGTAGTCACTGAACTCCTTGAATTCACGTTTTATTGTATAGAGCGCCGATTCTGACTCTAAGCGTTGCATAGCCATATAAAACGCTTTTCTATGGTCGTCATAGTCTAAGTTCTCCATGTACCACTTGTCCGCCTGCCACGGCTTCTCTTCATATTTATAGTGTTCGATTTCTTCACTTTTCTTCGGGGTAACTTCAACTTCTATTGCTGATTTTTCTACGTCGATCTTTTTGCTTGATCCTGAAGCCGCGGCGTTCAAGGCCGATATCTCAACGGCATTCGTTTTATTTGGCATCAGCGGATAAATAGTGCAGATGCTTGCTGCAGAGTTGATATTCAAGATTGCTTCCTCTCAATTTTTCCTACCCTTTTCTTAACGGCCAAGTCACCGGAAACTTGGCCTGATAAAGTTGTAGGAAACTTCCGAGAGGAAGCCTTATTGCGACGCTGTTCTCAAATTGCGACGGCGCGGGTGGGGTTGGGGTTGCTCAGGCGTTTGCTGAAGTCCAGCCAGGCGGCCATGAGCATCATCAAGCCGAGGCCGAGCAGGGCGGTGACTATTTGCATGGGCCAGGTATCGCCTGCCAGTGCGTTGACCATGTCGGCCATGGGTGCCAGCAGCACACCCAGGCAGAAGATTTCCAGCGAGTAGCGACCCATACGGCAGGCTTGCTGGGCTGGCCAGCTTTTAACCCAAGCTTTGCCGGCGGGAAGCAGTTTGGCGACGCAGTAAGCCAGGGCCAGGAAGTGCAGCAAGCGCAGTGGCCCCAGGTCAGTCTTGTTAATTGGGTACAAACCATCGGCTACGAATTGCGGCCTCAAAGTCTCGTGCAGTTCCGGGAATTTCCAGCTGAACGTGCAGACAGCGGCCACCAGTACGTAAGTCGCTGACAGCATGAACAGTGACTGCTGGCTTAGGGGCCGCTGTTCATGCTGGGTAGTGGGCATGGATTCAGACCGCAGCGCGCAGGCACCACCGAGGACGAACAGCAGTTGCCAGGCCACGGGGTTGAAATACCAGACGCCACCGCCTTCGTAAGCGGGCATGTTCCAGCCGAATAACGGCACCATCATGTACAGGGCAATGGATAAACCCACCGTCAGCGGTGCGTTGCGCTGGATCAGCGGCAGGATCAACGGCAGTGCCAATAGCAGCAGGATATACAGCGGCAATGGGTCGGTCAGGTTGGGTTTGAAGCGCAACAGCAGCTGATCGGCCAGTGCTTGCTGCGGGTCGGCGACGAAGTGCTGAAGGCCCATTTCCTGAATCATGTCTCGGGTTTCGACGTAGTGATTGGCGACGAACACAATGCCCATCAACAGCGTCAGCAGGAAGATATGCACCACATACAGCACCCATGTACGGCGCAGGATGCGCACGCAGGCGACCATGTAACCGTCGCGTTGTGAAATTCGGCCATAAGCGAGAATGGCCGCATAACCGGCCAGGAAGACGAAGATTTCCGCCGCGTCGCTGAAACCGAAATTCCGCACGGTCAGTTGGGCGAGGGGATTGTCGGGGACGTGATCCCAAAAAATGAAGATCAGCGCCAGGCCCCGAAAGAAGTCGATGCGCAGGTCGCGTCCGTTAGTCATAACGGTGGGCTCTTAGATGTCGTAGGTATAAAGATCAGCCGCGAGGGCTCTAGGTTCAACGCCGCCGGTCATCCAGATGTATTCAGGTGTGTCCTGTCTAGGGCGGCGGCGCGGCAGGGTGGAGGAATTCTCGGGCAAAAGCAAAAGCGGGCTATTACAGAATGTCTCGGTAGTTCAGGGGGGCATCAGGCGATGGCATTCGGCTCAAAACTATCCGCCCGCGCCATCTGCCACATGTTCGAATAAAAACTGCCATCCACCTCGCCGTTCAACAATTGCCCCGGTGTCAGAAATACATGGGACTGTGAGAACAGTTTGATTTCGGTGGCGGACATGCGCCGCACCAGGTGCCTGGCTTCCAGTTGTGCGGGATGATCCAGGCCCGCAGCTGCAAGCATCTCCGCCAGGGCTTTCAGGGTGTTGCGATGAAAGTTGAACACCCGTTGAGCTTTGTCCGGCACAACCAGTGCGCGCTGACGAAGCGTGTCCTGAGTGGCGACACCGGTCGGGCATTTGTTGGTGTGGCAGCTCTGGGATTGAATGCAGCCGATGGCGAACATGAAGCCCCGCGCTGAGTTGGCCCAGTCGGCGCCGATGGCCAGGACGCTGGCGATATCGAATGCGCTGACGATTTTGCCGCTGGCACCCAGTTTGATTTTGTCCCGCAGGTTCAGACCCACCAGGGTGTTATGCACGAACAGCAAGCCCTCGCGCATCGGTACGCCCATGTGATCAGTGAATTCCACTGGCGCTGCACCGGTGCCGCCTTCAGTGCCATCGATCACGATGAAGTCCGGCAATATTCCGGTTTCCAGCATGGCCTTGGCGATGCCCATGAATTCCCAGGGGTGGCCCAGGCAGAACTTGAAGCCCACCGGTTTGCCACCGGACAGCTCACGCAACTGGGCTATGAACTGCATCAGCTCGACGGGGGTGGAGAAGGCGCTGTGCCGGGAGGGCGATACGCAATCTTCGCCCATCATGATGCCGCGGGTCTCAGCGATCTCTTTGGTGACCTTGTGCTTGGGCAAGATGCCGCCGTGGCCGGGTTTGGCGCCTTGGCTCAATTTGATTTCGATCATGCGCACTTGTGGATCTTTGGCCTGTGCGGCGAATCGTTCAGGGTCGAATCGACCGTCGGCGGCGCGGCAGCCGAAGTATCCGCTGCCCAACTCCCAAGTCAGGTCGCCGCCGTTTTCCCGGTGATAGGGACTGATGCTGCCTTCGCCGGTGTCGTGAGCAAAGTTGCCGAGTTTGGCGCCCTGGTTCAAGGCGCGGATTGCATTGGCGCTTAGTGACCCGAAGCTCATGGCCGAGATATTGAAGATCGACGCCGAGTACGGCTGGCTGCATTGCGGGCCGCCGACGATCACGCGAAAGGCATTGGGATCGCTTAAAGGAGCTGGGCGCATGGAATGGCTGATGAACTCGAAGCCGGTCCCATATACGTCCAGTAGCGTGCCGAAAGGTTTTTCTGCGGACTCGTTCTTCGCTCGGGAATACACCAGCGAACGTTGCGCCCGGGAGAAGGGCAGGGCGTCACTGTCGGACTCCAGCAAGTACTGGCGGATCTCCGGGCGGATGGCTTCAACCGCATAACGGATGTTGCCCAGAATCGGATAGTTACGCCGTACCGAATGCGGCGATTGCAGCAAGTCGATAACGCCTATCAGAGATAAAACCCCGGTGACCAAAGTAAAAGGCCACAGCCATTCGTGATGCCAGAACGGCAAACTGCACAGGGTGAAAAGCACACAACCAACGAAGAAGGCGTAACGACTGAGAAGGGACAGACTCATACGGATTCCTGGGGCTAATGACGGTGGTTTTACCGGCTGCGCTCTCTCTTTATCCTGCTGTGTTGCAGCAAGTCGGAGGGCTAAGCCCGTGAGGCGGGAGTTGCATCTATAGCACTAGCGGCAGAAACCAGCATAGCTGAACGATAGGGATAGAGCCTTCGGCGCTCAGCTTTCGAGGACCCACGGCTTGATGGAGCGGACCCGCTGGGCTAGCGCGTATACATCCTCGCGGCCTTCGAGGCTGGTCCAGCGCAGCTGTTCGATGAGCGCCTGTTCCTTGGGATTGAGGGCCACGAAACCCAGTTCGTCGGCCTTACGCATGAAAGCATCGCGGGGTTCAGCAGGCGTGCTGGCGTTGATCACGTCCTGCAGGGCGTTTTGCAGCATGGAAACGTAGCCCACCAGCATGGACGGGTTGCACAGAACATCAGTCTTGTTGACGTAGCCATCGAGCAGGCGCAGTGAGTCCCGGGCTTCAATCAGGCGGTTCCAGGCGTGGGGGGAGAGTTGAAAGTGATCGGGTTCAGACATGGCTTGCTTCCATCCGGGCAATACGCCAGGAGATCAGTCCCGGCCCGTTGATCGAGCAACGGCGGTCGAACCTTAGCGGCTCACGTTGGCCTAATCAAGTTCACCAATGATGCAAGTCATCACAATCGATTGTGGCCGGTTCGTGGTGATATGTTATTGTGTAACACATCAATCGCGCACACATTTGGAGGCAACATGAAACCTGATATCCATCCTGAGTACCGTACCGTGCTGTTTCACGACACTGCTGCCGACGCCTATTTCCTGATTGGCTCTACGGTTGATACCGACCGGACCCAAGAGCACAGCGATGGCAAGACTTACCCCTACGTCGCACTGGACGTATCCAGCGCCTCGCACCCGATGTACACCGGGCAGCAGCGTAAGACCACCACTGAAGGCCGAATTGCCGGCTTCAACAAGCGCTTTGCCACCTTTGGCTCGGGCGGCAAGAAAGACGCAGAATCGGCTGAATGATGCTGTGCAGGTCTCATGGCAGGGACGATCAGACACGATCTTCCCTGGCATGAGATTTTTTTTGTCTTTTTTTCACCTCTGACGACCACTGGAGCTCATCACCACTGGACGGGTAAGCAAAATTGCTTTTGACTCTGCGGCCTGAAAATCCAGGAGTTGTCGCTTTGAAAACATCAGTCGCCATCCTCTTCGGCGGACAATCCAGCGAGCATGAAGTCTCGCTGCAGTCAGCCAGGAACGTGATCAACGCGATCGACCGCGGCACTTACGACCTCACGTTGATCGGCATCGACAAGCAAGGCCGCTGGCTGCGCTTTGACGAGAGCGATTACCTGGTCAATGGCAATGACCCGGCCAAAATCAGACTCAGTGCATCAGGACGACTGGTATCGCTGTTGCCTGGCTCTGCGGGCGGGCAGTTTGTCGATGTAGCATCGGGCGTCGAGTTACCCCGCATTGATGTCGTGTTCCCGCTGATTCATGGTGCGTTCGGTGAAGACGGTTCCCTGCAAGGCTTGCTGCGATTACTGGCGATCCCGTTTGTCGGACCGGATGTGCTCAGTTCGGCGGCGTGCATGGACAAAGACGTGACCAAACGCCTGCTGCGCGATGCGGGCATTGCTGTTGCCCCGTTTGTGGTGGTTTGCCGTGGCGAGTCGGTGGACTTCGCGACGGTAGTCGCTGAGCTGGGCCTGCCGATGTTCGTCAAACCTGCCAGCCAAGGCTCGTCAGTGGGGGTTAGTAAAGTCACTGACGAGGCCGGTTATCTGACGGCGTTGAATCTGGCGTTCGAGTTCGATCATAAAGTGCTGATCGAGACTGGCATCGTGGGGCGTGAAGTCGAATGCGCAGTGCTGGGCAATCGTCAGCCGCAAGTCAGCGTCTGTGGCGAAGTGATCGCCAACGACGAGTTTTATGCGTACGACACCAAGTACCTGAATGGCGACCAGGCACGTATCGCGATTCCCGCCGAGCTGGCGGACGATCTAAGTAACGAAGTACGTGAAGTTGCCCTGCGTGCTTATCAGGTGCTGGGCTGTGCCGGGTTGGCACGGGTCGACTTTTTCGTTACCGAGGCACGGGGCATCATCATCAATGAGGTGAACACCATTCCTGGCTTTACCTCCATCAGCATGTATCCCAAGTTGTGGCAGGCCAGCGGTGTGTCATACCCCGAACTGATCCACCGGCTGATCTGCTTTGGGCTGGAGCGGGCCGAAGAGGCGCGGCAGCTCAAGACCGAGATCTTTTCATGAAGTTGATTTACATCGCGGCCGCGCTGCTGATCGGTGCCGACGGCCGGACCTTGCTGGTGCGTAAGCGCGGTACGCAGGCGTTCATGCAGCCGGGCGGCAAGATCGAGGCGGGTGAGCCAGCAGTCGCAGCGTTGAGCCGCGAGCTGGAAGAAGAATTGGGGTTGATTGTTGATCCGGCTCAGGCGCGTTATCTGGGTTCGTTCGCGGCACTGGCTGCCAACGAACCGGGTTTTGAGGTGCGCTGCGAATTGTTCGAGGTGCGTATCGAGGTGGACGTCCAGCCCGCTGCGGAAATCGAGGAAGTGCTATGGATCAGTGCGGACAGCCATCCACAGCTGAACCTTGCGCCGCTGACCCGGGATTCGATTTTGCCGATTTATCGGAAGATGTGCGTCGAAGCCTGACGCACTCAGCTTTTAGCGCCAATCCCGTATTTGCGCAGTCGATGGGCAATGGCGGTGTGCGACGTTTGCAATCGCGCCGCCAGTTGCCGGGTCGACGGATAGTCGGCGTAGAGCTTTTCCAGCAGGCTCTTTTCAAAGGTCTCGACGGCTTGTTCGAGGCTGCCGACTTCGCCATCGCTTTCCCCAGCGACAGCGGTGCCTGCAATATCCAGATCACCGATGTCGACCAGGTTGCTTTCACTGATGGCGGCGGCGCGGAAAATCACGTTCTGCAACTGACGTACGTTGCCCGGCCAGCGATTGCCCAGCAGCGCTGGGTAAGTATTCGTGGTGAGGCGGCAGACGGGACGCTGAATCTGCGCGCAGGCCTGCTCCATGAAGTAGCGCGCCAGCAGCAGGATGTCCTGGCCGCGATCACGTAGCGGCGGGACTTCCAGATTGAGCACGTTGAGGCGGTAGAAGAGGTCCTCGCGAAAGGTGCCTTCAGCGACCATCTTTTCCAGGTTGCGATGGGTGGCGCTGAGGATGCGCACATTGACCTTCACTTCCCGATCACCGCCGACCCGGCGAAAGCTGCCGTCGTTGAGAAAACGCAGCAGCTTGGCTTGCAGATAAGGCGACATTTCGCCGATCTCGTCGAGGAACACCGTGCCTCGGTTGGCCAGCTCCATCAGCCCCGGTTTGCCGCCTCGCTGCGCACCGGTGAACGCGCCGGGGGCGTAACCAAACAGCTCGCTTTCGGCGAGGTTCTCGGGCAGCGCTGCGCAGTTGAGCGCCAGAAACGGCGCGCTATGCCTGGCACTGGTGGCATGACAGGCACGGGCGACCAGCTCCTTGCCGGTACCGGTTTCGCCCTGAATAAGCAACGGCGCATCCAGAGCCGCGACCCGTTGGGCGCGGGCTTTCAACGTGCGGATGGCGGTGGACTCGCCCAACAGTGCGTCGAAACCCTCGGCATGGTCGTGGTGCAGTGCCGACAAACGCTCACCAATGCGGCTCGGTTGATACAACGTCAACAGCGCGCCTGCGTCGGTGATGGGAGTCGCGTCCAGTAAAAACGCTTCGCCGTTGAGCGTGACTTCACGCAGCGGCAGGCGAAAGCCGTTTTCCAGCAAGGCGTTCTGTAACCCGTCATCAGCAAACAACTCGGCCACCGGCTCGCCGGCAGGTTCGCGACCGATCAGGGCAATCAACGCTGGGTTGGCCAGCAACACATGGCCAGCACTGTCCAACGCCAATACCGGATCGGTCATGGCGGCCAGCAGAGCGTCCAGCTGCAAGTGGCGACGTTGGCCGGGGAGGATGTCGACCACCGTGATGGCCTCGACCCCTCGTACCCGGAACAGCGCGTCCTTGAGTTCTTCGAGCACTTGATGACTCAAGGTCGGCGCGTCGATATAGACGTTGGGCGGGACCATCTCCACCGCATCCAGATTCAGATTTCGCCCACCCAGAATCGCCAGCACTTCCTGGGTGATACCGACGCGGTCGATGAAACTGACGTGGATGCGCATGGGGGATTAGCGGTTGTGGCCGAAGAGGTTGGGGATTATGCCAGTAATGGCAGCCTCTTGTAGGAGCGCGCTTGCCGCGAGGAACGATGGTGCTGTGGACCTGACAGACCGCGGCGTCCCAATCGCGGGCAAGTAGGGATGCCGCCCACTCCAACGGACCCCGCCTATTTCTGTAGGAGCTGCCGAAGGCTGCGAACACATGCGAGCAAGATTTCACTGCCAGGCAGCGGTTCGCAGCCTTCGGCAGCTCCTACAAAAGCACAGCGAAGATCAGGTCAAATGCTCCGCCTCCACCGGTTCGCCCGGCTGAATGCCGAGTTTGTCGTGAATGTCCTTGAACATCCGGTCGTAGTCGTCATGCACGGCGATTGGCAGCACGGCAATCGGTGGCATGCCATGCTTGACCGCGATCTGGTTGGCGCTATGGGCGAAGTTGAACGCCATATCGCGGGTCAGCTCAAACTCGTCCTGAAACGCATTGCCCGCGATTTCACCTTCCATGGTGAAGTGCATTGAAGTGCCTTGCGTGGGGTTCTCAGAAACTTCGTAGCGGATATGAATCTCGTAGCCGAAATCCGATGGATGCATCGGCGCGTGGCTGATGTGCAGATGGCCTGGTTCGAACATGACGTTGCCCCTTGGCGGGTCGAAGAGTGTAGCGGTTGACCTTCGCAGTCACCGGGCGTTCAGCAGTGGCACGGTTTCCACCATAGCCGAGTGCCGGTGACAGAGGCATGACATGAGTCAGCGAACGGGGGCTGAGCGCGGAGGTTCTGGCCGGGACCAGATCCACAGGTTGCCCAGCACCATGCCACCGATGGCGGCGTAAACCGGCCAGCCATGCATCAGGTACAGCATCAGCAAGGCGCAGAGCAGCATGCTGACGGTGGCGCTGATCTTGGCGCTGCGGGTAACCAGGCGGCCATTGCGCCAGTTGCTGAGGATCGGGCCGAAGACCTTGTGGTTTTCCAGCCAGGCACTCAGGCGCGGTGAGCTCTTTGTCGCCGCCCATGCCGCCAGCAGAACAAACTCGGTAGTGGGCAGGCCGGGAATGAAAATCGCGACCAGGCCTATCCCGAGGCTGACATAAGCCAGTGCGGCGAACAGCAGGCGAGAGATTCTGGACCTTGGAGGTTTGCTGGTCATTATCTCGTCAGTAATCGTCAGGTGGTTCGATCCCATGATCGAAAAGCCCGGCCAGTCTAACAGGCCGGGCCGACAATCATGACTCGGCCATTTGCGATGCAGTCGAGGAGCGCGAGCGTTTTGGGGAACGGCCTATGGGACGCAGAATTTCGTCTGACCGCGACTGATTCTCGCAAAGCCGTGCTCCTGCTGGAGCGATGATTGTCTGTAGGAGCCGAGCTTGCTCGCGAAGAACGATGGCGCGGTATGGCTGATGAACCGAGGCGTCTATATCGTCGGAATGCCGCCCAGACCAAGCCGCTCCCAAAGGGTGGGTGCCATTCTTGGGACCGCACAGGTTGGGTGATCTCTGTTGGCGCTGGGCTTGCCCGCGAAGAACGATGAAGCAGTGTATCTGACAAACCGCAGCGACTGGTTCGCGGGCAAGCCTCGCTCCAACAAATGACAATGATCCCCGTGGGAGCGGAGCTTGCTCGCGAAGAACGATGACGCGGTTTGTCTGACAGACCGCGGTGCCCTTATCGCGGGCAAGCACCGCTCCCACAGATATCGCGTTTCAACGCCCGGTGAGTGTTACTCCGCGTTATGCAGCGCCAGGCAGTTGTCCAGCATGCGGTTGGAGAATGCCCATTCGTTGTCGTACCAAGCCAGGACCTTGAGCAGTTTGCCGCTGGATTTGGTGTGGTTGGCGTCGAAGATCGACGACAGCGGGTTGTGGTTGAAATCGTGGGACACCAACGGCAGGGTGTTATAGCCAAGCACCTTGGAGTGCTGGCTGGCTTCTTTCATCAATGCGTTGACTTCATCGGCGCTGACCTCGCGGGTCAGTTGCACGGTCAGGTCCACCAAGGAGACGTTGATCACCGGAACCCGCACCGCCATGCCGGTCAGTTTGCCTGCCAGTTCAGGCAGCACTAGGCCTACGGCTTCGGCAGCGCCGGTCTTGCTCGGGATCATCGATTGGGTGGCCGAGCGCGCGCGATACGGGTCGGTGTGATAGACGTCGATCAGATTCTGATCATTGGTGTAGGCGTGAATCGTGGTCATCAGGCCGCTTTCGATACCCAGTTCACGGTGCAGTACCTGGGCGACAGGTGCCAGGCAGTTGGTGGTGCATGATGCGCTGGAAATGATTTGATGCGATTGGCGCAGAGTATCGTGGTTCACGCCGTAGACGATGGTCGCGTCTGCACCCTTGGCCGGAGCCGAAATAATGACCTTGCGGGCACCGGCAGTGAGGTGCGCAGCAGCCTTGTCGCGACTGGTGAACAGCCCGGTGCATTCGAACACCACGTCGACGTCCTGGGCTTTCCAGGGCAGTTCGGCAGGGTTGCGAATGGCGCTGACCGCAATACGGTCACCATTGACCGTCAGGCTCTCGCTGTCACACTCGACGGTGCCGGAAAAAGGCCCGTGAACGGTGTCGAAGCGCAGCAGGTGAGCGTTCATCTCGCTGTCGCCCAGATCATTGATGGCGACGACCTGCAGGTCTTGGCGGTAGCCTTGGGTATAGAGTGCGCGCAGGACGTTGCGGCCGATGCGGCCAAAACCATTGATTGCAATACGAAGAGTCATACAGCCGTCCTTTCTGAATTTGTTGTTGGAATTACAAGATTATTCGCATAGAAATAGAAAACAAGCCTTTTTAGTGGCAATATTTTGTTTTATCTACAACGAGAAGCCTGTAAGGCCAAAACAGTTGATCGAGATCAAGCTTTTACAGACAAGGCATTTGCCTCGATATCTGACGCGGTCTTAAACGGGTGACCACATACGCTAGCCTGGAGTTCAGCACATGCATCCCCGCATTCTTGAGGTAACCGAACGGCTGATAGCCCGTAGTCGCGAAACGCGTGAGCGCTATCTTCAACTGATTCGAGGCGCCGCGAGCGACGGCCCGATGCGTGGCAAACTGCAATGCGCCAATTTCGCCCATGGCGTTGCCGCTTGTGGTCCCGAAGACAAAAACAGCCTGCGGATGATGAACGCGGCCAACGTGGCAATCATTTCTTCCTACAACGACATGCTCTCGGCGCATCAGCCCTACGAGCATTTCCCGAATCAGATCAAACAGGCTTTACGTGACATTGGCTCGGTCGGTCAGTTTGCGGGCGGCGTGCCCGCCATGTGTGACGGCGTGACCCAGGGTGAGCCGGGCATGGAGCTGGGCATCGCCAGCCGCGAAATCATCGCCATGTCCACGGCCATTGCCTTGTCCCACAACATGTTCGATGCCGCGCTCATGCTGGGGATCTGCGACAAGATCGTGCCGGGTCTGATGATGGGCTCGTTGCGTTTCGGCCATCTGCCGACGATTTTCATTCCTGGCGGGCCGATGGTGTCAGGCATTTCCAACAAGGAAAAAGCCGACGTGCGGCAGCGTTACGCCGAGGGCAAGGCCACCCGCGAAGAGTTGCTGGACTCGGAAATGAAGTCCTACCATGGCCCGGGCACCTGCACGTTCTACGGCACCGCCAACACCAACCAGTTGCTGATGGAAGTCATGGGTCTGCATTTGCCCGGCTCTTCGTTCATCAACCCCTATACCCCGCTACGCGATGCGCTGACTGTCGAGGCCGCACATCAGGTCACGCGCATGACCAAACAGAGTGGCAACTTTATGCCCATCGGCGAAATCGTCGATGAGCGGGCGCTGGTCAATTCCATCGTCGCGCTGCATGCCACCGGTGGTTCCACCAACCACACGTTGCACATGCCAGCCATCGCCCAGGCCGCCGGTATTCAACTGACCTGGCAGGACATGGCTGACCTTTCCGAAGTGGTGCCGACCCTGACCCACGTCTACCCGAACGGCAAAGCCGACATCAACCACTTCCAAGCGGCGGGAGGCATGTCGTTCCTGATTCGCGAGTTGCTGGAAGCCGGTTACCTCCATGAAGACGTCAATACCGTGATGGGCCGTGGCCTGAGCCGTTACACCAAGGAGCCATTCCTCGAAGACGGCAAGCTGGTGTGGCGCGAAGGGCCAATCGAAAGTCTGGATGAAAATATTTTGCGGCCTGTGGCCAATCCGTTCTCCCTGGAGGGCGGTCTGCGGGTCATGGAAGGCAACCTCGGCCGTGGCGTGATGAAAGTCTCCGCCGTGGCCCTTGAGCATCAAGTGGTGCAGGCCCCGGCCAAGGTCTTCCAGGATCAGCAGGATCTGGCCGACGCCTTCAAGGCTGGCGAACTGGAGTGCGACTTTGTGGCGGTGATGCGCTTCCAGGGGCCGCGTTCCAATGGCATGCCTGAACTACACAAAATGACACCATTTCTCGGGGTCCTGCAGGATCGTGGGTTCAAGGTCGCGTTGGTAACGGACGGACGCATGTCAGGCGCGTCAGGCAAGATCCCGGCGGCGATTCACGTCTGTCCGGAAGCATTCGATGGTGGCCCTTTGGCACTTGTGCAGGATGGAGACATCATCCGCGTTGATGGGGTAAAAGGAACGTTGCAAGTTCTCGTCGAACCGGCAGAATTGGCCGCCAGAGAACCTGCAGTCGGGCATTTGGATAACGGCGTTGGCTGTGGTCGCGAATTGTTCGGTTTCATGCGCATGGCCTTCAGCTCCGCCGAGCAGGGCGCCAGCGCCTTTACCTCGAATCTGGAGACGCTCAAGTGAAGTTGGCCCTGGTCGGTGATATTGGCGGTACCAATGCACGGTTTGCCATTTGGGAAGATGACAAGCTGCATTCGATCCGGGTATTCCCGACCATCGATTACGTCAGTCCCGAAAAAGCCGTCGAGGTCTACATGCAAGACCTCGAATTACAGCGTGGCGATATCGGCCTGGTGTGTCTGGCGGTGGCTGGACCTGTGGACGGCGATGAATTTCATTTCACCAACAGCAATTGGCGGCTGAGCAAGTCGGCGTTCTGCGCCAATCTGAAAGTCGATGAGCTGCTGCTGATCAACGATTTCAGCGCCATGGCCCTGGGCATGACACGTCTGGGTGACGACGAGTACCTGACCGTATGCCACGGGATCGGTGAAGCAGATCGACCACGCGTGGTGATCGGCCCCGGGACCGGGCTGGGCGTGGGCACCTTGCTCAGCGTTGGCGTCAATCACTGGATGGCTCTGCCCGGTGAAGGCGGGCATGTGGACTTGCCCATCGGCAACGCCCGGGAAGCCATGTTGTGGATGCGCATGATGGCCGACATTGAGCATGTCAGCGCCGAAACCGTGCTCAGCGGCGCTGGCCTGTTGCGGCTGTATCAGGTCAGCTGTGCGCTTGACGATGTCGAACCGGTGCATAAGTCGCCGGCGGCCATTACCTCGGCAGCCGAGGCCGGTGAGCCGGTGGCGGCTGCGGTGCTGGAGCAGTTCTGTGTGTTTCTCGGGCGAGTGGCGGGCAACAACGTCCTCACCGTCGGTGGGCGTGGCGGTGTATACATCGTCGGCGGCGTAGTGCCTCGGTTTATCGACTTCTTCATGAACAGCGGCTTCAAGCGTGCCTTCGCCGAGAAAGGCGTGATGAGTGATTATTTCAAAGGCATTCCGGTCTGGGTGGTGACGGCCGAATATCCAGGGCTGATCGGCGCCGGCGTGGCGTTGCAGCAGGTGTTTGGTGAAGAGCGGGCGATAGAGATTTAGGTTTGGAATACAAATCCCCTGTGGGAGCGGTGCTTGCCCGCGATAAGGGCGCCATGGTCTTGAATCGTGTGGACCTTATCGCGGGCAAGCACCGCTCCCACAGAATCGCCGCCCCCACAAAATAAGCGGTTAGTTTCAGGATTCATCTCTAACAACAACGATTCATGCGACAAGGACGATCAAAGTGAGCACAGTCAGTAAGTCGATCCTGCTGGTCGATGATGACCAGGAGATTCGTGAGTTGCTGCAAACCTACCTGAGCCGCTCCGGTTTTCAGGTGCGCACGGTTGGCGATGGCGCCGAATTCCGTCAGGCCTTCAATGACGAACCCAGTGATCTGCTGATCCTCGATGTGATGCTGCCCGACGAAGATGGCTTCAGCCTGTGCCGTTATGTCCGCCAGCATGCTCGCTACCCCCATGTGCCCATCATCATGCTCACCGCCAGCTCCGACGAAGCCGACCGGGTCATCGGCCTGGAGCTGGGGGCGGACGATTATCTGGGTAAACCCTTCAGCCCTCGGGAATTGCTGGCGCGGATCAAGGCTTTGCTCAGGCGTGCGCAGTTTGGCCAGGAGCGCAGTGGCGGTGACGTGTTGACCTTCGATGAGTGGCGGCTGGACATGGTCAGTCACCGGCTGTTCCACCGTGATGGTGAAGAAGTGATCTTGTCGGGTGCCGACTTTGCCTTGCTCAAGCTGTTTCTCGACAATCCACAGCAGATTCTCGATCGCGACACCATCGGCAACGCCACCCGAGGTCGCGAGCTGATGCCCCTGGAGCGCATTGTCGACATGGCAGTCAGCCGTCTGCGTCAGCGTTTGCGCGATACCGGAAAATCTCCGCGCCTGATCCGTACCGTACGCGGCAGCGGTTACCTGCTGGCCGCCAATGTCATTCCCCAAGTCAGCAACGGTTACTGAGGCGTGAGCGCCGAAATAGCGAAACGCCGTCTGCCCCTGCCGCGCTCGCTGCTGGGGCGCATGTTGCTGCTGACGCTGCTGGCCGTGTTCCTTGCGCAGGCGCTGTCCAGTGTCATCTGGCTGTCGCAGTTGCGCGCCACGCAGATGGAAGGCCTGATCACCAGTGCCCGCAGCCTGGCTTACTCCATGGCGGCGAGCGTCAGTTACTTTCGCTCGCTGCCGTTGGCCTATCGGCCGCTGGTCCTGGATCAATTGCGCAGCATGGGCGGTACACGCTTCGTGGTGTCGCTCAATGACCGCCCATTGGACATGCAGGTGCTGGAAGCCACACCACGCAAGCAAGCGGTGCTCAGCGTGGTTGACGAAGTGCTGCGTCAGCATCTGGGCACTGATCCGGCCATTGCCGTGTGGTTCGTCCGCCCCGAAGACCTGCGTATCTTCAACAGCGGCTTGAAGCTCGACGAACTGCCGCGTTCATGGGCGCATTATGCGTTGAGCCTCGAACCGGTAAACCCGCCGATATTGGTGACTCAAATCGAGTTGGCGGCGGGGGAGTGGCTGTACATCGCCTCGCTGCTGCCCGAACCCTACACCACCCTGGAAGAGCAAGACCTGCCGTTGCAGCAGGTCTGGTTCATTCTGCTCACCAGCGGTTTTCTGCTGCTGTTCATCGGTCTGCTGGTGCACTGGCAGAGTCGCCCGCTCAAGCGCCTGGCAAGGGCCGCGCGGGACATGTCCCTGGGCGCCGACATTGAGCCGGATGTCGAGGGCGGGGCCAGCGAAGTGGTGGAAGTCAGCCGGGCGTTCAGCGCCATGCGCACCCGCATCAGCCGTTACCTGACTGAGCGCGGTCAGTTGTTCAGCGCGATTTCGCATGATCTGCGCACGCCGATTACCCGCCTGCGTCTGCGAGTCGAACTGCTCGAAGACGAAGCCCTGCAAGCCAAGTTCAGCCGTGATCTCGACGAGCTGGAGTTGCTGGTCAAAGGCGCACTGCAATGCGTGAAAGACACGGACATTCACGAGAACATCGAGCCTGTGGACCTCAATCAAGTGCTGGACTGCCTGGTGGAGCCCTATCTGCTGCCCACCGGTAATGGCAACGCCACGCAAGAGGGCAAGGCCGTTGCGCTTTATCAGGGCAAGCCGCTGGCCCTCAAGCGTTGCATCGGCAACCTGATCGACAACGCCCTCAAATACGGCAGCAAAGCTCACCTGAAAATTGAAGACAACGCCCAGGCGTTTGTCCTGCATGTCGATGACGAAGGACCGGGCGTGCCGGAGCAACGTCTGGAGCGGGTGTTCGAGCCACACTTCCGGTTGGCGGGCAATCAACAGCAGGGTTACGGCCTTGGCCTGGGCATCGCCCGCAACATCGCCCACAGCCATGGGGGCGAAGTCAGCCTGCAAAACCTGCGTGGCGGTGGGTTGCGGGTGACGTTGTTTTTGCCGAGAACGGTTGAGTGAGCGCATTGCCCCTGTAGGAGTGAGCTTGCTCGCGATAGCAATCCATCAGTCAAAAATACTTCGCCTGATCAAACGCTATCGCGAGCAAGCTCACTCCTACAGGGAGGGCAATGTTTGCCGCGAGACAACGCGACCTCGAAAGCGCCTGATCTGTTTTTTCCAATGTAACCATCCTGTGACCATTGCGCGTCGCTTCGTTACTGTACTTTCAAAACCCTTGGTTAGACTCCATGCAGCGCAAGCACAGACTTGCTCATGCATAACAACAAGAAAGGTTAAATCGATGAACTCAATGTCCCGCCTCGCAGTTGTCATCTCTCTCGCCTCGTTGTTCCCTCTGAGCGCTTATGCCGCCGAAAGCAAAGGCACTGTCGAAGTTGTCCACTGGTGGACCTCCGGCGGTGAAAAAGCGGCTGTAGATGTGCTGCGCGCACAGGTCGAGAAAGACGGCTTCACCTGGAAAGACGGCGCTGTGGCCGGTGGTGGTGGCGCTACGGCGATGACGGTGCTCAAGAGCCGTGCCGTATCAGGTAACCCGCCTGGCGTTGCGCAGATCAAAGGCCCTGATATTCAGGAGTGGGCGTCCACTGGCTTGCTCGACACCGATGTTCTCAAGGACGTAGCCAAAGAAGAGAAGTGGGACAGCCTGCTGGACAAGAAAGTCTCCGACACCGTGAAGTACGACGGCGATTACGTGGCCGTGCCGGTGAACATCCACCGGGTCAACTGGCTGTGGATCAACCCGGAAGTGTTCAAGAAAGCCGGTATCGAGAAAAACCCGACAACGCTCGAAGAGTTTTACGCCGCTGGCGACAAGCTGAAAAAAGCCGGCTTCATCCCGCTGGCCCATGGTGGTCAGCCATGGCAGGACAGCACCGTTTTCGAAGCGGTCGTGCTGTCGGTTATGGGCGCAGACGGCTACAAGAAAGCACTGGTCGATCTGGACAACGGCGCGCTGACCGGGCCGGAAATGGTCAAGGCCCTGACCGAACTCAAGAAAGTCGCGACCTATATGGACGTCGACGGCAAAGGTCAGGACTGGAACCTGGAAGCGGGCAAAGTCATCAATGGCAAAGCCGGCATGCAGATCATGGGTGACTGGGCCAAGAGCGAGTGGACCGCTGCCAAGAAAGTCGCTGGCAAAGACTACGAGTGCGTACCTTTCCCTGGCACCGAAAAAGCCTTCACCTACAACATAGACTCGCTGGCGGTTTTCAAACAAAAAGACGCCGGTACTGCTGCCGGTCAGCAGGACATCGCCAAAGTCGTGTTGGGTGAAAACTTCCAGAAAGTCTTCAGCATCAACAAAGGCTCGATCCCGGTTCGCAACGACATGCTCAGTGACATGGGCAAGTACGGCTTCGACTCCTGCGCTCAAACCGCTGCCAAGGACTTCCTGGCTGATGCCAAATCCGGCGGCCTGCAACCAAGCATGGCGCACAACATGGCGACCACCCTGGCAGTTCAGGGCGCGTTCTTTGACGTCATCACCAATTACATCAACGACCCGAAAGCTGACCCGGCCGATGCTGCCAGGAAACTCGGCTCTGCCATCAAGTCAGCCAAGTAATCCGTTTTACAGTCGCTGAACCACCCCGGCCGCAGTCCGTGCTGATGACACCGTATCCCGGTGTCAGGCACGCCTGCGAACTGGAAATGATGTTTTCAATGTGAGTGATTCGATGAGCTCTGTCGCTGCCCTCAGCAAAGCCTCACCACTGGACGCGCTGCAACGCTGGCTGCCCAAGTTGGTGCTGGCGCCGAGCATGTTCATCGTGCTGGTCGGTTTTTATGGCTACATCCTGTGGACGTTCGTGCTGTCGTTCACCACCTCGACCTTTCTGCCCAGCTACAAGTGGGCCGGGTTGTCGCAATACGTGCGCTTGTACGAAAGCGATCGTTGGTGGGTGGCAAGCAAGAACCTGATGGTTTTCGGTGGCATGTTCATCGCCATCAGTCTGGCAATCGGCGTGCTGCTGGCGGTGTTCCTCGACCAGCGCATTCGTCGCGAAGGTTTTATCCGCACCATTTATCTGTACCCGATGGCGCTGTCGATGATTGTCACCGGCACCGCCTGGAAATGGTTGCTCAACCCAGGCATGGGCCTGGACAAAATGCTCCGTGACTGGGGCTGGGAAGGCTTTCGGCTGGACTGGCTGGTAGATCCGGATCGCGTGGTGTACTGCCTGGTGATCGCGGCCGTCTGGCAGTCCTCAGGTTTCATCATGGCGATGTTTCTCGCCGGCCTGCGCGGGGTCGATCAGTCGATCATCCGTGCCGCTCAAATCGATGGCGCCAGCATGCCGAAGATTTACTGGAAGGTAGTGCTGCCAAGCCTGCGTCCGGTGTTCTTCAGCTCCGTGATGATCCTCGCCCACATCGCGATCAAGAGCTTCGATCTGGTGGCCGCCATGACGGCTGGCGGGCCAGGCTACTCCTCTGATCTGCCAGCGATGTTCATGTACTCATTCACCTTCAGCCGCGGCCAGATGGGTATGGGCTCGGCCAGTGCGATTCTGATGCTCGGGGCCATTCTGGCGATTCTCGTGCCTTACCTGTATTCCGAGCTGAGGACCAAGCGCCATGACTAGTGTTGCTGACAAACCGGCTTTCAGTCTCAGCCGACTTGCGATTCACGCGGTCCTGATCCTCGCGTGCCTGCTGTATCTGGTGCCGCTGGTGGTGATGCTGCTCACCAGCTTTAAAAGCCCGGAAGACATCGGCACCGGCAACCTGCTGAGTTGGCCCACCGTGGTCACCGCCATCGGCTGGGTCAAGGCTTGGGCGACCCTGGATGGTTACTTCTGGAACTCGATCAAGATCACCGTGCCTGCGGTGATCATTTCCACGGCTATCGGTGCACTCAACGGTTACGTACTGTCGATGTGGCGCTTTCGCGGTTCGCAACTGTTCTTCGGTCTGCTGCTGTTCGGTTGCTTCCTGCCGTTCCAGACCGTGTTGCTGCCAGCGTCTTTCACCCTCGGCAAAATGGGCCTGGCCAGCACTACTACCGGGCTGGTGTTTGTCCATGTGGTCTACGGGCTGGCGTTCACCACGCTGTTCTTCCGCAACTACTACGTGAGCATCCCTGATGCGCTGGTCAAGGCTGCACGGCTTGATGGCGCGGGCTTCTTCACCATCTTCGGCAAGATCATCCTGCCGATGTCGACACCGATCATCATGGTTTGCCTGATCTGGCAGTTCACCCAGATCTGGAACGACTTCCTGTTCGGCGTGGTGTTCTCCAGTGGCGATTCACAGCCCATCACCGTGGCGCTGAATAACTTGGTCAACACCAGCACCGGGGTCAAGGAATACAACGTTGATATGGCAGCGGCGATGATCGCCGGGTTGCCGACACTGCTGGTGTACATCGTTGCCGGCAAGTATTTCGTGCGCGGGCTCACGGCCGGCGCCGTCAAGGGGTAAACATGGCAACGCTCGAATTACGTAACGTAAACAAGACCTACGGCGCGGGCCTCCCGGACACGCTGAAGAACATTGAATTGCAGATCAAGGATGGTGAATTCCTGATTCTGGTCGGACCGTCCGGCTGCGGTAAATCGACCCTGATGAACTGCATCGCGGGGCTGGAAAATATCAGTGCCGGTTCGATCCTGATCGATGACGCCGATGTCAGTGGCATGAGCCCCAAGGACCGTGACATTGCCATGGTCTTTCAGTCTTATGCCCTGTACCCGACGATGAGCGTGCGCGAAAACATCGAATTCGGCCTGAAGATCCGCAAAATGAGCCCGGCCGCCATCGAAGAAGAAGTGATGCGCGTCGCCAAACTGTTGCAGATCGAGCACCTGCTCAATCGCAAGCCTGGGCAGCTGTCCGGTGGGCAGCAGCAGCGGGTGGCCATGGGGCGCGCCCTGGCGCGGCGGCCGAAGATTTATCTGTTCGACGAGCCGCTGTCCAACCTCGACGCCAAGTTGCGGGTCGAAATGCGTACCGAAATGAAGCTGATGCATCAGCGCCTGAAAACCACCACGGTTTATGTCACCCACGATCAGATTGAGGCGATGACCCTGGGCGATAAAGTCGCGGTCATGAAAGACGGCATCATCCAGCAGTTCGGCACGCCCAAGGACATCTACAACGATCCGGCCAATCTGTTCGTCGCCAGCTTCATAGGTTCGCCGCCCATGAACTTCATCCCCCTGCGTCTGCAACGCAAGGAAGGTCGGCTGTTGGCGCTGCTCGACAGCGGCCAGGCGCGCTGTGAGTTGCCGTTGGGCATGACCGATGCCGGTCTGGAGGATCGTGAGGTCATCCTCGGTCTGCGCCCTGAGCAAATCATGCTCGCGCCCGCGCAAGCCAATGGCCTGCCGACCATCCTCGCCGAGGTGCAAGTCACCGAGCCGACCGGACCCGACACTCTGGTCTTCGTCAATCTTAACCAAAGCAAAGTCTGCTGCCGCCTGGCGCCGGACGTGGCACCGCAAGTGGGTGAAAGCCTGACCCTGCAGTTCGATCCGGCCAAGGTGCTGCTGTTTGACGCCGCTTCCGGCGAGCGCCTGGGCGTGCAGGCAAAAACGCAGCCGCCCCTTGAGCGTGGCGGCAACGTCACGCAGATCAACCGTAGCTAAACCGAGCACTGCAGTGCTGAGCGATGGCTGCCCTGAAAAGCGTGCTCAGCAAGCGAACATGAAGTAGTCGAAGTAACGCCGTAAAAAAGCTAATAACAATAATACGAGGAGTTAAGGGATGAAGAAGCTACGCAGCAAATCGCTTAATCAGTTCCAGCTTGTGGGTGGTTTATCCGTGCTGGGTGCGTTGGCGTTTTCGGGTGCGGCGGTTGCCATTGAACCGTTTGATGCCAAAGCGCACATGACTGGCGACTGGGGTGGAACCCGTCAAGAGCTGTACGACAAAGGCTACGATTTTTCCCTGGAATACGTCGGGGAAATGGGCGCCAACGTTCACGGCGGCTACGACACCGACAAGACGGCGCGCTACAGCGACCAGTTCGCACTGGGTGTAAATATCGACTTGCAGAAGGCGTTCGGCTGGAGTGACGCGGAGTTCAAACTCGCCATCACCGAACGTAGCGGCAAGAACATCTCCAATGATCGTCTCGGCGATCCGCGTGTCGGCACCCTCAGTTCATCCCAGGAAGTCTGGGGTCGCGGTCAGACCTGGCGCCTGACGCAGATGTGGGTCAAACAGAAATTCCTCGACGGCAAGCTGGATATCAAAGCTGGCCGCATGGGTGAGGGCGAAGACTTTGGCAGCTTCCCTTGCGACTTCCAGAACCTGACCTTCTGCGGCACTCAGGCCGCCAACTACGTGAACACCTGGTACAACTGGCCCGTCAGCCAGTGGGCCCTGCGCGCGAAGTACAACATCACGCCTGAGTTCTTTGCCCAGATCGGTGTGTACGAGCAGAACCCGTCCAACCTGGAAACCGGCAACGGCTTCAAATTGAGCGGCAGCGGCGCCAAAGGCACGCTGGTTCCTGTCGAAGTGGTGTGGTCACCGACCATCAACTCACTGCCTGGTGAATACCGTCTGGGTTACTACCTGAGCAGCCCGAGCGCCGACGATCTTTATGAAGACGTGAACGGCCAGCCACAAGGCCTGACCGGCGGGCAGTTCAAGTCCCACGACAAGAAAACCGGCTGGTGGGTCGTGGCGCAGCAACAAGTCAGTACCTTCGGTGGCGATCCATCCCGTGGCCTGAGCCTGTTCGCCAATGCCACGGTGCATGACAAGGAAACCAACTTTGTCGATAACTTCCTGCAGATCGGCATGGTCATCAAAGGGCCTTTCGCGTCCCGTCCGAAAGATGACATCGGCATCGGCGTATCCCGGATTCACGTCAACGATGACGTGCGCGACCGCGCCCGCCTGATCAATGCCTCCAACGGCATCGACGACTACGACAACCCAGGCTACCTGCCAATCCAGAAGAGCGAGTACAACTCCGAGATTTACTACGGCGTGCACGTGACTGACTGGCTGACCATCCGTCCCAACCTGCAATACATCAAACACCCGGGCGGTGTTGATCAGGTGGATGACGCGCTGGTGGCAGGCATCAAACTGCAGACCAAGTTCTAACAGACGATTCAGGGTCGTGTGTGCTTTGCGGGCAGCCTGGCTGCCCGTTTTTTTGTCGACCTGTAACCAAATATCATCCGTTGGAGCGAGGCTTGCCCGCGAACCAGGCGACGCATTCTCTCAGACAGACAGCGTTATCGTTCTTCGCGGGCAAGCCTCGCTCCAACAAGGGAGTTAAGTGTTGTGTGTACTGGAGCGTCTGGATGTCCGAACACCCCCTGCAACGTTTCTTCAAATCCCAGCGCGCCCGTCCAACCTTTGAATGGGAGCGTTATCAGCATCGTGATGTGTTGTTGATCAACCACCCGTTGTGCCAGGCGGTGTTCAGTCGTCAGGGCGCGCAATTGCTGCATTTTCAGCCCGTCGGGCAAAAACCCTGGTTGTGGTGTGCGTCGCGCTGGCCGCTGGTAGGAGCCATTCGCGGCGGGGTGCCGGTCTGCTGGCCCTGGCGAGGTCGGCATCCTACCGAGTCGGGTTGGCCCGCTCATGGCTGGGCGCGTTTGCTGGACTGGAAACTGATCGATAGTCACGAGAGCGAACACGGAGTCAGCCTGCACTGGCGCCTGCAACTGTGTGACTGGCAGGCCGATCTGTATGCCGAGCTAGGGCAGGGCATGGAGCTGCGCTTGACTACCCATCATGAAGACAGCGAGCCCTGTCAGTTTGGCCATGCGTTGCACGCCTACTGGCGGATTGGCGATGTCGAAGACGTTGCGTTGCAAGGCCTGGAAGGCGTTCAGGGCTACGATCAATTGAGTCGTCAGGCCTGTCAGCAACAAGGCGAGCTGCGGGTCGCGGGCGGTTGTCAGCGAGTGTTTGAGCACAATGGCCCGGTGCAACTGGACGATCAGGCCTGGCAGCGTCGTCTGGGTATCAATACTGGAGACAGCATCAATACCATCATCTGGCATCCCGGAAGCCGACCGCTGCTGGGCGTGGCGGGTAACGAAACGTCGGGCTTCGTTTGCGTCGAGGCCGCGTCAGGCGGCGATGAAAGCCTGAGCCTGGCACCGGGGGAGCGGGCGGAGTTGAGGTTGCAGGCTTATTTGGTGCATTGATCGCTGGTCTCGCGGATAAAATTGATCCTGTGGGAGCAAGCTTGCTTGCGAAGGCTATGTTTCATGCACTGAAAATCTAGTGGATGTACTGGCCTCTTCGCGAGCAAGGTGGAGCGCCACCCCGGTCGCTCCCACCGGTTGACCCTACACGGGTTCACCTCTGTTACGTCACCCCTGATCCTCAACCGGATACCGGCTGTCATTCAGGCTTTCCTTGATCTTGCGCAGATGCGGCTGGAAGTCCACGCCACGGCGCAGGGTCATGCCGGTGGCGAGAACGTCGAGCACGGTGAGCTGGATGATCCGCGAAGTCATCGGCATATAGATGTCGGTGTCCTCCGGCAGCGGGATATTCAGGCTCACGGTGCTGGCCTTGGCCAGCGGTGATCCGGCAGCTGTCAGACCCAGCACGGAAGCGCCGTTGGCTCGGGCGATGCGCGCCACTTCCACCAGTTCCCGAGTGCGGCCCGTGTAGGAGATGATCACGAACAGCTCGCCGGTGTGCGCCACCGAGGCGATCATGCGTTGCATCAGCACGTCCGCATGGGCGGTGACCGCCAGATTGAAGCGGAAGAACTTATGCTGCGCGTCCAGCGCCACCGGAGCCGAAGCCCCCAATCCGAAGAAGTGGATCTGCCGCGCCTGAATCAGCATGTCCACAGACTTGCTGATCAACGCCGGGTCCAGTTGCTGAACGGCACTGTCCAGAGACGCGATGGCGCTGCCGAAGATTTTCTTGGTGTAGGCCTCGGGGTCATCGTCGGCTTCAACCGCTCGGCTGACATACGCGGCACCGCTGGCCAGGCTCTGGGCCAGCTGTAATTTGAGCTCTGGGTAGCCGCTGACGGCGAATGACCGGCAGAAGCGATTGACCGTCGGCTCGCTGACTTTCGCGGCCTGGGCGAGTGCTGCAATGCTGAACCGGGTGGCCTGTTGCGGGTTGAGCAGGATCGCTTCGGCGACCTTGCGCTCGGCCTTGTTGAGTTCTTCGAGGCGGCTCTGGATCTGCTCCAGAAGATTTCTTGAGTGGTCCATTCCAAGTCCTTGTCAGGCGGTTTTGCACAGGTTTTTTCGCGAGGCTCTATATAGGCCCTTTAGCCTGTAGCAAAGGTGGCCTATCGTACTCAGGGCCTGTGTTGATCACCACTGGAATATGCTTTTAGATGGAATGTTGTGGTTATTACTACATATGGCCTTGAGTAACGCCTTTAAAAAAGGTATTTGTAGCTTAACTTGATAAAAGAACCAACATTATGCTCTCGATTACGGTTGAACCGTGCACTTTTGCCTTGTTTGGCGCCTTGGGTGACCTGGCAGTGCGCAAGCTGTTCCCGGCGCTTTATCAGCTCGACCGCGCAGGATTGCTGCATGCCGACACGCGAATCCTCGCGTTGGCCCGCGAACCTGGCACCGAACAGCAGCATTTGGCATACATCGATGAATCGTTGCGTCGTTTTGTTCCGGACACCCAGCTCGAAGCTGAACACGTCCAGCGTTTTCAGGCACGCCTGAGCTACCTGCATGTGGACTTCCTCAAGGCCGAGGATTATGTCGCTCTGGCCGAGCGCGTCGGTGACGCAGAAACCCTGATTGCCTACTTCGCCACACCCGCGTCGGTCTACGGCGCGATCTGCGAGAACCTCGCCTCGGTCAATCTGACCGAACGTACCCGCGCCGTGCTGGAAAAACCTATCGGTCACGACCTGGCATCTTCGCGTCGGGTCAACGATGCCGTGGCGCAATTCCTGCCGGAAAGCCGCGTCTATCGCATCGACCACTATCTGGGTAAGGACACCGTCCAGAACCTGATCGCCTTGCGATTCGCCAACAGCCTGTTCGAAACCCAGTGGAATCAGAACCACATTTCCCACGTTGAAATCACCGTGGCCGAGAAAGTGGGTATTGAAGGCCGCTGGGGTTATTTCGATCAGGCCGGGCAATTGCGCGACATGATCCAGAACCACTTGCTGCAACTGTTGTGTCTGATCGCCATGGACCCGCCGAGCGACCTGTCTGCCGACAGTATTCGTGACGAGAAGGTCAAGGTGCTCAAGGCCCTCGCGCCGTTCACCCCGGAGCGTCTGGCGACCCAGGTGGTCCGCGGTCAATACACCGCTGGCTACAGCGATGGCAAGGCAGTGCCGGGTTATCTGGAGGAAGAAAACTCCAACACCCAGAGCGACACAGAAACCTTCGTCGCTCTGCGTGCCGATATCCGCAACTGGCGCTGGTCGGGCACGCCGTTCTATCTGCGCACCGGCAAGCGCATGCCGCAGAAGCTGTCGCAGATCGTGATCCACTTCAAAGAGCCGCCGCACTACATCTTCGCTCCCGAGCAGCGCATGCAGATCAGCAACCGTCTGATCATTCGCCTGCAACCGGACGAAGGCATTTCCTTGCAGGTGATGACCAAGGATCAGGGCCTGGACAAAGGCATGCAGTTGCGCAGCGGCCCTCTTCAACTGAATTTTTCCGACACCTACCGCAGCGCGCGCGTCCCCGATGCGTACGAGCGGTTGTTGCTGGAAGTGATGCGCGGCAATCAGAACCTGTTTGTTCGCAAAGATGAAATTGAGTACGCCTGGCAATGGTGCGATCAGCTGATCGCCGGCTGGAAAAAGGCTGGCGATGCGCCCAAGCCTTATACGGCCGGATCCTGGGGGCCGATGAGCTCCATTGCCTTGATTACTCGTGATGGGAGATCGTGGTATGGCGATATGTGAACTTGAATTCCCTCAGGGCCAGATAGCCCGGGATTTCGATAACCCGCAGGCGCTGGCCAACGCGTTGGCAGGCGATGTGGCCGAGCACCTTAGGAACGCTGTCGCCACTAATGGCGTGGCGACGCTGGTGGTGTCCGGTGGCCGCAGCCCGGTAGCGTTTTTTCAGGCGCTGGCCGAGCAACCGCTGGACTGGTCCAAAGTGGTGGTCAGCCTGGCTGACGAGCGCTGGGTGCCGGTAGAGCATGCCGACAGCAACGCTGGCCTGCTGCAGCGTTTTCTGCTGCAAGGCCCGGCTGCCAAGGCGCGCTTCATTGGTTTGTACAACGTGGCCCAGAGTCTGGAGGAAGCGGCGCTGGTCGCCGATCAGACACTGGCCGAGTTGCCGCCGATTGACGTACTGGTTCTGGGCATGGGCGACGATGGCCACACCGCCTCGTTGTTCCCGAAAAGCCCGAACCTCAGCGAAGCCCTGGACCTGAACAGCCCGCGTCGTTGTCTGCCGATGCTGGCACCGACCGTCCCCCATCAGCGTCTGACCCTGACCCGGCAACTGCTGGCTTCGGCGCGTCTGCCGATCCTGTCGATTTCCGGCCAGGCCAAACTTGATACCTTGCGCGCCGCATTGGCCGGCGATGACCTCGCCGAAATGCCTGTGCGCGCATTCCTTGACTCTTCACTTGAGATTTACTGGTGCCCATAACAAAAGGATCCGCCGCCATGAACACCGTGGAAAACAGTCAGCCGCTCAATAGCATGGCGAACAAGATCACCCAGATCGACGAACTCTGCGCGAAAGCGAAAATTCTCCCGGTCATTACCATTCTGCGGGATGAGGACGTGCTGCCGCTGGCCGACGCCCTGGCCGCCGGTGGCATGACCGCGCTGGAAGTGACCTTGCGCTCAGCGTTCGGCCTGAGTGCCATCCGTATTCTTCGTGAGCAGCGCCCGGAGCTGTGCGTGGGCGCAGGCACTATTCTCGATCGCAAGATGCTGGCCGATGCCGAAGCGGCAGGTTCGCAGTTCATCGTGACGCCGGGCAGTACGCAGGATTTGCTGCAAGCCGCGTTGGACAGCCCGCTGCCGTTGCTGCCGGGTATCAGCAGCGCATCGGAAATCATGATCGGCTACGCCATGGGTTATCGCCGTTTCAAACTGTTCCCGGCTGAAATCAGCGGCGGCGTGGCAGCGATCAAGGCCCTCGGCGGACCCTTCAACGAAGTGCGCTTCTGCCCGACTGGTGGCGTCAACGTCGACAACCTCAAGAGCTACATGGCGCAGCCCAATGTCATGTGCGTCGGCGGGACCTGGATGATCGACAACGCCTGGGTCAAGAACGGCGACTGGGGCCGCATCCAGGAAGCAACGGCCGAGGCGATGGCGTTGTTTGATTGATACTTCTTTCTGTTGGAGCGAGGCTTGCCCGCGAAGAACGATAACGAGGTGTGTCAGACACAACTCGGCGCCTGATTCGCGGGCAAGCCTCGCTCCAACACATCATCGTTCAGCGCAGCTCTTGCAACGCCCCCACCAACACCTGCATATCCGCCGCCGAGGTGCTGAACCCTGGCGTTATCCGGATACACGGCCCGCAGGCCGAACCGGCGCGGGCCACGGTGAACAGGTTGTACTCGCTGAGCAAGCGCTCAACCATCCGCTCCTGTTCCACGTCTCCCTTGAAACGCAGAGCCGTGATCCCGCAATACAGCCGTGGATCGTCCGGGGTCAGAATCTCGATGTGCTCCAGCTCCCTTGCCGGCTTTACCCACAGGTCGCGCAGGTAACTCAGGCGCGCACCTTTGCTGGCTGAGCCTATGGCCAGGTGCTCCTCGAAAACCTTGGGCAGGGTCATCCAGGCCGGGATGTTCGGCGTGCCATAAGGCACCAGCGACAGGATGTCATCACTGGCATAGCGCGTGTCACCCATGTCCGGATCGATGGCACCGATCCTGTCCCGTGCTACATAGATAAAGCCCAGGCTCAATGGCGCACCCATCCACTTCTGCAAGTTGTAACCCGCGAACGCAACGCCCAATTCATCCAGCCTGAAATCCAGCTGCCCCAGCGCATGTGCGCCGTCCAGGATCACGTCTACCCCCCGTTCCTTAGCCAGCGTCGCAATAGCCTTGACCGGCATCACCAGACCAGTGCGGTGGGTGACATGGGTGAGGGCCATGAGTTTAAGCCGTGGGTGTTGCTCGAATGCTTGCTGATAGCTGTTCACCAGGCTTTCGTAAGTGGCGGGGTGTGTGTGGGAAATTTCGATAACTTCGACACCGCGGCTTTTGGCCAGCCAGCGCATGGCGCTCTGCACGCTGAGGTAATCCAGATCGCTGACCAGCACCTGATCGCCCGGCTGAAGCTGGTTGTAATTGCGGATCAGCGACTGCAAAGACTCGGACGCGCAACGGGTAATGGCGATTTCTTCAACGCTGACTTGAACCACTTCTGCCAGCTGCGCATGGATCATGCCGCTGTCATGGGCATCGAACTGGCGACGCACGTACACCGAGTTGCTGCGGTTCACGTAGTCGATGTTGCGCCGATAATCCTCCACCACGTCCCGGGTCATGCGGCCGAAATAGCCGTTCTCCAGATTGATCGGGCCCGGCTCTACGTCATAGCGCGCCGCGACGCGTTGCCAGAACAGCTCATCCTTTGCTTGTTGCTCGAGCATTGCATCCTCACTTGCAGACAACCCTACTCTTGGGCTGGAATGATTTTGATGTGGGAGCGGTGCTTGCCCGCGATAAGGCTGGACGCGATCTAAAGTGAATCGCGTCCAGCCTTATCGCGGGCAAGCACCGCTCCCACAGGGGTGTTTCAGCGATCGTTAAATTTCTGCCTCGGCCGTGTGCGCAGCGGATCGAGCAGTTCCGACAGGCCGTTATGGTCGATCTCCTGCATCAACGCCAATAAGCTGCCCAGCTCGCTTTTCGGGAAGCCTTCACGGGCAAACCAGTTCAGGTACGGCCCGGGCAAGTCAGCCAGCAGGCGGCCTTTGTATTTGCCGAATGGCATCTCGCGGGTGACCAGCAGTAAAAGTTTTTCCGGATCCATGAACGTGCATCACCTGATTTCTTAAACAGCCTAACCATACGTGCATTCTGCATGCAGGCCAAAGGACAGTTCATGCAGAAATCACGATGCTTCTGTATGGAATAAAAATTAACTTATTGATTTAAAAGAGTTTTATATCAATTCGAAAGCTGGCACGGCGTCTGCAATTACCTATTCATCTACACACCTTCGTATCAACCTGCCAATAAGGAATTGGAAAATGACTGACATCAATAAAGAATCGATCTCTATCCTCAACGACCTGATCGAAACCAGCAAAGATGGCGAGAAAGGTTTTCATACCAGTGCAGAAGACATCAAGCGTCCGGACGTGAAGGCGTTCTTTATGAGCCGTTCGGCAGAAATCGCGACCGCTGTTCGCGAACTGCAAGCTGAAGTGCGTGCACTCGGCGGCGATCCTGAAACCTCTTCCAGCGTTTCGGGCACTCTGCACCGCGCATGGGTTGACCTGAAGTCGACGTTGACCGGCAAAGATGACGTAGCGATTCTGAACGAAGTAGAGCGCGGCGAAGACGTAGCGCTTAAGGCTTACAAAGAAGCACGTCAGAAAGCTATCGAGAAAAACCTGCCTGCTACTGTCACTTCGTTAATCGACAAGCAGCTGAAAGGTGTACAAGCTAATCACGACAAAGTGAAAGCTCTGCGTGACCAGGCTCGTGCTGCAAGCTAAGACGTAAAGCCAGCATTAGAAAACGCCAGCCAGTCTGGCGTTTTTTTTCGCCCTCAGATCAGCTTTCCACCCGGTTACGACCTTTGTTTTTGGCGGCATACAGCGCCAGATCGGCCTCTTTGAAAAGGTCGTCCAACACGTCCTCGGATTGCACCTTACGCATTGCAATACCGATGCTTACCGTCAATGGCTTGGTATCGGTGGCAAACAGCGGCAGCGCCTGCACCGCAGCTCTGATTTGTTCTGCTACAACCTTTGCACCTTCGAGGCCGGTGTCCGGCAGCACCACGACAAACTCCTCGCCGCCATAGCGCGCAACGAAATCGGCGGGGCGGCGAATATTGGCGGCAATGGCGTTGGCCACATTGCGCAATGCTTCGTCGCCGCCGTGATGGCCGTGGCGATCATTGAAGTCTTTGAATGAGTCGACGTCTATCACCAGCAGTGCCAAGGACTGGCTGGCCCGCACGGCACGGTTCCATTCGACGTTCATCACCTCATCGAGCTTGCGCCGATTGGCCAGTCCGGTCAGTACGTCGGTGGAGGCTCGCTGCTTGAGCTCGCCTTCAGCCTGGTGGCGCAGATAGAGTTCACGACGCAACAGGAATGTCAGCCACAGGATCCCGACGCATAACAAGCCCGTTGCAACGCCGACCAGCATCGCGTTGCGTTGCCAGATGCCATAGACCTCTTTCACGGACTGGCCGACCACCACGATTAATGGCAGCGTTCCTACGTGGGAGAAAGTGTAGAGCCGCTCTTGGCCGTCAATCGCCGACTTCGCGGTAAAGCTGCCGTTGCCGTCTTCGAGGATTTTTTTGAAGTTTGGGCTGTGGGTAAAACTCTTGCCGATCAGGTCCTCGCCTTGGACTTGCGGCTGACGCGCGAGCAGCACGCCAGCGGTGTTGAGCAGCGTGACATTACTGTCAGGCCCGACATCCAGCGTACGGAACAGCTGCTTGAAGTACACCAGTCGCATGGCAGCGCTGGCGATCCCTGCGAAAGATCCGTCTTGGGCAGAAATCCTGCGGCTGAAACTGATGCACCAATCCTTGAAACCCCAACGCGACATGAAAGGACCGCCGACTTTCATCTCCAGTGACGGATCCTCCTTGTGCGCCAGGAAGTGCGGGCGTTCTGCCAGATTGTAGGGTCTGGGGATAACCGAAGTTGAGTCGGCGAGGATATCGCCGTTCTTGTCCAGCAACAGCAGATCACCCTTGTAGGAGGCGGCCGTGGATCGGTCGAATAAGACCATATGGCGTAATTCGGGGGAAATAGTGTGCAGGTCAGGACGCTGCCAGGCGCTGATCATGCCTCGCAACGAGGTGTCGTAGAGCTCGGCGTTGCGCAACACATCGGCATCAATCAGATTCACGATGTTCGAAGCAGCACGGGTGGCGGCGTCGTTGGCATCCTGCCGCTCTCTGATCAGCAAGGACACAACGATCAGCACAATAACCAGCATGGCGGCGGTACTGCCGCACACCAGAATGATTTCTGGTCGAGTCCAGTTCTTTCCAATGGCTGGCGTGGATGATTTAAAAATCATTGGGCTGAATGGACTCAGAAATGATGGGCTTTCCTCAATGTAGTATTTTTTGGAGTTTTTATAGTGCCACGGTTGTCGCTTTGGGGAGCTGCCTCGCCTTTATAACCCTATCTTGGGCGAGCTGAAACAGGTGTGTGCGGATCCGTCAGGGCTTATTTGAACCCGTGGGACCGGCTTTAGCCGGGAGAACTGTATTTCTGACGAAGCAGATAGGGCGCATTCACCGACGTCCTCTCGGCTGAAGCCGGTCCTACGGGTCTGCGTAAATCTGCCAACTCACAACGGCAAACTGATCCCGAAGGTATTCATGCCCTGCTGACTGTTTACGAAGACCGTGCCGCCATGCATCAAGGCAATGGCTTTGACGATAGCCAGGCCCAGCCCGTGGTTCGCACCGCTATTGGCGCGTGAGGCATCCACCCGATAGAAGCGTTCGAACAAACGGGGCAAGTGTTCGCTGGCGATCTGTATGCCGGGGTTGGCAACACTGATGCTGACCTGCTGTGCATTGGTGACGATGTCCACCTGTATCGTCTGACCTGGTTCGGTGTGCTGCACGGCATTGTGCAACAGGTTGATCAACGCTCTGCGCAGGTGAGGTTTATCGATGGGCGCGCTGGCATCACCGTTGACCACGACTTGCACCTGCGCATCCTCGAGGATGAAATCCAGATAATCGAGAGTCGTGGCCACTTCCTGGGCCAGGGATACGCGGGTCAGTTCAGTGGCCTTGCTGCCCTGATCGGCACTGGCCAGAAACAGCATGTCGTTGATGATCGAACGCAGCCGCTCCAGTTCTTCGAGGTTCGATTGCAGCACTTCGAAGTAATGTTCGGCGGAACGCCCTCGGGTCAGCGCCACCTGAGTCTGGCCGATCAGATTGGTCAGTGGCGAGCGCAGCTCGTGGGCCACGTCGGCGTTGAACGACTCCAGCCGTGAATACGCCTGCTCGACACGCTCGAGCGTCGAATTGAACGAAGTAACGAATTGATTCAACTCCGGTGGCAATGGCGTCAGTTGTAGACGTCCGGACAGCTTGGGTGGTGTCAGTTTCTGGGCCTCCAGTGACAGACTGGCCAGCGGCCGCAGGCCAATGCGTGCCACCCAGTAGCCCAGCACCGAAGCCAGCACGATACCCACGCCAGCCAGGCTGATCAGCGCAATCATCAGGGCGTGCTGGGTGTGCCAGAAAGTCTCGGTATCGATGGCGATCAGAAAACGCAGAGGCGGGCGTTCTCCTTTGGCTTCGAACTGACTGACCAGCACTTTGAAGGGGAATTGGTGCCCGGCAATTTGCAGACTGCGCATGCCCGGCGGGCCGCTCGCGAAACGGCGGATTTCGGCCGTAGGCTCGCCAAACTCGTACACCGGGTTATCGCTGACCACCCAGAAACGCAGGCGTTTGTCCTCTTCACTGAGCAGCCTGAGTTTGCTCTTGATCCGGCCCCAGTGTTCGGGGTCGCTGTGCCGGTTGACTGCTGATTCCAGCACGCTGTAACGCGCGTCGGCCTCGGCTTCCGGCAGCAGTGCCATGCTCTTGTCGACTTGCAGGTACAGCGCCCAGCCAATCAGGGTGAAGACCAGCAACGCCACCAGCGCGAACAGTCCGCTCAAGCGCAGGGCGATGGAATCACTTTTCACTGCGGCTCACCTTCACGGCTCTCAAGGACATAGCCCATGCCGCGAATGGTATGCAGCAGTTTCTGTTCGAATGGACCGTCCAGCTTGGCCCGCAAACGCTTGATCGCCACCTCGACGACATTGGCGTCACTGTCAAAGTTGATGTCCCATACCAGCTCGGCGATGGAAGTTTTGGACAGGATTTCACCCTGTCGTCGGGCCAGTACGCTGAGCAGCGAGAACTCTTTGGCGGTCAGATCCAGCCGCACGCCGCTGCGGGTTGCCTTGCGGCTGATCAGATCGATCCAAAGGTCGGCGACGCTCACCTGCACCGGTTCGTGGCTGCTGCTGCGGCGAGTCAGGGCTTGCAGGCGGGCCACCAGTTCCAGAAAGGAAAATGGCTTGCCCAGATAATCGTCAGCCCCTTCACGCAGACCTCGAATCCGGTCGTCAACCTGTTCACGTGCAGTCAGCATGATCACCGGCGTCTGTTTGCGGGCGCGCAAGGCGCGCAGCACGCCAAAGCCGTCCAGGCCGGGCAGCATCACATCCAGGATGATGACCGCGTAATCGCTTTCCAGTGCCAGGTGCAGGCCTTCGATACCGTCCCGTGCAACATCGACGTTATAGCCCTGTTCGGTCAGGCCGCGATGCAGGTAGTCGGCAGTCTTTTCTTCGTCTTCGATAATCAGGACGCGCATGGGGTGAATCTCTTCGTCAAATCCGTTGGAGCGAGGCTTGCCCGCGAATGGGGCGCCGCGGTATTACAGGCACACCGCGTTACCGTTATTCGCGGGCAAGTCGGATCGCCGCACCGCTCGCTCCAACAGGTTCCGGGGCGGCTTTGGGCTTATGAAACAACCGCTCCAGCTGCAAGTAGATCACCGGCGTGGTGAACAGTGTCAGCATCTGGCTGACCAGCAAACCGCCCACCACGGCGATGCCCAAAGGTTGGCGCAGCTCCGCGCCGACCCCGTAGCCGAGCATCAGAGGCAATGCGCCCAAGAGCGCCGCAAGCGTGGTCATGATGATCGGCCGGAAGCGCGTCAGGCAGGCTTCGTGAATCGCATCCAGCGGGGTCATGCCGCGTTCGCGTTGGGCTTCGAGGGCAAAATCCACCAGCAGAATACCGTTCTTCTTCACGATACCGATCAGCAGCACCACGCCGATCAAGGCCATGATCGAGAAGTCCTGGCCCATCAGCCACAACAGCAGTAGGGCGCCGATACCCGCCGAAGGCAAGGTCGAAATGATCGTCAGCGGATGCACGAAGCTCTCGTACAGCACGCCGAGGATGATATACACCGCCACCAGCGCAGCCAGAATCAACCAGGGCTGATTGGCCAGCGAACTCTGGAACGCCTGGGCCGCACCCTGGAAATTACCGATGATCGAAGCCGGCATGCCGATTTCGTTCTTGGCTTGATCGAGCATGCGCACGGCATCACCCAACGCCACTCCCGGTGACAGGTTGAACGACAGATTCGCCGCCGGGAACATACCGTCATGGGCGATGGACAGCGGCCCCATGGTTGGCGCCCCCACTTTGGCCAGCGCCGACAGCGGCACCATCTCGTTGGTCAACGGCGAGCGCAAATAGAAGTACGCGAGGCTTTCGGCTTTGCCGCGTTGTTTGGCATCCAGTTCGAGAATCACTTTGTACTGGTTGATCTCGGTCTGAAACTCGCTGATCTGCCGTTGCCCGAAGGCATCGTACAGGGCCTGATCGACGTCATTGGTGGTCAGCCCGAAACGAGCCGCCGCGCTGCGATCGATCTCGATGTGGGTGACGCTGCCGCCCAGTTGCAAGTCGTTGGACAAATCGCGAAATGCCGGGTTAGTGCGCAGTTTTTCGGTCAGACGTTGGGTCCAGGTATTGAGCAGTGGACCGTCGTTGCTCTTGAGCACGTATTGATACTGACTGCGACTCGGGCCGGGGCTCAGGTTGATGTCCTGGCCTGCACGCAGATACAGAACGATGCCGGGGATCTTCGCCAGCTTGGGACGGATGCGGTCAATGAACTCGCTGACCGAAACATCACGCTCGCCACGGGGTTTTAGGGAAATCCAGAACCGCCCGTTGGCGATGGTCTGGTTACTGCCACTGACACCCACGGAATGGGAGAACGCCTGGACCGCAGGGTCGGCACCGACAATTTTTGCCAGTTGCAGGTGTTTTTCCACCATGTCGGGGTAGGAAATGTCCGCCGCCGCTTCGCTGGTGCCCAGGGCGAACGCGGTGTCCTGAACCGGGAAGAAACCTTTCGGGATCAGCACATAGCCGACGCCCGCCAGCACCAGCGTCAGGCCGAAGATACCGAGCATGATCCGCTGATGGGCCAGTGCCTTGTTCAGGCCGCGCTCGTAGAGTGCCAGCAGCCGTTCGCTGAAGCCCGGTTTGGCGTGAGGATCGTGTTTCGGTGCGCGCATGAACAAAGCGGCCAGGGTCGGCGCCAGGGTCAACGACACCACCACGGAAATCAGGATGGTGGCCGTTGCCGTGAGGGCGAACTCCTTGAACAGCCGCCCGACCACGCCACCCATGAACAGCAAAGGAATAAATGCTGCCACCAGCGAAAAGCTGATGGAAACCACAGTGAAGCCGATCTCCCCGGAGCCCTTGATCGCCGCTTCGCGCATGTCGTCGCCGGCTTCCAGGTGTCGGTGAATGTTCTCCACCACCACAATGGCGTCATCCACCACAAAGCCGACGGCCACCACTATCGCTACCAGCGTCAGGTTATTGAGGCTGAAGCCGAACACATACATCATCGCGAAACTGGCGACCAGCGAGACCCCCAGCACGGCGCTGACAATCAGCGTGGCCGACAGCTGACGCAGGAACAGCGCCATCACCGCCACCACCAGCAGAATGGCGATCACCAGGGTCATTTCCACTTCGTGCAGCGAGGCGCGAATGGTTCGGGTACGGTCGTTGAGTACTGACACTTCCACCGACGCCGGGAGCATTTCCAGCAGGCGTGGCAACTGGCTTTGAATGCGGTCCACGGTCTCGACGATGTTAGCCCCGGGCTGACGGAAAATCGTCACGTTGACGCCTTGCTGATCACCGGACCAGGCTCGCACGTAGGCGTTCTCCGAGCCATTGATGACCCGGGCCACATCCTTGAGATGCACCGGTGCGCCGTCCTTGTAGGAAACGATCAGCTGCGCGTAATCCTGAGGGCGGAAAAGCTGGTCGTTGGAGGCCAGGGTGGAAACGCTGTCCTTGCCGTACAACGCGCCTTTGGCGAGGTTGAGGCTGGTCTGTTGCACCGCGACGCGGATGTCGGCCAGGGTCAGGCCCAGGGCGGCGAGCTTTTCCGGCGCCGCCTGGACTCGAATCGCCGGGCGTTGCTGACCGGTGATGTATACCTGACCTACCCCATCGATCTGGCTCAACTGACGCGCCAGCAAAGACTCGGTGACGTCACTCAGTTCAGTGGCAGGCATCAGGTTGGAGCTGACGCTGAGGATCAGCACCGGGCTGTCCGCCGGGTTGACCTTGCGCCAGGTGGGCAGGTTGGGCATGTCGGCGGGCAGACGGCCCGCCGCAGTATTGATCGCGGCTTGAACCTCCTGAGCGGCGGTATCGATGCTTTTGTTGAGGGTGAATTGCAGCGTCAGGTTAGTCGAGCCCAAGGCACTGCTGGAGGTCATTTGCGTCATGCCAGGGATGGCGCTGAATTGCACTTCCAAGGGTGTTGCCACCGAAGACGCCATGGTTTCCGGGCTGGCGCCGGGCAGTTGCGCGGTCACCTGGATGGTCGGGAATTCCGCTTCGGGCAGCGGCGCCACCGGCAGTCGCGGGAAGGCAATGGCACCGAGCAGGACCATGGCGAAAGTCAGCAGCAGTGTGGCGACCGGATGATCCACACACCAGGCCGAGACCGATCCACGGCCTTTCATCGTGCACTCTCCAGCGTGGCAGTCTGGCGCTGCTGCTGAGGGTCTTGGCTGTTGTCACGCAGCACCTCGACCCGCGAGCCGGCCTTGAGTCGTGACTGGCCGTCACTGACCAGCACATCACCGGCCTTGGGGCCGGATATCAGCATCAGGTCACTGTCCTGATACAGGACCTGCACCGGAACCACCTCGACCTTGTCGCCGTTGACCCGGAAGGCGAAGTGTTGATCGATACCGCGTTGCACCACTTGTGGCGGCACGCGCAAGGCGTCGCGCTCGATGGCGGTCTGGATTTTCACGGTGACCAGTTGGCCGGGCCACAGCAGCTGTTTCGGGTTGCTGAACTCGGCTTTGGCGCGGATCGTTCCGGTGGTGGCCGAGACCTGATTGTCGATCAGTTTGAGCTGGCCATCCCCGAGCAGCGTGCCGTTGTCGCCATCCCCCAGAAAGGCTTTGACGCCCGCGGGAGTGCTTGAGGCGATCAAGCCTTGCAGGGTTGGCAACATTTGCTGCGGCAGGGAAAACTCCACCGAGACTGGATCTATCTGGGTCACCGAAAACAGGCCCTGAGCGTCACTGACCCGCAGGAAGTTACCCTCGTCGACGTTACGTATGCCGACCCGGCCGGTCACTGGCGATCGAATCTGTGTGTAGGAAAGCTGCACCTGCGCTGCGCTGATGGCCGCCTGGTTACCCATCGCCGTGGCTTTGAGTTGTTGAACCATGGCCTGCTGCTGGTCGAACGTCTGTTTGGAGATGCCGTTGTCTGCGCTCAGCAGTCGATAGCGCTTGAGGTCGAGTTGCGCGACGTCAAGCTGGGCCTGGCTTTGCGCAAGCTGCGCCTTGGCCTGCTCAAGAGTGGCGCGAATCGCTCGGTCGTCAATGGTTGCCAACAGGTCACCTGATTTGACCGTTTGCCCTTCCTTGACCAGCACCTTGGTCAGAATCCCGTCCACCTGCGGACGAATGACCACACTCTGTAGCGACAGAACCGATCCGATGCCCGTCACGAAACGCGGCACGTCTTCCTCGCTCACCTTGATGACCTTGATCGGTACGGCGCTGGGCGTACTGACTTTGGCGGTTGCCGGGCGGGTCAGGGTCCAGGTGGACGCCCCGATCAAACCCGCAATGATGGCAACGGCGAGGACGGTTCTTGTCTGTTTACGCATGCGAGAGGCGCCGAAAAGTCAAAGAAGGAAGGTGCGGTTGTTGGCTTGTCTGTTATAGCCCGTCAACCCGGTCAGCAGAATGACGGCAAGCTGTCAGGATTGTCAGCAAAAAAACCGTGGGTCTGAACGTTATCAAGAATTTGCTGAGGCGGGCGATAGCCCGGGAGAGGAGAGTAGGAGATTGCATCCTTGCCGGGGCCTGTCGTAACGATGATGTGCCTGGGCATAGTCAGAACCTGTAGGAGCGCACGAGCACCGCGAGGCCGCGATGGCGGTGTGTCAGGCAAAACGCCATCGCGGCCTCGCGGTGCTCGTGCGCTCCTACATGGAGATGTGTCTTCTGATTTCGCCCGTTTCGGATTGATACCACGGAGCAAGCCCATGAAGTTCATTACCCTGTTGCTGATCGTACCGACATTGATCGCGAGTACCTGCGCCTTCGCCGCTGGAGGCCGACTGGGTTTCACCGGGCAGGTCACCAATGCCAGTTGCGCGGTGCTGCCGGTGACGGGCCTGGCGCAAGGGAAGGAGGTCAAGGTCACTGGGCATCAAAGCATCATTGTCGATACTGTCCATAATGCCTGTACCGGCCAGGCCATCCCGATTACCACTCACTACCAGCCAATAGTCAGCGCAGATTCAGGGCGTGCCACTTCAGCCATATTGACGCTGACCTATCAATAATATTCTGCAAAACACCGGTCAACCGGAACTGCCGCTCACTCGCTAGAGTGGCAGTCTTACTTTCGCAAGAACCTGCAATCCAGTAACGATTCGAATAATTACCGACGAAGTTTTTCCTGATCTTTTTGCTCGGGTATTTGCTGCGTATCCTGGAATTAGCGGGCTACAGAAGAATTGCGGTTATTCCTACAGAAAGTTCATGCGAGTTCAATGGGTTATTCCCTTTGATTAAAGTAAAAAAGCCGACATCGAACAGACCGATCGATCCTTATAGTGCGTGGCGTCCGATTCAGGGCATACACGAAATAACACAAGGAACGTCGTTAACATGAAAAAACTTACTCTTGCACTGGCTGCTGCGGGCGCCATGACTCTGGGGCTGACCGGTACCGCTAACGCGGCCAATAACGGCAAACTGATCTTCACCGGAACCCTGACCAATATTTCCTGCAATGTGGGCCCGGGTGTCGGGACTTCGCCGGGTAATAACCCGGGTGAAATTGCTGTTGATCTGGGCAATGTTTCGTTTTCGGACATCGGGACTTCGGCGCAAAACCGGCTGGAAACGGCAACACCGATCCAGTTGCTGGTTAACTGTTCTGCGGGCGCCGATCAATACAACCTGGTGAAGATGCGCTTTGCCGCCCGCAATGGTAGTGGCCTGGATAACAATGACGCCAAGTTGTTGCGCACCACCGGTGCGGCAGATGGTGTGGGTATCGGCCTGCTTAACGCAGCCAATCAGATCATGGATCTGGGGGGGACCGAGACCATCGATAAACCGCTGATCAAAGATGGTGCTGGCGGTGCTACGGCGGAACTCAATTTTGGTGCGGTCTATGTGCTCAACGGCACGACGACCAATCCGGGTAATGCCGACGGCTTCATGCCGTTTGTTCTGGATTACGAGTAATACGCCGGGCGGAGCGAGCAGGGTTCGCTCCGTCCCTATTTGACTTGAAGCGTCCAGAAGCGTCCGAACTCCAATCGTTTGAACTCAAAGCGAATGCCATCATGTTTCCGTTTTTCTACCGCTGCGCGGCTTTAGTACTGTTATTGCTTGGCCCTGGCGCGCAGGCGGGCATTGTCATCAATACGACGCGTGTGATTTATCCGGCTCAGGACAAAGAAGTCAGTTTCGGTGTGCACAACACCGGAAGTGGCGAAATCCTTGTCCAAAGCTGGCTTGAACCCAATGCCGAACATACCGACGCGAACAACTTGCCGTTTGTTATTACACCGGCACTGGCGCGTTTGCCGGGCGATAGCCGACAGTTATTGCGAGTCATTTATGCCGGTGCTGACATGCCCAGGGATCGGGAGTCGGTGCTATGGCTCAACGTGCAGGAAATACCTCAAGCGGCAGCGGAAAACGCCTTGCAAGTTGCCATTCGCCAGCGAATCAAACTTTTTTTCCGTCCTGAGGGACTTGTGGGTGAAGTCGCTCGGGCCCCCGAAAACCTGCGTTGGAAGCTGGTCAATGACACAACGCTGCAAGTCGATAACCCAGGTCCCTATCACGTATCCATGGTCAAGATAGTCGGACAACGTGGCGCTGCTCAGTTGTTGAGTCAGGACAGCCAGATGCTTGCACCTGGAGAAAGCCGAAAGTTTGTACTCACGTCTACGGTCGACAGTGCCGGGCTGACGCTTAGCTTCATCAGCATCAATGACTTCGGTGGGCAGGTCCCCTACAAAGCCACGCTGAAAGCCGGTGTTGTGGCCAGCGCGGTCAAAACGGAGCCTCGCTAGGTAGGCCATTACCTTGATCAATTCAGTTCTGAGCCGCGCTCTTTGATGAGGGGGCTCAGCAGTCGTATGTCTGCCTGAAAGGAATTCGGGCGTGGTTTTGAATCGAGTGGAAAACAGCTAATGGAATGGCTTTATAACAACATCGGGAAGCCAACTCCGGGAACCATCTTGCGGCTGGTAGAGGGTTTCAAGCCGACATTCAGGCGCAGGCTTGTGGTTCTTGGTGTTGCGCAGTTATTGCCAGCAATCGTCTGGGCTGCGCAAAGTGCACCGTCGGCGTCGGTGAAATTCAATACCGCGTTCATCCAGGGCAGTGATCAGCCGCCTGAACTGACCGAGTTTCTGCGCGCCAACAGCCCGCTTCCGGGTACTTATCGAGTGGACATTTTCGTCAATCGGACCCTGAGCGGGCGGCGCGACATTGTATTTTCCAGCAACCCGCTGACCGGGCGCATAGAGCCCTGCCTGACGCTGGAGATGTTGCAGGCTTTCGGATTAGATCCAGATCGCCTGGAAGAAGGCTCTGCGCCTCAAGACAGCCAGGCCTGTTTCGATTTGCCTGGCCGAGTCGAATTCGCCCAGGTCGAGTATCAGCCCAACGCATTGCGCCTGAACATCAGCGTGCCGCAACGGATCATGCAGCGCAGCGCCCGAGGTTATGTGCCTGCAGACCTGTGGGATGAAGGCGAGCCAGTGGGGTTCGTCAACTACGCTTTCAATGCGGCGCGGCGTACCAATCGACAGCAGGATTCCGAGCAGTACTACCTGAATTTGCGCAATGGCGTGAACCTGGGCGCGTGGCGGTTGCGCAACGAATCGTCGCTGGTCTACGGCGACAATCAGGACTATCGCTTTCGCAGCAATCGTACATATCTACAGCGCGATATCAGCTCCCTGCACAGCCAGTTCACCCTGGGGGAGACCTTCACCGATTCGCAGATTTTCGACAGTGTGCGTTTTCGCGGAGTTGGCCTGAGTTCCGACGACGCGATGCTCCCCGACAGCGAGCGCACTTATGCCCCGGTGATCCGTGGCATCGCTGAAACCAACGCCGCGGTTGAAGTGCGCCAGAACGGTTTTCTGCTGTATAGCGGCAATGTTTCGCCTGGACCTTTCGAGATCAACGACATCTACCCCAGCGGTTCCAATGGTGATCTGCAAGTGACGATCATCGAAGCTGACGGTCGGCGTCGCTCCTTCACCCAAGCCTACGCGTCGCTGCCGATCATGGTGCCCGCCGGTGCATTTCGGTACAGCCTTGCTGTGGGCCAGGTCGAGAATGCCAACGACGTTTTGCAGACGCCGATTTTTGCCAGTGCAGCCCTGATCTACGGTGTAACCGAGCGGATCACCGGGTTCGGCGGCCTGCAATGGGCGCAGGATTATCAGGCCGGTAATCTGGGGGCCGGGATCAATACCGGTCTGGGTGCGTTATCGGCAGACCTGACCCAGTCCACCAGCGACACCAGGCACCAGAGCCACGTCGGACATAGCCTGCGCTTGCGTTATGCCAATACTCTGGATGCCACCGCCACCACCCTCGCCGTGGCGGGTTATCGCTATTCCACCGAGCAATTTCGCACCCTCAATGAGCATGTCGAAGCCACGGCCCCCACCGTGTCTCGCTCATTCAATGGCCGGGCCAAAGATCGCCTGGAACTGAACATTACCCAAGCGTTGCCGAAACAGTCCGGCAGCTTGAGCCTGACCGCGTCCGAGCAGCGCTACTGGAATGCGAGCGGTAAAACCCGGCAGTTTTACCTGGCGTATAACGCTGCGTGGCGAACCCTCAGTTACAGCCTGTCGCTGGAGAACAATCGCGAATCCGGCGGCAACGGGCTAAGTGACAGCGACAACCGGATTGCCCTCAGCCTGACGATGCCGCTGGGGTCCAGCGCCAGTTCATCGCGAGTGTCCTTCAATGGCGTGCGCGATAGCTCTGGTGAGTACAACGCGCAATTGGGTCTCAATGGGCAGATGCTGGGCGACCGCAGTTCGTTCTATTCAGTACAGGCCGGACACGACAGCAGCTCGGGCAGTTTTGGCTCAGGCAAGATCAACACCGTCCGCCCGTATGGACGTTTCGAGGCGGGCTACAGTCAGGGGCGCGATTACGAGGCGCTGAGTCTCGGCGCGTCCGGTTCGGTACTGGTCCATGCCGGCGGGATGAACTTTGGTCAGTCACTGGGCGAGACCTTTGCGCTGGTTCAGGTGCCGAATGTGGCAGGGGCGGGGCTGAGCAGCTTCAGCAACGTCAAAACGGCTGACAATGGTTACGCGGTGCTGCCTTATGCGCAGCCGTACCGGATCAACTGGATCAGTCTGGATACCCGCCAGTTGGGCGCCGATGTCGAGCTGGATAACGCGGTCTCCCAGGTCGTGCCGCGCCGGGGTGCCATGCCGGTGGTGCGCTTCAAGGCGGCAACGGGCCGTCGCGTGCAATTCGAGCTGGTCCAGGCCGATGGCAGCCGCGTCCCTCTGGGTGCCAGTGTCGAAGACGCCGACGGTAAAGTGCTGGCGATTGTCGATCCCACGGGTCGCGCCCTGGTGCTGAGCGAAAAATCCGCGGGCGAGCTGCTCGTCAAGTGGGCGGGGCGCAGCTGCCGCTCGGCGTTCACCTTGCCTGAAAAGGATCCGTCGCGGGCTTATGAGCGGATCAAGGTGATGTGCCAGTGAGCCGCTTCATCCTGTTGCTGGCGGCGCTGCTATACGGCGCGGACGTGCTTGCCGCCGTTTCACTGAACGGGACTCGATTGATCTTTGACGGGCGCTATGCCGAGGCGAATCTGGAGATTCTCAATCGCAGTGACCATGAGGTGTTGATCCAGACGTGGCTGAGCGCTCCCGAGGATGTCGACGGCAGTCCGCAGGCACCAGGGGTGGATTTGCCGTTTGTGCTGACACCGCATCTGGCGCGGCTTGAGGGTCATGGCAAGCAAGCCTTGAGGCTTTTGTATCAAGGCGAGGGTATGCCCCAGGGTGTCGAGTCATTGATGCATCTGTACGTCCTGGAAATTCCCAGGAAAATTGCAGGCGCCAACCAGCTGAGCATCGCCATCCGCCAGCGCATCAATGTGTTCTACCGCCCCTCAGGGTTGACCGACGACCCTGCTCAAACCCCACAGCAGCTGCGTTGGACCCGGGCGAACGCAGCCCTGAGGGTGAGCAATCCCACGCCGTTCCATGCTGCGATACAGGATGTGCGGCTCGACGGCGTTGTGGCCAGCGATTACCTGCTGCTGGCGCCGGGTGCCAGCCAGCAAATTCCTGTGGGTACAGCGACGCCTCCCACCCGGCTTTCCTTTCAGGCTCTTACCGATTACGGCGGGTTGCGCAGCTACTGCGCGCAGGCGGCAGGGGATCAATTCAACATCACCGAAGACCGGCAAAAGGACTGCTGATGAACATTCTTAACAAACATCTACTTGGCGATAGAGATCCTGTGGGAGCGAGCTTGCTCGCGAAGGCGTCATATCAGGCGCCGAACCATCGTGGAATGTCCCGGCCTCTTCGCGAGCAAGCTCGCTCCCACGTATTGCCGTCTACCAGAGCGTTATTGCTCGCCTTACTACTCAGCCCCGCTACCTGCTTCGCGCTGGTCTGCAAAACCCAGGGCTCAGGCGAGACGACCATTCGCGCTGATCTGGGCAGCAGTGTCGCCATCCCTAGCAACGTACCGGAGGGTGATGTGGTCTGGCGTTCCGAGCGGCTCGACCTGCAAGTGGAGTGTGCCAAGGACGGTATGCCGGCAACCCAGGAAGAAATCTTTCTCTACATCAATCCTGACAATCGACCTATTGGCCAGGGCATTCGCGCGGGTGTGACGCTGGCGGGTATCGACTACCTGCAGAGCAGTGGGCGCATCAGCACCGGGCAGTTTTTGCCTGTTTGCCGTGAAGGGGAATCGAACATCGGAGCGTGCCCCAAAGTCGGCTTCAATCTGCCGTTTTCTGTCTTTATTCAAAAGTTCGGACCGACGCCGCCTTCCGGGGTTGCCAGTGACTTGCAGGATTACCGGGTCTTTCAGCTGGACAGCGGCGCGGGGTTGAATCCCTTGCCTGATGCCAGCCTCGGTTATCAGATCAATAACCTGAACGGCCTGCGTTTTGTGGCCTGTGACGCCGGGCTGCAGGTGCTGCCTGAGAGCGTCGAGTTCGGCAACGTCGGTATCCAGCAAGTGGCGGTAGGTAAAGTGATCGAGCGCCGACCATTTTCGCTGGTGACCAGCCGCGACTGTGATTCGCCGTTCAGCCTCGGGGCGCGTTTCAAGCCGGTGACTGGCAGCGTGGTGGGGGATTATCTGATTCCCGCGAGCAATACTGGAATCGGCATCCGGATCGTCAACAGCCGGGATGATTCGATCATTCGTTACAACGAGCCGTTTCATCTTGCGGATTTGCTCGGCGATACCAAGGCCGCCAGTGTCGATTTCAACGCCGAGTTGGTGTGGCAGACGCAAACCCCGAAAGCCGGACCTTTCGAGGCCGAGGTGATGGTGGATCTGTTTTATAAATAGGATCAGCCGATGGGAGGTGCGGGGCTGTGCAGGCGTGTCGCAAATGATTCAGGTATGCTGCGCGGCCTTTCGACGACTGATTCCATTTTCCGGAGCCACCATGACTTCTATTGACCCAACACTCGCTCCCGAAACAGTCGTCGCCGAAGAAGCGGCCACTGAGGTTAAAGCGACCATCCCTGCCTTCAGCTTCCCTTTCAAACCGGGCGAACTGGCGCAGGCGAAAAAAGACCAGCCGTATTACCAGAAGTCGAACAAACACGGTCACAACAAAATCCCCGGCGCCGCGCCACATGGCACGCGCAAGTCCATGGGTAAGCGTTAAGCAAAGGCTGTCGCGTAAGAGCGGCGGACCTTGTAGGAGCCGTCGGAGGTTACGACGGCCGCGAAGGCGATGTGGCAGGCGGAATGCGATTCGCAGCCTTCGGCAGCTCCTACAGTTCGGTGCCAGCTGCTACCCCGCCTGCAGAGGGATGAACATGTAGCCCGCCGGGTCTCCGGTCGTCAGTCTGGCACCGGCCAGTTGCAAGGTGCTGATCACGGGTTCCCCCGTCACGTGGAAAGTCCAGCCGGTGTCGGCCTGATTCGGTTCAACACCGTCGACCACCGCCATGACAGCCGTGGCGAAAGCCTCCATGTCTGGAAGATACGCGACGAAGCCATTGCCCTTTAGTGCGGTGGCGCGGATGCCCAGGCGCTGACAGATCGCTTCCTTGGTGGCGATGTCCTCCCGGTCGGCCTGACGTGACTGCTCGATCAGGCGGCTCAGCTCAGTGTCTATCAGCCTGCCCCCAACGATCATTTCCGGGCCTTGATCCCACGACTCGGGCGGGCAGTCCTTGGCTTCCGGGCGCAATGGGATATGCGGGTTGATTTCCATCGGATAAATCCGGCACACCAGAGGCCGTCGCTCATAGATGCGGCAGCGCTTGTCTGCGTCAAGATTCCGGCAAGGGCCGACGTTATAAGCTGCAAAGGTGATGGCCACATGAGCGTGAGTCGAACCGCTCTGCACCAGGGTCGACCGGCGTGTGGCGTGGGTCAGTTGTTCAACCGCAACACCATAGCCATCGGCCAGAAAAGCTTCGGTCAGGACGATCAACGAACCGCCGTCCACCGCCCATTGCAGGGCCTCGCCGAGAGTCAGTGGCACATGGTGGTCGGTGCAGCAGCTGCCGCAACCGACGCAGGAAAAGCGCGTATTCATTACGATTCAGGTCCGTCAAAGCGTACGCCAAGCGCAACAGGAGCTACGGCTGCTGGCCTGGCTGAGACAGGTTCTGAAGCAAGGATTACGCCAGTGGTTTACGACTATTTTTTTGGCGCGCCCACTTGCTCATTCCATTCGGTGACGGTGGCCTTCTTGCTGTGGCGGTTGTACAGGCACAGCTCGGCGCCAGGCTGATTTTTCATGTGGGGCTGAGGGTAGCGACCTCTGAGCATCAGGGCTTCGTAGCCTACGCTGTCATCGAACCCGGCCTTGCCGACTGCGCGGACTTCCTTGAGCTGACTGGCTTTTATGCAGCTGTCGACGACGGCTTTGTCCAGCGCCTCCCACGCGTCGGTGGTGGAAGCATTGGCCTGGCTGGCGCCTGCCAACGCAAGGAGCAGCAGGCTGGTGATTTTCAGGCGGGTGAGTCTCATTCCATTCTCCAAGAGCATCGTGTATGGCGGGAGTATGCCAGATCAGCGCTGGTCGATTTCCAGGCGCTGGATGTAACGCATGCCAGCCTTTTCATACAGGCAGCGGGCGGAGAAGTTGTTTTCCATGACTTTGAGGTCGACCCACGCTTCGCCCCGCTGACGAAAGATTTCGAATGCCTGGCTGAGAAGATTAAGGCCGATGCCCTGATGGCGGGCGCGTGGATGCACCACAAGGTCCTTGATGAACGCACTGGTCCAGCCTTGCACGAAACCGACCATGCCTTGCTCGTCCCAGGCCGTGTAGCACAGTGCCGTGTTGTGCTCGGGGTCGGTTTGCAAGGCGGCGAGCCAGACCTTGTAGTCGGTGATCTCCGCGTGCTGGTCATAAGCCAGGCTCAAGAGTTGATGCGCTTCGCTGGCATTTTCGAGATTGAACGCCTGAGGCCAGATATCTCCCGTCCAGAAAATGGCGGGGGATGGCAGGTGTAAATCCCGGCGCATCAGCCAGCAGTGCCGATCAGAACCGCCAACCCGGTCAGTACCAGGCTGCCCGGCTGGCGCAGGACCGTTCACGATGCCTGGGCTTCAATGGTCTGAGCCGCAACGATCAAGCACTTGGTCAGCTCAGGTGAGGAAAACTTGGTCAACACTGCGTCGGCTCCGGCCAGCTTGGCTTTTTCGCTGTTCATCGCGCTGTCCAGCGAGGTGTGGAGCAGAATATACAGGTGCTGAAAATCCGGGGTTTCGCGCAGAGTGCGGGTCAGCGCGTAGCCGTCCATTTCGGACATCTCGATGTCGGACACCAGCAGGTTGATCTGCGCAGGCGAGCCCTGGAGTTCAAGCAGAACGTCGATGGCTTCCTTGGCGCTGCGCGCGGTGTGGCAGTCCAGGCCAAGGTTGCGCAGGGTGATCAGCGATTGTTGCAACGCCACATGGCTGTCATCGACTACCAGAATCCGTGTCTTGGACAATACCTCGGCTTCTTCCATGGTCAGGGCGTCAGAGGTGGGTTCGATTCTGGCTGGCGCGATACCGTGGATGACCTTTTCGATGTCCAGCACCTGGACCAGCGTGCCATCGACCTGCGTTACGCCGGTGATAAATGACTTGTTGCTGGAGCCGTAGGGCGGTGGGCGTATGTCAGTGGTCAGGCAGTGCACGATCTTGCTCACGGCCTGCACGTGCAAACCCTGCTTGGAACGGCTCACATCGGTAACGATCAGGCAGCCTCCGTCCGGGTCTGCCAGGGGTCGCTCGCCAATGGCCCGACTCAGATCAATCACTGACAGCGAGGCACCGCGCAGCGTAGCGACGCCTTTGACGTGCGGGTGAGATTCGGGCAATCGTGTCAGAGCGGGGCAGGGGATGATTTCACTGACTTTGAGCAAGTTAATGGCCATCAACTTCCCGCTGCGCAGGGTGAACAGCAGCAGCGAAAGTGAATCTGCTCGGACGTTTTTGGTGGACATATGAACCTTCTGCAATGGTGTCGGCTGCGAGAAACAGTGAACAGCTTCCTATGAATGGGTTATCGGCCCTGCGCGGGTAGCCTTTAGATTTTTATCAGATTCACGAGTGTTTCAGCTGATCGTCGAGGCTTTCAACCGAACAATTATCTCTGTTGTCTTTATGACTTCACTTAGTCCTAATGACTCTTTTTTGGTTTGTGTCTATTTGACTACATGCTCTTAACTTGTTGTATTTGATAGAGATAAATAGTGGCACGATTCCTGATGATGCATGGGTACATTCTTAAAAGGCAATGTGCCTGGAGTACATCATGTTGAGCGCCTCTGATCGTGCGATCGTCAAAGCCACTGTGCCCTTGCTGGAAAGCGGTGGCGAAACGCTGACTACTCATTTCTACAAAAAAATGCTTGAGGAGTATCCGCAAGTCCGGCCGCTGTTCAATCCGGCGCATCAGGCTAGTGGTGATCAACCCCGCGCGCTGGCGAATGGGCTGCTGATGTATGCCCGACATATCGATGAGCTTGAACAATTGGGCGATTTGCTGGCAAAAATCATCAATAAGCACGTTGCTCTGCAGATACTTCCCGAACATTACCCGATTGTAGGCAGCTGCCTGTTGAGTGCCATTTCCGAGGTGCTGGGTGAAGAAATCGCCACTGCAGAGGTGTTGCAGGCGTGGGGTAATGCTTATCAGCAACTGGCCGATATTTTGATCGGCGCCGAAGGCCGGATCTATGACCAGAAGGCCCAGGCTCCGGGTGGTTGGCGCGGCGTGCGGGCGTTCAGACTGGCGGCCAAAGTCGTAGAAAGCGCCGAGATCACCTCGTTTTACTTGCAGCCGGCAGACGGTGGGCCGTTGCTGGATTTTGTGCCGGGTCAATACATTGGTCTGCAACTGCACATCAATGGCGTAGAAATGCGTCGCAATTATTCGCTCTCGGCGGTCGCGGGCGGTGATCAATACCGGATCAGCGTCAAGCGCGAGCCGCTGGGCAAGGCTTCCAACTACCTGCATGACGAGGTTCAGGTCGGTGACAGCCTGAACCTGTATACGCCGTCGGGTGAATTCGTCCTGGCGCCGAGTGACAAACCTCTGGTGTTGATCAGTGGGGGAGTGGGGATCACGCCGACGCTGGCGATGCTCGAAGCCGCACTGGAAACTTCACGCCCGATCCATTTCATACACTGCGCCCGCAATGGCGGTGTGCGTGCCTTCCGCGAATGGGTGGATGGTCTGGCCGCTCGTCATCCTCAGCTCAAGCGCTTTTACTGCTACGCCGAAGACGACGGTGTCAGCGAGGCGGGCGATGCCGTCGGGTTGCTGGATCAGCTTCAGTTGGAGCAATGGCTGCCACAGGAGCGGGATCTGGATGCGTACTTCCTGGGGCCGAAGGGCTTCATGGCATCCATCAAGCGTCAGCTTCTGGTGGCGGGCGTTCCTGAGCAGCAGAGTCGCTACGAGTTCTTCGGCCCGGCGTCGGCGCTTGAGTGATTTGTCGCCGACCTAAGGCCCTGTAGGAGCGCATTTCGTCAGGTATTGCTCGGACGGAGGTTACGACGAATGCGGTTTGCCTGACGTACCGCGATTCGCAGCCTTCGGCAGCTCCTACAGGTCCTGCGACAAACTGCCGCACTCTTCTATATATAGAAGGACTACCTGCGACAAAAAGCCGCACGCTTCTATATATAGAAGGGTTGCCTGCGACAAAAAGCCGCACGCTTCTATATATAAGAAGCGTTGCGGCTTTTCTGTGTCAGAAACGGTTAGCTTCACCTGCGCTGGGAGCGACTCTTGCAGCGGCTGGCCAATGTCCTTTGCCTGACCTGAAGCAAGGTCTTCAACACCATCCGGCCGTCAAATGTATCCGTACAGCGGTTCGGAGCTTGAGTTGTCCGGCGTCGGCAATGATTATCGCAAGCGATCAAGCCGTCGAGCATTTACAATCCCGTGGATGTCGTATGGGCGGCGGCTACAGGCCCAGGCAGGGATCGAACGGTCCGGATGGATACCCCTTCGAAAGGTAAGTCAATGAGCGACAACATGTTGTACCTAAAACGCGAAAAGCGCTTCCTGGTCTTGCTGGGCATCATTTGCCTGGCCTTGATCGGCGGTGCGCTGTACATGCAGATTGTCTTGGGCGAAGCCCCTTGCCCGCTGTGCATCCTGCAACGCTACGCATTGCTGTTCATCGCGATTTTCGCATTCATCGGCGCGGCAATGCCCGGCAGCCGAAGCACTACTGTCTGTGAAGCGCTGGTTATGCTGAGTGCAATTGGCGGGATCGTCGCGGCTGGCCGTCACGTGTACATTCTTTCGCATCCCACCGAGAGCTGTGGCATCGACATCCTGCAACCGATCGTCGACGGCCTGCCGCTGGCCTCGATGTTCCCCATCGGATTTCAGGTTGGTGGTTTCTGCACGACCCCTTATCCGCCGGTCCTCGGATTGTCACTGGCGCAATGGGCGCTGGTGGCGTTCGTTTTGACTGTCGTGCTGGTGCCTGTGGGCATCATTCGCAACCGCCGCAAGTACCGCGGACTAAACGGTCTGTGAGCAAAAACGCCCCGAGTGAAACGGGGCGTTTTTTGTGAAAATTTCGTGAGCTGTTTCTGGATTTTTACAGGCACTGATACAAACTGTTGCTAAAAAAAACATAGTCATTGAAAATTTACATATCTACAATCCCCGCACTTGCCGACCCGGGTCAGCCCGCGACGAGCATTTTCGAGGTCACTTTGCGCCCTTGCGCAGGTCGTGCAGGTATTGCCCGACCGATCTCTGAAAGCACCAGGAATGTCCGCACCAAAAGGAAATGGCCTGCATACGCAGGTTTGTTGCCAGCATTCGAATAAGAAAATTAAAGATACAGACGGATTTGTCGTTACGCTTGCGTGCGTTGTGACAGGCTCCTGTTCAATCCAAAAAAACATGCCAACACGGGCAGGTTTCAGTGTTGGCGGTCGAAAACCAATTGCACCCGCAAGCTGCTTTTGCTTTTAGAGGTCGTGAGATGAGTAAAAAAAGGTACCCCAGGTTTTTTGGCTTCTTGGCCCTTTTCAGCATGCTTTTGCTCAGTGGTTGCGAGGGCGTGCCTCTGCTCGATCCTAAAGGGCAAGTGGGTCTTGACGAGCGTAACCTGATCATCACTGCCACGCTGTTGATGCTGATCGTGGTGATTCCCGTCATCTTCCTGACGATCATCTTCGCCTGGAAATATCGCGCTACGAACAAAGACGCCACCTACACGCCTGACTGGTCGCACTCAACCAAGATCGAAGCCGCCGTCTGGGGCATCCCGATGGTTCTGCTGCTGGTGCTGTTCTACATCACCTACAAATCAACGCACGCGCTGGACCCGTATCGTCCAATCGAATCCGACGTGGCGCCGATCACCATCGAAGTCGTTTCGCTGGACTGGAAATGGGTATTCATCTACCCGGAACAGGGCATTGCGACAGTCAACAAGATCGTGTTCCCGGCCAATACACCGGTCAATTTCAAGATTACCTCTGATTCGGTGATGAACTCGTTCTTCATTCCGGGTCTGGGCGGCCAGGTCTATGCCATGGCTGGCATGCTCACCAAGCTGCACTTGATCTCCAACGAAAACCACGAATACAACGGTATCTCCGCCAACTACAGCGGCGCGGGTTTCACCGGCATGAAGTTCAAGGCGACAGCAACATCGCAGGCTGATTTCGACGCCTGGGTCGCTGAAGTCAAGGGTTCACCTAAAAAGCTTGGAACGTCTGAATACGCTGCTTTGCTCAAGCCGAGCGAGCGTAACCCGGTCGAGCTCTTCTCCACGGTTACTCCGAACCTGTTCAATACCATCATCGACAAGTATGAAGGCATGAAACCAGGCAAGGTGAACCCTCACGAGCAGGAAGGTACTGCCCGCGAGTCGGACGCCAACGTTGGTGAGAAAGTGATGGACATGGGCAAGGGTAAGCATTCAGCTGCTGGGGCAGAGGAGTAAACGATGTTTGGTAAATTAAGTCTGGACGCGATCCCGTATCACGAGCCGATAGTCATGATCACCCTGGCGATGATCGCCTTGGGTGGCATCGCGCTGGTTGCGGCAATCACCTACTTCAAGAAGTGGACCTACTTGTGGACCGAATGGCTGACGTCAGTCGATCACAAAAAAATCGGTGTGATGTACATCGTGGTTGCCATGATCATGCTGTTGCGCGGTTTTGCCGACGCCGTGATGATGCGTACCCAGCTGGCCTTGGCCCAGAATGGCGCAGAGGGCTACCTGCCTCCTGAGCACTATGACCAGATCTTCACCGCTCACGGTGTGATCATGATCATCTTCATGGCGATGCCATTCTTCACCGGCCTGATGAACATCGTCGTGCCGCTGCAGATCGGTGCCCGTGACGTTGCCTTCCCGTTCCTGAACTCCCTGAGCTTCTGGCTCCTGGTGTCCGGCGTACTGTTGGTCAACCTGTCCCTGGGCGTCGGCGAGTTCGCCAAAACCGGTTGGGTTGCTTACCCGCCTTTGTCCGGTCTGGCCTACAGTCCTGGCGTGGGGGTCGATTACTACATCTGGGCGCTACAGCTATCGGGACTCGGGACGACACTCACGGGTGTCAACTTCCTGGTCACCGTGCTGAAAATGCGTACGCCTGGCATGAAGTTGATGGAAATGCCGATCTTCACCTGGACCTGCACCTGGGCAAACGTTCTGATCGTGGCTTCGTTCCCGATCCTGACCGCTACCCTGGCAGCTCTGACGCTTGACCGTTACCTGGACTTCCACATCTTCACGAACGAATTGGGTGGTAACCCGATGATGTACGTGAACCTGTTCTGGGCGTGGGGTCACCCTGAGGTTTACATCCTGGTACTGCCAGCGTTCGGTGTGTTCTCGGAAGTTATCTCCACCTTTACCGGCAAGCGCCTGTTCGGCCACAAGTCGATGATCTACGCCAGCGGCGGGATCTGCGTACTGGGCTTCATGGTATGGCTGCACCACTTCTTCACCATGGGGTCGGGTGCCAGCGTCAACGCATTCTTCGGTCTGGCGACCATGCTGATTGCACTACCGACGGGGGTGAAGCTATTCAACTGGCTGTTCACCATTTACCAGGGACGTCTGCGCTTCACCGCGCCGGTACTCTGGACCCTGGGCTTCATGATCACCTTCTCGATCGGCGGCATGACCGGCGTTCTGTTGGCGATCCCGGGTGCTGACTTCGTACTGCACAACAGCCTGTTCGTAATCGCTCACTTCCACAACGTCATCATCGGCGGTGCGGTATTCGGTTACATCGCTGGTTTCGCGTTCTGGTTCCCTAAAGCGTTCGGCTTCAAGCTGAACGAGAAGTGGGGCAAGTCGGCGTTCTACTGCTGGTTCTTCGGTTTCTTCATTGCTTTCATGCCGCTGTACTTCCTGGGCTTCCTGGGTATGACTCGCCGCCTGAACACCACTGATAACCCGGCCTGGAACCTGTATCTGGACATCGCCTGGTGGGGCGCAATGCTGATCGCTGTGGGTATCGCCTGCCAGCTGATCCAGATCTTCGTCAGCATCCGTGACCGTAACAAGCCGGAGAACCTGGACCTGACTGGTGACCCGTGGAATGGCCACACGCTGGAATGGTCGACTTCTTCGCCGCCACCGTTCTACAACTTCGCAGAGCTGCCGAAAGCAACCGACCTGGATGCCTTCACCGAAGCCAAGCGTAACGGCACTGCTTACAGCGTACCGGCTCACTACTCGGCGATTCACATGCCGAACAACACTGCGACCGGTCTGTACATGGGTCTGCTGTTGACGGTGTTCGGTTTCGCCATGATCTGGCACATCTGGTGGTTGGCTATCGCCAGCCTGGCAGCGACGGTTATTACCTTCGTCTTCCACGCCGCCCGTGACGATCAGGGTTACATGGTGCCCGCTGAAGAAGTGGCGCGTATCGAAGGTGAGCAGCACAAGGTCCTCGTGGCTCAGGGTGCATACACTCCTGTCAAATCCACACTGGAACAGGTTTAAACATGTCGAACTTAGTATTGAATCCAGGAGATGCCCACGGTCACGACGACCACGGGCATGATCACCACGACGCGGGGCCAATGACCGTTTACGGTTTCTGGCTCTATCTGATGACCGACTGCGTGTTGTTCGCATCCTTCTTCGCGATCTACGCGGTGCTGGCGGGCAACATTGCCGGCGGCCCTTCGGGGCACGACATCTTCGAACTGCCATTCGTGGCTGTCGAAACCGCGTTCCTGCTGTTCAGTAGTATCACCTACGGCTTCGCCATGCTGTCGGTCTACAAGGGCAAGCAGAATCAGGTGCTGGGCTGGTTGGCCCTGACGTTCCTGTTCGGCGCCGGCTTCATCGCGATGGAAATCTATGAATTCCATCACCTGATCGTCGAGGGCTACGGCCCTAGCCGCAGCGGCTTCCTGTCGGGCTTCTTCGCACTGGTAGGCCTGCACGGTCTGCACGTGACCAGCGGTCTGATCTGGATGGCGATCATGATGTATCAGGTCAAGACACGTGGCCTGACGTCGACCAACACCACTCGTCTGAGCTGCCTGAGTCTGTTCTGGCACTTCCTGGACGTGGTATGGATCTGCGTCTTCACCGTTGTTTATCTGATGGGGACTTTGTAAATGGCAAACGCACACGCGCATATCTCTGCTGAAGAACACGAAAGCCACGGCAGCGTAAGGGACTACGTCATTGGTTTCGTCCTGTCGTTGATCCTGACCGCCATCCCGTTCGGCGTGGTGATGTATCCGGTGATGTCCAAGTCGGCCACCCTGATCACCATCCTGCTGTTCGCTGTGGTACAGGTTCTGGTTCACCTGCGGTACTTCCTGCACCTGGACCGTTCGGCATCGCAACGTAACAACGTGTTCGCGTTTGCGTTCACGGCAATGGTTATTGTTCTGTTGGTCGGCCTCTCGTTGTGGATCATGTTCAGTATCCACACCGTCATGATGGCTAAATGAGGTACGCCTGATGTCCCTTAAGCACTTTATCCAAATCACCAAGCCGGGGATCATTTTCGGTAACGTGCTTTCGGTGGCAGGTGGCTTTTTTCTGGCCTCCAAAGGGCAAATTGACTTCGGCATGTTCCTGGCCGCAGTCATAGGCACCTCCCTGGTCGTTGCATCCGGTTGTGTATTCAACAACTGCATCGACCGGGACATTGACCAGAAGATGGAGCGCACCAAGAATCGCGTGCTGGTTCAGGGCCTGGTTTCGTTGAAACTGGCCTTGCTCTACGCCACGGTTCTGGGTGTTGCCGGGGTTGGTTTGCTTTACACCAAAACCAACCCGCTGGCAGCGTTGCTCGCCGTGATCGGTTTCGTAATCTACGTCGGCTTCTACAGCCTGTATTTTAAGCGCAAGTCGGTACACGGCACCTTGATTGGCAGTCTCTCGGGGGCTATGCCTCCGGTGATTGGCTATTGCGCCGTCAGCAACAGCTTCGACTTTGCGGCACTGACGCTACTGGTGATGTTCAGCCTGTGGCAGATGCCTCATTCGTATGCCATTGCGATCTTCCGCTTCAATGACTACCTGGCTGCCAAGATTCCGGTGCTGCCGGTTGAACGTGGCATCCGGGTTGCCAAGCGTCATATCCTGCTCTACATCCTGGCGTTCCTCGTAGCCACCCTGATGTTGACCTTCGGCGGTTACGCCGGTCTCAACTATCTGGCGGTTGCAGCGGCAATGGGCATGTACTGGCTGTGGATGGCCTGGAAAGGTTACAAGGCAGTGGATGACACTGTCTGGGCTCGCAAGCTGTTCGTCTTCTCCATCTTCACCATCAGCGCCCTGAGCGTGATGATGTCGGTGGATTTTCAGGTGACCAAAGAGTTGTTGGTGACATACGCATTCTGATTGCGGTCAGCCTGAAACATAAAACCCCGTTGCTCGTATGAGCCGCGGGGTTTTTTTATGCCTGTGGCAAAGATGGTCTCGTCATTGGCGCGCTATATGGTGCTGGCTCTGCGCGCAGCTTCGCTCTAAGCTGCGCCAGCATTATTGAAGATGGAGGGCGTACAGATGCGAATTCTTCTTGTCGAAGACAACCGGGACATCCTGGCCAACCTTGCCGACTACCTGGGCATGAAGGGCTACACCGTCGATTGCGCGCAGGATGGCCTTTCCGGATTGCATCTGGCGGCGACTGAACATTATGACCTGATCGTGCTGGACATCATGTTGCCCGGCATCGACGGTTACACGCTTTGCAAAAGGCTGCGCGAAGACGCGCGGCGTGACACGCCCGTCATCATGCTGACCGCCAGGGATCAGCTCGATGATCGTCTACAGGGCTTCCGCTCCGGCGCTGATGATTACCTGCTCAAGCCCTTTGCGCTGTCCGAGCTCGCGGCCCGCATCGAGGCGGTGCTGCGTCGCGCCCAGGGCGGCGGTCGACGGACCTTGCAAGTGGCTGATCTGATCTACGATCTGGATACCCTGGAAGTCACGCGCGAGGGACGGCTCCTCAAGCTCAACCCGGTGGGTCTCAAATTACTGGCGGTGCTGATGCAGAAAAGCCCACACGTGTTGCGCCGGGAAATCCTCGAGGAAGCGCTCTGGGGTGACGATTGCCCTGACAGCGACAGCCTGCGCAGTCACGTGCATCAGCTTCGTCAGGTGATCGACAAGCCATTTGGCAAACCCCTGCTGCAAACCGTTCATGGTGTCGGTTACCGCTTGGCCGAGGGCCGGGATGGAGTTTAAGCAAAGCCTTGCCCAGCGGATCATCATCGCGTTTGCGTTGATGAGCGCGCTGGTTGCAGGATCTTTCGCCATGGGCATCGTGGCCACTGTCCATCTTGTGGAGGAAAAGCTCATTTCTGCGGGGTTGGGCGGTGATCTCAATCGCCTGCTTTTGATGGATAGCGTTTCCGACTGGAGTCACCGTCCGGAACCGGATCAACTGTTCTATTTCAGTGGCGGTCCCGGTGATTTCGATCTGCCCAAGGATCTGAAACACCTCGAAGCTGGCTTCCATGAAGTTTTCCGCGGCCCCTTGTCGTATCACGCCATGGTTGAGGTGGTAGACGGCCGGCGTTATGTCCTGTTGCAGGATCAGAGCGATTTCGAAGAACGCGAGCGCGTGCTGTTCGCCGTGGTATTGGTCGGGTTCGTTCTGGCCCTGGCGCTGGCTGTTTTTCTGGGTTGGGTTCTGGCTCGCCGAGTCATGGCACCAGTGGTACGTCTGGCTCGTCAGGTTCGTCATCGTGACCAGCTGCTGGGTTTGGCACCGCCATTGGCGCCGGACTATGCCGCTGATGAAGTTGGCGAGCTGGCCGTGGCGTTCGACGCCACCCTGGGACGGTTGCGTCAGGCATTGACGCGCGAACGTATGTTCACCAGCGATGTAAGTCATGAACTGCGTACCCCGTTGATGGTGCTCGCCAGTTCCTGTGAGCTGTTGCTGGACAATCCCGCGCTGGAAAGCCGTGCGCGTTCGCAGGTAGAGCGTATTGCCCGCGCTTGTGAAGAGATGCGGGATCTGGTTCAAACCTTCCTCATGCTGGCGCGCACGCAGCGTGAAGATGCCACCATGACCCCCAAGGTGACCCTGCAAACCGTGGCTGATGAGTTGATCTCGCTGTGGCGTGGCCCTATCGAGAATAAAGGCCTGCAACTGACGCTGCGCTCGGTGATGTCGAACCATTCGTCTGGAATTACCTACAACGCGACTTTCCTCCACGCGGTGATGGGCAATTTGCTGCGCAATGCGCTGCATTACACCGACGACGGCTTCATAACGCTGACGTTACAGAGCGACGGCTTTCTTGTTGAGGACAGCGGTGTCGGCATTCCAGAAGAAAAGCGCGAAGCGATGTTCGAGCCTTTCGTGCGCGGCAACGAGCAACGTGGAGAAGGCCTTGGTCTTGGGCTCTCTCTGGTTCAGCGCATTTGCGAGAACCAGGGCTGGAGCGTGAGCCTGAGCCACATGGAACCCCATGGTTGTCGTTTCAGCGTAAAGCTTACGGCAGCCTGAGTCGCTTCGAGTTGTACGGTCGGTTTTACAGCCTCTGTTTCAGGTGTGAGAAAAAAATGTCACTACGACGTTTTGCAGTCTTTTTCGCTTATAACTCCTTGAATGATCTCGAAACAGTTAGAGTAGACCGCTACATTTTTTTCACATAAGCATGACCTGACGATGACGGTTCGCTGACTACCTTAGCGGCCATCGGAATCAGGAGATGCGACATGAGCAAGCGAATCGAACTCGAGTTTTCACGCAAATATGACCGGGACCATGCCCAACAATATTTGCAGAAGCACCAGGACAATACCGCTCGGCGCTTGTCACATTGGCGCGATGAGCAGTTGGCACGCAAAGCTCTGCATATGGCGGGCGATCCTGGACTGGTACTGGATCTGCCCTGCGGTGCAGGTCGGTTCTGGCCGTTGTTGGGTGAAAAACCCAACCGAGTGATCATCGGTGCGGACAACTCTGCCGATATGCTTAAAACCGCGTGCGCTGCTCAGCCGGCAGAAATCGTGAAACGGGTACGACCCTTGCAGACATCTGCCTTCGAGATTGACCTGCCGGACAACGCCGTCGACAGCATCTTCTGTATGCGTCTGATGCATCACGTCGGGCAAGCAGAGCATCGGCTGGCTCTATTGCGGGAGTTTCAGAGAGTGACGCGTGACAGCGTCATCGTTTCGCTTTGGGTGGATGGCAATTTCAAGGCATGGAAACGCAAGCGTCTTGATCGCAAGCGCCATGCTGAAAATGGGCAGGACAGTTACCAGAATCGTTTTGTGTTACCGGCTGCAACAGTTGAGGCCGAATTTGAACAGGCGGGTTTCCGTATACAGGAACGCCTGGATTTTCTGCCGTTTTACGCCATGTGGCGGGTATATCTTTTGCGTAAGAGGTAAGAGGAATGGGCGTGCAGGCAGTCATCGAGCCCACGGTAGCGGAAGGTAAAGGCTTTGATTTTTATTGGGAACAGCGCGGCGAATGGGTAGAAGAACCTAATCAACGCCGGGGTGGGGAGAGTGGTGTTCAGCGGGTGATCACGGAAACTGGTCAGCTGATCTACATCAAGCGTCAGGTGGGGCATATCTATCGCAGTTGGTTACATCCGCTGGGTCGCCCAACCGTGTTGCGTGAGCGTGACGCGCTGGTGGGTCTGAGCGAACTCGGTGTTCGTGTGCCTGAAATGATTTTTTGCGCGGCGCAGCGAGATGAGCGTAATCAATGGCGCGCGCTGTTAGTCACCAAAGCGCTGGATGGTTTTCAGGAGCTTGAAAACTGGTACGCAGCTGGCGGGCGCGAGCACCACGGTGAAGCGCTGCATGAGCAATTGCTCCAGGAACTGGCGACCCATCTGGCCCGTATGCACTTGGGGCGTTGGCAGCACAGCTGTCTGTATATCAAACATGTGTTTGTGCGGGTCGTGGGCGAGGGCAGCGATGCAAAAGCTGAAATCGCACTGCTGGATCTGGAGAAGTGCCGTCGTCGGTTCACGGCCTCCGCAGCCGCTGGTCATGACATGAAACAACTGCGTCGCCACTCGTCGTTCAAGCCAGCAGATTGGCAGAAGTTGGTCTACTTTTACGAGACGGCGTTTGGCAGCGCTATCAAGGGCTTAGACTAATGAAACTAGAACTGGCACGAGGTTTGTTCGTTCTCGGCGCACTCGCTATCGCATCAGTGGCGATGGCCGCCTGGGAAGAGCCCGGAACGAAAGTACTGAGCACCCCGCACGGTGAGGGACATTGTCCTCTGCCACGGGTGGCCAAGACTCATGACTCGGCACAGCCGAGTCAAGACCTGCTGCTGTTGATGTTTGGTTTGGCTCAAGGGACCACCGGTCAACGATGACTGACCCCCGCCGAATCACCGACTCAGAGGCCCCGTTTTCGGGGCCTTGTTGCATCCTGACCTAAGCCTCAGTGCGGGGCTTGAGTCGCATAGGGGTCGGCAGCGCGTTTCTTGTCGGGCGCGGCAAGCAACGTATAGACGCAAGGCAGCACGAACAGGGTAAACAACGTCCCGACAGACATGCCGGTGGCGATCACCATGCCGATATCGAAACGGCTCACCGCTCCCGCGCCGCTCGCCAGGATCAGCGGCACCATGCCAAAGACCATGGCGGCGGTGGTCATCAATACCGGGCGCAACCGAATCGCCGCTGCTTCTTCAACCGCTTCCCGGGCTGACAGCCCTCCCTCACGCCGCAGCTGATTGGCGAACTCAACGATCAGGATGCCATGCTTGCTGATCAGGCCGATCAAGGTCACCAAACCGACCTGGGTGTAGATGTTCATACTCGAAAAGCCCAGGAACAACGGGATCAGCGCTCCGCAAATCGACAGCGGGACCGTGACCAGAATGACCAGTGGATCGCGGAAGCTTTCGAATTGTGCCGCCAGCACCAGGAAGATGATCGCCAGTGCCAGGGCGAACGTTACCCAAAGAGCGCTGCCTTCCTGCACGTACTGCCTGGACGCGCCTGCGTAGTCGTAAGCGTAACCGGCAGGTGCTTCTTCACTGGCAATCGTCCGGATGGTGTCGATCGCCTCACCCATGCTGACGATAGGGAAACCTTGAATGATCGCTGAGTTCAGTTGCTGGAACTGATTCAACTGGCGGGGCCGCGCTCGATCGGTGACCTTGATCAGTGTCGACAATGCCAGCAGCTGGCCGTCGCTGCTTCTTACGTAATAGTTGTTCAGCCAGCCAGGGTTGTCCCGATAAGGCCGTTCCACCTGTGCAATGACCTTGTAGCTGCGGCCTTCGATGGTGAACCGGTTTATTTCTGCCTCGCCCAGCAGCGTCGCCAGCGTCCCGCCCAGATCCTGCATGGAAACGCCCATCTGCGCCGCCTTGGCACGATCGATTTCCACCACCACTTCAGGCTTGTCGAACGCAAGGTCGATGTCCAGAAACGCGAACTTCCCTGACTCTGTGGCACGAGCCTTGATGCGTTCGACGACCTGCAACAGTGAGGCATAGTCATTGGCCGTATTGACGACGAACTGGAAGGGCAGCCCTTCGCCAGTGCCTGGCAGCGATGGCAGGTTGAAGCCGAAAATCTGCAGGCCGCTGATGCCCGCCAGTTTCGCCTGAACCTCGGGAAGAATCGCCATTTGCGTGCGGCTGCGCTCATCCCAGGGCTTAAGCAGGAAGCCACCAATACCGGTCTGGACCCCGTTGAAGCCATTGATCTGGAATGAGGAGTAGTACTCGGGAAATTCTTTGAAGATCTCGATGAATTCACTGGTGTAACGGTTGATGTAATTCAGGTTGGTGGGCTGTGGCGACGTCGCCATCATGAAAATGATGCCCTGATCCTCATCCGGGGCCAGCTCCGACTTGGTGAACTTGAGCAGCACCGGGATCAGACATAACACGATCAGCGCAAAAACCAGCACGACCGGGCGAGTATCCAGCGTGCCATGCAGCATGCTCCGATAACGCCGCTTGAGACGTTCGAATAGCTGGTCAAGTTTATGTGCCAGCCCGCTGGGGTTTTCGTCATGTCGCAAGAGCAGGGCGCACATCATGGGCGACAGCGTCAGGGCGACGATGCCGGAGATCACCACGGCTCCGGCCAGGGTCAGGGCGAACTCCTTGAATAGCGCGCCGGTCAGGCCTTGCAGAAAGCCGATGGGCGCATAGACCGCCGCAAGAGTAATGGTCATCGACACCACGGGCATGGCGATCTCGCGAGCCCCTTCGATGGCCGCGTCGAACGGTGTCTTGCCTTGTTCGATATGCCGATGAATGTTCTCCACCACAACGATGGCATCATCCACTACCAGCCCGATCGCCAGCACCATGGCCAGCAACGTCAGCAGGTTGATGGAGTAGCCCATCAGTTGCATGAAGAACAGTACGCCGACCATGGACAGCGGAATGGTGATGACTGGAATCAGGACCGAGCGCAACGCCCCGAGAAACAGGAACACCACGACAATCACGATCAACACCGCCTCAATCAGGGTCTTCACCACTTCGTTGATCGAGGCCTGAATGAACAGCGTGGCATCGTAGGCAATGGAGACTTTCAGACCTGGCGGTAGCTGGCTTTCAAGCTCCGGCATGATGCGCCGGACTTCCTTGATGACATCCAGGGGGTTGGAACTGGGAGTGCCTTTGATGCCGATGTACACCGACGGGATGCCATCGAAAGAGCTGACGGTGTCGTAGTTCTCCGCGCCCATTTCGACCCTGGCCACATCGCTGAGCAACACGCGCCTGTCACCTGAAGTCTTCAGAGGAATCGCGCCGAATGCCTCGGCGGACTTGAGATCAGTGGTGGCGTTGATGGACGTGACGACGTACTCGCCTTTTACCTCACCGGCAGCGGCCAGGAAATTGTAGCGGCGCACGGCATCAGTTACGTCAGCGGCGGTCAGGCCAAAGCCTGCCAGACGAATCGGGTCGAGCCACAGGCGCATGGCGAACACTTGATTACCGAGGATCTGCGCCTCCGCCATGCCGGGAAGGGTCGCCAGCTTTGGTTGAATGACCCTGGACAGATAATCGGTGATCTGTGGGTTGCTCAGTTCGGAGCTGTAGAAACTGATGTACATCAACGCCGACGCATCAGCCGCTTCTTTGCTGAGCACCGGATCTTCGGCATCCTGAGGCAGTTTGTTCTTCACCTCGTTGGCCTTGGCCAGCAGCTCGGTGAACAGCCGGTCGCTGTCAGAGCCGATCCGCGCATAGATGGAGATCACCGAAAAATTCTGCCGACTGACCGACGTCATGTAGTCGATGCCCTCGGCACTGGCCAGGCTTTGTTGCAAGGGTTGAGTGATGTAGCCCTGAATGGTCTCTGCGTTGGCACCCGGATAGGCCGTGGTCACCGTGATCAGGGCATTTTCCATCTGTGGGTACTGGCGGATGGTCAGCTTGCTGAAGGCCTGAAAACCCAGCAACACGATCAGCAGGCTGATCACCGTGGCGAGTACCGGGCGACGAATGAACGGGTCTGTAAAAGCCATGAGGGTTCCTTGATCAGTCAGCTTTTGGCTGGCCGTTCTGTTCGGCTGGCAGGGTCTGGTCTGCGCTGATGGCGACGTGCGCGCCGTTGTCGAGCTTGAGCTGCCCGCCACTGACCACGCGTTCGCCGGATGTGAGTCCTTTGCTGATGATGACCAGTCCATCGCGGCGCTCGCCCGTTTCCACGAAGCGGCGGTCGACGATCAGTTGCTCTTCGCCTCTGGCGTCCTTCTCGGGTTCGCCCCCGGCGGTTTTTTTCGGCACCACGACATACACGGAGTTGCCGTAGAGGGTGTAAGTGATCGCGCTTTCGGGCAGCACAATCCGGGTTTTCGGCCCAGGCAACAGCACCTGCAGGTTGGCGAACATGCCGGGCAGTAACTTGCCTTCCGGGTTTGGCAGGGTGGCGCGAATCAGCACGTTACGTGTGACGTCATCCACTTTCGGGTTGATTGCACTGATCGTGGCTTCGAAGGTCTGCTCAGGATAAGCGGCGACACTGACCACGGCGATCTGGCCCACGCTCAGCAGGGGCAGTGATTGCTCCGGAACGTTGAAGTCGAGATAGAGGCTGCTCAGGTCCTGCAAGGTGGCAATGACTGTGCCGCTGGCGAGGTAGTCGCCCACATCCACCTGACGAATGCCGATGGTGCCGCCGAAGGGAGCCAGGATGCTTTTCTTGGCCAGGGATGCGTTCAGTTGCGCAACGGTTGCGCTGGCTTTTTTCAGTTGCGCGGCGAGTTTGTCGAAGTCCCCCCTGGAGATTGCCTGGTCACCCACCAGCCGGCTGCCACGGCCGTATTCCACCTGTGCCAGTCCGAGGTCGGCCTGCGCAGTGCCCAGCAGGGCTTTTTCGACATCGCTGTCCAATTGCAACAACGGCTGACCGCTTCGGATCTTTTGCCCTGACTCGAATTGAACCACCTTCACGGTGCCAGCGATTTCGAGACTCAGGTCCACACCCTGCAACGCTTTGAGCGTGCCGATGGCGGGAAGGCGGCTTTGCCACGCACGTTCACTTGCCGTTGCTACGGCAACGCTGATGGCGGGTTTGGGGGCGGAGAATTGTTGAATCTGCTGATAGATAGAAAACGCTTTGTAGCCGGCAAGCAGCAGAACGACCAACAACACAACGCCCAACATGATCAGCATCCGGCGACGCAGCATATCCATATCCTTGGAAAATCAGGTTGAACCAACCGTACGCGGCGCCGGATCCAGTGAGCTTACTGGTGCGAACGTCAGCGTGCGGGGGAACCTACATTCTAATGGGAATTACCAAAGCCGCTAGCAAACCTCCCGCCCCGAGGTTTTCCAATCTGATTTCGCCGCCCAGACGCGTCGCCACAGTTTGCACAATGGTCAGCCCTAACCCGACTCCCTGATCATTGCCGGCGCTGTAGAAGCGTTCGAAAAGTCGTTCCCGCTCGGCTTCATCGATCCCCGGCCCCTGATCAGCGACCATGAGATGAAAACTGTCGCCGGTGAACTCCAGCGAGACGCTGATCTGCCCACCCGCAGGGGAGAAGTTCACTGCGTTTGTGACCAGGTTCTGTAGCGCGATTTCGATGGCAGGAAAGTTGGTTTCCACAGTGTGAGCCTGTTCACTGCAGTCGAACGACAACTCCATCCCCCGGCTTAACACCCAGGGGGTCATCTGCACCAGGCTTTCTCGTATGGCGCTGACGAGATCGCCCTGGGTCGTCTTCCCGGCACCGGCGCTGGGCTCAAGTCGGGCAATGGTCAGCAGCTGGTTGACCAACCGAGTGGTGCGGTCAACGCCGATGATCAGGTAGTTCAACGACTCGCGGCGCTGTTCTTCGTTGCGCGCTTCCAGAACGTTCTGTGCGTGCACCCGAAGAACTGCCAGGGGCGTACGCATTTCATGCGCGGCATCGGCGATGAAGCGTCGTTCACGGCTCAAGACTTCCTGGATCTGCCCGAGCAGCCTGTTAAGGGCCGCCTGCATGGGCTCAAGCTCGCTGGGTAGCGGGGCCAGTTGCAACGGTTCGAGAGAGCCCGGGTGACGCGCCCGCAGCGTTGATGCCAGGTCAGCCAGGGGCTTGAGTCCCCAACCGATCGCCAGCCAGATGGCAGCCATCAACACTAGGCTGCCGAAGAGATTGGGCAGCACCGTGTGGCGTACGATCCGGTTGACCAGATCGGAACGGACATCGTCGCGCTCGCCAACCCAGATCAACAGATTATGTTGCTCGTCTTTGAGTACGAAGGTGCGCCATTTGTGCTTCCTCACGTCATCGATGTCGCTGAATCCGGAATACTGCGGTGCGTGGGTCATGCTCGGCGCGCTGGGGGTATGGACCAGCAGGTTGTTCTGCATGTCCCACACCTGAAACGCGATTTTGCTCTCGTAAGGGTGCCCATCGACCTTGGGTTCTGCCTGACCCAATGCCTGATTGAACGCCTGGTAAAGCTGCGCATGTTCCTGGCGCGCCAGCGGCATGCGCATGACGCCCTGCAGCAACCTGGCGTTGGTCGCCAGTTGGGCGTCGTAGACTTCCGCGATTTCATGATTGCTGTCGTGAACGTTGACCAACGTGAGAATCAACAGACCGATCAGCACCAGGCCGATGATCAGAGTCAGAGTGCGGCGACGGATCGAAGTCACTGACGATCCTCCACCAGATAGCCGACGCCACGAATGGTCCGGATCAGCTCACTGGAGAACTTCTTTCGCAGGTGATGAATGTGCACTTCAAGGGTGTTGCTCTCGGCTTCTTCATTCCAGCCGTACAACAGCTGAATCAGGCGCTCCCTTGTCATAACGCGCCCTGGTGGTGACAGCAGTTCGTAGAGCAGTTTGTATTCCTTGGGGGTCAATGAAACGGGGTCGTTGTTGTACGTAACCTGTTGGGTCGAGGGGTCGAGTCTGATACCCGCATGTTCGATCATTACCGACGCGCGGCCAGCGCTGCGCCGCAGCAAGGCGCGCAGCCGGGCCTTGAGCTCGGAGAGGTCAAAGGGTTTGACCAGGTAGTCGTCCGCGCCTGCGTCGAGTCCGGCAATACGATCTTCAGTGGCGTCCCGCGCGGTGAGGATCAGGACGGGCAAGGCAGAACCGCTCTCGCGCAGCCGCCGCAGCACGGTTAGCCCATCCATTTTCGGCAGCCCCAGATCTAGGATGGCCAGGTCGAATACTTCACTGAGTAACGCATGCAAGGCGCTAGCACCGTCGTGTACCCAGTCGACGGTGTAGCCCTCGCGAATCAACCCCTGATGAATACCTTCGCCCAGGGCGACATCGTCTTCGATCAACAACAAACGCATGAACGCCCCATTATTTAAGATTTGAGTTTCTTGTTAACGTCGACCAGCAATAACTGGATGTCCTTGCGGCGTCCACTGTCGGCCACCTCTCGCCCAGGTCGTGGCTGGGCCAGCAAGGCTTTTTCCAGCGCCTGGCGTGCTTGAGCATAGCGTCCTTGGCGGAATAAGTGGTCACCCCAGAAATACAGCGGATCAATGCCGTCGGGATTGATTTTCAGCGCCTGCTCCAGCAACGTCTGGGCTTTATCCGCATCACCGAAACCGATCGGCCAACCGGGAACCCGGTCATAAAGTGCGGCCAGACTGGCGTAAGCGGAGCCTTGCAAGGCATCAGGATCCAGGGCCAGCGCCTGTTCCAGATCGGCTTTGGCCTGTTTCACCTTGCTCAGCGCGCCCAGTCCACCCTGAGCGCCGGCCCAGCTGCTGGTGACGATGCCTGACCAGATCCAGGCTTCAGCCACCTTTGGACGTTGCTGGGTGAATGCCGAAGACTGTGCGGCCAGCTTTTCGAACGCGCTGACGCGCTGTGCTTCCGGCAACTGATATTGGATGTGAGCCCACTCTCGCTGGATCGAGGACAGACGCTGCTGGTCAGGCGCATCAAGCGCCCAGACGGGCAGGCTCAGCATTGCAAGCAGGGCTAATAGTGTTCTTTTCATGGTTTGAATTTCTCTTCGGCAGGTGAGCTGCTCAGTCGGCGTATGAGGGGTAAGTGTTTGCGTAGTCCACGATCAACCACGGTGGGCAGCAGGCCATTGAGGCGTACGAAAAACCGTTCGGGCCATCCGAGGTAGAGTTCCCGTTGATTACCGGCAATGGCACTGACTACGGCTGCGGCCACTGTCTGCGGATCGTCCTCGTTACTTTTGAGCGCATTGTTGAGGGCGAGGGCCGCCGGGCTGTTCATCGTTGTGCGGGTGGCGCGAGGTGCGACGTAAAGCACGCCAATGCGCGTGTCAGCCAGCTCTCGGCGCAGAGCCTCGGAAAAACCGCGCAAGGCAAACTTGCTGGCGCAGTAGGTCGCGTAGCCGGCGTATCCAATCGAGCCATAGATCGAGCCGACATTGACCACCATGGCAGCGCTGGCCTGGCGTAATACGGGAAGCATGAGGCTGGTGAGTTGTATGGGCGCAGCCAGGTTGATGTCCAGCATCGAGTCGATCTCTCGACCGGGCAGGTCCTCAAGCATGGCGAAGTGGTTCACGCCCGCGGCATTGATCAGCAGGTTGACACCCGTCATAACCTGAGCCGCCACTAATACCTGCTGGCGACCTTCGGCCGTGGTCAGATCCGCTTTGACCCAATGCAGCTGCAGGGGGTAACGCGCCTGCAAGGGCAGCAGCGGTTCCTGATGCCGGGACACCGCGATTATTTGGGCGCCCTGGCGGCACAACGCTTCGGCGATAGCCATGCCGATGCCGCCACTGGCACCGGTCAATACAACTCGCGCTTCAGAGATGCGCATGACCGGATTCCTTCAGGAGCTCACCGTCAGCGACCGGCAGTTGGCGAAACATGTCGGTGTATAGCCCATACACCACTTTTGACGCGCGGATCACGGCAGCCTGGTCATCGGGATCATCGAGACGATCCATCAGCTTGCGGTACGTTTCCATGTGACCGATATCCAGGCTGCCATGAGAACTCAGGTAACTGAAGGCGTCGGCCCCAAGACCAAGGCGTTGCTGGATACTGCCGGCGGCATGGGTTGCCAGTGCAATGCTGGTGCCTTCCAGTACGTTAACCATGCCGAACAAAGCCACCGGGTTGCCTCGGGCGATGCGGTCATACAGATAAGCGATCATCAACTCGATCGGCAAACCCGGGGACCCGTCACGCACGACATCGGCATCTGCGTCACAGGCACGCAGGTCGTTGAGAATCCATTGTTCATGCCCGTATTCATCTTCGATGTATTCGCACACAGCGCCCCGCAGCCATTCAAGACGCGAGGGCAGCCGGGCACCGCAGGCCATCATCAACGGCACGGTATGACGGACGTGGTAATAGGCCTGGGTCAGAAACTCGCGATAACTGTGCAGCGTGACCTCACCAGCCAACGCCTGACGAATCACGGGCAGGTTGAACAAGGTCTCGCGCTCTGTGCGGGTCGCGTCTTGCAGTGTCTGGAAAAAACTCATGATTGAATATCCTCAACGTGGTTGGGCTCAATGAAGTGCTGTCGGTAGTGCGCCAGAATGACTTCGCGCTTGGGGCGGCCGTTCGCCGTGGCCATGCCATTACGCGGGGTGAAAGGGTGTTCAAGGCGTGTCCAGCTATGCACCTGGGCGTAGTCGGGCAGAGCCAGGTTGGCCTGACTGACGGCATCGGCGATTTGCGAATCGGTGGTTTCTTCACGCAGTGGCCAGAGCAGTGCGTGGTTGCAGGCTCTGGCCTCGCCATAGACGAACGCCTGACCCAGGAGGCCGCGTTGAGTCAACTCGGCCTCGACCCATTCGGGGTTTACGTTGCGACCGAAGCTGGTCACGAACTGATGCTTTTTGCGCCCGTGGAGGTAGAGGTAACCGTGCGCATCGAACTCACCGAGATCGCCGCTCGGCCACCACTCAGGCACAGCCTGGTCGTTGCCGAGATAGCCGAGCATGCCTGGGCTTGCAATCAGCACCTCGCCGTCTTCAGCCAGGCGTATCTGCACATGGGGCAGCGGCTTGCCGACGCTGCCGGGGTGATGAGCACCGGGTCGGTTCAGGGCCACGACCGATGCACATTCCGAAAGGCCGTAGCCCTCGTAAACCGGAAACCCTGCAGCCTCGGCCCGCAGCAGCAGGTCATGGGATACTCTCGCGCCGCCCACGGCGACAAAGCGTAATTGCGCAGGGTCGAACGCTCCGAGCTCGCAGGCGCTGACTAGCAACAGCAACAACTGCGGCACCAGAATCATGCTTTGTGGCTGGCGCATGTTCAGGGTCTGCAGCAGCCGTGGCATATCCACACCGCTGGCGCCTTGAATGCCCAGGGTGTTTTGGCTGGGCAGGCTCAACATGGCTCCGGCATACAGCGCCGCGTAGCAGCCGACGTTTTCCAGCAAAATGGCCAAGGGCAGCAACGAGAGATGGTGCTCGGACTGCCGTGACTGGCTGGCGTTGTGAAGCTCGTACGCCACGGTCAAAACCGCTGCGGCGCTCAGACACACGCCTTTCGGATTGCCGGTGGTTCCCGATGTAAAGGTCAGCTTTGCAGTGCCCTTTGGGAGCACGGAAGGTTTGCGAACGCTCCGCACCCAGAGCCCATCAGTTGAGCGGAAGCCGGACTGCTGCAGCTCGTCAGTGTATTCAGGCGCCGCGATGACCAGGTCAGCCTGACTCTCATAAAGGCAATGCAACCGCTGGGCCGGGCTGAAGAAAGGGGGGAGGGCCACGCATGTCAAACCCTCGAACAGAATCGCCAGATCCCAGATCAGAAAGTCCGGGCCATTCTCCAGCGCGAGGGCAACGACCTGAGCATCGAGGTTTCTGAGGACCTGTTGGCGCAAGCGGATTTGCGCATCAAGCGTTGCATAGTCCAGCTTCGAATCGTCGCCCCATAGCGCACAGGCATGCGGCTGCTCAATGGCAAGGTCGGTAAGGCGCTGGCGAAAATCAGAAAGTTCAGGCGACATGGCAGGTTCGCTCCAGGGTCAGTGGTAAACCGAAGCGCTCGAACAGGTTGCTGTTGCGCAGATGCAGGTACCCGGAGCGGATGTCACCCACATGCACATTGGGTTGAGTGTCGTAATAGGTCCCCCAGTTGTGCCGCTCTTCGCCCAGCCGCATCGAGTCGGCCGCGCACAATTTGACCGGGCGCAAGCCCAGGCGATGGAAGCTATTGACCAGGCTCGCATTCCCCGTGAACGCCACCCATTCCAGGCCGCCCATGGCGAGCAGCCAGGTGATGGTGATGATGCTTAGCCGTGCGCTGCCCAGGTTGCTGGCTGCCAGGTTGCCCACCTCGACAATCCCTTGGCGGTCCACTGACCTGCCCGCGACCGCCTCGATGGCGGTGTCGATCGGCTTATCCAGATAATTTTCCAGAAATAACGGACCGGAGGTCGCCAGGCGAGCACCGGTGACCGCGCAGAGCGTGCCTGCGCCGTCTTTGAGACCAAACAGTTCAGGCATGAACTGGTGAATCTCAGCGTTGTGGGCTTGGCGGAAGCGATCCTGGATAAACGCTTCGAACTCATCGCGCAGTGGCTCTTGCTCCAAGGCGCGATGGAGTGAAAGGGCGGGTGCTCCGGCATTGCCGAAACTCAACGGTAAACAGATATTCCAGTCCAGACCCTGCATGGGTAAGGCTCCTCCCCAGTGGCGAATGGGGGGGAGTATCAGGGCGGTTTCTTAACCGAATCTGAAGGTGAGCAAAATAAGCCTAAGCGCCATCTTCAGACTTCCTTAAGCCACGTGCAGCACAGTCCCGGTCGCAGTCTCTCTCCTCTATAACGAGTTCCGCGCATGACTACCTCCCTGCACCGTTACGCCAAACTTTCCATTTACCTGCACTGGTTGATGCTCGCGCTTTTTGTCGGAGTCTATGCCTGTATCGAACTTAAAGGATTCGCACCCCGTGGCAGCACGTTGCGCTCTGCACTGCTGGGTATGCACGGGATCTTTGGCCTGGGGATATTCGCCTTGGTCTGGATTCGTCTGCTCGGTCGGCTGATGTACAAGACGCCGGTCATTACCCCAACCCCGGCTGGCTGGCAGATCGGGCTCTCGCACCTGATGCACGGCCTGCTGTATCTGCTGATGATTGCGACACCGATTCTGGCGTGGCTGATGCTGGCGGCCGGTGGCAAGCCCATGCCTTATTTCGAGTTTTTTATGCCTGCCCCTATCGCGATCGACCCGGCATTAGCCAAACAGATCAAAGGCTGGCATGAGTGGCTGGGCAGCACGGGTTACTGGCTGATAGCGATGCATGCCGCTGCGGGATTATTCCATCACTACTACGTGCGGGATAACACGCTCAGACGCATGCTGCCCAGGTAAGTGCGCGCCAGACCCAGGCTCTTGAAGGGCCTGGAATGGCAGGTGCGAGGACTGGGCCGCAGGCATCCTCAAGGGCGGTAAAAGGGGCTTTCACACCAGATGCAAGTGGTTATCCCAAAGCCCGGCAGGCAGATCCAGCGGTTTGGCGACGAGCTCCGGTTTGCGGCAGTCATAGAACCGGCAACGACCCTGGCCTGAGGTCACGACGAAACCGTCGGCGACAGCACCTACCCCCGCGCAATCAGCCAATGGCGCGTCCAGGCGAACGGCGCCGCTGTCCAGATCCCAGATGAAAAAGCGGTTGCCTCTGGGAGCGGTGAGCGCCACCAGACGCAGTTCGCTATGGACCGCCACACTGGCGGTGTAGTGCGCCATGGCCGCCAGCTGCTGAGGGTCCACTGGAAACGCCTGAAACGGCTGGCCTGGACGCTTGATGGCCAACAGCTCGGCCGACTCGTGAGAAGCCCCCATGAACTGCTGCCCGGCGACGATGGTGCCGTCGCTGCCGATGCTCAGATGCCGCACGCTGTTCATCGATTGCCCGAGGGTTTCCTTACTCAGCAGCGTACCGTCGCGCTTCATCAGCACCAGGCTTGGCTCCATGGCGTTGAGGTTCATTTCAACCCGGCTTTCCGCTTCGGTGCGGATACCGCCGTTAGCGATCACCAGGGTTTCGCCATCGGGCATCCACGACACCTGATGCGGGCCAATGCCATGAGTCGGAATTTCACCGGAATGCTCCAGCCGGCCATCGACGAATCGATAAACACCCAGCAGGCCCCGACCCGGGTCGGTGGTGTCATTTTCGGTGGCGTACAGCCATTCACCGCTGCTGTGAACGACGGCGTGCCCATAGAAGTGTCGATTGGGTTGCGAGGTGATGGTCTGCAAAAGACGGCCGTCACTCAAATCGATCAAGTAGCTTTCCGTGCCCGGCCGGCGGGCGACGAACAGCGCCAGATTCAAGGTCGGATGATTGATGATGTCGTGGCATCGTTGGCCGACCTGGGTCGCGAAGATTTGCTGGCCATCGAGGCGATAACCCACGGCGTAATGCTGCCCGTCGCCGTCGTCACGGGCCGAGAGCAGCAAAGGGCTTTTGCCTTTTTGCCGGAAAAGGGTCCAGCCACCCAGCGTACAGGCGCTGAGCAGCAGACTTCCGAGGGCCAGGGCCTGGCGTCGCAACATGATGGGTAACCTCTGATCAGTCGCCGTCGTTGGCGTTAAAGCCCAGCTGGATGCCCAGCGCCTTGGCCAATTCGCCTTCGTGCAGACGATGCACAACGTTCAGGCTGTCGTAGAAGGCGTTGAGCTGCTGGCGGCCTTCTTCGCTGGCCAACAGATCGGCCAGCGGTGGCTTCAGCGCAGCCAGCAATTTGCGACTTGCAGCGTAAGCAGCGTCGATCTTGTCGGCCAGTGGTTTCTGCTCAGCGGGTAACAGACCACGCAGCCCTTTGTTATCGACACCTGACCAGACGGTCTCGGCGCTGGCGAGGCTGGCTTCGAGGCTGCTCAGCGACGACTTGCTGCGCCATGCATCAGCCTGGAAGGGTTGTGGTGCGCCTTTGGTCTGGCGACCCAGTGGGGTACCCAGTTTCTTCTTCAGGCTGTCCAGCGCGGTGACCTGAACCCGCAGCAGCTCCGCGATGGCTTCGTGGGAGTCTGCATAACGTTTGTTGGGGAATTTGCTCAACTGCGCCAGCATGCCGTCGGTGCTGTTCCAGCTGCTGAGAATTTCCTCTGCGAGGGCTTTCTGGCGTTCACCAATGGCTGTGAGCAACGGGCAGTAACGGGCCTTCTGCTCGGCATTGGCCATGTCGATGGCCGCATCGAACAGGATGTATTCATACGCCGACAAGCCTTGAACCACGACGCTGGATTTGGCCAGGGCATCGACGCTGATCTGCGGCTGCGCGGTGACCAATTGCTCGACCTGACGGCCAACGAGGTTTTTCTTGTCCGGCCAGAACTGAATCTGCCAGGCGCGATTGCCCTCGGCCAATGGGCCTATCAGCAAGGGTTGCAGTTCAGCCCAGGTCTTTTGTGCGTGCAGGAAATCGGCTCGGGCACTGGCCAGATCAGTCTTGCCTTCACAGAACGCCAAAGCGCTGGCTGCCAATTGGCGGTCCGCGTCCACCCAACGGCTGTAGGTGGGCAGGATGACTTGTTTGGCGATCGACGCAGACGTAACCGCCTGCGGATCCGCTGGCGCACAGGCACCCAACGCGAGGGCGGCAAGGCTGGTGAAAAGCAACTTGGGGCGGAACATGTCCGGCTCCTTATAGTTTTAAATGAAAGACGTCATAACGAATTCAGAAATGCCAGCAGCGCGGCGCGCTGCTCGGCATCAAAAGCCAGAACCTGACGTTGCGCCGCCTGTGCTTCGCCGCCGTGCCAGAGCACTGCTTCGAGCAGATTGCGGGCGCGCCCGTCGTGTAGAAATTGAGTGTGACCGCTAACCGTTTGTGTCAGCCCGATGCCCCACAGCGGCGGGGTTCGCCATTCGCGGCCCGTCGCTTGAAACTCGGTTCGGTTGTCCGCCAGTTCCTCGCCCATGTCGTGCAACAGCAGATCGCTGTAGGGACGAATCACCTGATCGGCCAGCTCCGGCTCGGCAGCATCGTGGCCGGTCTTGAACTGCGGCGTGTGACACTGCTGGCAGCCTGCCTTGTAGAACAGATTTTTGCCAGCCAGCACTTGCGGGTTTTCCACGTCGCGCCTTGCCGGGACCGCCAGGTTACGGCTGTAAAACAGCACCAGACGCAGAATATTGTCGCTGACCTCGGGCTCGCCATCGGAACCGTTGCCGTTGGGGGCCGCAAGACAATCGGTTTGCGCCGGGGTGCAATCGTCGGCCATTTTGAGGCTGGTGGTCAGGCCCATATCACCCGCAAAGGCATGAACGTTCTGCTGATTCAACGTGGGTTGCCCGGCCTTCCAGCCAAATCTGCCCATCACGACCTTCTGCTGAACGTCATCCCAGACATAGTTGGGCCGCCCGGAAATTCCATCGCCATCTCTGTCATCCGGGTCGGCATTGGCCAAAATCGCTGCGTCCGGTATGGCCTCCAGCAAGCCGAGGCCAATCATGGGCGGCGCAACCCGCACCGACGCGCGGGTCTCTGGATGCATAGGGCCGTAGCCCAGTTGAGTAATGCTCAGTGTCGGCTTGCGTAAATCGACCTGAAAGCCGTCGCGGAAGCGAATTGGCATCGGCTCATATTCGATACGCACTTTGCCTTCCGGGGCGACACCGGGGACTGACATGTCCTGCAACTGCCCACCATACGTCGGCTCGGGCAATACGCCGTTCTTCTTGATCAGCTCGGCGTAGGCTGGGTCGTCAGGTATGGACAGACGCACCAGCATCGACACCGCATTGATGGCGTCCGGCCCAGGCGGATGACCCCGGCCGTCCTTGATGTGGCAGTTCTGGCAAGCGTTGGTATTGAACAACGGCCCCAGCCCGTCACGGGCCGTTGTGGTCGCAGGCGCGATCACCCAGGGGCTGCGGAAGAAACTGTTGCCGACACTGAAATCCAGTCGCCGCACCGGTGACAGATTGGCCGAAGGCAGGGAAAACGCATTGCGATCACGCTTGTTCACCGTCGCATGCCCTCCGGCCAACGCCTCACCCGGCTCAGCCTGAGTGAAACGCGGGGCGTCATCGCACCCGGCCATCACCAAAGCACCGAGTAAAACCAATACCGCACGCCGCCGCGTCACCATAACTATCCTGCAACCAGCCCAAAATCAGGGCGTGCAAGCTTACCAGTCCAGGGCCTGTCTAATAAGAGGGATTATCGTTTACCTTGACTTGTCGCAATGTGTTGTTACGAATCTGCGGCTTTCCGCGTTTAGCTGGATTCTCAATGCATTCAAGAGGAGATGGCCGTTTTGTGACCACGGCAGGTCATCGGGGCCGGATTCAAGCTCTGTTAACGAAGAGCGCCTTGCACGGAGCGGTAAGGAAGGCGCGAAAATTCGACCACGAAGGCGGGAGCTTCATGACGGCAAAGGCTGATCAGGAAAAGCCCTGCGACGTTCTCGGAGTCGTCTTTCGGACGGGCTTTGGAGGCGCAATGGCGGCGTGTCAGATACACCGCTTTCGTCGCCGTCGTAACCTCCGACAACTCCTACAGGATCGGGGTGTGCCTGAAGAAATGCATGACCTGTAGGAGCTGCCGCAGGCTGCGATGGCGTTTCGTCTGACACTCCGCTATCGCTGGCCTCGTAACCTCGGTGAGCTCCTTGTATCTCGACTCTGGTGCTTCATCGCGCCATAGTTCTCGACTGATCATCGAGGGAGAGTGGGAAGCTGTTGAGCTCCTAAGGCCTAGAGCCTCCA